>Ga0105857_1000803_pt1 | contig 10509 bp, 7 predicted proteins | sample OrgsoiDNA_201061_FD_89682 | JGI IMG/M metagenome (GOLD analysis project Ga0105857, IMG submission 89682) | Permafrost soil microbial communities from the Arctic, to analyse light accelerated degradation of dissolved organic matter (DOM) -... | ecosystem: Environmental > Terrestrial > Soil >...
CCCCAAACGGAAGTTGTTGAACGCGACCAGTTGACGCCGCTCTACCGGGTGGTCCTTCTGGACGACAACGACCACACCTACGACTACGTGATCGAAATGCTCCAGAAGGTTTTTATCTTCACGCTGGAGCAGGCTTACCGGCACGCTGAAGAGGTGGACCGCCACGGGCGCACGGTTTTGATCACTTGCGAGCTGCGGGAAGCCGAGTACGCGCGCGACCAGATTCACTCTTACGGCCCGGATTGGCGGCTGCCGCGGTCCAAGGGGCCGATGTCCGCCGTGGTGGAGCCGGCGCCTTAGAGCGGGGTATTGTGAAGACGCATAAGCTGGAAATCGCCTGCCCGGTCTGCGGTTCCGCCGAAGTGTTTTACAGTTGCACACCCAACTGCTGCTTCAACCACGTGTGCGGCGACTGTGGAACCACGTTTGAACCCGCCACCACGCTCAAGGGCGGAACGGCCGGCGGCATCATACCGCCCGACCCGCTTCCCGATGCCACCGACCCTACCGCGGAGTGCGTCAAATGCAATTCCACGGCCGTGTATATGGCGGAGGATGGCTCGGTAGTTTGCGGGCAGTGCGGGGCGCTTCTGGTGTTGGAGATCACCGAAGTCGCCCCGGGATGAGAGCCGCCCCTACTGATCTTTATGGGCGGATCGGCTGCACGCGGTTTCCGCGCCGGTGGGGTCGATAGCCGTGTTTCCCTCCTCTATATATACGATCTTCCCTTCTTTATCCACCACAAAAGTGGACCGGTTGGCCACGCCCACTGCCGGGATCAACACACCGTAGGCGGCCGACACCTCGCGCTTGGAGAAATCGCTGAGTAAAGGGAAAGATGCGTTCACCTTGGCGGCGAACTCTTTTTGGGAAGGAGTGTTGTCGGTGCTGATTCCAAAAACCTTGGTGTCCACTGCATCGAATTTAGCAATACCAGCCTGGTATGCCGTGATTTCCTTGGTTCAGCCACCGGTGAAAGCGGCCGGGAAAAACGCCAGAACTACGGTGTTCTTGCCGCGAAAATCCGAAAGCTTCACCTTGGTGTTATTGGTGGCATTCAGGGTGAAATCCGGAGCCATGTCGCCAACCTTGAGGGTGGTGTGAGGCGGCGTCACCGCCTGCGCGAACAGGCCGGCCGAAAGCAGCGTGCCGGCCAGCGCTATCGACAATATCTTCATGAAGTTACCTCCAGTGTTGCTTTGAGCCTATCACCCGTCGCGGCGGCCTGCAACATTAAAACCGTTGCCTCGCCGCGGACCTGGTGATAAACTTAGGTTGACGTGGATTGATTTAGGGCTCTTTGAGCCCAGCTAATTGCAACCACGAAAAAAAGTGCTAAACGCGAGTCGGTCTGTTCGATAACATTCGACCCTGGCGCCTTCTTAAGGCATTGCCCCTTTGGGGCATTGACCTTTCCGGCACCAGGGTTTTTTCGTCGGACTGCCAGCCCGAATCGGGCAGCGACCGGCAGAAGCTGTGAAAACACAGATCTCGAAAGTGGTAGGTACTTTTCCAGCGTGAACTAGAGGAATAACCGGGTCTCGCGGGTGTCCACCGCGCACGTACACTTACCTCAGGAAGGGGAATATCGGCCCCTAGCTGAACGTGTCAACAGGAGATCCGAAACATGAAAAGCTGTTCGCCGGCAGTTATTTTTGCGTTGGTATTGGCGGGCGCCAATATAGCCGGCGCAGCGACCACGGTATGGGCGTTCAACGCCAGCTTCGGCAATCCCCACATTCAGGCATATGACCTGGCCACGGGAAATTCGTTCGACGATTTCATCGCGCCAAACAAAGACGCCCAACGGGGCCGGGCCAATGGACGGGGAATTGCGGTTCTTGCGAACGGCGATATCTACTACACGCTGGCGGACACTCCGAACGTATATAAGACCAACGCCGCGCACCAGGACCTGGGGATCGCTTTCACGACGCTCCTGACGCCGGGGATCAACAGCCTGTCCTGGGACGGCGCATCCTTCTGGATGGTGGCCTCGCAGCCCAATCAGAACTCACTGGTGGATGGCAAGGTGTACCAGTATTCGCCCACGGGCCAACTGCTGCAGACTCTGGTGCTGCCCCTGCCGCAGAACACCAACTTCGTGCGGAATGGCATTGAAGTCACTCCCTTTGGCATCGTGGCGAACCAGGGCAGCGTGCCGTATGACCTTTTCGGTTTCGACGGTAACATGATAACGCCGGGGCTCATTACGGCCACTTTCCGCACGACGGGCATCGCCTTCGACGGCGTCAATTATATCGTTTCGGACGTGATCAACCAGCGTCTGGCGATCTTCGACCAACTCGGGCATCCCAATGGGTTCGTTGCACTCGCCGGATTGAATGGCCCGCTCGCGGATTGCAAGACGGGAAATTGTATCGTTGACCTGGCAGTAGTGGCCTCATCGCAGCCGGCAGCGCCGCCGCCTCAGTTTTTGAATACCGAAGTCGCCCAGGCCGCCACTTATGCCACGGGCGCGATCGCTCCCGGCGAGATCATTACCATTTTCGGGTCGGCGATGGGCCCGAATACTCTGGCAACACTCCAATTGAATGCATCGGGCCTGGTCGGCAACGCGCTTGCGGGCACGCGTGTTCTGTTTGACGGAGTCCCTGCGCCGGTCATTTTCACGGTGAACAAACAGCTCAGCGTGGTCGTGCCGTATGCGGTTGCGGCTAAGTCTTCCGTTCAGCTAACCGTGGAGTACGCGGGCACAACGTCCGCTCCCGTCACTATGTTAGTCACATCGAGCAAGCCTGGGATATTCACCGAGAATGCGTCGGGCTCGGGACCAGGCGCCATCTTGAATCAGGATGGATTCACTCTCAACTCGGCAGCCAATCCCGCCCCCAAAGGATCGATCGTAACTCTTTTCTGCACTGGGGAAGGGCAGACTAGTCCGGCGGGTGTCGATGGCCAGTTAGCCGTTGTTCCGCTGCCCAAGCCGCTGCTGCCGGTGACCGTCGATATCGGCGGCATAGCGGCCGACGTTAAGTATGCCGGAGCGGCGCCGACACTGGTCGCGGGCGTACTTCAGGTTAACGTCCTCATACCCGCAAATGCGCCGTCCGGAAACGCATCTGTGGTGTTGCATGTCGGCACTGCAAGCAGCCGGCCCGATGTAACTCTCGCCATACAGTAAGACCTGGCGATAACTCGCCCGTCGGCCGGTATAGGCTTCGGGCGTTGTAAGTCGAGGGTCCATGTGTGGTAAAACTCATCAATATCTGTTACTCCGCCACCCGCGATCGAACTCGGGTGGCGAAGTTGCGAGATATCTTGGTTGCACTCCCTTTAAAGGAAATGTAAGAGGTGAGTAATTTTCCCGTACTCTTTTCAGTAGTCCGTCCGTGTCTAAGGCAACACCAATTGCATTAGGATCGTAATTACTGGCCGATAAGGAGGTCCATTAATGATTGAGTTTAGTATCAAATCGACGTTGCGCCGGGGAGCGGTTGCCCTGCTCTTCGCCGGCGCCAACGTTCTAGTGGGGCAGCCGGGTGTGTTTCCCCCCGACCGTCCGCCACCGCCGGGCGCGTTGAACCTGGTAAAGGTTCCGCTGCCCATAAATCTCTCGGATTATATCTGCCAAGGTACTGTTCCTTGCGTAAGCGGGGACGCGAACTCCTTGAAGGCCATGAAGGCCGCGATCGTGCTAGGTAAGGCGTTGTTCTGGGATCAGCAGGTCGGCAGCGACGGACTGGCGTGCGCCAGTTGCCACTTTCAGGCGGGCGCCGACAACCGCATCAAGAACGCCATGGACCCGGGTTTGCGCAACACCGACCCGACCAAGCAGAACATCTGGAACCTGACGGCTACGAACCACAACCTTGCCAATAAGGTCGCGCCTCCCGGAGGCGGTCCTAACTATACCCTCAAGCTTCTGGATTTCCCGTTACGCCGCCTCCTCGATACCACCGACCGCAATTCGACGATCCTGGCCGACAGCGACGATGTCGTCGGGTCGCAGGGCGTTTTCCGCGCCGACTTCGTCAAGATCGACCTGACGCAGAGTAGCGGCAAGAGGCAGGAGGTCTGCAAAGCCGCGCTCTCCCCCACGTTCAGCATTCACGGCATAAACACCCGTGCGGTGGAGCCGCGCAACACCCCCACGGTGATCAACGCGATCTTCAATTTCCGCAGCTTCTGGGACGGCCGCGCCAACAACATCTTTAATGGCCGGAATCCGTTCGGGCCGCGCGATCCCACAGCGGGCATCGACCCGCTGAACAGTGTCCTGGTGGCGGACCCTTACGGCCGCCTGGTGCCGATGCCGGTGGCCATTGCGGATGCCAGCCTGGCGTCGCAAGCCGTTGGACCGCCCGGCAGCAACCTCGAGATGTCGTGCAACAACCGGATGTTCGAGGAGATCGGTAAGAAGATCCTCGGCACGATCCTGAAGCCGCTGGCCGGGCAGCCCGTGTCGCCTACCGACAGCGTGCTGGGTGCGCTCGCCACGGTCGGTAATTCCGGCAGCATTTCGGGGGGCATAAACACCACTTACGACGCCCTCATCAAGCAGGCGTTCCCGTCGCAGTTCTGGAGTTCGACGCAGTTGTCGGGCGACGGCTACCGGCAGATCGAGAAGAATTTCTCGCTGTTCTTCGGTCTCGCGGTCATGGCCTACGAATCGACGCTGGTCTCCGACAATTCGCCGTTCGACCAATATATGAACGGTAACATCCAGGCCATGTCGCCCGCGGCGGTCAAAGGCTTCCAGGTCTTCAACGGGAACGGCGGATGCGTATTCTGCCACGATGGCGCGGAATTCACGAGCGCCGCCTCTCCGTTGAAGTTGCTGGCGCAGACCGGCGGGCTGGTGGAGCACATGCTTATGGGCGACGGATCGGTGGCGCTGTACGACAGCGGCTTCTACAACATCGGCGTCCGCCCGGCTTCGGAAGACCAGGGAGTTGGCGCCACGGACCCGTGGGGCAACCCGCTCAGCTTCACCCGCGAGGCGAGGAATGCCGTCGCTGCCGGCGCCTCCGTGGGCTCCCTCACCAACGTCCTGCCCGATATATTCAACGTGAACACCTGCATTTTCCAGGTGGATCCGTGTGTCCCGATCACCAACAACTTCCGCGACGCGGTGGATGGGGCGGTCAAGGCTCCGTCATTGCGCAACACGGAACTGACGGGACCGTATTTCCAAAACGGCGGCCAGGCCACTCTGGAACAAGTAATCGAATTCTACAACCGCGGCGGCGACGGCGCCGGCACGGAACCTGTGAATACGACGGGATTCCTGGCGAACGGGACCAACCGGGCGCCCGCGATTTTTCCGCTGAACCTTTCGGCGGACGATAAGGCGTCCCTGGTGGCGCTTCTGAAATCCCTGACCGACGAGCGCGTGCGCTGGGAAATGGCGCCGTTCGATCATCCAGGGCTGGTGATTCCGAACGGACATCCGGGCGATGAAATGTCGGTCAAGAGGAATGGCGGAACCATTTACGCCCAGGACGACGTGATTACCATCCCGGCGGTGGGTAAGGCGGGGAGAGCCCCGTTGAAACTGCAACCCCTGCAACCGTTCGCCGCAGGCTTGAAATAGGACCAACAGGATTCAACTTTAAGGACAAAATGAAACGACAATTTCAAAACTCTAAACAGCTTTTCCGGCCGCGACCCATGGGTAAAACCAGGCTGCGCGCGTGCCTACTTTCTCTTGTCGCATTCCTGATGACGGCCTCCCTGGCGCAAGCCGGGAGACCGGGCGGAGTGGCCGTGCTGCTGCCGTTCTTCGTCCCGGTGCAGGCGCCGCAACCGTACCTGCCGAATACCACGCCGTTTGACATGGTCGGGTACATTCAGACCGCGACCGTGGATACCCCCGGCGACTATTTCTCCGCCGGCTGGATGGAAGTCAACGGCATCAAGATCCGGGTTCCCCGGAACACCATCTTCCAGTTCCCCGCAACTGCTATGACTTGGGCGGATATGTTCAAGAACGCTCCGGCCGCCTACCTGGCTCTCGGCCAGAGCGGACTGGCGATGAATGATGGATCGGCAACCGTTGCCAAGCCGCTTACCATGTACGACGTCCACATCATCGGCAATCGCGTGGTCAACGCTTCTACCCTGAGCGACCAGTACGTCGCCGGGCTGATCTACATCTCCCAGCAGTCGTTGAACTCGAGCGTGGGTATCGTCAACTCCATCGACTACTCCAAGTGCACCGCCGGCACCCCTTGCATGCCCGATGTTTGGGTGGGCAACTCGCTGCTGGCCAAGACCGGCGCCCGCATGCGTATCAACACGCCCAATGGAATTTATGGCGGCGTGGACCCGAACCTGCTTAACGGCATTGCCGATAAGCGCTTCACCTCGGACGAGGGCAACCCGACCATCGTGGCCCGCACGGGATATCCTATGTGCCTGCCGCGTTTTGACCCGGGCACGAAGCTTGCCCCGGGCACTAACGATTCCCTGTGTCCGCAGTGGAACCGCCCCACCGATCCGTTCACGGGCGCGTTTTCGCTCAATTACACGTTTCCTTCCGCACCGGCGGGCGTGCCCCTGTGTGCGGATACCGGCCTGGCTGGCGCTTGCGCTCCGGGTGTCTTGTCGATCACCCACCAGGCTGGCTATCCCGCTACGGCCGTGCACCCGGATCCGTACGAGCAGATGCCCATCGAAGTGGGCGACTCCATGGTCTTTGCCGGCAACCTGGTTCAAGACGCGCCATGCGTCGCCGGCGCGCCGATGAGTTCCTGCCAGTACATTGCGGCTCACACGGTAGTGACGGAAATCGGCGCCTACACCGCTCCCGGCACCTGGCCGGTGTACACCTACTCTGAACAATTCGTATTTGGCGTGGGCGGCAATGCCAACCCGATCTTCCCGCAGGAAGCGGTGGAGAAAATTTTCGGCGACTTCTTCAGCACCGACTTCTCGCAGCTTGTGGACATCTACTCCGAGGACGTGAATTCCACCACGGGAACGACCTCGCACCGCTTCTATGGCACGTCCGACCCGTTTGGCCCGCCCTTGGGCGGATTGAAGGGCCGCGCCCGCTTCCGCGTGACCATCGGCAACTTCCTGCCCCCCACGCGCAACCTGTCGCTGGCCAGCCGCTCTCTGACGGGTGGCGCGCCGATCGACGCCATCATCAACAACCCCCTGGTGCCCGTGAAGTACGCCGCCAATGGATTGAGGGCCGGCTTTTACAGCGCACCGCAATTCGGGTTCATTTTCCCGGAGAACCTGATCCTGGGCAGCCAGCAGATCCCCAATACGTTCCAGGAGTTCCCGTTCCTGGCCAATGGCTCCGGGCCGTATTGTGCGTGGCCCGCCGCACTGGTTAACGCTACCACGTGCGACAGCAACGTGCCGCCAGTCGGAACGATCGGACAGCTCCTCCCCTGGCCCGGCATCAATTCGCCGGCGGCATTAACCAACTCGACTGGTCTCACGCTGCTTCAGCCGCCGGTCGCTAACGCCGGCCCGGGGCAGACCGTGCCTCAAGGCTCGCTCGTTACTCTGAGCGGCGCCGCCAGCACCGATTCGAACCTTCCGGCGCTGCCGCTGATCTTTACCTGGCAGCAGTTGTCCGGCCCGGTCGTTATCATGCAGAACGCCAACACCATGCTCCCGACGCAAACGTTCCTCGCGCCGACGCTGGCTCCGGGCGCAGCCCCGGTGGTGATCGTCGTCCAACTCGCGGTTTGCAACGGCTTCACCTGCGGTGGCGCTGTGACTGTGCCCATTACCGTAATGGCATCCACGGTTGCACCTTCCATGTCCCTGAGCGCTTCGAAGACCACGGGCGTTTTGCTTCTGCCGAAACCCACTGTGGTTACTCTGACTGCCACGGGCGCCGCTGCCCCGACGTTCCTTCAGACCTTCGGTCCGAAGCAGGTTCTAACCGGTGCAGGGGCCACGCGTTCGTTCACAGCCGCCCTTCCGGCCGGTACCCCCACTCCCGCGATGCTGACGTTCACCGCCTCGTCGGGCGGTTCGACCGCAACCGTCAACGTCTTCATCGGCTCCGATACCATCACGGTCATTAACGTGGTATACCAGCTCGCTCACTCGAAGCTTCAGGTTTCGACGGAATCGAATGCGCTGCCGAAGGGCGCCGCAATCATCACCATCACCCCGATGGTTAACAAGAAGGTCACCGGCCCGTCTGTCGTCGCCATCTACGACCCGACGATCGATGGCTACCTCCTGTTGGCGGACATCGCGAATCCGATTCCGGATTCCGTGCATATCACGTCCAGCTACGGAGCCGATATCATCTCGCCCGTCGTGCGAATCCTGTAAGGCGAAACACTCCTTAGGGAAGGGGACGGCGAGTATTGCCGCCCCCGCTTTTTTGAAGTTGAATCCTTGACCCGCTCCCTTAATTGGGAGCGGGTTTTTTTGCTGTTGGAGAGCTGTAAGTTGTTGCAATAGTTGTAAGAGATGTGTATTGCGGGTGCGTAGTTTCCGGGAGCGCCTCTCGCTTGTTATCGGGATGGTCTGGGGGCGCATTGTCACGCATGCTAGTTGTAGCTTGATGCAGGACACTCGGGTGGGTCCGAAAGCGTATTGCTGTCCCCGGGCAATTGGCTGCATCGACAAATCTCTTTAAGGGTCTTTAGGAGCACACGACAAATGTTACTTGCGAACAAAAACTTTCCCCTGGTAGGGCCGTCCAGAACGGCACTGCTGGGGACTCTCGCCGCCTTGGTTTTTGCGGCTAACTGCGCCGGCGCCCCCGGCACCGTCGCGATTACCGGTATGAGCACGAGCGCTAACGCCCCCGGCGGTTTCATCCAGGTCGGAGCCAATATGTGGGTCACGGACGCTGCCCTGGGCTTGTGCCAGGTGAACCGCGGACTATTGACCAACTGTGTCCTGCCTCCCACCAGCTCGCTCCTCGTGCACGCTGTTCTTGGGCAGCCGGCTTTCGATGTCGCCACGCAGTTCGCCTACGTGCCGGACATGAGCACCGCCAGCAAGGGAATCTGGCGTTACCATTTCAATGCCTTGAGCAAAGTTTTCGATACCCCCTTCAACCTCGCCGCTACATTGGGTCTGGGCGCACAACGGCCGGGAGCCGTCACGCTTGGAGACGAAGTTGCCCCCAACCTCTACGCGTCCATGACCGCCAATGCCTCTTATGTGCGTGTCAACCTGCCCGCGACCGCCGCTCAGACGGTGGACAAGATGGGCACCACACTCAGTGGGAATTCCGCGCGCGGTCTCGCATTCGTCGGCCCTCAGCTTTGGATCGCGGATACGGACGGCGAAGCCATCCTTCCCGCCGCGGCCAGCTGCGGCACCAAGTGCAGACCGACGATCAACCCCCAGATCGGAGTTCCCGGCCCCCTCTCCATCGCGTTTGACTCCGTCAATAGCTATGCGTATATGGGCACCACCTTCGGTGTGTTCCGGTATAACCTTCTGGACGGGCAGACTGTCCTTTACTCCAAATACTGGGTGAACGGCGTCAATTCCGGTCTCATGACCAATTGCAACGCGGTTGGCGTGGACAGCGTTGGAACTCTCTACTACGTCAACGATCCGACGGCCTCGCAGGCTGTGGGCGCCGCTACCGGTTATACGGTACCGCTTAATTCGCCAGCCGATGGCCTGGGGCCGCTTGGCTCCCCGCCGGCGACCATTCAGCCGTTCATCAGCACGGCTCCGGCATTTGCCAACTATGCCACTCTTTACTCCACCGGGTTGACCACTCCGAAGGGCGCGGTCTTCATGGGAACTCACGCTTGGGTGGTAGACACCACGCTCGGTTTCTGCAAAGTGGACACCACCCAGCCTGCCCCCAGTCTGACTGCTTGCGCGGTATTGCCCGTAGGATTCGTTCCCGGCGGGCCCGCGTACGATAAGGTGAACCATTTCGTTTACCTTCCCGACACGACTGCGGCCGGCGCCGGCATTATGAGGCTCCCGTACGCTGTGGCAACGGAGACCGTAGGCCTGGCGACGACCTTCATGGCCAACACCGCCCTGGTGGCGGCGGTTGCCGGATCGACCGCGCCAACCGCACTGGCTATCGATTCGAATGGACTCCTGTACGCCGCCATGGCCGGCACCAACCAGATCCTGCGGGTGAATCCCGCTGCCAAAGCTCCGGCGCCCAAGGTTGCTACGATCGGCAATATGTTCGATCCCGGCTCCCTCAACATCGCGTTCCACAATAACGACCTGTGGGCCGTCGAGAAGGCCAGCCTCAGCATCATTTACGGCGCCACGCTCTGCCAGGGAAACTGTGTGCAGTTGTTCTTCCCGCAGGCGATGCAAACGCCGCCCTTGGCAGTGACTTCGGACGGCGTCAACGTATACATCGGCGATGGTCAGAAAATCTTTCTGTTCGATCCTATTGCCAACGCTCTCTCCACTATGGCCGACACCGGACTAATTGCCGGCGTGCCAACTGCGTTCAGCAACATCGCCGGGCTGGCCTTGGACGGCCAGGGCCATCTCTTCGCCGCGGATGCGGGCCCCATGTGGTAGATGAGCACCGCCGGCGCCGCCGGTGGTGGATCGCCCGCCACG
>Ga0105857_1000804_pt1 | contig 10505 bp, 11 predicted proteins | sample OrgsoiDNA_201061_FD_89682 | JGI IMG/M metagenome (GOLD analysis project Ga0105857, IMG submission 89682) | Permafrost soil microbial communities from the Arctic, to analyse light accelerated degradation of dissolved organic matter (DOM) -... | ecosystem: Environmental > Terrestrial > Soil >...
CCGTGAGATTGCCGAATTGCGCGAGCGTCTCATCAAGCTTGAGAAGAAGTCCGCGTAGCCGGTTTCTAGCGCCCCATCCACCCGCCGTCAACCGTAAGCACTTCACCGCTGACGTAATCGGAAGCTGCCGAGGCCAGGAACACCACCGCGCCCGCCATGTCTTCTGCCTCGCCCCATCGTCCCGCGGGAATACGCGACAGAATCGCCGAATTACGCACCGGGTCGGCCCGCAGCGCCGTGGTGTTGTCGGTCGAGATGTAGCCCGGCGCGATGGCGTTCACCTGTACGTTGCGCCCGGCCCATTCGTTGGCCAGCGCCTTGGTCAATTGCGCCACGCCGCCCTTCGCCGCCGCATAGCCTGGCACCGTAATGCCGCCCTGGAAACTCAGCAGGGACGCCGTAAACACGATCTTCCCCGCGCCGCGCTGCAGCATGTCGCGCCCGAATTCGCGCGCCAGCACAAATTGCGCGTTCAAGTTAATCTCCATGATCTTGTCCCAATACTCGTCGGGGTGTTCGGCGGCAGGCTTGCGCAAAACCGTGCCGGCGTTGTTGATCAGGATGTCGACCGGCGGGCAGTCGCGCTTTACGGTTTCGATGAAGCCGTAGACCGCGCTTCGATCCGCCAGGTCGCAGGCATAGGCCCAACACTGGCGGCCGCGCGCTTCAATCTCCCTGGCCACCGCGCTGCCGTGCGGTTCAAGGCTGGCACTGGTGGCGACGATATCGGCGCCGGCTTCGGCCAGGGCCACCGCCATCGCCTTGCCGATACCGCGGCGGGCGCCCGAGACGAGCGCGGTTTTTCCATTTAGCTTGAATCGATCGAGAACAGTCACTGGATTAATCCATCCGCCACGGCGACCCCGACCATGGAATCGGCGCAGCCGTAGTATAGAAACCACTGCTTCTTGAAATACACCAGCCCCTCCGCGAAGGTGGTGCCGGCGGCGTACTGCCCGGTCTTTTCGAACGGCATCTCGGGCTTGAAGAACGGCTGATTGTCCCGGGCAATGACGCGGCTCGGATGGCCGCCCGCAAACAGCGCCTGTCCGGCCGCATAAGCGTTCGGACCGAGGTTGGGATCGCCGGTTCGCGCATCGTTCTTGCCGTTATAGATCACGACGATTCCGTTCCTGGTCAATAGAGGCGGAGGTCCCACTTCGGGAAAACTGCTGTCGAAGCGGCCCGGGCGTTTGGAAAGTACTGCCAGCGGCTTGCCATCGGCGCCCAGAACGGGTTGCCAGTGAATCAGGTCCGAGGAGGTTGCCAGACGCACGGTGATTTCGCCCCAGTACATCCAGTATTTACCGTTGATTTTAGCGGCGATCAGGCGGTCTCCCGACAGGCGATCTCCCGACAGGCGGCACACGATTCCCGCCGATTTGTATCCTTCGCTGAAGCCCGCGAGCGCCGGACCGTGCTTGGTCCACGTCACCAAATCTCTGGAGGTCGCAATCGCCGCCGCGGTCTTCGTCCGATTCCACTGCGTATAGGTCATGACGTAGGTACCGTCTTCACTCTCCGCGATCCTCGGGTCCTCACACCCGCCTTCCCACTCGCGGGCCTTCTGATCGTCTTCCGCCGGATAGAAAACCGGAGCCGGCCGCCGGGTGAAATGCAGACCGTCGCTGCTTTCGGCCAGCCCGAGCCGTGAAGTGTGCAGACCGATTTTCATCTCGCCCGAGGCGTCTTCGGCGCGGTACAGCACGTAGATTTTGCCGTTGCGGACCACGGCGGCGGGATTGAAAGTGTGGAGCGCTTCCCAGTGTACGGGAGCTTTCCGCATGGGGCACATGAAGACGGAAGCCTGGTTCGGAACGATCACGGGGTTCACTCCGTCCGGGCGGGTGAACGGCCCGATCTGCCAGCCGGCGGATGCGCCGAAGCACGCCTGCGCGGCCAGCACCGCGGCCAAGGCAAACCAGGCAAGAATGCTTGCCCTATTTCTAACTTGCCCCGCACCCGGTTCCACGGCAATGCAGCCGCCCACGCGCAACGTCCGATTGCTTTCAAAGAATACCGCTCTCATATCAGCTCACGACTCATTTCACGACCACGCAGGCCAGGAGGCCTACGCTACCTTGCGAAGTGCGCGCTCAGCGCCAGATAGAAAACAGTGCTCACCGCAATCACCGCGCCGTGGGGAAGCCCGAGCGACTTCTTGTTCTTCACATCCAGCTCTTCGTTCGCCAGGTAGGCCGGCCGCCCGCTCTTCATTTCGCTGAGGATGAAGCTCATATTGAAAAACGTCTTCTTGAGCCGCCCGCGGGACACCACCAGGATCAAGGCCATGACTCCGCCAATCAGCGCCGTGATGAAAAAGATTCCGAACCAGCGCTGGTATCCGACCAGCGCGCCGACCGCCGCCATGAGTTTTACGTCGCCCGCGCCCATCGCCCGCAAGGCATAGAGGACTGCATAGATACCAAAGCCCACCGCCAGCCCGGCCAGCGAGAACACCAACCCGGCTTCCGGCGGCCCAATGAAGGCATTGAGCGCTATACCAAGCAGAACACCGCTTACCGTGAGCCAGTTGGGGATGCGCCGGTAGAGCACATCGAATACGGCCGCGGCCATCAGCAGCACGATCAGCACCATCACCAACCCCCGTGGCGGGAGAGTGAAAAGATTCATTGCCAGTCAATTGTATCAGGACTACTGGGACTGCCCGCCAGCGCGCACCGCCCGCGTGGCCGGTAGCTGGATGCCATCGCCATATTTCGCCTGCCCCGGGATGGACACCGGCAAGCGGCCCCGTATGGCGATCTCGCCAACCAGCGCCTTCACCGCCGCAAGTTCAGACGGCGGCACGTTGCTGAAAGTGGCGAGGTAGGCCGCCACGTTGGGGAAACTGCGCAGCACGTAGGGATTGCCGAGCGCCACCAGCACCACCGGCTTGCCGGTCGCGATCAGCCAATCGAGTGCGTGCCCCAACTCGCCCGCCAACATCCCCACCGTGCCGCGGTACGCTGCAAAAGAAGTGAACGTCGCCGCCACATAGTTCGAACAGCCGGAGAGCTTCTCAAGGGCCGCATCCACTGTGTCGCGCGTCATACCGGCATCGAGTGCGGTCACCGAAGCCGTCGCCGCGCGCTTGCGGATTTCCTGCGTGAACACCTGGCCTTCGACGGAGAAACGGCCTTCCGGCATGGTCACGTAACACGCGCGCTCCGGCGCCGCCAGTGGAACGATATTGCCGCCGTTGAGCACCAGCGTCACGGCGCGGTCGGCAATCTCCTGGGCTTTCTCATTGGCTTCAGGCGAATCCACCACGTCGCTGATTCCTTCCAGATCCACGAAGCGTTTGCGGTCGAGCCCCACGCGCTCCTTGGCGGCCAGAATCCTGACGACGGATTCCTGAATGCGATGCCGTGTCAGCCTGCCGCTCTGCACCGCGGCGGTCACGGCCTTCAGCACGGCATCCGGGTCGGACGGCATCAGGAGCGCATCCGCGCCGGCTTCGAGCGCGCGCACCGCCGCGTCGCCCGTAGTGAACCCCCGGGCGATGGAAGCCATCTCCAGCGCGTCGGTCACCACCAGCCCCTTGAAGCCCAGTTCCTTGCGCAGCAGATCCGTCAGGATGGCGGGCGAAAGCGTGGCCGGCAAGTCCGGCGGAGCGAGTGCCGGCACCGCAATGTGCGCGGTCATCACGGAATCCACGCCGGCTTCGATGGCGGCTTTGAACGGCACCAGCTCGATGTGGTTCAAGCGATCCTTGTCGGCAGTGATGGTCGCCAGATTCAGGTGGGTGTCCACCGCCGTGTCGCCGTGGCCCGGGAAGTGCTTGGCCGTCGCCAACACGAAGTTCTTCTTGTCCGCGTGCGCTCCTTCGATGAACGCCTTCACGTGCGCCGCCACCGCCTCGGGATTCTCGCCGAAGGACCGGATGTTGATGATCGGGTTATCGGGATTGTTGTTGACGTCGGCCACCGGGTAGTAGAGCCATTGAACACCCAGGGCCCGCGCCTCCCGGGCCGTGACTTCGCCCTCGTAACGCGAGAAGGCCGGGTCGCCCGTGGCGCCGAACGCCATGGCGTGCGGGAAGACCGTGGTGCCCGCCACCCGCATGGAGGCGCCGCGTTCGAAATCGCCGCTCACCATCAGCGGAGTCTTCGCCATGCGCTGCATGCGGTTGATGAAGGCGCCCAGCGCGTACGGCTCGGCCTTCTGAAGCACCCGCCCGTTGGACCAGTTCACCAGGATGAAGCCGCCCACCTTGTTCTCGCGCACGTGCCTCAGGAAGGCGCGGTATTCGCGGGTCCGCGAATTGGGGGCGGCGCCGTGGAAAGGAATGAAGATGAGTTGCGCCACTTCGTCGCGCAGAGTCATGGTCTTCATCCAGCGGCGAACCGTGACCGATGCCTTTATAGAGGAGGCCGCCTTAATGGTCGAGGATGGTCTGGCCGTGACGCCGCGCCGCGCCGGGGCGGACATTGCCGCCACCGCCAACAGCAGCGACAGCGCAATCGGACGGGGAGTCAGGGCAACCACCACACTCTTCAGTGTGCCAGATTTGCCTTCCAGTTTGCTGGTTTAGCACCCAATGCTGTTCATTTAGAGTCCTTGGGTGGCGGATCACGATTCGCCTACTCGGCGATTCGTGATCACGGCGCTGTTTCCGAGTCGCGCGTATTTCGCCCGGAGCGGCGAATTTGGGGGGAACCACTTCTCAGCGAAGGCGACTACGCGACCGGGTGGATCGCCGGATGCTCCAACTTGCGGCAGGCGTCAATCATCTGGTTAAGCGAATAGTCCCGCGATCTCACTTTGGCGGTCTCTCCGCAAACCCCCACGGCGATGTCGTTAGCAAATTCTTGCGCTTCGAGATTAGGTGTCCATCCGTTCGACCCATTGAGCGCGCCATGCGGGAGCCACGAATGGGTCCGCAAAGTACTGTGTTTCCCGCGCAATCTTGTCGTCCCTGAACTCCATGATGCTCACAGTGTAGGACGGCTTGCCGTCATATGTCAGGGTGAATTCGGTGATCCAAAGGTCACCGCCGCCAATGATTCGTCGGACAGCAAACCGCTTTTTGCTTGGCTGGCTGGCGCGTTGGTTCTGTATGTTGCGTCGACCACGGGTTCGCTCGCCTGATTGCGGGTATTCCAGCACCGCGTCCTCGTGATAGATGCGGTGCTCCGTTTCAAAATCGTTGGCATCGGATGCCGCCCAATGTTGATCCAGTGCCGCGCGGATCTCTTGATCTCGCACTCCCGGATACTGCTGGTTCTTTTGTCGATCGTCCATCTTGAGACCTCAATTTTACGCGAGGCTAAATGCTTCAGCGGCGTACGGTGTACCACTCGTAAGCCGCGCTGTTTCTTCGATACTCCAGAGTCTACACCGCGTCGAAGCGGCGAACTGCTTGCGGCTTGCGGCGTTGTTGCTGGCCAGTTGGCCGTATAACGCCCTAGCCGCGGAACGTGGCCGCAATCGAAGATCCCGGGAGCGTCACGACACCGCGCCTAAAGTGAACCGTATTGGGTTTAGTATCGATGTTGGGAATTAGAGCTTCGTATCCGAAGGCCTGACACTCCCTAACGTCGAAGACCCGTACGACCCTAGCCGGGGTCGTGGCTCCGATCGGAGCCGGGCCCAATGGGCGCCCCGTCAGCGAGCGGTCTTGCGATACGTCGCCGAACTTCGGAAAGATTTCAGCCGGTTGCCGCGTTGGCGAGCGGCGGCGGGCCAGGCTCCGAGGACGGAGGCTTGCGCGATCCGCGATTCACCAGCCGCTTGACCGACCGCGTCAGGTGCGCCGGCTCGTGGGAGCTCTTGGCGATCACCGTATCGGCGCCGGTATTCTGCTCCGTGAGACCCAGCGGCTCCACAAAGCCCGAAAGCAAAATGATGCGCGCGTTCGGATCCAGTGTGCGAATCCGCTGGATCAGTTCCTTGCCGTCCATCAGCGGCATGCGGAAGTCCGTGACCACCACATCGAACCGGTCCGCTTCAAAGAGTTTCAGACCCTCTTCACCATTTACGGCGATCCGGACGTTGTACCCGAGTTCTTCGAGAAGCAAACGCCGCACCAGCAGGCCGTCGGGATTGTCATCTACCAGCAGGATTTTCGGATTAGAAGAGGGGGATGATTTCATGGTTGCGGAGAGAGCGTAACAGACGCGTAACGAGTCTGTCAACGCATTTATATCGTCTTGGAAACTCGCCAGATTGAGTGCTTGACAAATCGGTGGCACAGGCGTTCGCGGCAGGCCACCCGGCCTGTCCTACTCGACTTCCCTGGGCGCTTTGTATCCGGCTTTGGCCACAATCTGGTACTTGATGGGCTTGCCCTTTTCGTCCTTTACGGGCAGAGGTTCGTTGGTGGCGGGGTTCACCAGTTCCACTTTGAGCTTGCGAAACGCGCCGTCGTGTTTCTTGTTGCTCGAAGAGTACGTCAGTACGTACTGGTTCCGCAAAGCCTGGTGGACTGCCTGAAAAATCCCTGGGAATTCGCCCTGGAATCTGGGGAAGAATGCCGCGCCGCCGGTTTCCTTGGCGAACGTCCGCATCTCGTTATCGGCCTGCAGGAAGTCCATCCGCTGCATCGACCCCATCCCTCCGCGCGCGTCGATCAGTTCGCGCAGCGTTTGCAGCAGCCCGATGCCGTAGATCGGCACGCCGGCCTCCTGCAGCTTCTTGCGCGTCTGGTCGAAGGTAATCTTGCTGAACGTATCGATGCCCGAGGAAATCAGCAGGATGGCCTTGCGCCCCTCAATCCCCGACATGCGGTCGGCCGTATCGGTGACGGCGTCAAACAGGTTGGCTTCGCGGAAGGCCGCGATCTGGAGCCGGTTCAGGCCCTCGTGAACCTTGGCTTTATCGGTCGTGAAGTCGGTCAGGATTTCCGGGCGGATGTCGTACGCCACCACCGCCACGTAGTCTTCCGGTTTCAGGCTCTGGGCGAATCCCCATGCCAGTTGCAGAGTCTGGTACCAGCCGGGTCCCCAGTACTGTTGGAACAGGTTGCTGAACTCGATCACCATCGCGATGGTGAGAGGCGCCTCGCCCATGGTTACGTTGCCGATCTGCTGCGGCACGTTGTCTTCGAGCACGCGGAAATTCCCGCCCGGAATGCCCGGAATGAAGTTACCCTTGTTGTCGACCACCGCCACGTCCAGAGTCACGATATCCACGTCGCTCTTGAAACTGGCCAGGTCGCCGGTTTGCTTGGCCGGGTCTTTCTTGAGCTGCGAGGGGATCTTGGGAAGATCCGTGTCGGGGTTCTTATTTGCGTCGGCCGGCTTCTTCGGACGGGCGACCGTGGAACCGGGATCTTTCAGCGGCCCTTCCTGGCCGATCATCAGGCACGCCGGCAACAGCGCGGCGGCAGTCAACACAGCGAGAAGTTTATAGGGTCGCATAGGCGTACTTCTGGTGTAACTATAGCAAAGGACGGATACCGTGGCGCCGGCGTTACGGCGGAGGATCTAATTTACAAAGCGGGCTCTAATTAACGAATCCGCCGGGGCCGCCGTGCTTCTTCATGTAAACCTGAAACTTCTTCTTGGCCCGCTGCAGACGCCATTGCCGGTAGGCCCCGCGCCAATCCGGCAGCTTCAGGTTCGGCAAACTCGATTTCAAGTAAACGTAACCCACCGCCATGCCACCCAGATGAGCGATGTTGCTGACCCCGCTGTTGACCCCGATCGACATCCACAACTCGATCGCCGCATAGATCATCACCATGTACTTGGCCTTGATGGGAAACAGAAAATTCATCAGGACCGTCTGATCCGGATAGCAGACGCCAAACGCCAGCAGCAGCCCGTAGATGGCGCCCGAAGCGCCGATGGTTCTGGTGTTCCAGTGGCCGAGCACGGCATTTAGCAGGACATCGCACAGCCCGGCGCCGATCCCGCAAATAAAGTAGTACTTGATAAACCGGCGCGTGCCCCAGTCCCGCTCAAGCGGCGAGCCGAACATCCAGAGCGTGAGCATATTGAACACCAGGTGCCACACGCCGCCGTGCAGAAACAGGTAGGTCGCCAGTTGCCAGATCGCAAAGTGGTAGACCACCGCCACCGGCGCCAGCGCCAGCAGGCTGATGTCATCCGCGAAGCTGCTCCCCAGCAAGCCGGTCAGTATGAACACGGCCGTGTTGGCGATCAGAAGCCACTTCACTCCCGTCGGAAAATAGCCGTGGAAGAAAGACCTTCTGTAGGTGTACCGGGGCGGTGGCATAGCGGGTCTCTAGCTCTAGAATAACAGAACGCTTTTGCGTTTCACCCTTTGCGTTTCAAGATGTGGCCCGGTCTCCGCCTTTGCCGTAGCGATTCAGCAGGCGCGCGCACAATTGCAAACCGGCGGCGGCCGCCAGCCAGACCTGCCAATGCGAGAGAATGCCGGTGGGAAACCCGAAGCGATTGGTCCAGCTCAAGTCGGCCGCGATGCGCCACAAGGCCAATACGGAAGCCGTGAACGCAGCCGGGGTGAGCAGGGCGGCCACGGTCAGAGCAACCCGCTGATTTTTCCCGCGCTTTCTGGCAACCTTGGGCCCTTTGCCAAATCGAATCCGGACCACCATGGCGATTGGATACCAATCTAACAGCTTTTTGCGATAGATTATTTATTTAAAGACAGGCCGGGAGGCCTGTCCCACGACCGAGAACCAAATCATGAAAAAACTGAAGACCGCACTATTCGGAACCGGCTTCGTCGGCCGCGTCCATCTGGAAGCCATCAGGCGTTTGGGCTACGTTGAGCTCTACGCCATCGGCGAACCGCAAATCGAGAAGGCCAGGGAACTGGCGGCCGAATTCGGCGCCGAGAGAACCGAGCCGGACTACCGCCGCATCCTGGAAGACCCGGCCGTGGATGCGGTTCACATCTGCACGCCCAACGCCTTCCACTTCCCCATCGCCAAGGATGCGCTCAAGGCCGGCAAGCACGTGATTTGCGAAAAGCCGCTGGCCATTTCCCTGGGTGAAGCGCAGGATCTGGTGAAGCTCGCGAAGGAAACCGGGCGCCGCAACTGCACCTCTCACAACCTGCGATTCTACCCCATGGTGCAGCAGATGCGCCGCATGCGCGAAGATGGCGATCTGGGCGACCTTCTGATCGTCCAGGGCACTTATTCGCAGGACTGGCTGCTCCACGATACCGATTGGAACTGGCGTCTGGATTCCAAATTCAACGGCCCCTCCCGCACCCTCGCCGACATCGGTTCCCACTGGTGCGATATGGCCGAACATGTCACCGGGCAGCGCATCACTTCGGTGTGCGCCGACATGCAGACCTTCCACAAGACGCGCAAGCAGCCCAAGGGCCCCGTCGAAACCTTCGCCGGCAAAACGCTCGCCCCCGAGGACTATATTGAGACCGCCATCGACACCGAAGATTTCGGCGCCGTGGTATTCCGCATGGGCGACCGAACGCGCGGCTCTTTCACGGCCAGCCAGGTATCGGCCGGCCGCAAGAACCGTCTGAACATCGAAATTTATGGCACCAAATGCGGCGTGGCCTGGGACCAGGAACGGCCCGACGAACTCTGGATCGGCAACCGCAACAGCAACAACCAGATTCTTATCAAGGACCCGTCGCTGCTGAAGGCCAAAGCCAAGTCCTACGCCGATCTGCCCGGCGGCCACAGCGAGGGTTACGACGACACCTTCAAGCAGATCTTCCGCCGGTTTTATCAGTCGATCGAAGACCCTGCCGCCGAGCCCGAGTATCCGCAGTTCGTGGACGGCCTGCGCCAGCTCACCATCCTGCAATCGGAGCTTGACAGCCACGCGAAACATGCCTGGGTGGATGTGCCTCCGTTCCAGCCGGCGTGAGCCAAGCCGGCATGCGCTTGCCATTCGGCGTTAGAATTAAAGTCGAAGAAGCTTGCAAGCCCGATTCTATGTCGACCCCGCGACCGGGTTGCCTCATATTCATAACCACCAGGTGGACGAGGCCGAGGTCATTGATGTCTTGGAGAGACCGGGAGAGGATCGGGCGGGCCGCGAAGAACATCCATGAGCCAAAACAAGTTTCCAAGCGGATGGGATGAGGACAAAGTACAACGGGTGCTTGCTCATTACGGAGAACAGACGGAAGATGCGGCCTTAGCGGAGGACGAGGCCGGCATTGAGTCCTCCGAGACCGTCATGAATGTTCCTCGCGACCTGGTGCCCAAAGTTCGGGAGCTGATCGCGAAATACCAGGATCGACCATAGCATAGGGATCTCACGAACGGGAAATGCCCGCGGCACATCTTCCTTTCAAAACTGCTTTTCGATGGTTTATCATTGACCCTATGGCAAAATCTTCTACCGTCGCCGTCTGGGCCGGCACGCGCAAAGGCGCATTCGTGTTTCGTTCACGGGATCGCAAGAAATGGAATACCGAGGGCCCGTTTTTTTCCGGATGGGAAGTTAACCATGTGGCGCAGGATCCGCGCGCGCCCGAGCGCTTCTACGCCGCCGTAAACAGCGCCTGGTTCGGCCCGCACATTCACGCCAGCACCGATGGCGGCAAAACGTGGAAGCTCGCCGAAGCCGGCCTGGAAGTGAAGTCCC
>Ga0105857_1000811_pt1 | contig 10449 bp, 9 predicted proteins | sample OrgsoiDNA_201061_FD_89682 | JGI IMG/M metagenome (GOLD analysis project Ga0105857, IMG submission 89682) | Permafrost soil microbial communities from the Arctic, to analyse light accelerated degradation of dissolved organic matter (DOM) -... | ecosystem: Environmental > Terrestrial > Soil >...
AGTCGCCGGCATCAAAACCAAAGCTGGTGCTGTTGCTTATTTTATGTAACGAATAAATGTTGTGCAGCATCGGGAATTAGTTTTTTGATAGATGTATTGTTCGAGTTGACCAGCAGGCTGTTAATACCAACCGACTGTGCGCCCCATATATCGGCTTTGGGGTTATCGCCTATATGGATTATCTGATCTAAAGGTACATATCTTAATGCTGAAATTTCATCCAACATCAACTGAAAAAATGCTTTGTTAGGTTTTGATAAACCAACCTCGTCCGAATAGAGTTGAAAATCGAAGTACTGATCGATATCCAACACCTTTAAAACCTTACGCAACGTGGCGCCTTTTATAAAACCCGTGTTACTCAAAATGCTCATGGTGCAATCTGATTGCCGTTTCAGATGTGATAAAACCTTGGCGGTGTCATCGCTGTAAAGCAATGGCAAGCACTCGAATAATAAAGTTTCCATTTGCGCGAACAACGCGGGCATATCCACATCAGGCAGGCAAGTTTGATTGTCGTTTATTTGACTGATCACCATCAGGTACATCTCGTCGGCATCGATGTTCTTGCCTGTGGTTTCGTTAATGCTGTTACACATCAGGTCGACCTGACGAAAGACGCGTTCAACCTCCTCCAACGGTTTTTGCCGGCTGTTGAAATGCCCGTGAAAGTAAACGCTGCGCCGCTGTTTAAACAGCGGGTTTGATTTGATGAGCGTTAACCACAGATCGAACGAATAATGTTTGTAAACAGCCACAGCCGTATAGGTTATTTGTAATGTTCCAGTATCTCTAAAAAGTTATCCGTTTGGTGCGGGTCGCCAATAGCGCGAAACTTCCACGAACCATCTTTACGGTAAACTTCGGCAAAGGTCATGGAGCACATGCCGTTATAAGTGGCATCGCCCGAAAGGCTGAACTTGGCGATCTCTTTTCCGTGGCTATCGACTGCGCGGATAAACGCGTTTTCGACCATGCCAAAATGCTGGTGGTTTTGTTTGCCCTGGTAAATGGCTACTATGAAAAGTATGCGATCGTATTTAGGGTCTAAACTATCCAGCTTTACGATGATTTGCTCATCGTCACCATCGCCGGCACCTGTGCGGTTATCGCCGGTGAGCCAGATATGCCCCGACGGGTGTATCATGGAGTTAAAGTAAACCACATCGCCTTCGTACATGTTAATGTGCCTGCCGCCTTTATCTACCGAGCGGCCCATATTAGCTACTTTGCCATTGCTGTCCAGCAAAAATGCGATGGCATCCAGATCGTATTCTTCTGCTTCGCCGCCGCCAAATAGTTTGCCTAAAAAGCCGCTGCTTTTTTGCCTTACATCCCAGCCTAAACCTATAGTAACAGATGACAGGCTAAATTCTTCGCCCTTATCATTTTTCCGCAGATCGATGGTTTGCCCTTTTATTAAGTTAATTGCCATTATTGTAGGTTTTGCTTATTTAATAATTTGCCCTTTGTAGTATTTAGATAGGAAGTAAGCCAGGTCTTCGCGGTAGCCAATACCCGATGCCTCAAATTTCCATGCACGGTCATGCTTGTATAAACGACCAAACTCAACACCGGTTTCTATCGAAAAGTCTTCGCCAAGTTCGTATTTAGCAATTTCCTGTCCGGATGTATCGTCAACAATGCGGATATACGAATCGCGTACCTGCCCGTAATTTTGCCTGCGGGCGATAGCCTCGTGTATGGTTACCACAAACAATATCTCGCTGATGCGCTGGTCAACCTTGTTCAGGTCTACCGAGATGGTTTCGTCGTCGCCGCCATCGCTGTTGCCGCCTGTCGGATCATCGCCCGAGTGATGCAGTGCGCCGTCCGGCGAATCGGTATTGCCGTAAAATACAAAGTATTCCTCTGCAGGGATCAGCCTGCCCTGGTCGACCATGAATGCCGACGCGTCGAGGTCAAAATCGTAACCTGTTCCTTCGTGAGGGTTCCATCCTAAACCCACACTTATTTTAGACAAACCTATATCTATTCGTTGTCCTTTTTGAAGATTTATAGCCATAATAGTAGTACAATGCTTTTAATGTTTTTTAGAGTAATGTTACGCTAAAATATTACATAAAAAAGCATTTTTAATAATTCGGATTAAGTTTATTGGTGTAAGGTAACAGTTATTCTTTTTATTTACAACAGGGGATGTAACAATGGAATTGTTACGTTTAAAAAGTGCAAAATGCAGTCTCCACAACTGTGCGTAGATAAGGCTTGAAGTATGAAAGGCAAATTACTTTTTAGATTTAACACCATCAAGGTTATAACCCAGGCTAAACCTCAAAGTATTAGACAGCGCGTTGTATTGCGTTTGCGAAAACAGGTACGAAAAATCTAAGGCGATGTTGTTGTAACGGAAGCCTGCGCCCAGTGTATAAAACTGCCTGTTGCCTTTGTTGGGGTTTTCGTAAAAATAACCTCCGCGTAAAGCAAACTGGTTATGGAACCATAACTCGGCGCCGGTTGAGTAAGTTATTTCCTGTAGTTCTTCGCTGGCACCTCCGGGAGCATCGCTAAACGAGCCGAAGATGCCCGATACTACCGAACGGTTATCGTCTTTACCACTAATGATATTTCCATTAGCATCGCGCAGGGGAGGGGTTGGTACCAGTAGTTTATTCAGATCGAGCGCCAGGGTTAGTTTGGTATCGTCGTTAAAGATCCAGGTGTTGGCAGCGCCGATTTTTAAATTGGTAGGTAAAAAGTATTTCTGCCCGTTGGTTACGTAACCAACTTTAGGCCCGATATTGGAAACGTTGACACCATATGCAAACACGGCATCGTTGCCAAACTCACTTACATCGTGTGTCGAAAACATAGATATATCAGCCGCTACTGCATTCACCGCCGTAAATTGCTGCCCGCTTGTGGCCAGGCCCTGCGAAAGATTTGAATGGATATAGCGTAAGGCTAAACCTAAGGAAAGGCTGGGGCTGAATTTACGTGCCAGTGATACATCAAACGCAAATTCGTTTGGTTTTGATGTACCTAAAGAGTTTTGATTGTCATCGTACAAGCTAAGCGAGCCCAGATTAAAATAACGTAAGGATGCGCCAATGGTATTACGATCATCGAGCTTTTGCGAAAAGTTTAAATTGGCCAGGCTAACATCCGAAACAAGGTTGCGCAACCATGGACTATAGGATAATGAGAAATTTGTTTCTTTCTCTAAAAAAGCCAGTTTTGATGCATTCCAGTATTGCGAATTAACATCGGGTGATAAAGCTACTCCGGCATCGCCCATAGCTCCGGAACGCGCATCGGGCGAAATTGTTAAAAATGGAACCGCGGTTGAGATAACATTTGGCGAAGTGGTTTGTGCCAGCGCCAATGTTGAAAAACTTGAAAATATAATTAATGAATAAATGTATCTCATCGGGTGCCGAATATTAGGGTTATCATCAATAATATAATGCAATTACCAATAAATAATTGAAAGTTAAATATAACTACTTAAATGCTTAAGTCCTAATAAAATATTTTTTTGATGTTATATTGGTATGCAAATATAAAGGTTGAATATTGCGTTATAAATATTGACCACCTAAAACGAAATGTCGTGTTACACGTTAGTATAATGCAGTAATCCATTACACTTATGAACAAACAAGCGCTTAAAGATATCGCACAAAAACTAATGGCCGGTGATAAAGGACTGTTGGCTATGGACGAAAGTATCCCTACAGCTAACAAGCGGTTTGAAGAAGCAGGAATACCACAAACTATTGAATATCGTCGAAAATATCGGGAGTTGATAGTAACCACGCCGGGCTTAGGCGATTGTATAAGCGGCGCTATATTGTTTGATGAAACCATTAAGCAAGCCACTGCCGATGGCGTGCCGTTTTTAGAGGCGATGACCAGGGCCGGGATAATACCGGGTATTAAACTGGATGAAGGCGCCAAGGATATGCCTGCTTTCCCCGGCGAAAAGATAACCGAAGGGTTAGACGGCTTGCGCGAACGGTTGGCGGAGTACGCTAAGGTTGGGTTGAAATTTGCCAAATGGCGGGCAGTAATAACTATTGCCGATGGCTTGCCTACGGATGGCTGTATTTATGCCAATGCTTACGCTCTGGCGCGTTACGCTGCGCTTTGCCAGGAAGCCGGGCTTGTACCTATTGTTGAACCCGAGGTGTTGATGGACGGCGACCATACCATTGAACGCTGTTTTGAAATAACGGAGCGCGTTTTGCATATTGTTTTTGAAGTATTGATCGGCCAGCATGTTTATCTGGAAGGAATGATATTAAAGCCCAATATGGTATTGCCGGGATTACAATCGCCGGTGCAGGTTGATGCGGATAGGGTAGCTTACGAAACCATAAAATGTTTGCTGCGCTGCGTCCCGGCAGCTGTACCGGGCATTGCATTTTTATCGGGGGGCCAATCCGATATTGACGCAACCGAGCACTTAAATGCTATGCATGTAAAATATAAAGGCAAATTACCATGGGCATTAACTTTCTCCTTCGCCAGGGCCATACAGCAACCGGCTATGGACTATTGGAAAGGCAAGGATGAAAATGTGGCAGTGGCTCAGCAATTACTTTACCATCGCGCAAGCATGAATAACGCAGCCCGCCGGGGCGAATACAAAAAGGATATGGAGAAATGATCCGGTTCGGGATCACTTCTCCACATAAATACTTTATAACAATTTTAAACCTGCTTTTTTAATAAAGTCGTCGGTAAGTAACGTTAATAGTTTTTCTCCAACTTTTGGTGCTGCCAATTTTAATGCCCGTTTAGGATCAGTCAGTTTATCCAGAACATTCAAATAATCTGCATCCAATTTGCCACCAGTTACCATATTATTGATGATGGATTGCGACAACGGGTGCATGGCCGAAGTACCCATCAAGTCGGTATAGGTAGTTACGTGCTGAAAAACGAGTTGGATCAAAAATACCATGATGTTTTCAACCTCGTTAAGTAATGTTTCGAGCAGTAGCAAAAACTTTTCGAAGAAGGGTTCGTGGCCTATTATTTTTTGCAGTTTGGCGCGTATCTCGGCCATTAATACGTCCAGGGTATCCTGACCGGCAAATTCTTTTAATATCAGGTTTAGGGCATCAACTATCAGTGCCGATACAATGCTGTTAACCCCTAATTTTTTCAATATGCTGCTGGCTTCAAAATCTAAAAAGAACTCCAATACTTCGGCAGCATATAAGTTGCGGGTTTGTGTAATGGCTACCTGGCCTTGCAATGGTGGGGTTTGCGGTTGCAATTGCGTATAAAGGCCACCTTCGGGATATGGGGCCGTACCCTCAAGGCTTTGTGCTACAACCAGTACTATCAGTCCCTTCAACAAAGCGCCGGGTTTAAAATACGGATAGTATAGCAGCGGTACCTGTTCAATCATATCCGGCTCCCAACCGTGTGGCACAGGGTCTAAACTGTTCCAGAAACGCAGGGTACGTGCACCCATGGTTTTGTTATGATAATCAGAAAAAGCTTTGTTACCCGGCGATGCACCTGCAGTAGGTTCGGCCGATACGATAACTGTACCCGCAGGGTTCCATATGCTGATGGTTTGATTAATATACAATGCCAGTACGGCAGATAGTGCCCCGCCCAGGCTATGCCCGCTTACTGCCAGTTGTACCGTATCGGTAGTGCTTGAGAATGTGTTTTGTAAAAACGTCATCAGGGTGACGCCACCGGGATCTACCATTCCCAGCAAATGGTTAAGTCCGTCGCTGCTTCCCTGGCTTATGCGGGCAGCACCGGGATCTTTAAGATTGCCGGCCAAAACCCCCGACCATAATACCATATTCTTCACATCAAAATCTTCAACAAACCAGCCGTATAACGATGTGGGGTTTGTTGCAGATACCGCTACTACGTACTGTCCGTCCTGGTTAACGGCAACGTACATGGCGTTTGATGCTGCTTCGCGTTTAATATCAATGCCATATGAGCCAACTACCGGCCCCCATACTACCTTCCAGCTACCGATTAGTTTTTGCACATCGGTATTATTTAATAAAGCTGCCAATATCTGGGTCAGATCGGTTTGTAATTGCGGTACCGGGGCTTTTTTGGCGCTGGCAAAGTTGCTGAACATGTTTAGTGTAAACACATTCTGTACATAATTAAACGTAGGTTCGGAGTTCATTTTTAATGAGGGATTGGGATTGTTTAAATATTATTTGTGATGTTCTTGAAGCTTTTAAAGCTCAATTTACCATACAACTAATATAATACTCGTTTTCTATTTTGCAATATTTATAAATAATAAAATATTGTGATTGTACTATTTACAGCGGCATATTTAGAAAACTGATTTTTATTTAATACTATAGGTTAGATTTTATAATTTATCTATTTTAGTACTCAGAGTGGTTAACCATCAGTCAAGCTGCCTATGACGAATTTTTGATTAGAATAAAAATGAGAAAAGGGCGAGGCTTTCGCCATCATCAAGCAATCGCATGAAAGTTAAAGAATACATAGATAGCGGAATACTCGAATCGTATGTATTGGGTTCAACTTCGGAAGAAGAGACCCGCGAATTGCTGCGTTTAAAAAAACAATACCCCGAGATACAACAAGCCCTTCACGAGTTAGAGGTTGATATGGAGCGCATAGCCGAGCATATGGCTATTGCCCCGCCACCGGGAATGTGGAACAAGATAGAAGACAGTATTAACGATCTGATCAATACGCCTGAAATTAAGGCGTTACAGTTAAAAGATCATAAGCAAAAAGAGCATGATCAAAACAGGAGCGGTTATATTGACATTGAAGCCGAAACCACTCACATACGTGTGCATAAAAACTGGAAATGGATTTTTGCAGCCGTATTTATATTGGGCAAGATATTTTTGGCATTTGCCATTTATTTTTATCTTGAAAATCGCCAGGCTCAGCAACAAATTATCGAATTGAAAACCGAATTAGGGCAGCTGCATGTTGCGCCCTGAGTTTTAACGCAATACAAATTCATCCCTTTGTACGCCGGTTTCGTCACATTAATTTGAGTACCTTCATGCTATGCGGTAATATTGCGTATTAATGAAGGAGCTAAAAAAGAATCCGTTAGATCTTAACACCATCGAGTTTGGGCATCAACCAGCCTGTATGTATTTTCGGTTTTTATTCTGATAACACAGGCTAACTACGGGTCTGATTACAGGGCACAGTACTATGGTCATTATAGCAGTATCAGTGGCATTGCCGCGTTTGTTCCGCGGGTATGCCGGTACACCATACTTTATATTACTTTCCTGGTATTCAATTTTCGTATTTCGCCAGCCATAGTAAAACAAAAACAACTGCCGCTGCATGTGGCCTATGCCGTAATACTGTTTGCGATAGTATGCGCTACCTATGCAGTTACCGATACTTATCTTGAGCCTAAACTGATCAAATTTCACGAATCGTCATTTTATTTCAGCAGATCAATTTTTCTGCACTCGATGTTGCAATCGCTTTGGGTGTTTATGATGCTCTGCTTTTATACTTTTATTAAGCATGCATCGGTTTATTTATTAAACCATTTGCACAGGGTCGATCCGCAGTATTACCAGGTTAGCTGCGAAAGCCTCATCGCTTTTATAGGTTGGCTGGTACTGCTTTTTTTGTTGATCAGCACCAATGCCGATACCGGTGTGATTGTGGTTGTTGGCTTTACTATATTTTTAGCTATAGGTGTTTACTGGACATCAGGGTATTGGATCATTCCCGACATTAAGCGAAGGCAGCAAGACTTTAAAATGTATATGGGGCGCATCGTACTGCTGGTAGCTTGCTGCGCCATACCGGCTGCATTAGTAGCAACAAATATTGAGCACCATTCCGGGATAATTATTTTGCTGTTCAATACGCCTTTTCAACTGCTTATTGTAGCGCCTGTTAGCTGGCAGGTATACCGTTACCGTTCGGCATCAAACGCCGAATTGTACCGCCTAAAAACAGAACTCGGCCAATCAAACGCGAGTTACAATATGTTGCAGGCACAAATAAACCCGCATTTTTTGTTCAACGCCTTGAATACCCTTTACGGGACAGCCTTGCAGGAAAATGCCGAGCGCACCAGCGAAGGCATCCAACAGTTGGGCGATATGATGCGCTTTATGCTGCACGAAAACATGCAGCAAAGTATTTCGCTTACTCGTGAGATAGACTATCTGCATCATTTTATCGCCCTGCAAAAACTGCGTACCCAAACCTCGCCCGATATTGTGATCCAAAGCGAAATACCCGATCATGTGGGCGGCTTGCAGATCACCCCAATGTTGCTCATTCCATTTGTGGAAAATGCCTTTAAACATGGCATTAGCCTCCGCGAAGCATCGCACATAAAAATAACCCTGCAAACCAAAGGGAATACTTTATACTTTGATGTTTATAATAGTATTCATATCAAGCCCGATAACGATCCCGAAAAAGGTTATAGCGGTATTGGCCTGAATAATTTAAAACAAAGGTTAAATTTGCTTTACCCTAAAAAGCACGAACTGATCATCCGCGAAACAGCGAACGAGTTTTTTGTGCATCTTACACTCGAACTTAAAAATACCCGGCCTGTAGATGAGTCCAAAATATAACCTTGTATGCTGAAAGCCATCGCCATTGATGATGAGCCCCTCGCCCTGGCGGTAGTACATTCGCACGCGGGTAAGGTGCCGTTTATTGAATTGAAAGCCGAGTTTACCGATGCTTTTAAAGCAATGGAATACCTGCAGCGCGAACCCATCGACCTTATCTTTTTAGATATTAAAATGCCCGATATTTCGGGATTGGATTTTTACAACAGTCTCAATAAAAAGCCGCTGGTTATTTTCACTACCGCCTACTCCGAACACGCCGTAAGCAGTTTTGAGTTAGATGCAGTTGATTACCTGTTAAAGCCATTCTCGCTGGCCAGGTTTATTAAAGGTTGTAATAAAGCGTACGAGTTATTTAACCTGCGCAATGCCGCTAAGGGTAAAGACCATGTGTTTGTTAAAACCGGGTACGACCAGGTGCGGATCAGCTTTGATGATCTGTATTACCTGGAAGCTACCGGTAATTATGTAACCTTTGTTTTAAAGGATAAACGGGTGCTCTCGCGCATGACGATCACCGAATGCGACAGCATACTGCCCGATGGTGAATTCATCCGCATCCACCGCTCGTTTATAGCCGCCGTGAGTAAGATCGAGAAGATCGAGCGGCACCAGGTAACCATGCAAAATGGTGACGTGTTACCCGTAGGTCAATCCTATCTTGCGGCCTTGCAATGCCTGCGCTAAGCAAATAATCGTTTTCATCACAGCTAGGCTGACTTTCGTCCCTTTTTATTGATACCGGGTGTGCTTCGCAATAATATTGTTCGAAAATAAAGCACAACCCAATCATGAAAATACGATCTACCTTTTTATCACTCATATTAACCGCGTGTTTTTTGCCCGCCGTGGCGCAAACAGCATTAACACTTAAAGGCAGCGTTGCCGATTCCTCATCGCATAAGCCGGTAGAGTTTGTAACCCTTACCTTAAAAAACGAAGCGAAACAGCCTGTCAAATCAACCTTAACCAAAACCGGCGGCGGGTTTAGCTTTGAGAAACTTGTTCCGGGTAAGTATTTGCTGGTGTTAATCAGTGTTGGTTATAACACTAAACAAATAGCCGTTAATCTGCCCGATAATGGCAATAAGGTTACCGACCTTGGTGCCATAGCTTTTAGCCCGAATACCAAACAGCTAAAAGCTGTGAGCATTACTGCCGATAAACCTATTATAAGCCAGGAAGCTGATCGTTTGGTTTATGATCTACAGGCTGATCCCGAAAGCAAAGTATACAGCGTGCTCGAAATGATGCGCAAGGTGCCTATGCTTTCGCTGGATGGCGACGACAACATCCTGTTAAAGGGTAATGCCAATTACAAAATACTGATCAACGGTAAACCATCGAGCATGGTGGCACGTAACCCTAAGGACATTTTGCGTGGTATGCCGGCATCAACTATCGATCGCATCGAGGTGATCACCACGCCTCCGGCTAAATATGATGCCGAGGGTTTGGTGGGTATCATTAACATCATTACCCATAAAAATATTGATAATGGTTATAACGGTTCGGTTAATATTAGCGGCCGCTTTCCGGTTGGCGGCCCTGGCGCGGGTGGTAGTTTTACCTTTAAGCAGGGTAAATTCGGTTTGTTTGTGCAAGGCGGCGGAAGTATTTATAATGCGCCAATTTCGGGCAGTTCTTCCAGCCGGGTAACTACAGGCACCGATGCTACCAGCTTAACGCAAAACGGTACCCAATCGTCAGACAGCAGGAACGGATATTTTGGAACTGAACTGAGCTACGAAATAGATACCCTGAATTTGATATCCGGGAATTTCAATATCAACGGCAATACGTCGTATCGCACAGGCGATCAATCTTCGCTTTTAAACGGACAAACAACCGTTTTACAAGGCTATAACTTAGGTAA
>Ga0105857_1000812_pt1 | contig 10446 bp, 7 predicted proteins | sample OrgsoiDNA_201061_FD_89682 | JGI IMG/M metagenome (GOLD analysis project Ga0105857, IMG submission 89682) | Permafrost soil microbial communities from the Arctic, to analyse light accelerated degradation of dissolved organic matter (DOM) -... | ecosystem: Environmental > Terrestrial > Soil >...
AGCTTCTGCATTCGGGCGCGGTCGCCACAAGCGCCACGGTCCAGAACGGCGGCGTGCAAGACATCGAGGGCGGAGCGGTCGCAAGCTCCACGACCCTCAATGTAGGCGGCAATCAGCTGTTGAACGCCGGAGCCTTGGCGGTGAACACCACGGTCAACGCGGGCGCGACGCAAAACGTCGTTTCCGGCGCGCAAACCGTGGCTTCTGTCGCCCAGGGCGGCTCTGTGGTGGTTTCAGCCGGCGGCTTGGCCACGACCACCACGGTGAACGCGGGCGGCTCGCAAGCGGTTCTGGCGGGCGGATCGGCCACGGGCACGGCGGTCAACTCCGGCGGCCTGGAAGCGGTGGCGGGCGTGTCGGACAACGCCTCGATCGCAGCGGGCGGCCAACAATCCGTGTTGTCGGCGGGCGTGGCGAACGGCGCGGCTGTCGCGGGTCTCCAAGACGTGCAGGGCGCGGGCGTCGCCAACGGTTCGACGGTCAACAACGGCGGCCTGCAAATGGTCGAGGCGGGCGGCTTGGCCAACTCGGCGTCGGTGCAGTCAGGCGGCGCGCAATTGGTGGCGTCAGGCGGCTTGGCGCAATCGACCAACGTGGTGAACGGCGGCGGCCAGCTTGTGCAAGCGGGCGGCGAGGCCGACAACTCGGTGGTCGCGGGCCAAATCCAGGTCGATGGCATGGCCAAGAACGTGCAGCTCCAATCGGGCGGCGAGATCTTCGGCTCGGGCACGGTGGGCGGCGACTTGAATGTGGTGGGCGGCGCGACCTTGGCGGCCCCGGTGGTGGGCTCGGGCTTGACGGTGAACGGCAACGTGTCGTTCGCTTCGGGCTCGACCTACTCGGCGGTTGTCGCGCCGACCGCGGGCCAAAGCGGCGTCACGACCGTCAATGGCAATTTGTCGATCGCTTCGGGCTCCACGTTGGCGGTTCAAGCGCAACCGGGCGCATACACGCCGGGCGCGACCTATGACTTGATCCGCTACACCGGGACCGAGACGGGCAAGTTCGACAACGTCAAGCAAGACTTCGCGTTTGTGACGCCGACGGTGACGTATGACGGGGGCGCGGTGGCCTTCACGCTGACCCCGACGCAAAGCTTCACGCAAAGCGGGTTTGGCCTGGTCGCGCAGAACGACAACCAGCGCGGCGCGGCTCGCGCGCTGGACAATATCGCGAACGGCAGCGGCAACGCCCTGACGAACGCTTTGGAGACAACCACGGTCGCCCAGGCTCGCCAGACGCTCACGCAGATCGACGGCTCGGAGTTGCCGGAGTTCCGCCGGGTGGCGGAGGAAGACGCGCGCGCCAACGAGCGGATGATCTCCGAGCGCCTGGCTCTGCCGCAGACGGATGTCTCTGTGGGCCGCGGCGAGTTGTGGGCCAACGCAGGCGGAGCGCAGCGCCATGTCAACGGCGACAACGCCAAGGGCAGCGCGAGCGTGGACAACACCTCAGTGAGCGCGACGGTGGGCGCGTCGATTCGGGCGACGTCCGAGTTGACGGTGGGCGCCGCCGCGACCTGGAACAACGACAACCTGTCGTTCAACACCGGGGCGCACGGGCATGTGGATGGGGCGCAGGCGTCGATTTTCGGCTCCTACAACCCGGTGGGCTCCGCGGTCTATGGCACGGTGGTCGGCAGCTTCGGCTACTGGAATGACCGGCTGACGCGCGACTTGTCGGTGGGCAATGTGGCAGGCCGGACTTCGGGCGAGTTCCACACGACGCAGGCCTCGATCTACGGCGAAACGGGCTTGAACATCCAAAGCGCCTATGGCTTGATCCAGCCGCACGCGGGGCTTCGCGTCGGCCACGATTGGCAGTCGTCGATGTCGGACGACACCCGCTCGGGCTCCTCGGTGTTCAACCTGAACTCCGACGGCGGATCCAACACGGACGTGTCCAGCCGTTTGGGCCTGCGCTTCTCGATGCCGACGACGACTTTCTTCGGGAAACCGACGAAGTGGCAGGCGGACGTGTCTTGGGATCACCGCTTCACCGCGTTGGCCCTGAACCAGTCCGTCGCGTTCTCGGCGGCACCGGGCGCGGGAGGCTGGACGGTCAACGGCACCGGGATGGACCGGAACGCCGTGGAAGTGAGCCTGGGCGGCTCGGTCGAAGTCGCCAAGGCCACCTCGGTGTTCGCGACGGTGTCGGCGGAGAAGGGTTCGCACACCAACAACTACGGCGGCCAGGTCGGCGTGCAGTGGAAGTGGTGATCGGCTAAGGAGGCCTCCGGGGCCTTCCAGGAAACGACAAGGCTCCCTAGGGAGCCTTGTTTTTTTGAAACGACGAGGCCAATGGGGGTTCGGCGCGCAATGGAGCTTCGCTGGGTCAAAAACGGGCGCGCGCCATGCCAAGCGCCATCGTCAACGCCAGTCGGCCGACCGGTTTTTCGCGCGGCTCGAGAAATCGTTCATTCTCGCCGATCGCGTCGCGGCTCGCCTGGATCACCAAGTTCAACTGCCGCGGGCCTCGTCCGAAAAAGTCGTCGAATCTGTGTCGGGCATGCCATAAAGCGCGCGGCATGCGGCGTTTTTGGCGCTGTTGTTGTCCCTGTTTTTCGTTTCAAGGGCCAATTTTTCAGCGCATTCTTTTTTCCAGTCTGTGAACTTTTTGTGAACGCGCTCGGCCATCGCGGCCTCCGCCTGGGTGAATTCTCGGCCTTGCGCAATGACCGCCTGCCGAAAAGCCTCGCCATCGGGCAAGCCTCGGAGCCAGTGCAGCATAGGGTCGCAGCGCGTTTTTTCCAGCGGAGCCCACGAAGGGTGCGCGTCGAAAAAAAGATCGAAAACCCCCGCTATCAGGAAGGACAACCAACACGCACCGAACAGCTCCACGAACGCTGAGGCCATGAGATTAGGCCAGTCCGAAAAAGAGAAGGATGACGGACACACGAGCTTCATCGCCGTGCCCACAAGGGCCAAAGAGATCGCGGCAATCACAATTTCCCGCGCCCTATAGTTGTTTCGAAGGTTGTTTTCGCAATGCAAAAAACGGCCCCAAAGGCTCGCGTTTTTTGTCTCGATTTGCTCGATCGTGAGCGGAGTGCCCAGACGGAGTTCAAATTTTTCGATATTGGCGGCGGTCATGATGGTTCCTCGCGGGCGCTGCACGGTATTCGTGAAACGCAGGTGAACGGGTTGTCAAGTCAATTGCTTATTGTATCGCGATAATTCAAACCAAAAACAAAAAAATCTCATTGATGAGTTTTTTTGTTTTCCGCGCGATCAATGCTCGGGACTGGCGGGGTTGCGTCAAATTGGGCGGGAATGCAAGATCGCCCAACCCGCCCAACTTTCAATTTCAGTCAGGAGTTTGCATGATGCAAGTGGCTTTTCCAATTCCAGAGTCTGGCCGGTTGTTTTTGCGCCGAGCTCTCGCCGTCGCCGCCTTTTGGCGTTCAAATTCGGCAATAAAAGTGTTTTGCGCAGCGGGCGCTTTTTGCGCCGCGGTGCTGGCGGCGACGCTGGTGGCTCACATTGGGTTTGTGTTTGTGTATGAGAGGGTGTGGATTCCGACATGGCGGCTGGCTCAATTCATCAGGTGCCGCGAGAAACCTCGTCCTTTAGGGCGGGGAGGATGTCAAGCAGGTGGTCGCCATTTTGGGCGCTGCCGGGTCCGCTGGGGACTGGGCATTTAGATGAAAAGAATCAAAAACCCGGGACGACGAGTGGTTTATTGGTTCGATTTGGCGGGTTGTTTTTTCTTGCTCGGGGGGATGCTTGCGCCTTGCGGCTGCGGGAGCTTGCTCGGGCAGTAGAGCGCTCTCCAGTGGCATCCTTACAGCAAAAAGGCTCCTCGGAGCCTTTTTGAAAATGAAAAACGGTTATTTGGCGCATTCCTCCGCTCTTCTGGGGCCGCGCGGCGTCCAAGGCGAAGCCCGAGAAAACCCTCACTGTTGCGACGCCATGCAGTCGCAGGGGCCATTCACTGCTTGCTGCAGAATCGCGAGTCCCGCGGCATCCGCGCCGTCCTGCCGAGAGCGAGCCAGAAAGGCCTCCATGGCCTCATGCGAGCCGCCCCATTTGGGCTGCAAGAACATCATGTAGCGTTCGCGCGCCAACTGATTGGCCGGAAACATATGGTTGGCGGCGTTCAGCAAAACAAGAGTGGCTTGCGAGTCGCCGGTGAAGCCCGCGATGGACATCAGATGGAAAACGCTCAAATAGGGCTTGGGCGTGAGTTTCAGGGAGCTCATCAACTCCTTGGACGACAAGTTGAAATAATATTCCATGCCCTGGATGCTGGCTTCGGATGTTTCGGAAATGAAGCGTTTTCCTCGGGCTTGGGACCCCATTTGCTTCAATTCGACGCCACGCGCAAGATGCATGGCATAGGAATTCGGAGAATGTTGCTCCCAGGCCAGCATCGCCCGCTGCTCAGGCTCGCTCAGGTTATAAAAAGCGCGATAAGCGTTGCGAAGCTGGTATTCAGTAATGGCGCCTTTTTCAAAAGACGCTTGAATCGCCATCAACTCAGCGTCCAGCGCCGTGAAATTTTGGCTGTCGAGATATTGAAGAGCCGCGCGAGCGTCAGGGCCCAACGGCGCGTCCGGGCCGCTTTGGGCGTGCGCCAAAAAGGGACATCCAAAAGCGACAAGCGCCCCCAAAGCCAACGCCCGAAATCGCCGCGCGAATCGCATTTGCGAGAGCAAGGGAGACAATTGACGGCTCAAGGGGCGGCGGGCCGAGCGCAAATGGCGGCGAAGGGACGAAACGGTGTTTTGGGACAGGGAGGCATGGGCCATGGGAAATCCTTTGCGGATGAGCGCCAAAAAGGCGAAAAGAGGGCGGAGGCAAGAGGGTGAAAGCTTCGGCGAAAACAATAAAACCGTAAGCGAAAAGAGAACTAAAGACAACATGGAGAAAGAAAGAGGAAAAACTCCGCGTTGCCCGCTCGCCACGAAGAAGCGCCCGCTTGTCCAATTCGCCGAGGCGTTTTCCCCTATGCGTGTTGCCTCAAAGGAAAATTGCCACGAATATGGCTTGACCGTTGATCGATTGTTTTGGCGGCCAGCCGCCGTGGAAATGCAACTCGATTTGCGTTTGCCTAAAAATCCAATACGCAAAGGAGCAAAAATGGATTCCCATTTGTTGGTCGACAAAGCCACGGGATGGCCCCTTCGGGCCATCAAGCGTTTCAGCGCCGATCGGTGCGCGCCCATGGCCGCGAGCATTGCGTTTTACTCCGCCTTTTCCCTGGCCCCGACGTTGGTCATGGTGATCGCGATCGCGGGACTGGTGTTTGGGGCCGAGGCCGCGCGCGGCCAGTTGTTCGGGCAAATCAGCGGCATGCTGGGCCGGGACGCCGCGGCGAGCGTCCAAGCGATCGTCGAGCACGCGCACCGCAGCGATTCCGGAGGGCTCGCGGCCATTATCTCCTTCGTGCTGTTGGTCATCGGCGCCTCCGCCACGTTTTCCTCGCTCAACACCGCGCTCTCCATCATTTGGCCGGCGGAGGCCGAGACAAAATTGGGCGTCGCCGCCTTGGTCAAGGTCCGGCTGGTTTCGTTTGGCCTCGTGATGGGCGTGGCGTTCTTGTTGATCATTTCGCTCGTTTTGGACACGGCGATCCAGGCGGCCGGGAAATTCCTGTTCGGGGCGTCCCCTTTGCTCATATTGAGCGACGTCGCCCAATTCGTGATTGGGTTGGCCATCCTTTCCGGCGCGATGGCCACGCTCTTGAAATACCTCCCGGACGGGCATATTCCCTGGAAAGACGCTTTTGTGGGAGGCGCTGTGGCGGCGGTCCTGTTTTCGTTGGGAAAGAAGCTTTTCGCGCTGTATTTGACGCACGCGGGGACGGCCAACGCCTTCGGAGCGGCGGGATCCCTCGCGGTGCTGCTGATGTGGCTGTATTTTGGAGCCGTCGTGTTGCTGTTGGGGGCCGAGGTCTCGGCGGCCAGGATTGAGGCGCGGCGCGCGCCCACGAAGTTCCGCGGTTTGTCCAAAGCGCTCAGCGCGTCCGCCCAAGGCGTCGAGGGCGAGCGTCTCGCGCAGCGTTCCGCAGCTCTTCCTGCCGAGCATTTCCTGGCGCCTCCCACCCGCGAGTCAATGGCTCGCGCCGCGCGCGCTGTGGGAAAAAAAGAATCTGACGTCAGAAAAGAGCTCACCGCGATCGCTTCGGCCAATCGCGCGGCCTCCGGAGGGTCAAGCGAAAACGCCAACGCAGGCGGGTCTGCGGCGGCCACGGTGGCGGAAAGTTCAAATTCTCCGTTCGTTTCATCGCAGACGGCCTTGCCCGTGTCGAGCGCGCCGCAGTCTTTGCGTCGCTTTGTCGAGGCCGCGAAAGAGCGTCCGAGCCGGATTGCAATGGCCGTCGCGGGCGGGGGGTTGTTTTTGGCGCTCGAAATGGCATCGAGAAAAGCCAAAAGAGCAAAAAAGGGCCCTTGATTTGGAGGCGGGCTTCAATCAGCCAGAAAATGGCGTGCGATTTCGGCAATAAGGCGCCAGATGGCTTGCGTTGAACGGGCAATGGCGGGACAATGTCGAATCCTTTTCAAAAAAGAGCGATCTCGCCCATGGCCCAAAACACCTTCGCCCCCTCATCGTCCGCGCAACCGACTTTCTTGTGGCACGATTACGAAACTGGCGGCACGCACAAGCAACTCGATCGGCCGACGCAGTTCGCGGCCGTGCGCACCGACCTGGACCTGAACATCGTGGGCCAGGAGGTCATGATTTATTGCAAGCCCAGCCCCGAGACCTTGATGCGGCCGATCGCCGCGGCCATCACGGGCATCACGCCGCAAGAATGCGAGGCGAAGGGCATGTTGGACGTGGAGTTTTGCCGCGAGGTCCTGGCGGAGCTGGGGCGGCCGGGCACATGCGGCGTCGGATACAACACCATTTCCTTTGACGACGAAGTGACGCGCAACATGCTGTATCGCAATTTTCACGACCCGTATGAGCGGGAGTGGAAAAGCGGCAATTCGCGCTGGGACTTGATCACCGCCGTGCGCTTGTTCGCGGCTCTGCGCCCGGACGGCATCGTGTGGCCCGTGAAGGATGACGGAAAGCCTTCGCTGCGGCTGGAAGACCTGGCGAAGGCCAATGGCTTGAAGCAAGAGCGCGCGCATGACGCGTTGTCCGACGTTTACGCCACCATCCAGCTCGCGCAGCTTCTGCGCAAAACGAACCGGAAGCTCTGGGACTTCGCGTTTGGCTTGCGCGAGAAAGCCGCGGTCGCGCGCTTGATGAACGTGCCCAGCCCCTCGCCCTTCGTGCATGTCGCGGGCTACCATGGCCACAACGGGACGGCGGTGATGTTCCCGATCGCCATGCACCCGACCAACAAAAACGGCGTCATTTCTTTGGATTTGGGCTGCGACCTGGCCGCCGTGATCCGTTTGAGCGCGGAAGACATCGCTTCGCGCTTGTTTGGCGGAGCGGGCGCTGACGCCGCGAGCGCGGATCAGGCCAATAAGGCGAATAAGGGCGCGGAGCCGGAGGACGCGTTGGAGATCGTTTCGGAGGCGAAAAGCGCGCGATTGCCCCTGACGCTCATCCAAACGAACAAGTCGCCTTCGATCAGCCCCCTCAATGGATTGCGCAGCGTTGACTTCGAGCGCCTGGGCTACACGGAAGAGGAAAAATCCACCATCCTGGCCAACAAGGCGTTCTTGTTGGAAAACCCGAAAATCATGAAGGACCTTGCGTCAACGGTGGCGGAGGCGTTCGCCCTGGGATCGGCCAAGTTTGACGCGCCCCCTCTGGACCCGGAGCTGGGCATCTACTCGGGCTTCGCAAGCCGCGAAGACAAAGCCGTCATGGATCGAGTGCGCCGCGCGAGCCCCGAGGATTTGGCCGGCAACGACCCATCTCTTATTTTCGAGGATGAAAAGCTCAATGACCTGCTGTTTCGATATCGGGCGCGCAATTGGCCCGAATCTCTCTCGGCGAGCGAGAAGAGCGAGTGGCTTGAGCACTGCAAGGCGCGCCTGACGACGAACACTCCAGCCACGACGGTGACGCTCGACGAATACCGCGCGGGAATCGACGAATTGGCGCAAGACCAAAAACACGCGGCGAAAGGCCCGTTGTTCGCGGATTTGAAGGCCTGGGCAGACCAGCTCGAAACTCGGTGGGCCGTCAAGATCCCCGCAGCCGGTCGTGGGCTGCAGCCTGGCTGACGACAAACGCCGAAAAAAGCCCGCGAGGGCTTTTTTTTTGCTCCGGGCGCCGAGTGGATTGAAACCAATGATTACAAAAAATTAAAACGTCATCAAAAAGATATCTTTTTTGCATGATGCATTTTTTTATCAAAAACACCATTTTTCTTGTTTTTTTGATGAGATTTGGATGAAATTTCTGTCAAACGCGCATCGCGGAGTGGCAGAAAATGGCCGAGTTTTGGCTTGGGCGAGACTTTTTCTTGCGGATGAAGTAAAAGCTACGAAAACGCGCGACAGTCGGCTTTGCAAGGGACAGCGGGGCGGCAATAGAGTGGGAGCAAGAACAGGTTTTGTTCACCCATCCATTATTCGCCCAAAAAGGTTGCCATGTCGCCTCCGCCATTCACCCCCAAAAAGCCTCGCGGCCAACGCGGGGCGCGCGCGTTCACCCTGGTTGAGCTTTTGGTCGTGGTCGCGATCATTGGCATTTTGATGATTGTGGCGCTTCCGGCCTACAACAACTACTCGACCAAGTCGAAGTTCACCGAGGTGGTGCTGGCGACCGCTCCAACCAAAACGGCCATCGCGACTTGCGCCGGCACCGGAGATTGCGTCTCGGGCGGGGCTATTTCGGTGGCGACCACGACAACGGGCGCGACGCCGACCTTGTTGGTTCCCAACGCAGCGAACACCGCGTCAAATGCGCCCAATGCGATGGCCGTCTGGACCGCGGCTTGGGAGGCCGATGGGCTGAACCCCTCAACGGCGGCTCAATTCGCAGGATCTTATATGTCCAGTGGGTATGCCGTCATTCAGGCCAGTCCAACGCAATTGTGTTTCAGCACGAACGGGATCTCATGCGCGTTTCCCGACCGGCCATCCATCGCCAGCTTCAACCAGTTTTACGCTCCCAACGCGGCGATCCTGAACGGGACGGCAGTGACTCCAACGAGCACGAGCGCGATGAATTTGCCTTGCGTGGGCCCTGCGGCGACGGGCTGCTCGCCGCCGACGAAATATGCCGCAAGCGTTTCGTTTGACGGCTCCGGAGACATCACCGCCACCGCTCAAGTGACGAGCGGATTGAATGGAGAGACCTTTGTGCTGATGCCGCAATATTCAGGCGGCCGAGTGGATTGGTCGGTGTCGGGCAGTTGCAAGACGCGCGCAGGCGGAGCCCTCTGCTGACCAACCCGCGCCTGTTTTAAGGCCACTGCGGTTTTATTCTCCCTAATCGGAGGGCGCGGTGGCTCCAAGAACCTAAACTTCAAACATTGGCAAAACGAATCATGAAAAACACTGTTTGCAAACCAAGGGGATTCACCCTTGTCGAAATGATGGTCGTGGTCGCGATCATCGGCATTTTGATGGTCGTGGCGCTGCCGGCTTATAACAATTATTCGACGAAATCAAAATTCACCGAGGTGGTGTTGGCGACCGCTCCGACGAAAACGGCCATCGCGACATGCGCGGGGACTGGCGATTGCGTTTCCGGAGGCGCGATTTCATTGACGACCGGGGCGGGCAGTTCAGGAAGCGTCGCCGGGTTGTTCGTGCCCAACGGCGCCAATGACCGCCCTGGGCAGCCCAATGCGTTCGCCATTCTCTATGCCGGATTCCAAGCCAGGACGCCCACGGCGACCCCCGCGGAGCTCGAGACGATAACAGACGATTATTATGAAGAAGGGCTTTTTATGGCGCCGTCTCCGAGCTCCGCGACGCAATATTGCATCAGCGCGTCGGGAGATCCTTGTTTTGAGGGAAGCGTGTCCGTCGCCGACTTCAATAAATATTACGCCCCCAACGCCGCGTTGATCGCCGCGGCAGGCACAGGAGCTCCCGCGAATCTTCCCTGCGTCGGCCCTGCCGGCACAGGCTGCTCGCCGCCGACCAAATACGCGGCCAGCGTGTCTTACGACGCCGCCGGAGACATCACGGCCACCGCGCAAGCAACAAGCGGGTTGAATGGAGAGACATTTGTGCTGATTCCGCAATATTCGGGCGGCCGAATGGATTGGGCAGCGTCTGGCAGTTGCAAAACTCGCGCGGGCGGAGCGCTTTGCTGATGGCGCATGGCGTTTTATTCCGTGTCCTTGCTTGGTCGATTTGGCGTTTTGAGCTCTATAAACAAACTTTCAAGCCTTTTAACCCTTTTAACCATTAAATCTGTAATTCGAACATGAAAACCAAAAACTGCATTGAAAAAGGCTTCACTCTGGTCGAAATGATGGTGGTGGTCGCGATCATCGGCATTCTGATGATCGTGGCGCTTCCGGCCTACAACAACTACTCGACCAAGTCGAAGTTCACCGAGGTGGTGCTGGCGACCG
>Ga0105857_1000813_pt1 | contig 10437 bp, 9 predicted proteins | sample OrgsoiDNA_201061_FD_89682 | JGI IMG/M metagenome (GOLD analysis project Ga0105857, IMG submission 89682) | Permafrost soil microbial communities from the Arctic, to analyse light accelerated degradation of dissolved organic matter (DOM) -... | ecosystem: Environmental > Terrestrial > Soil >...
ATTAGATTTGGGTCAGCCGAGGTGCAGCGTTCCGCTCGCGACCAGCGTCGCATTCCCCCCGATCTTCACCCGATCCCCTTCCAGCCGACAAAACAACTCACCGCCGCGCGCCGAGCACTGATACGCCGTCAGACTCGACTTGCCCAAGCGCTTCGACCAGTACGGAATCAAACTGCAATGGGTTGAGCCGGTCACAGGGTCTTCGTTGATGCCGATTGCTGGCGCGAAGTACCGGGACACAAAGTCATGCTTGCCTCCCTTGGCGGTGACGATTGCACCGGGCCATGGCAGTTTCGCCAGGGCAGTCATGTCTGGTTTGCAATCGAGCACGGCCTGCTCGGATTCCAGCACCACCAACAGCTCGTTCGAACCCAGCACATCCACCGCCTCCACGCCCAGGACGCGCTCGACGTCAAGGGTCACGCCGACTTCCGTCGGCACTCGCGCCGGGAAGTCCAGCCACAACCGCTCGCCTTCGCGGCTGACACTCAGCGGGCCGGACTTGCAGATGAAGTCCAGGCGTTCGGCCGGTTCTTTATAGATTTCAAACAGCACGAACGCACTGGCCAGGGTCGCATGCCCGCACAGCGGCACTTCGGTTGCCGGGGTAAACCAGCGGATATGCCAGACCAGGCCTTCACGTACCACGAAGGCGGTTTCGGCGAGGTTGTGTTCGGCGGCGATTTTCTGCATCAGCTCATCGGCGAGCCAGGCATCGAGGCGATACACCATCGCCGGGTTACCACTGAACGGCCGATCACTGAACGCGTCGACCTGATGAAATTCAAGCTGCATAACTGACTCCCTAAGTCTGGTCACCGAGCATGAAGCTGGCGTTCAACAGGCGCCAGTGACAGACCAGGCAAATTTGCACCATACAGCGTCGACTCAAACCCGACCGATATCGGCGAACTTCGCCTGGGTGTGTTCGGCCAGGACCGCAGGCGCCAATTCGACTTCAAGACCACGTCGCCCGGCGCTGACAAAAATACTGGCGAAGGGTTGAGCCGAGTTATCGATAAAAGTGCGCAGTCGCTTCTTCTGCCCCAGCGGACTGATGCCACCCAACAGATAACCCGTCGCCCGTTGTGCCGCCGCCGGGTCGGCCATTTCGACTTTTTTCACCCCGGCCGCGTGCGCCAGGTGCTTTAAATCCAGACTTCCGACGACCGGTACCACCGCCACCAGTAATTCACCCTTTTCACTGGCTGCCAGCAAGGTCTTAAACACCCTTGTTGGATCCAAACCCAGCTTTTCCGCGGCCTCCAGACCGTAGGACGCTGCCTTCGGATCATGTTCGTAACTGTGCACGTAATGTTCGGCACGAACTTTTTTCAACAAATCCAATGCGGGGGTCATGGCATCTCCAGGCTCGGCGACAGAAGAAAAATACTGCTCAGGATTCTAGATCATTGATCAACAGAAGGCTCTATTACGGCACTGTTTCAAAGGCTTGGAACCGCCCGTTTCCATTAGGTCGCAACCCCTTCTATCAGTGACCCACACGATCATTGATGCGACGAATAGCTTAAATATGACTGATGGTTCACTTTCGACCTTTGACATCAGCGTTTCTTGTCTATATTTTTTCGAATGCGAATACTGTAGGAATGATCCCGAAGTAGTACTCGGCAGTAAACCAAGATCAGGATGGGGATCCTGCCTCGGTGAAAATCGCGCTTTGACCAAGATGATAAAGCGCCAGACAACAACAAAAAAATGAGGTTTTCGATGACAACTGCTTTGAAACAACCGTCGCTCTCGAGCCAATGCATGGCCGAGTTCCTGGGTACTGCACTATTGATCTTTTTTGGTACGGGTTGCGTTGCCGCGCTCAAGGTCGCGGGTGCCAGTTTTGGTCTATGGGAAATCAGCATCATTTGGGGCGTAGGCGTCAGCATGGCGATCTACCTGACCGCCGGGGTTTCCGGGGCTCACCTCAATCCTGCAGTCAGTATCGCCCTGAGCATTTTCGCTGACTTCGAAAAGCGCAAACTGCCCTTCTACATCCTTTCCCAAATCGCTGGTGCATTCTGCGGCGCGCTGTTGGTTTACACGCTCTACAGCAATCTATTCCTCGATTACGAACAAACTCACCACATGGTGCGTGGCACTCAAGCAAGCCTTGAGTTGGCGTCGGTGTTCTCCACTTTCCCGAACCCGGCCCTGTCCACTGCCCAGGCGTTCCTGGTTGAAATGATCATCACCGCCATCCTGATGGGCGTGATCATGTCCCTGACCGACGACAACAACGGCTTGCCAAAGGGTCCGCTGGCGCCGCTGCTGATCGGCCTGTTGATTGCGGTGATTGGTAGCTCGATGGGCCCGCTCACCGGTTTCGCGATGAACCCGGCACGTGACTTCGGTCCCAAGCTAATGACTTTCTTCGCAGGCTGGGGTGAAGTTTCCTTCACCGGCGCACGCGATATCCCGTACTTCCTGATTCCGATTTTTGCACCGATTGTCGGTGCCTGCCTCGGTGCTGCTGGCTATCGCGGGCTGATTGCCCGTCATCTGCCGACTCCCGAACCTGCTACAAAGGACGCAACACCGGCCATTGACGGCAAACCAAGAACCTCTTGATACCGTTGGCGCGCGATCCTGCCCATTTGATCGCGCGCCTGACCTCACCTCCTTATTTCGTCCAAGGCAATCGACATGACCGACATTCAGAATAAGAACTACATCATTGCCCTCGATCAGGGTACGACCAGCTCCCGCGCGATCATTTTCGACCGCGACGCGAACGTGGTCTGCACCGCACAACGTGAATTCGCCCAGCACTACCCGCAAGCCGGCTGGGTCGAGCATGACCCGATGGAAATTTTCGCGACCCAAAGTGCCGTGATGGTCGAGGCCCTGGCTCAAGCCGGCCTGCATCATGACCAGGTGGCGGCCATCGGCATCACCAACCAGCGCGAAACCACCGTGGTCTGGGACAAGACCACCGGCCGCCCGATCTACAACGCGATCGTCTGGCAGTGCCGCCGCAGCACCGAGATCTGCCAACAGCTCAAACGCGATGGCCACGAGCAATACATCAGCGACACCACCGGCCTGGTCACCGACCCGTACTTCTCCGGCACCAAGCTGAAGTGGATCCTCGACAACGTCGAAGGCAGCCGTGAACGTGCGCGCAACGGCGAACTGCTGTTCGGCACCATCGACAGCTGGCTGATCTGGAAATTTACCGGCGGCAAAGTCCACGTCACTGACTACACCAACGCCTCTCGCACCATGCTCTTCAACATCCACACCCTGGAGTGGGATGCGAAGATGCTGGACGTGCTGGATATCCCGCGCGAAATGCTGCCGGAAGTGAAGTCGTCGTCCGAAATCTACGGCCACACCAAAAGCGGCATCGCCATCGGCGGTATTGCCGGCGACCAGCAGGCTGCCCTGTTCGGCCAAATGTGCGTCGAGCCAGGCCAGGCGAAAAACACCTACGGCACCGGTTGCTTCCTGCTGATGAACACCGGCGACAAAGCCGTGAAGTCCAAGCACGGCATGCTGACCACCATCGCTTGCGGCCCTCGCGGCGAAGTGGCTTATGCGCTGGAAGGCGCGGTGTTCAACGGTGGTTCGACCGTGCAGTGGCTGCGTGATGAACTGAAAATCATCGCCGATGCCACCGACACCGAATACTTCGCCAGCAAGGTCAAGGACAGCAACGGCGTGTACCTGGTGCCGGCCTTCACCGGTCTGGGCGCTCCGTACTGGGACCCGTATGCCCGTGGCGCACTGTTCGGCCTGACTCGCGGCGTACGCGTGGATCACATCATTCGTGCCGCACTCGAATCGATCGCCTACCAGACCCGTGACGTGCTCGACGCCATGCAACAGGACTCCGGCGAACGCCTGAAAGCCCTGCGCGTGGATGGCGGTGCGGTAGCGAACAACTTCCTGATGCAGTTCCAGGCCGACATCCTCGGCACGCAGGTTGAGCGTCCGCAAATGCGCGAAACCACGGCACTGGGCGCCGCTTACCTGGCCGGCCTGGCGTGCGGTTTCTGGGGCAGCCTGGACGAGTTGCGCGGCAAGGCTGTCATCGAACGCGAATTCGAACCGGCCCTGGAAGAAACCGCGAAGGAAAAACTCTATGCAGGCTGGAAAAAAGCCGTCAGCCGCACCCGCGACTGGGAACCTCATGAAGGCGCTGAATAAGCCAACGTAAGTACTCGTATCGGTATGTAACTGGTAGGGAGCAGATTCCTGCGGCATCATGGGCAAATTTTGCACGGCAGCCCAAAGGAAGCCCCATGAATCTGCCTCCCCGTCAGCAGCAAATCCTCGAGCTGGTCCGCGAACGCGGCTATGTCAGCATCGAGGAAATGGCTACGCTGTTCGTCGTTACACCGCAAACCATTCGCCGCGATATCAATCAGCTCGCGGAAGCCAATTTATTGCGTCGCTACCACGGCGGCGCAGCCTACGACTCCAGTGTCGAAAACACCGCCTACGCCATGCGCGCCGACCAGATGCGCGATGAAAAGCAGCGTATCGGCGAAGCCATTGCGGCCCAGATCCCCGATCACGCCTCGCTGTTCATCAATATCGGCACCACCACCGAATCGATTGCCCGGGCGCTGCTCAACCACAATCACCTGAAAATCATCACCAACAACCTGCACGTCGCCTCAATGCTCAGTGCCAAGGACGATTTCGATGTCCTGCTGACCGGCGGTAACGTGCGGCGTGACGGCGGTGTGGTGGGCCAGGCGAGTGTCGACTTCATTAACCAGTTCAAGGTTGATTTCGCCCTCGTCGGCATCAGTGGTATCGATGAAGACGGCAGCCTGCTGGACTTCGATTACCAGGAAGTGCGGGTGTCCCAGGCGATCATCGCCAACGCCCGGAAAGTGATTCTGGCGGCGGACTCCAGCAAATTCGGGCGCAATGCCATGATTCGTTTGGGGCCGATCAGTTTGATTGATTGCCTGGTGACTGATCAGCAGCCCGTTCCGGCGCTGGCGCAGCTGTTGAGTCAGCACAAGATTCGGCTGGAAGTGGTTTAACCCCCCCTTTCGAAAGCAGTGCGCTCCCTTGTGGCGAGGGAGCTTGCTCCCGCTCGGCTGCGCAGCAGACGCAAATCAGACGACAGGTTCTTCCTGAAATACCGCAATTGCCAATTTTAGGGCCGCTTCGCAGCCCAGCGGGAGCAAGCTCCCTCGCCACAGAAGCACTCACCACCCTCGCTCAATGTTCGTAAATTTTCCTTTAATGGCCCTTCGATCAGTATTTTCAATCGAAGTTGACTAGCTGTGGGCGCCTTTATGGGCTACCATTTTCGCAAATGAACATTAATGTTCGAATTCAAATATCGAAAATCATAAAAGCCCGAGGCCAGCCGATGCCCACTTCTACCTTGCCTACTCCCCCTCTCGCCGAGGTCTACGATATCGCCGTCATCGGTGGTGGGATCAATGGTGTGGGGATTGCAGCGGATGCCGCCGGTCGCGGTCTTTCGGTGTTCCTTTGTGAAAAGGACGATTTGGCCAGCCACACCTCGTCCGCCAGCAGCAAGCTGATCCACGGCGGCCTGCGCTACCTCGAACATTACGAATTCCGCTTGGTACGCGAAGCCCTGGCCGAGCGCGAAGTGCTGTTGGCCAAGGCCCCGCACATCGTCAAGCAGATGCGCTTCGTGCTGCCACATCGCCCGCACCTGCGCCCTGCGTGGATGATCCGCGCCGGCCTGTTCCTTTATGATCACTTGGGCAAACGCGAAAAACTCGAAGGCTCGAAAAGCCTGAAGTTCGGTCCGGACAGCCCGCTGAAAAGCGAAATCACCAAAGGCTTCGAATACTCCGATTGCTGGGTCGACGATGCCCGCCTGGTGGTCCTGAATGCCATGGCCGCTCGCGAGAAAAGTGCCCACGTTCACACCCAGACCCGTTGCGTCAGCGCCCGTCGCGCCAAGGGCCTGTGGCACCTGAATCTGGAACGTGCTGACGGCAGCCTGTTTTCGATCCGCGCCAAGGCGCTGGTGAACGCCGCCGGCCCGTGGGTCGCCAAGTTCATTCGTGACGACCTGAAAATGGATTCGCCGTACGGTATCCGCCTGATCCAGGGCAGCCACCTGATCGTGCCAAAACTGTACGAAGGCGAACACGCGCATATCCTGCAAAACGAAGATCAGCGCATCGTGTTCACCATTCCGTACCTGAACCATTTCACCCTGATCGGCACCACCGACCGCGAGTACACCGGCGACCCGGCTGCCGTGGCGATCACCGAAGGCGAAACCGATTATCTGCTCAAAGTGGTCAACGCCCACTTCAAGAAGCAAGTCAGCCGCGAGGACATCCAGCACAGCTATTCCGGTGTGCGTCCGCTGTGCAATGACGAGTCAGACAATCCATCGGCCGTGACCCGCGACTACACCCTGGCGTTGTCGGGCAGTGGCGAAGAAGCACCACTGCTGTCGGTGTTCGGCGGCAAGCTGACCACCTATCGCAAACTGGCCGAGTCGGCGCTGGCTCAACTGGCGCCGTACTTCACGCAGATCAAGCCAAGCTGGACCGCGACGGCCACCCTGCCCGGCGGCGAAGACATGACCACCCCGCAAGCCTTGAGCGCACGGATCCGCGACACGTTCGACTGGGTGCCCACCGAAATCGCCCGCCGCTGGGCTACCAGCTACGGCAGCCGCACCTGGCGCATGCTCGAAGGCGTGCAGAGCCTCAGCGACCTGGGTGAACACATCGGCGGCGGTCTCTACACCCGCGAAGTCGATTACTTGTGCAGCGAAGAGTGGGCAACCACCGCTCACGACATTCTGTGGCGCCGCAGCAAACTGGGGTTGTTCACCACCGAAGCCGAACAGCAGAAGCTCGCGGACTACCTGAGCAAGGTCGAGCAGAACCGCAGCAAGATCGAAGCGGCCTGATCGGGAATCCGGTTATACGAAAGCCCCTGAATCGTGAGATTCAGGGGCTTTTTGCATTATTGGCAAAACTGCAGGAGTGAGGCTTGCCCGCGAAGGGGTCACTGCGGTTTGCCTGAAGCACCGCGTTATCGTTCTTCGCGGGCAAGCCTCGCTCCTACGGAATATCGGGGGATTGCATTCGGTTTTCCGAACGCGACCCGTCGGCCGATTCGGTTTACCGGATAATTCGACGGTATTTTCAGCGCCATAAATATTTAATATCCTTATAAATCAATATCTTGATCAGAATCACCTGGCCTGGCACGAGTCATGCTCTACACTCTGGGACGAATGTACTGCCGTGCCCAATCTTCAGGAGCACCCAGGCACTCGAAGCACAAAAGGGCCGACGAACTGGCTCCATAAAAAAAACAATGTCGAGGAAAATTTGATGCGCATCGTTCCCCATATCCTGGGCGCAGCCATTGCTGCCGCTCTGATTACCACTCCAGTTTTCGCTGCCGAACTCACCGGCACACTGAAGAAGATCAAAGAGTCCGGCACCATCACCCTCGGGCATCGTGACGCCTCCATTCCGTTTTCCTATATCGCGGACGCTTCCGGCAAACCGGTTGGCTACTCCCACGATATCCAGCTGAAAATCGTCGAAGCTATCAAGAAAGACCTCGACCTGCCGGACCTCAAGGTCAAATACAACCTGGTCACCTCGCAAACCCGTATCCCGCTGGTGCAAAACGGCACCGTGGACGTCGAGTGCGGCTCCACCACCAACAACATCGAGCGTCAGCAGCAAGTTGACTTCTCCGTCGGCATCTTCGAAATCGGCACCCGCCTGCTGACGAAGAAAGATTCCGTGTATAAGGATTTCGCCGACCTCAAGGGCAAGAACGTCGTGACCACCGCGGGCACCACGTCCGAGCGCATCCTCAAGTCGATGAACGCCGACAAGCAGATGGGCATGAACGTCATCTCCGCCAAAGACCACGGCGAGTCCTTCCAGATGCTGGAATCGGGCCGCGCTGTTGCTTTCATGATGGACGACGCCTTGCTGGCGGGTGAAGCGGCCAAGGCCAAGAAGGCTGATGACTGGGCCGTTACCGGCACTCCACAGTCCTACGAAATCTACGGCTGCATGGTCCGCAAGGGCGACGAACCATTCAAGAAGGCTGTAGACGACGCGATCGTAGCCACCTACAAGTCGGGCGAGATCAACAAGATCTACGAAAAATGGTTCATGCAGCCAATCCCGCCTAAGGGCCTGAACCTGAACTTCCCGATGAGCGACGAACTCAAGAAGCTGATCGCCAGCCCGACCGACAAAGCGGCTGACGACAAAAAATCCTGATTTCTGACTAACCCTATCTCCTGAGAGGGCGCCTGCCCTTTCAGGTGGTTGTCATTCCCTGCTGGCATTTTCTGGAAACACTCGAACCGGTGGTTGTCGAGCCGATCGCGTGTGCCTGATCTTAGTGGCCTGTACCACACAGGCCACCCAGGTTGGGCGGGAACGGAGCTTCCCCAAGCGGGCACTTGTACATTGATCGATCCGAGGGGAGACCCTAATGAATTACAACTGGGACTGGGGCGTGTTCTTCAAGTCCACCGGCGTGGGCAGCGAGACCTATCTCGACTGGTACATCTCCGGTTTGGGCTGGACTATCGCCATCGCCGTCGTGGCCTGGATTGTTGCCTTGCTGCTGGGCTCGATCCTGGGTGTCATGCGCACCGTGCCGAACCGCATCGTATCGGGCATCGCGACCTGCTACGTCGAACTCTTCCGTAACGTACCGCTGCTGGTTCAGCTGTTCATCTGGTACTTCCTGGTGCCCGATCTGCTGCCGCAAAACCTGCAGGACTGGTACAAGCAAGACCTGAACCCGACCACCTCGGCCTACCTGAGCGTTGTCGTGTGCCTGGGTCTGTTCACCGCTGCTCGCGTTTGCGAACAAGTGCGCACCGGCATTCAGGCGTTGCCACGTGGCCAGGAATCCGCCGCGCGTGCCATGGGCTTCAAGCTGCCGCAGATCTACTGGAACGTGCTGCTGCCCCAGGCCTACCGCATCATCATTCCGCCGCTTACCTCGGAATTTCTGAACGTCTTCAAGAACTCGTCCGTGGCCTCGCTGATCGGCCTGATGGAGCTGCTCGCGCAGACCAAACAGACTGCCGAATTCTCCGCCAACCTGTTCGAAGCCTTCACCCTGGCGACCCTGATCTACTTCACCCTGAACATGAGCCTGATGCTGCTGATGCGCCTGGTCGAGAAGAAAGTCGCCGTACCCGGCCTGATCTCCGTAGGGGGTAAATGATGGATTTCGATTTCAGCGGCATTATTCCGTCCCTGCCCGGCCTGTGGAACGGCATGGTCATGACCCTGCAACTGATGACGCTGGGCATCATCGGCGGGCTGATCCTCGGCACCATCCTGGCGCTGATGCGCCTGTCGTCGAGCAAACTGCTGTCGCGGGTTGCCGGCGCCTACGTGAACTACTTCCGTTCGATCCCGCTGCTGCTGGTCATCACCTGGTTCTACCTGGCGGTGCCGTTCGTGCTGCGCTGGATCACCGGCGAAGACACCCCGATCGGCGCGTTCACCTCGTGCATCGTGGCGTTCATGATGTTCGAAGCGGCGTACTTCTGCGAAATCGTCCGCGCTGGCGTGCAGTCGATTCCCAAGGGCCAGATGGGCGCAGCCCAGGCACTGGGCATGAGCTACGGCCAGATGATGCACTTGATCATCCTGCCGCAAGCGTTCCGCAAGATGACCCCGCTGTTGCTGCAACAAAGCATCATCCTGTTTCAGGACACTTCGCTGGTCTACACCGTCGGCCTGGTGGACTTCCTCAATGCCTCGCGCGCCAGTGGCGACATCATCGGCCGCTCCAATGAGTTCCTGATCTTCGCAGGTCTCGTGTACTTCACAATCAGCTTTGCCGCCTCGCTGCTGGTCAAGCGTCTGCAAAAAAGGTTTGCCGTATGATCTCTATCAAGAACATCAACAAGTGGTATGGCGACTTCCAGGTACTGACTGATTGCAGCACCGAGGTCAAAAAAGGCGAGGTGATTGTGGTCTGTGGCCCGTCGGGCTCAGGCAAATCGACCCTGATCAAATGCGTCAACGCGCTCGAACCGTTCCAGAAAGGCGACGTGATCGTCGATGGCACGTCCATCGCCGACCCAAAGACCAACCTGCCGAAACTGCGTTCGCGGGTGGGCATGGTGTTCCAGCATTTCGAGCTGTTCCCGCACCTGACTATCACCGAAAACCTGACCATCGCGCAGATCAAGGTGTTGGGCCGCAGCAAGGAAGAAGCCACCAAGAAAGGCCTGCAATTGCTGGAGCGCGTCGGTTTGTCGGCCCACGCTCACAAGCATCCGGGCCAACTCTCCGGTGGCCAGCAACAGCGTGTGGCGATTGCCCGTGCGCTGGCCATGGACCCGATCGTCATGCTGTTCGACGAACCGACCTCGGCCCTCGACCCGGAAATGGTCAACGAAGTGCTCGACGTGATGGTGCAACTGGCCCAGGAAGGCATGACCATGATGTG
>Ga0105857_1000815_pt1 | contig 10405 bp, 9 predicted proteins | sample OrgsoiDNA_201061_FD_89682 | JGI IMG/M metagenome (GOLD analysis project Ga0105857, IMG submission 89682) | Permafrost soil microbial communities from the Arctic, to analyse light accelerated degradation of dissolved organic matter (DOM) -... | ecosystem: Environmental > Terrestrial > Soil >...
GAAAGAGAAAGAGAGGCTGGTGAAAGCAAAAAAAGTTTTCGCTTTCCTTTTTTGTGGGCTACACTGCGGACGTCGCGGTCGAGCCCGCGTCGTTCGCGGCGCATCCATTATTTTTCCTCTGATTTTCGCTTTGCAAGCGTCTCCCATGCCAAACTCTTTGTCCAATTCCAGCCCGAGCAACCAACACGCAGTGATTTTGTCCGCCGCGGCCTCCGCGGGCCAGATCGCCGTGATTCGCTCTTTGCTGCTCAAAGGCCCCCAAAGCCAGTTTGGGCAAAAGCCCAGCGGCGACCGGCGCGACGCGTTGATGAACGCCGCGATGTTCGGGCACTCGGACGCGGTGGAAATGCTGGCCCCGCATTCGAACGCGAAAGCCGTCGACAGCCGGGGCATGACCGCTTTGATGATGGCGGCGCTCACTGGAAACGAAGCGAGCGTGGAGGCGCTTATCGCGGTCTCCGACGCCGCGGCGACAGACGATCAAGGCGCGACAGCCCTCATGTATGCGGTGGCCAGCAGCGCTCCGGAGCGCGTTCTGATGAAAATCGTGGAGCGCTTGTTGTCTCGGAGCGATCCGTGCGCGCGAGACAGCAACGGGGCGACCGCGGCGGATTACGCGTGGGAGGCGGGCAACTCGGAGTGCGCGCAGTGGCTCGCCGCCCTGATCGAAGGGCATGCGGCCCTTTTGGCGACCAAGGCCAGAGGGCGGTGAGCCGGCTTGGGGAGCAAAAAAACGCGGGCGCGCGCCAAGGAATGATTCGCCGGGCCGCCGATTGCGGTCAAAGCCTTGTCGGGAAAGGGGTTTCGGCAAAGAGGCCTGAAAATTCGCTCTCTAGGATGACGGCCTTGATTTGCGCTTCGGCGTCCACGGCGTTGGCGAATTCGCGGGCTTGATTGATCAATTGCTCGCGCGTGGCTTGGCCGTCACGCGCCAAAATCATGCGAACGCCGCTCGCCAACATCGCCGCCTGCCTGCGCCGCTCTGCCGCGTCGCGAGCTTGCTGGGGCGTCGTGGACTGGGAGAAGCGCACGCAATAGTGGAGCTCCCCGATTTGATTGGCGCCCAATTGCAACCCGCGCCGGCCGTCGTTGGCGACAAAACCTCTCTCTGGGTTTTCGGGGCTGGCGGGAGCCTGTGGGTCCGGGCGACCGTCCAGGGCCCGAAAAGACACTTCAAAAAAACCGCGCGAGTTTTCCGCCTCCTCTCCTGGCGGGAAAATGAAGAGCCATCGTTCGGGCCCTGAGAGAATTTCCATTTCATGCGCACCGTCCGCCGCCGGAAAGCGCGCTGTGGACAGGCTGAACACCACTGGAATGGGGGTGCCGTGCAAATCCAGCGAGAAGGCAGGCTCAATGGGCATATGGGCGTGAGAATAAAAGGTGGTTTTGAGGCGAATAATCAATCCAAAAAAGCGCGCGAGGCGCATTTGCGGCGTCGCGATAAAACATCATACGGCAGGGCGCTGGCTCAAAACGAATAAATTTGCGGCGCGGGCGGCTTCTGGCGTGAGACAATGGGGATTGTCTTTTTCCGATTCGCCCTTTTTTGTCATCGCGATGGCCCAATTTCCTCCACAAAGCATTTCTGCGCATCATCTCGCCTCGGCCTGTTCGGAGGCAGAGGCCGATTGGCCGGCCGAGCTCAGCGAAGGACTCTCGCTGAGCGGAGAATGGAAACCCAAGGTTTCTCACGAAACCGCCGCGAAGGTCGAGGCTTTGTTTGCCGCCAAAGGCGGAAAACAAGCGAAAAAGAAACCTCATGAGTCCGGCCCGCGCGCGGCGTCAGCCAACGATGTCGTTAGATTGGAGTCGCATGTTCGCAATGGCGCTTGGGAAGCAGCCTTAACGTTGCTCAAAGAAAGGTCTTGGACGCCCGACCCGGCCCAAGCCCTGATGGACTGGAGAGTTTTAAGGAATTCGTTCGCATCAGGAGTGGCCGCCAAATCAGCGGGCCACGAGCTCTTTTTCGACGAATTTGCCAAACAACCGCGATGGATGAAGGCCATTCGAAAAACGCTGATCCGCATGAACGAGGTCTCGATTGAGTCGCTGGCTGTGTTGCGGATCGAATTGGCTGCGCTAGGCTCCTTGGAGCAGGAAGACTGCCGTTGGATTGTCGTCAATTCCCTGCGCCGCGCGTTTTCCAATTGGCATTGTGTCCCGAGCATTCTTGGGTTGGCGGACGCAGGCGCTTTTCTCTGGATCGACGAGAAGGAGAGGGACGCGTTGATTCGGCGCTGGAGCAAGCCCCCGCAAGACATCGGGAATGTTGAACCCTGCGAATGGCCAGCGTTGTTCCTCCTGGGAGAGCGCGGGCTTGTGGCTTTGCGCGAAGGCGATTGCGTGAGGCCCGCGCAAGCCGCCGGGATGATCGCAAGCGTCCTGCGCGACAGCGAGGCGAGAATCGCTCTGGAATTTCGCCAGGCCGATGGGTTGATGAGCGCCGCGATCGCAGCCGACGTTTTTTTCTCGTCCGCGAAGGATCCCGCGAGCGAGTGGGCCGATTGGGCGGCCTGGCTGCCCACTGCCCGAGCGCGTGGGAAAGCCGAGCCCGAGGGCCTTCGCGGGCTGTGTTGGGAGCGGGTGCTCGCCGCGGGCGAGCGCTGGGAAATGCAGAGGGCGATGGCGAGCGATTCGGACGCCGCCGTCGGCGTCGACCCCGACACCGCGCGCGGGCATGCCCGGAGCGCTCAAAAAGAAGCGATTGGCCAGGGCGGCGATCAAGGAGTGGGCGTGCGCGCACAAACCAAGCGGTTGTGAGAAGGCATGGGCTTTCGGAGGAAAAGCCAAGACGGAAAGCCGATTGACATTCTCCTCGCCTTAAAGGGGGCGTTGTTTGCGGGCCGCGATAAAAAAAGAAAAAGGACGCGATGGCGTCCTTTTTTTGTCTGCGTCGGCATTGACCCGCGTCAAGCGTCGCCGTTCGATTGGAGGGGGCCGCTTTGCGCTGGATCCGCTGCGAGAGCGCCTGATTCCTTCGCCAACGGCGTTTTCTCGCGAAACGCGCCAAGGCGCAAATCAGGGGCCGGCGGCCCTGTGCGCGGCGCGAAGGGCTGAATCGGATCGTCTTCTCCTTCCATAAGGGACAGAGCCTCCGGACGCTCAAAGGCGCGAGCCATGTCGACTGGGCGATCGTCCACGGGCGGCCCGGACATCGGTTGGATGGCCAAGCCCGAATTGGCTTTCGCGTTGGCTTTTCCTTTGGCGGCCGCGGCGGCGGCGTTTTCGGCGGCGCTTTTGTTGGCGTCGTAATAAGGGGATGAAACGGCGCCGGAAGCCGGCGACGGAGCCAGCTCGTCAAAGAACGGGCCAATCATCGCGAGCGCCGGATCAAACAAATCCGCGCGATCGGTGAAGGGCGGCGTGCTTTCGCGGTGATTGCGTTCAGCGTAGGCCATCATGGCCTCCAAAGCCCGCGCCCGACGCTCAAAAGTCTTGCGCAACGCCAAGGCCGGCATCGCGAATTGGCTCGGCAGCGTCCGTGAGCGAGTCGCTTGCTGCAAAGCGCGCACGCCGCTCACTCCTAATTTTTCGTGCCGGCCAACCACCAAGGCTTCCAGCAGGGCCATTTGCAGGGTTTCTGTCCCCCAAAGGGCTTTGAGCACCGCAAAGGAGCAGCCAGCGCCCGCCAAAAAGGCCAAGATGGTCAAAGCGTCGCGCCGTTGGCGAAGGATTTGGCGCGCGCGCTCGCGCAATTTGGGCTCTTCGAGATCCGGATTAGGAGCGCCCAAGGCGTCCAGCGCGGCCACTTCGCCCCAATCAACGTCCGGCGGCGGCAAAATGGACTCCGGCGTTTTCCCCGCTCGCGCGGCTTCGCGCGCGGCGCGGCGCCACTGATCCGCCCACAACGCTTGCGCGCCGCCCAACCGATCGGCGAGCTCAGGCCAAAACCCTTCCGGCCCGAAGGCAAAGCTTTCGGGATCCGACAGGTCGATCGGCAGCAAATAATCGGCGAATCCATGCGCGAAGGCGGCGTAGGCGAAAGATTGCGGATCGTCCAGCAAATCCAGCGCTTCGGATTGCGCCCAAAAGAAGGCGTTTTTCGGATGCGCCGGCGGCCGCCCGAGCTTGAAGAAGAGCTTGTCCGCCCACTTCGCGCGACCCAAGGACCAGCGAAGCTGAGCCGCTTTCAACCGCCACGCCGGAAAAGCCGCGCGACCTTGGCTTTCGCGGCCCCAGTCTGTCGTGTGCATCAAAAGGCTGGGCGGCCCGTCCAGGGGATTATCTTCTTGTTGCGCGTTGAGGACGGTGTCGAAAAGGCCTTGTTGGGCCACCGATGAAACAGGGGCCGGCTGCGCGCGCGGGCCTGAGGCGCTTTGCGCGCGCGTTTGATCCCGCAAAGCGGCTTGCGCCTCCGAAAGGCCTGAGCGCCGAGCCGCGGCCTCCAAAGCGGCGGAGGCCTCGTTGGCTTGGACGCGCGCGGCCGCCGTGATCGCTTCGCTGGTTTTCGGCGTCGCGTCGAGCGCGGCGGCCATGGCGTCGGCAAGGTTCGCCTCGCCCTGCGGTTGCGGGGAAACAGGGTCGAAAGGCGTGTTCGAGGGCATAAAAATCCAGCAAGTGAGAAAACGAAGATGGCAAAAAAGGAATCTTCGCGTGGGGCGAGCCCTTTGGAATCAGGGGCGTGATCGCGGGCGAGTCGACGAGGTCAAACCTCAGCGCGCCGCATCCTCTCAAAAAAGAGACCGCAAATCAAGGGCGTGGCGCGGGATGGCCCACGGGCGAGAGGGGTTGGAGGGAAACGCGTGTTTAGGCGCGCCCAATTCAAGGGCGGTCGGCGTCCAGAAATGGATGAGCGCTCTTTTTTCGGAGCCGCAAAGCCATTTTTATGACGAAAAAAGAAAAAGAAAAAGCAGGGCAAGAAGAGCTGAAAAACGTATCGAAAGCGTTTCGAAAATAAAAAGAGGCGTGGAGCGCCACAACGAAAATCCATGGAAAGCCAGTGGCGACAATGGATGAAGGAGCCGGGCAATGCGTGATCGTTGCTTTTTTTCAACATTTAAAACGTATGAAAAAGTATGACGGCGCACTAAAAGCGTGAAAAATCGTATTAAAAAGGCATTTCGGCGCTTTTGTCGTAATTTATTGGCCTATCGGCTAAAAAAAGTTCCCTGAGCTCTTCCAATCCGGTTATGATCGGCGTAGAGAACTAAACAGCGCGGCAGACGCAGAAGGACAACGTTTGCCAAGCTTTTTGAGCACACAAAAAACAGGTTGAGCCGGGTGGGCGGCGGGAACGGCAAAGCTCAGAACAACAGTGACGAAACGCGCCATTTTTGGCCAGGGGTTTGACATGCAGCAGCCACATATGTCTTTTGATCCGGGAACGTTTATGTTCTGCATGGGTCTGTTCGGCTTTCTGATGGCCGGAATTTCATACTCGTCAGCGAAAACTTTTCCAGCGCATGTGCGCGGGATCAAAGAATGGTCCTTCGCGATGGTGGCGTTGGGGTTGTCGTTCTTCTTGTTTTTTATGCGAGGCGCGCTTCCGAGCACGCCGACGTTCTTCACTTATTTGCTGGCCAACGAACTCGCCCTGGCGATCCCCGCGTTCAATTTGCTGGGAATTTCCCGGTTTTTGGATGAAAAAAAAGCTCCGATTCCCTTGATCGCCGGCTTGTGCGCGGTTGGCGGGGTGGGGGCTGCATTGGCTTACTTCGGGGTTTTTTCGTTGATCATGTTGGTGTTTTTCGTGAGCCTGCCGGCGGGCTTGATGTATGCGGTTTTGTCGTGGAAGGTGTATCACTCGAACCTTCGCCGAGTGGGCGCTTCGTGGCTTGTGATGGCGGCCTCAGGCATCATGGCCGCAGCGCTCGTCCAGCGCGCGATCAAAGTGATCACGGGCGACGGCTCCTCGGCGAATCTTTTTGCCCACAGCGACACGCAGCTGCTGTTCTTCATCGCGGGCGGCGTGGCCATCATCGCGTCCAGCATGGGGTTGATTCTCTTGGCGCATGAGCGCCTTCGCCGGGAAATCAAAGAAGCTTCGCTGCGCGACGGCTTGACGGGACTATACACCCGCGCGGCGTTCTTTGAGCAAGCGGCGGTCCTCGACCAGTCTCGCGACGCGGACTCCCCGGCTTATTCAGTGGTCATGGTCGACATCGATCGATTCAAGAGCATCAACGACACCTACGGGCACTTTTGCGGGGACGTCGCGCTCATTCGGGCCGCCAAGATCATCGCGGCGACCTTGGGGCCGTCCGACATCGCGGCGCGTTACGGCGGCGAAGAGTTCTGCGTGTTGCTGCGTAACAGCGGAGCGGAAGAGGCGCAGAAATTCTCCAATCGGTTGGTTGAGAACGTTCGGCAAAACACCGTCGAATTGCCCAGCGGCGTGACGATTTCCTTCACAGTGAGCGCAGGCTACGCCTGGCGTCCAGACCCCCGGCTGGAATGCCAAGTCAGCATCAAAGAGCTTTTGGAGCGCGCCGACACGGCCCTCTACGAAGCCAAGCGCGGCGGCCGGGACCAAGCCCGGGCGATCTGAGCGCGTGAAGAAAACAAGCGCAGGCCGCCTCCGGGCGGCTTTTTGTTTGGGCGCGAGCTCCATGGCGTTGCGCGCCGCGGCGGCGAGTCGCGGCTGAATCAAAGCCTCGCAGGCGCGCGGCTTGGGTTTCGGCTTATGGGCGCGGAGCGGGTTTTTGGCTCCGATTGGTTCGGCTCAATCGCCTTGAAGGCCACGAACCCGAGGCCAAACCAAATGCTTGAACGCCATGTCGAGCGCTTTTTCGCCTTTGCCGGGGACCGGGTGAGCCGCCGCGGACAGAACACGCTTGATTTGGGTGCGATCTTCCAAGTCCGCCAGCGGCCCCAGCAAGTCGACCATTTCGGCGTCGCCTTTGTAGGCCGCGACCGTGAGTCCGTCAAAGATGCATTCAGGCACCCATTGGGCGATTTGGGGATTATGGCGAGCGATGATGGAGCGCGCCTGAGGCAGCTCGCCCTGGACCGCCGCGAAGGACAGCTGGCGGGATTCGTTCACCCAATTGGTGTGGGTGCCGATTTGGGAGACGCCCACGAAAATCGGGGGAGGAGGCGCAACGAGAGCGGTCAAGCCCGAAGGGATGTCAGCCATGATCTTCCTTTTTTGCCGTGTGGCGAAAGCGTGAACATCCGATGACATTCAACGCATAAACCACTTTACTCCTGCAACAATGGGGCCGCTAGCGAAAATTTAAAGAGGCGGCGGGGTGTCGCGCGAATCCCACAGCCAGCATCTTGTCCGACCGGGCCGACTTTTGGCGCCTTTTTCTCGCTCGGTGGGGCTTGCGCCGACGCTGGATTCGCTGTGAAATGAGAAGCCGCGACAAAAGGAGCGCCTGAAAGCCAAAGAGGCAAGGCAATCTGGCGGCCAGAAAATCAAGGCCTCTTCGCGCGAGCCTGGATTTTAGGCGTTCGTTTGGCGGAGTGGGTGGTCCGTTCGTTTTGTTCGTTAATCCGCAAAAAAGGAAAAAAAGTGGATCACGTCGCCAACAACAGAAAAAACAACGTCAACGACAAGGTCATTTGGGTCGCCGCGGCCCTGGTGGCGACGCTGTTGCTCGTCGGCGAGCACGGATGGCAAGAATCCGCGATTCGCGCGGCGCAGGCGACAAGAGCGCAGGATCGAGCAAAAGCCGCTCAACTGGGCACGACGCGAAAAGCCGCGCCCCCAGTCGCTGGCCGGACGGCCTTGGGCGCGACCGAGGATGGCGCCACGCAGGAAAAAGGGGCCGCGAAGCCGCATTGGGGCGCGCGTCGCGCAGAGGCGGACCGCATTGAGCGCGAAGCGATCGCCAAGCTCACCCCCTCGCAAAAAGAGGCGTTGCGGGCGGCGTATTCAAAAGCGCGAGACTCTGCGCAAAAAGTGCGCGACGACAACCAAACGCTATGGGCGCTGCGTGATCGCTTGGGCCTGGCAGAAGACGGAGGGAGCCACTCCGGGCCGCAGCCCGCGGCGGGAATGACAAACGCCGCGGCCGCGCCGATCTCGGCCACCGCCTTCCCCGCCGGTTCGAAAAGCGTTGAGCCCGCGGCCAAGCCCGCGCCGCGCAGGCCTTGGGGCATATACTGTTTGTTCACGGATGTTTGACGAGCGGCCCGACAAGAGGCGACGCTTGTGAATCATAGCCCCCTTGCCTCATTGCGGGCTCAAGACACCTCAAAGGCTGCGCGGTTTCGCGCGCGGCGTGGCGGCCTGGCCGTCGCTCAACGGCTCAGAGAGGGCCTGTGGATCCGTGTCGGGCGGGGGCTTGATGCCCGCCGCCCGGGCAATCTCAACGGCTTCCAAGCGCGCATGCGTTTGGGGCAGCTCGGCGTAGGGGCACGAGGCCACGAGCTCCCGCGCGCGAGGCAAAGGCAGAAGGGCCGTGAGGACATCCATCAGCGCCCAGTTTTTCATGGCGATCGAAAACTGCAGGGCTGTTTGGCCGCCCTGGTTCTTTTGCTCGACCAGCTCGACGGGGAAAAACCTCGCGCTTTGGGCGGTGTCCTGTTTCATGGTGTTTCGATGCGACGCGCGCGCGAACCAATGCAGCGCGGTGTCTGCGTTGGCGTCCGTGTGGCGCAAATTGGTTTTCGGCGCGAGTTTGTCAACCAAAGCCCAACGGCGGCGCTCGAGCGCGAGCATGAGCGCGTTGCGGCCCGAATCATTCGCGGCGTTCGCGTCGCTCAGGGGCAAAAGAAGGTCAACGATTTTTTCGTGTCCCGCGGCCGCCGCGCGCATCAGGGCGGTGGAGCCGCCCTTGTCGGCCCGCATGGGCTTGGAAAGGGGGATCAACAACCACGCAGTCCCCCATTGCTCAGCGTCGATCGCGAGCATCAGCGCGTCGCAACCCTGGCGATCAACGGCGTCCGCGGACGCTCCCAGCTCAATAAGGAGCCGGGTCGAAGCGATGTCGCCTGCCGCGGCGGCCATCATGAGCGCGGTTTGCCCATCGTTGGCCGGGCGGCTCAGATTGGTTTTCGGCGCCAAATGCGCCACCCATTCATTTCGTCGCGATGACACGCGCAGGAGCGTGATCATGAGGGCATTGCAGCCTTGGTGGTCGACTTTGTTGGCGTCAGAGTGTTCTTTGAACAAATCTGCGAATGCCATGCGCTGATGGAAAAGAGCCTCCATCATGAGAGTGCGGCCCTGGGCGTTTTTTTCCTTGGCGAGGGCTGGCGTGGCGGCGGCGCGAACAAAATCAAGGTCGCCGCGCTTCATGGCGGCGAACAGCGCGCGAACTTCAGCATGTGATTGTTGTTTGGCGGCCATGGGCTTTGGTGTGGTGGGGGTCGAGGCTTCGTCTGCGGCGAGGAGACGCGCGCGCAAACTCAGTCCTGATGCCCATTTTACGCCGAAATGGAAGGCTTGTCTGCATTGGCCTTGCATTGCGTCGAGACCGGCGCCCAGGCGTTGCTCAACAAAAAGAAGATTTCTCCTGCGTCGCGAAAAACCTCGTGATTCAGGGCGAGGAGGAGGTCAAGCCGAGTGTTGACAACGATGCGTTTCGGTGTGCGCGACGTAACCGAAAGACACACATTCGTGCGTGTTCTCCGGAAAGGGGCTTGCGTCGCCAATCCCGTATATGGCATAAGCATAGCAAGGGCGGCCCAATGGGGAGCGTCATTCACAAGCAAAAGGAGACAAATATGTTCAAAAACAAATTAAGCGCGGTCGCGATGTGCGCCGCAATGCTGGCGGTGTCGGGCGTGGCGAGCGCGCAACAGGCTCAACAGCCTCCGATGTCAGGCATGCCGGACCAAAGCCAACCGGGCGTTCGCCCCGGAATGGAGGGATTGGGCGCCGCGCACGGCATGAACGGGATGCCCGGCCGCGAAGGGCCAGAGATGAGCGAGGAAGACCGTGCCGCGATCGCCAAGTTGACGCCTGCGCAAAAAAGCGAGTTGCGCGGCGCGATGATGCGCTTGAAGTCCGATCGAGAGCAAATGCGCGCGGATTTTGAGTCCTTCCAAGCCTTGCGGGCGAAATACGGCCTGCCGGAAATGCACCGCCCAATGATGCGCGGAGGCGGAATGGGCGGCATGCGCCCGGGCATGCCTGGCGGCCAAGGCGGCTATGCGCCGCAAGGCCAATAGCCGGGGAATCGGCGAGGCCTTTGCCGAGCGCGATTGCGCGTGAAGCTTGCGGGCGAAGAGGCTATGGACTCGGTTCCTCCGCCCCGCGGAGCTCCAAGAAGAAAAAGGAATGCCCCCCATCGGGGGCGTTTCTCTTCCGGTCAGGAAGCGAGCCTGTGTTCAGCGAATGACGAATTGCCGCTCGGCCCCGAAAGGCGCTCGTTCATGCGATTGCCTGCAGAAAAAGGCCTTTTCCCCTATTGCCTGAGCAGTGGACAATCGCCTAACGTCGAACTGCGAATTCACAAACAAACCAATCCCGCTGTTGCGCAACGCGGCAAGAATTTCAATTCAAGGAGCGACC
>Ga0105857_1000821_pt1 | contig 10365 bp, 8 predicted proteins | sample OrgsoiDNA_201061_FD_89682 | JGI IMG/M metagenome (GOLD analysis project Ga0105857, IMG submission 89682) | Permafrost soil microbial communities from the Arctic, to analyse light accelerated degradation of dissolved organic matter (DOM) -... | ecosystem: Environmental > Terrestrial > Soil >...
CCCACTTCGCCCGAGCCCGACAGCATTTCCACGAGCTGGCCGGCGTGCGTGCGCAGGCGCATAAGCTCTTCGGCGATGTCGCTGCGGTCGGCCAGCAGGGCGGCCTCCTGCGCCAGACGCTGCGGGTCGATGCCGGCTCCATGCAGCAGGTCGGCCAATTTTTCCTTCAGACGCTTTTGAAAGGCCCCCACCGCGCCCGCCCGGATCTCTTCCATACGGGTCACCAGATCGCAAATATTGCGGCATCGCTGGCGCAGTTCCTCCTCGGTGGCGGCCCCTTCGCGTTCCCGCACCGTATTCAGAATGGCCACGGCTTCCGCGGCAGCTTCGTGAACAGCCTGCGCTAGATCATCGCCCGGTTGCTGGCTGTCGCCGCCGGTGCTCAACATGCCCGGTATGCGGAACGCGGCGTTCAGGTCGGGCTCATTGGGCAGGTTAAATAACTCGGCGGCTTCCTGAAAAGCGCTCATATAAGCCTGGAGCAGCCCGCGGTTCAGAGGTGCGGCGCCGGGCGCGGCGGCGAGCGTGAGCGCCACATGAACCTGCACGTGCCCGCGCGCCATCCCGTTTTTGATGGCCGCGCGAATGTCGTTTTCGAGCGCATCGAGCTCCGGAGGCAAATGAAAATGGATGTCCAGGCCCCGATGGTTCACGCTCTTCAAGCTGACAACGATTTCGCCTTGCCCGATCTCTTTTCTCACCCGGGCAAAGCCCGTCATGCTGCGTATGCTCACAAATCCGCCACTGGGCCCGTAAGGCACCCCGCATCCTCGAATTGGAGTTCGTGGAGCCGTTGATAAATTCCGCCATGCTGCACCAGTTCTTCATGGGTTCCCGCCTCGCGGATCTGGCCCTTCTCCACCACCACGATCTTGTCGGCGCGCCGTATGGTTGAAAGCCGGTGCGCGATTACGATCACGGTGCGGTGTTCCATCAGGTTGCCCAGGGCCTTCTGCACCAGCATTTCGGACTCGGTATCGAGCTGCGACGTGGCTTCGTCCAGAATCAGAATGGGCGCGTTCTTCAGCAGCGCGCGCGCGATGGCGATGCGCTGGCGCTGCCCGCCCGAAAGCTTGATGCCGCGGTCGCCCGTCACCGTGTTGTAGCCTTCGGGAAGCCGCATGATGAAGTCGTGGGCCAGGGCGGTTTCCGCGGCGCGGCGGATGGCCTCGTGCGCCACGCCCGGCTGCCCATAAGCGATGTTGCTCGACACCGTGTCGTTGAACAGGAAGGTATCCTGCGCCACAATGCCGATCAGTTGCCGCAACCCCGCCAGGCTGATGTCACGCACGTCGCGGCCGTCAATCTTCACGGCCCCGCCGGTCACATCGTAGAAGCGCGGCACCAGGTTGGCGAGCGTGGTCTTGCCGCCGCCCGAGGGGCCCACCAGCGCCACTACCTCACCCGCTTTGACTTCGAGATCGAGCGACTGGATCTGGAATCCATCGGGGACGCCCGGATAGCGAAAGGCCACTTTTTCCCAGACGATGCTCTTCTCGAAATTCACGGTTGGCAGCGCATCGGGCTTATCGGCCACTTCTTCGGCGTGGTCCAGATACTCGAAAACTTTCTGCGACGCGCCGATGCCCTGCTGAAAAATGTTGTGGATGCCCACCAGCCGTTTGACCGGTTCCAGCAGCATCAGCAGCGCGATGATGAAGCTGGTGAAATCGCCGGCGGTCAGCGTGCCTGCTTTGATCTGCAATTTGGCGTAGGTGAGCAGCCCGACGATGACGCCGGCCGCGCACATGTCGATCATGGGCGATGAGAGCCCTTGCTGCAGGACGTACCGGATATTGGTCTTCAGCAGCCGCTGCGCGGCATCGCGGAACTTGCGGAACTCGTAACCCTCGGCGCCGAAGGCCTTCACCACCATGTGGCCGCTCAGGGTCTCCTGCAGAATCTGGTTCAGTTCCCCCTGCCGGTCCTGTGTGTTGCGGCTGGTGCGCCGTATGCGGCGGCCGATGCGCGTGGTCGGGATCATGACTGCCGGCAGCGCCACCATGCTGACCGCCGCCAGTTGCCAGTCATTGGTGACCAGCACAAAGACCAGGAAGACGGCGGCGAACAACTGCCGCAGGAAATCGGCCAGGATCTGCGAGGTGGCCACTTGCACTTTATCGACGTCGTTCATGATCGACGACATGAGCTGGCCGGTGGAGTGCGCCTCGAAGAATTGCGCGCCCTGCTTCAGAACTTTTTCGAAGACCGCGTTCCTGAGGTCCGTCACCGAGGAGAAGCCGGCATAGCTGATCAGATAATTCCCCAGGTAATCGCAGACGCCTTTAACCAGGAAAGACAGCAGAATCGCCGCCGCCACCATGAACCAGATGCCGCGGCTGTGGATGGGGATAATCTGTTCGAGGTAAATCTGGCGGCCCCAGAGGGGATGCTGAAGCAGCGGCGTCAAGCCCACCGGAGGCTTCGAAACCAGGACGCGGTCGAAGATCGGTTTGATCAGCAGCGCCATGGCCGCCTGCGCCGCGCCCGCCAGCGCCATCAGCACCACGGAGGCCAGCAGGTAGTCCCAATACCGGCGGCCGTAGGAGAGCAGGCGCTCAATCTCTTTCATGCGGTCACCCGCAGCCGCTGCAATGCATCCAGGACCTGGGCGGTTTCAACCCGAGTGATGCCGCCGGGCGCCGCGATCACTTCGGAAACCGTCCGCCACGGTCCCCAGATAGCCGGGTCGGAGTTGCCGAAGATCACCACCTCGGGGACCCCGAAAGCCGCCGCCATGTGGGCCGGACCGGAATCGTTGCCCACGAACAGCGAGGCCGTACTGAGGAGCGTTTTGATTTCGGAAAGCGGTGCGCCGGCGATGGTGCGGTACCTGCGGAACGGCGAAAGATCGTCGCCGGCCCCGCCGATGAACACGGGTTCAAGGCCGCTCTCCTTCAAGTATTCCGCAACCGCTAGAAAGCCGTCGGCCCGCCAGGTTTTTTCGGGCGTGGCGGCGACGGGATGAATGACGGCAAACGGGGGCCGGATGCCGGGGGCCGGGGGCCGGGGGAAGCACTCGGACTTTGCGTTCGGCTCCGAGATCCGGCCCCCGGCCCCCGGCCCCCGGCCCCCTTCTTCAGGTACCAGCTTCGCTCGAGGTATCTCCGTAACAGGCGCGCCCAGATAAAACATGGCGCTGGCCAGATGTTCCGCCGTATGCACGGTGCGCGCAACGCCCAGAATCTCCTGCGCCCGCGGAATCCGGATGTTGTACACAAACTGGTGACGGTAGTGTCCGAACCCGGCGCGATACCGGGCGCCCGAACCCGCCGTCATCCAGGCGCTGCGGCTGCCTCCGTGAAGATTCAAACAGAGCAGCGGATTCCACTTCCGGAGCGCTGCCAATTCCGGCCGCAAGATCTCATCCACGCCGGGGTTGTCTTCGAAGATCGCGCGGAACCGGTCTTCCACCGCCACGGCCACGCGCAGGTCGCCCCGGCAGCTTTTGAGAATGTCGAGCGCGGGTGTGGTGAGGACGCAATCCCCTAGTGACCGCAACCGGAGGATTGCAACCCGGCTGCCCCGCGGCAAACATTCCAGAACGCTTTCCACGGCTTATTCTTCGATTTTCGCCTCGTCCACCAGCATCACCGGGATGTCGTCGCGAATGGGGTACACGCGATGGCACTCGACGCACTTCAAACCGCTTTGGTCGGACTTGAGGTCAAGCGTGGCCTTGCAAATCGGGCACACCAGGATTTCGAGCAGATCTTTGCTGATAGCCATAGCGAATACCTCAGTCTAGCAAGCCCGCGCGTTCGCAACCGCTGCCAAATACTGCCGGGCGCGGTCCTCAATGATGTCGTACCGGCCCTCGGCGATGGTTTTAGCATCCACCAACTCGCCACCCACCGCTACCGCGCAGGCGCCGGCTCTGAGAAAATCTCCGGCGGTCTCCAGATTCACACCGCCGGTGGGGATCATTTCAATCTGGGGGAACGGCCCCTTCAGCGCCTTGATGTATTTGGCGCCGCCCACGTTGCCGCAGGGGAAGACTTTGACCACGTCGGCGCCGGCCTCCCAAGCGGTGAGCACTTCGGTGGGGGTCAGGGCGCCCGGACAAATCACTTTGGAATAGCGCTTAGCCATCTCGATGGTGGATAGACGCAGAGCCGGCGTGACGAAGAACTGCGCGCCCGCCAGCATGCAAATGCGCGCCGTCTCAGGGTCTAGCACCGTGCCCGCCCCCAGCACGATCTGGTCGCCAAACCGGTCGGCTACCTTCTCCAGAGCCCGGACGGCCCCGGGTACAGTCATGGTGATTTCGGCGGCGCGCACGCCACCCTTATAAATTGCCTCCACCGCCTGAACGGCGCTTTCCGCGCTGGAGGTGCGAATCACCGGGACAATTCCGACCTCGGTGATGAACGCGAGAATCTCTTTGGAGGTCATCAGCTTTACGCTATCACGGCGCCCCCCTGGCATGTTTGTACCAGACGTTGCATAGGCCGCGCGACTAAACTGCCGCTGGCTCGTCTTAGTATTTCAGCCAGTTTGCGGAAGAGGCCCTGTGGTGCAAAACGGTTGTCAGCCCGAGCCGGTGATCTCCCAGTTGGAGCGCATTCTGAAGAGCCATGCGCTGGCTTCGTCCCCTAGTTTGTCCCGTTTTCTGCGTTATGTCGTGGAAGAAACGCTGGCTGGACGAAACGGTTGCATTAAGGAATACTCGCTGGGCGTCAACGTGTTTGGCCGTGGCGAGGACTTCAATCCCCGGTTGGACCCCATCGTCCGCGTGCAGGCGCGCAACCTGCGCGCGCGGATCGCCAGGTATTATGCCGGCGAAGGCACGCATGATCCGATTGTGATCGAGCTCCCGAAAGGCGCCTACGTCCCGGTGTTTCATATCGCCACTGAAGGCGGCGTTGAAAAAGCCGCAATTGCCGAAATTGCCGCGGAGGCAGTAAGCGTGCTTCCGGAGCCCGCACCCCCCGCGCAACCGCGCAGTGCGAAATGGCCGCGCGTGTGGTCCAGGCCCACCTTGATTGTGGTGGCAATAGTCGTGCTTCTGGCCATCGCGGCAGTTTGGATCGCCCGCACGCACGCCGCGGGCGGGAGCTATGCCCGCGTGCCCGATCCGCTGGCGCAGGATCTTTATACTCGCGGCCGCTACGTAATGGACCGTCAAACGGAAAGCGCTCTGCGCGAAAGCGTGCTCTCTTTTCAGAACGCCATCTCACGCGATCCCCAATTCGCCGCCGCCTACTCCGGGCTGGCCGATGCTTACAATATGCTCTCGCAGTTCGGATTTATGCCGCCGCGCGAGGGCATGGAACGCGCCCGCAAGGCAGCCGCGCAGGCGCTCGCAATCGATCCGCGGCTGGCCGAGGGCCATGTCTCACTGGCCGCGGTTATGGAGGCTTACGATTGGGATTGGGCCGGAGCGGAGCGTGAATACCGCCGCGCGCTGGAGTTGAATCCCGGGTTGCCCGCGGCGCACCTATGGTATGGAATGTTCCTGCGCGATCAGGGCCGCCTGCGGGAAGCGCTTCCCGAGTTGCGCCGGGCCGCCCAGTTGGAGCCGTTCTCGGTGATGACCAGCGTCAACCTGGCTTATGGCCTTCTGGCCGAGGGAAACTACGGCGCGGCGGTGGAGCAATCGCGCCATGCGTCCGAACTGGCTCCCGGCCTGACAGCGGCCGACGTGGTGCTCTCCCACGCCTATCGGGCGGCCTCCAACACGGCGGATTCGGAATCCGCGCTGGCACGGGCCTTGCAGTCCGCCGGCGAGAGTCCGCATTCCCTGTCGGTACTGGCCTGCGAGTTCGTCAAGCTGGGGAAACGGGACCAGGGCGTCCGCCTGCAGCAGGAACTCGAGCGCCTCTCCAGGCAGCGGTACGTGTCGCCGTTCGACCTGGGGACGGTTTCCCTGCTGCTGGGCGATGAAGAACGCGCTTTGGGCCTTTTCGAGGAAGCCTACCGGCAGCGCTCGAGCGGGTTGATTTTCCTGCGCAATGAAAAGTGCGGCGGCATGCGCAACGATCCGCGGTTCCTTTCGCTGCTCGACAAACTGCACTTCAAGGGATAGCAACCTGCCCCACAGGTGCAAACTGAACCCGCTACAATAGAGTGGTATCCAACACACTTCGCTAAGAGCTCGCCCATCGAGCCGTCAAGGGTTTCAATGACCACGCACAATGCGTCGTTTTGGGAGGCGGTGAAGGGCGCCGTCCAATCTCTCCGCTCCAGCAAACTGAGGAGCTTCCTCACCCTCCTCGGCATCATCCTGGCAACCACCACGCTGATCGCGGTGATGTCGGTGATCTCGGGCATGGACCGCGTCATCGCCGACAACGTCTCCGGCATGGGCGCCGACGGCTACACCGTGGTGCGGATCTTTTTTACCCAGCGGGATCCCAAGAAATTCCTCGAGTTGTTGCGCCGCAATCCGCAGTTGAGCCGCGAGGAGTTCGACTTCCTGCGCTCGCGCGTCACTCTGACAAAAGAGATCGGCCTCCAGGCCGGCCGCAGCGTCACCATCCATGCCGGCAAAGAGATTTCGGAGGGCGTGGGGCTCAATGGCGCATCCCCGAACATGGCCGTCATCTCCAATTATGACGCCGTGGAAGGCCGCTTCCTGTCGGAAATCGAAAATCAACAGCACGTCAACGTGGCTTTCATCGGCAACGACATCAAGACCAAGTTCTTCCCCAACGAGAGTCCGCTTGGCCAAACCATTACCGCCGACGGAATTCCGTTTCAGGTAATCGGCGTGGCCAAGGCCAAAGGTTCGGTCTTCGGCCAGTCGCAGGACAACTACGTGGTGATTCCCATCGACACCTATTTCAAAATCTGGGGATCGCGCAACGGCATGAGCTTTTCGGGCACCGCCATCGATCATGACCACCTCATGCAGGCGCAGGAGGAGGCCCGCATGTTGCTGCGCGCCTACCGCCATCTGGGGCCCAAGGACGACGACACCTTCTCCATGATTACCTCCGACGCCCTACTGGACTTTTGGAACCAGTTGACCGGCGCCATTGCGGCCACCGCGGTCGCCGTGGTTTCCGTCTTCATGGTGGTGGGCGGCGTGGTCATCATGAATATCATGCTGGCGGTAGTTACGGAGCGCACGCACGAAATCGGCATACGCAAGTCCGTGGGCGCGCGCCGCCAGGATATCCTGAACCAGTTTCTGGTGGAATCGTCCATGCTTTCGGCCATCGGCGGCATCATGGGAGTGTCCCTGGCTTGGATTGTCGCGGTGCTGGTGCGCAATCTCACGCCGGTGCCCATGGCCGTGCCGGTGACGGCGGTGATTATCGGCGTCGCGCTCTCCGCCACGGTCGGCCTTTTCTTCGGCATCTATCCCGCGCAGCGCGCCGCGAAACTGGATCCTATTGAAGCACTGAGGGCTGAAAAATGACCGTACGATCCTTGAATTCCGGTATTGGCATGGCGCTCGTCACCGTGCGCGAGCACAAGATGCGCTCTTTCCTGACCGTGCTCGGAGTCATCATCGGCACCGGCGCCGTCATCGGAGTGGGCAGCATCATCGCCGGACTGGATGGCGCCATCACCGGCTTGCTGCGCAGTTTCGGCCCCACCACTGTGATCGTCACCAAGACCACCGCCATGGGGCATGCGACCCGCGAGGAGCGCCGCCGCGTGCCGCTGACTTTGGAAAACGCCCGCGCCATCGCGGAGCGCTGCCCCTCGGTGGAGCACGTCAGCCCCTACCTTTTTCCCGGCGACGGCATCCGCACCGCGCGCTACAAAGGCAACGACTACACCGGCATCCAGATTGGCGGCACCGAAGAAGGCTATGCCTACGGCGGCACCACCATGAAGTACGGCCGCTTCTTCACCGAGACCGAAAACACGCATCACATGCCGGTGGTGGTGATCGGCGAAGACATCCAGAAGCGCCTGCTTCCGAACATGGATCCCGTGGATAAGTGGATCGAGGTGGACGGTCACGAGATGATGGTGATCGGTGTCATGGACCGGCCCGCGAATTCTTTGCCCGGCTCGGATGACAACCGCGTCCTCATTCCGTACTTCTCCATGCGCAAAATGTTTCCCAACGCGCGCGAGCATATGTTGATTACGATTGCCTATCCCGGGATGGTGGACAGGGCACAGGACGAAGTTCGCGCCGTGCTTCGCATCTCCCGGCGTGTGCCGTTCAACGCCCCCGACACCTTCTCCATCACCACCGCCGAGCAGATGATCGAGCAGTTCCACAGCGTGACCGCCACCGTGGCCGTGGTCATGGTGATCCTCAGTTCGATCGGCCTGCTGGTGGGCGGCATCGGCGTCATGAACATCATGCTGGTGAGCGTCACCGAGCGCACCCGCGAGATCGGCATTCGGAAAGCCGTGGGCGCGCGCCGCAGCGACATCATCGTGCAGTTCCTGACCGAAGCCGTGGTGCTCACCGCCATGGGTGGAATGCTGGGCCTGCTGCTCGGCTGGACCATTTCCCGCCTGGCGGGACTGGTCTTCCCCAACCTGCCCACCGCCGTTCCGCTGTGGGCGGCTGCATCCGGCGTGCTGGTGTCCGTCGGCGTCGGCCTGTTCTTCGGTATCTGGCCCGCCGGCCGCGCCGCCCGCCTGGACCCGGTGGAAGCTTTACGGTACGAGTAAAATTTAGACCCCCGCGCGAGTCACACGCTGCGGGCGGCAGATCCCGCGATCGCTGCGCCGGATGAAATTTACCAGGTGCAGCGTCTCGGGAGTGGGGATTTCGGTTTCGATCCGGGTCAGCGCTTCCTCCAACTTCAAATTCGAGCGATAGAGGAATTGATAGGCGCGCTTGAGGATGCTGACGTCGGGAGCGTTATAGCCGGACCGTTTGAGGCCGACCACGTTCAGGCCTTTGGGCTCGATCTGGAAACCGGAATACGTGAAGAACGGCGGCGCGTCCAGGTTGACGCGCGTGTTGCCACTGACCATGGCGAGGCGCCCGACCTTGGAATACTGGTGCACCAGAACGCCGCCCGACAGGAAGGCCTGGTCTTCGATTTCGACGTACCCTCCCAGCAGGACGCAGCTCGCGATCACGGTTTGATTTCCGATTTTGCAATTGTGCGCGATGTGGCCGGAGGTCATGATGAAGTTGCCGTCGCCGATTTCGGTGGCGGAGTCGGGCGGCGTGCCTCGCGAGATGGTGAAGTGCTCGCGGATCTTGTTGCCGTTGCCGATTCGCAGGAAGCTGCGCGCGCCGTCGAAGTTCTTGTCCAGGGGCTCCGTGCCGAGGACTGTGCCGGACGAGATTTCGTTGCGCTCGCCCAGCGTGGTCCAGCGCTTGACGTAGACGTAGGGCTCAAGCAGGCAGCCCGCGCCGATCTGCACGTCGGCCTCAATCACGCAGTATTCGCCGATGCGCGCTCCCGGCCCGATCATGGCATCGGGGTGTACCAGCGCGGTGGGTGCGATGACGGCCGATGGATCGATAGGCACGAATTTGTATCATAAGACATGCGAGTGCGCGAATTGGCGGAATGGCTGGGCGCGACGTTTGAAGGCGATGGCGAAAAGGAATTGACGGGAGTGGCTCCGCTGGAGACGGCCGGCGCCGCCGACGTTGCCTTTGTCGGGAACCGCAAGGCCGCGGCTCAGGCGGAATCTTCGGCGGCCGGCTGCCTGATTGTTCCCATGGAGTGGCCCAGCGCGAGCTACCGGACGGTGATCCGGGCCGCCGAACCGCGCACGGCCTTTGCGCGCGCCATGAATCGCTTCTATCCCACGGCCGAATTGAAGCCGGGCGTGCACGCGACGGCGGTGGTCGGCCAGGATGTCGAACTGGGCGCGCTGGTGTACATTGGGCCGCATGCGGTGGTGGGCGATGGAACGCGCATCGGGGTGGCGGCCAGCATCGGCGCCGGCTGCATTGTGGGCAAGCGCGTGGCGCTGGGCGAAGGCTGCGTGCTGCATGCCAATGTGACGGTGTATGACAACGTGGACATCGGGCGCGGCAGCATTCTTCACTCGGGCTGCGTGATCGGCGCCGACGGGTTCGGCTATGTGATGGAGGACGGCCGGTGGCACAAGTTTCCCCAGGTGGGCCGCGTGGAGATCGCGGATTTTGTGGAAATCGGGGCCAATTCGTGCGTGGACCGCGCGGCGCTGGGGGTGACCTCCATCGGCGAAGGGACCAAGCTGGACAACATGGTGCACGTGGGTCACAACTGCCGCATCGGCAAACACGTGGTGGTGGCGGCGCAGACGGGGTTTTCGGGCGGCGTGGTGGTGGAGGATTACGCGGTCATCGGCGGGCAGGTGGGGATCGGCGACAAGGCGCGGATCGAATCGCGCGCCGTGTTGGGTTCGGGAAGCGGCGTACTGACGTCCAAGATCGTCCGCGCGGGGCAGGTGATGCGGGGGACGCCGGCTCGTCCGCTCAAGCAATACCTGGAGCAG
>Ga0105857_1000831_pt1 | contig 10314 bp, 3 predicted proteins | sample OrgsoiDNA_201061_FD_89682 | JGI IMG/M metagenome (GOLD analysis project Ga0105857, IMG submission 89682) | Permafrost soil microbial communities from the Arctic, to analyse light accelerated degradation of dissolved organic matter (DOM) -... | ecosystem: Environmental > Terrestrial > Soil >...
CGCCAAACCGAGAACCTGAAAATTGACGTAGCAAAATGGAACGAACTGATAGAGCATTTTGACGTGAACGCTTTGGCCGAGCAGGTTAAGGGCGTTGGCGCATCTTATATGATATTTACCATCGGGCAAAACTCGGGCTTTTACGATGCGCCGAATAGCACTTACGATAAAGTAACCGGAATTAAACCAAGCAAATGTTCAAGGCGCGACCTGATAGCCGACCTTTCGGATGCTTTGCACAAGCGCGGGTTAAAGCTGATCGTGTATCTGCCATCGGGCGCGCCCAATGGCGATTCGACAGCTAAGAAAGGTTTGCAATGGAAAAATGGCCCATACCCTAATAAAGAATTTCAAAACAACTGGGAGCAGATCATCAGGGAATGGTCGGTAAGATGGGGCAGCAAAGTGGACGGCTGGTGGTTTGATGGCTGTTACTGGCCAAACATTATGTACCGAACCGAAACATCGCCAAATTTTAAAAGCTTCGCGGCGGCGGCAAGGGCGGGTAATCCCAATAGCATTGTGGGATTTAACCCCGGAGTTTTCTACAGGCTCACCAGCATTACACCGTACGAAGATTATATTGCCGGAGAGATCAATAAAGACGACCTGGTTACCATTAACCATCCTTATGATGGTAAAATAGACGGTATGCAGATACATGCCTTAAGTAATCTTGGCGAAAAGTGGGGAATGGGTAATCCGCGTTTTACTACGGAACAGATTGTCGGCTATACCAAAAAAATAAACGATGCAGGCGGGGCGATGACCTGGGATGTACCTATACAAAGCAGCGGGCTTATTTACCCGGCATATATTGAGCAGCTTACCGCGATAGGCAAAACCATATCCCGCTAAGGTAAATTAACTGAATAACAAGCCAACCCCCGATAACAAACAGATGCTGATTATAATTTAATTGCAACATTATAAGCCTGATATGAAATTTTTGAAATATACTTTATGTGGTTTGCTTGCGTTTGCCGCGTTTAAATTAAATGCCCAGCAATTAACCTGGAACGAAGTTGAGCCCGGTGTATGGAAAGCCGTTGCCGGGAAACCAGAAGCTTTCGACCTGCTAAAAACTGCGGGCGCGGTACCTTACCATGCCGGGCTGGCCGAAATGGGCGATGCAAAATTCCCGTTACAGCAGGCAGATATCACAGCTAAAATTATTGACGGCAAAACCTATCTGAGCTTCCCTCTTGACAAGGAAGAGCAATTGTACGGTTTTGGTCTCAACTTTCAAACCATACATCAGCGGGGCAAAATGTTAACGCTGCATGTAGATAATTACGCCGGTAAAGATGATGGGCATACGCATTGCCCAACGCCCTTTTATGTATCATCAAAAGGATACGGCGTGTTTATCAATTGTGCTCGCTACATTAAAGTTTACGCCGGTACTGCCGTGATGCGCGATAGTAAGACACCAGCCAAAGTGCAGGACAGGAATTTGGATAAAAACTGGAGCTCGAAACCATACTCGGACAATGTAGAGATGCTGGTACCTGCCGAAGGCGCCGAGATCTATGTTTTTGGCGGTCCTACCGCTATGGATGCTGTGCGCCGCTATAACCTGCTTAACGGTGGTGGCTGCCTGCCACCGCGCTGGGGCCTTGGCTTTACCCAACGCATGCAGCGCTTAACCGACGCCAACGGCGTTGCCGAAGAAGCCAAAGCTTTTGAGGATAAAGGCTACCCGCTGGATTTTATCGGGCTGGAACCTGGCTGGCAAAGTAAGTCGTACCCATGCACCCTTGATTGGGACAAAACCCGCTTTCCTGAGCCGAAAGCGTTGGTGCAGGATATGCTGAAAAAAGGCATCCGCATTAATTTGTGGACTAATCCTTACATATCGCCCGAGGCATCTATTTATAAAAGCATTTTGCCTTATACCGGCACGTTTACTGTTTGGAACGGGGCTGTAGCCGATATCAGCATGCCCGAAGCAAGAAAGCTATTTTTCGGCCAACTGGAGAAAAATAAGATAGATATTGGCGTAAGCGGCTACAAAATGGACGAGGTTGATGGTGGTGATGGCTATTTGTGGCCCGATGTAGCCGTTTTCCCGTCAGGGCACAGCGCCGAACAAATGCGCCAAACCTACGGCCTGATGATGCAGCGTTACATTACTGAGTTATACCACGATAAAAACCAGCGCACCTATGGTTTGGTACGCGCATCGAATGGTGGCGGCAGTAGTTTGCCTTACGTAATTTACAACGACTATTACAATCACCAGGATTTTATTACGGCCTTGATTAACAGTGGCTTTGCCGGAGTGTTATGGACGCCCGAAGTACGGGCTTCAAAAACTGCCGAAGAATGGCTGCGCAGGTTCCAGTCGAACGTATTTTCGCCGATGGCGATGATCAACGCCTGGGCAAGCGGCACCAAACCCTGGACATTCCCCGAAGTGGCCGAGCAGATAAAACAGCTGGCCAACTTGCGCATGCAGATGATGCCTTACTGGTACAGCGAATTTGCCAAATACCATTTTCAGGGTATCCCGCCTTTCAGGGGCATGAACCTGGAGCCGGGTTTTCAGGGTATTGAAGTACCGAAAGACGCCACGCCTAAAAAGAAAGTGAACCTGGAGGAAAACCCTTACGAAGAAGCATCGCAAAAAGAAATAAAGGACCAGTACATGGCCGGCGAAAATATCTTGGTAGCGCCCATGTTTACCGGGCAGACCACCCGCACGGTCATCTTACCAAAAGGCAAATGGTACGACTTTTATACCGGCAAACTGGCCGGCGACGGGCAGGTGATAACCGTTACGCCTGGATTGGATAAGATACCGGTTTATGTTAAAGATGGCGGTATTATCCCGATGATGCCTGCGGTTTTGCATACGCCTAAATTAGGCACAAAGATGGATATTGAAGTGCGTTATTATGGTGATAAGCCCGGCGCTTACCGTTTGTATGATGACGATGGCGAAACTTTTAACTACGAAAAAGGAGAGTATAGCTTTAGGGATATTCAAGTTGAAAAAGTGAATGGGAAACTTAAAGGCAGCATAAGCGCCGCCGTCGCAGGTAAGCCTAACACCGTAGGTAATGTTACTTTTAAAATGATGACGGAGTAAGCGTTTGCGCGCTTCCATCCCTAACGCATTTTGTAAATAGCGCTGAATGAATTATCGTTGTAAGCATATATCTTAGCCAAAACAATTGATATGAAAAACATCATCATTGCCTTTGTATTGGTTACGCTTTCGGGATTTACCGTAAAGCCTGCCGATGAACCTGCGTTTAAAACAGAAATTACAGCCACTTTACGCAAAAGTGTGATGGCGGAAGCAGAGTGGGCTATGCAGCAGCAGCCTGTAACTGTAACAGCCGAAACCTGTAGCCGCAGCGCGGGTGGCAAGCACGATTTTTACTCGGAGGGCGATTACTGGTGGCCGGACCCGAAAAACCCGAATGGCCCGTACATCCAAAAGGATGGCATGACCAACCCCGATAACTTTGTGGCGCACCGCCTGGCGATGATCCGATTTAGCAGGATAATAGGCGCTTTGGCATCGGCATACAAGCTTACCCACGATGTTAAATATGTTAAACATACAATCATTCATCTGAAGGCATGGTTTATCGATTCGGAAACATTGATGAATCCCAATCTGCAATATGCACAAGCTTTGAAAGGCATTACCACAGGCAGAGGTATCGGTATCATCGATACCATCCAGCTGATGGAAGTAGTACAGGGCCTGATGGCGATGGAGAACGACAAGGCCATAGATAAAAAAGTGGTGAAAGGCGTGAAAGATTGGTTCGCACAATACATCGTATGGTTAACTACCAGCAAAAACGGAGCTGAAGAAAAAGCGGCTAAGAACAACCACGGCACCTGCTGGGCCATGCAGACTGCCTGCTTTGCACGGTTTACGCATAACCAGGCTATTATGGATAGCTGCAGTAACAGGTATAAATATGTATTTCTGCCTAACCAGGTAGCAGCCGATGGTAGCTTGCCGCTGGAGCTGAAACGCACCAAACCGTTCGGTTATTCGATCTTTGACCTGGATGCGCTGACGACACTTTGCCAGATCTTATCCACCAAAAACAACAACCTCTGGGAATATAAAACAACCGACGGTCGCTCGATACAAACGGCGGTAAGTTATTTATACCCTTACCTTGCCGACAAAAGCAAATGGCCTTTTGCACACGATGTAATGTACTGGGATGAATGGCCGGTGGCGCAACCATCGCTTGTATTTGGTGCATTAGCTTATCAAAACGTTGATTGGCTCAACACGTGGAAACGCCTGAACCACGACCCTAAGGTTGAGGAAGTCATCAGGAATTTACCGGTAAGACATCCGTTGATCTGGATGGATTAAGTAGCTGGTCCTACAGCGAAACGCCTCTTTTCCATGGAATAAAATCGTCCTGGCCTAACTGCTGCGATTTAACGATCACGTTACCGCTGGCTACTTCGATCACATGATCCAGGATACGTTCGGCGGCCTGCTCGATTGTTTCGGCGCCATCGATAATGGTTCCGCAATCCAGGTCGATAATATCGTGCATGCGGTTATAAACAGCCGAGTTGGTTGATATTTTAACCACCGGAACAATGGGGTTGCCGGTCGGTGTACCTAAACCTGTTGTAAACAGAACAATATTAGCGCCCGCGGCTACTTCGGCAGTGGTACTTTCCACATCGTTTCCGGGCGTACATAATAAATTTAAACCCGGTTTATTTACCTTTTCGGGATAATCCAGCACATCGGTTATTGGCGAAGTGCCGCCTTTTTTTGCCGCTCCTGCCGATTTGATGGCATCGGTAATTAAGCCATCGCGGATATTGCCCGGCGATGGATTGGCATAAAAACCTGACCCCGATTCTTCGGCGCGGCGGTTATATACCCGCATCAGGCTGATAAATTTTTGCGCGGTATCCTCATCAACACAACGGTCGCTTAGCTCCTGTTCAACACCGCACAATTCCGGAAACTCGGCTAAAATAACCGAGCCGCCCAGGGCAACCAAAATATCGGATACGTAACCCAAAGCAGGATTTGCCGATATGCCCGAAAAACCATCGGAACCACCACACTCTAAACCGATACAAAGTTTACTGATAGGCGCTGGCTGGCGCTCGGTTTTGTTAACCTCGATTAATGCGGCAAAAGTATGTTTAATGGCTTTTTGCAACAGGTTGTTTTCGGTGCCTTCTTTTTGCTGCTCTAATACCAGCAATGGCTTGTTAAAATCGGGATTGCGTTTTAAGATTTCTTTTTTAAGGATGCTTGCCTGCGAGTGCTGGCATCCCAAACTTAAAACAGTGGCACCGGCCACGTTGGGATGGGTAATATACCCGGCGAGTAAACCGCATAAACTATCAGAGTCCATCCGGGTGCCGCCGCAGCCCATATCGTGCGTTAAAAATTTAATCCCATCAATATTTTTAAAAACCTTGTTGTGCCCGTTAAGATGAGCCGTGCCCCGTATGTCGACAGTTAAAATTTCTTCAACCGATTTGCCTGTCTGGTACAGGCTGATCAGGTTATCTACATCGTGCTCAAAAGCCTGTGGCTTTTTATAACCCAGCTTGTTGATAAGGGCATCCTTTAATACTTCAACGTTTCGGTTTTCGCAAAACACCAGGGGTATTACCAGCCAGTAATTTGCCGTGCCGACAGAACCATCAGCGCGGTGATAACCCATAAACTTTTTTGACTCCCATTTGCCGGTTTGTGGTTTGTGCCAGTCGGTTTTACGGCGCCCCAATTCAAAATCTTCGGCGGCATGCTGGATGTTTTTTGTGGTAATGGCTTCGCCCCGGGCTATCGGCTCAACCGCTTTGCCAACTAATACGCCATACATATAAATAGGGTCGGCAGGTTGCAGATCGGTTATGGTGAATTTATGCTTGGCGGCAACATCGGTAGTTAGTACAATGTTTTGGCCATTATGGTTTACTGAAGTGCCTTTGGTTAGGTTTTGCAACGCTACCAGTACGTTATCTTTAGGATGTATCTGTAAAAAGGTGTGAGGTGTGTTTAACATGTTGGTTTGACAATTATTGCAATGCAGTATTGCTGATGAAAATTGTTAATACAAAGAAAGCATCCTCGTAATATTTATCATTCGAGATATTAGTAACTTGTTAAGCTATTTTGGCATAATTTAAATGGCTTTTTGCTGTTAAATGATAAATAAAACAGCGCGTTTTTATAACCTAAGCCTTTTGTGCGTATTTTTGAATTAAATTAGTACCAGATAAACCCTGGTAAATTAACCAAAAACGTTTTGCTTTCTTGAAGAAGATATTCCCCATATCGCTTACATTTTTATGTCTGCTACTTTTTCAGGCAGTGCGTTTGCATGCCCAAACCCAACTGATATTTAAAAATATCAATGTAGATAACGGCCTGGCTCAAAATACGGTGATGTCGGTTTTGCAGGATAACAAAGGCTATATCTGGGTGGCTACGTTTGATGGTTTGAGCCGGTTTAACGGGATAGAATTTAAGGTGTTTAAAAATGATCCCAACAGTCCCTCAACCATCAGCAACAGCAAAATAAATAAGCTATTTAAGGATAAAGAGGGTAATATTTGGGCGGGAACGATTGATGGGATCAATGTTTATGATCCCGGCAAGGAAAGCTTTACCCGTTTTAAAACCGCCGACAGCAACACAAGTTATACCGTATTGGATATTGCCCAGGATAAAAGCGGTGTGCTTTGGGTGGGTACGGCAGATCATGGCCTATACTACTTAGACGCCAAAAGCGCCGACGGTAAAGCGCATTTAATCACCAAATCGAATATATGCGGTAAAAGCAAAATCACCTGTTTGTATATCGACCATAGCGGGAAATTATGGATAGGCGCAGGCGGCTCGCTTAAAATATATGATCTGCAAAAGCATGCCTTTTTACCATTACCTGCCCCCCTTCAGCAAAACGGCAAGCTACTCAACTCGTTGGTTCGTAATATTATTCAGGATAAACAAGAGAACTATTGGATAGGCACCGAAACGAACGGGTTGTTTTATTATGATGTAAAAAATGCTTCCTGTTTTAATTATACCCAGGATAATGGTTTATTGAGCAGCACGGTGAGGACTGTGCTTGAACGCGAAGACCATATGATATGGGTGGGAACCAAAAAGGGCCTCAACATCATCAAGACCCAAACCAAACAGATCCGGTCGTTTATTAACGATCCGATCAATCCAAATTCGTTAAGTCAAAACTCTATCAGGTGTATTTTTAATGATAATGAAAACAACATTTGGATAGGCACATATAACGGGGGGCTTAATTCGGTTTATAACCAGTTTGATAACTTTTATTCGCTCGGCTTAAAACGTGGTACAAGTAATGGGTTATCATACGGCATCGTCAACGCTATCGCCAATGATTCAAATAAAGGATATTGGGTGGGTACTGATGACGGGGGCCTTAACCATTTGGATAGCACCTTACAAAACACGCACGTTTATTACCAGTTTAATGGCGCCAGCCGCGAGTTGTTGGGTAACAGCATTAAGGCGATAGAAAACAATAATGATCCCAATAAGCTATGGGTAGCTACTGGCAGCGGCTTAACCATTTTTGACAAGCGCACAGGCACTTTTACCGCTACCAATTTTATACCTAAACCGCCGGCTGCCGGTTTTATACATAGCTACGAGTTGTTGAAAGACGAAAAAGGTTTATGGGTGGCCAGCAATTTTAGCGGGTTGTATTACATTGAAAATAACAATAAGCTGCACTATTACCAAACGCCCGAGAACAATATTACCGCCATTTTTAAAGATGGGGATAAGATGTGGATAGGACAAAAAAATAAGGGGCTTTGTATGTTGAACCTTAAATCGCAAAACCCGGATACCTATTATATCGATAAAGCGCATTCTTATAATCTGAATAACAACGCCATCTTGTCGATCTATAAAGATTCGAAAGATCATTTATGGGTTGGTACCGATGGTGGCGGCATCAATTACTTCGATGCCGCGGCTAATCGTTTTTACAGTATTAATGAAGACCTGGGTATAGCCAACAATACCATACACGGTATTTTAGAAGATAAAGCAGGGAGGTTATGGGTAAGCACAAACAAAGGAATATCGTGCATTACCTTAAATGGGTTTAAGTTACCTTTTGAAAAAGCTAAGCTAAATGTGGCCAATTATACGGTTGCCGATGGTTTGCAAAGCAACCAGTTTACAACCGGAGCATCGCTCAAAACGGCAAACGGTAACCTGATGTTTGCCGGGATAAACGGGATAACCTTATTTAATCCCACTAAAATTAAGATAAACAACGTTAAGCCGCAGGTGGTATTTACGGATTTTTCGATATTTAATAAATCGTTATCTTTTGGTAGCGATTCGCCATTGCAGAAACCTATCGACGAAACCAGCGAAATAACACTAAGCTATAGCCAGGCTTTTTTTAGCATCAAGTTTGCGGCCCTGAATTATATCAATCCCGAAAAAAATCAGTTTGCGTTTAAGTTGGATGGGTTTTCGGATAGTGAATGGCATTATGTAGGCAACCAGCACATAGCAACCTACACCAACCTGGATCCGGGTACGTACTACTTTAAAATTAAAGCAGCCAATAACGATGGTATTTGGAACGATTTGCCACGGGTATTAAAAATAACTGTACTGCCGCCCTGGTACAAAACCTGGTATGCCTTTTTGGGGTATATCGCCCTTACCGTATTTTTATTGTACCTGTTTAATGTATACTCTAAAAAAACCGAGCGGCTTAAAAACGAACTCAAATTTGAATCGTTGAGCCATGCCAAGGACCAGGAACTGGCACAAAAGCAGCTGAGCTTTTTTGTAAACATATCGCACGAGATCAAAACACCGTTAACCATGATCATGGCGCCGCTTGAGCGGATGATAGAGATGAACATTGGCAACAACAAGGTGCAGAACCAACTGATGCTGATGCAACGAAACGGCGAGAGGCTCATCAGGCTAATCAACCAGTTGCTTGATAAACGGAAACTCGAGAGCGGGCATATGCATTTGCAGGCCGCCGAAGGCGATATTGTGAGCTTTGTTAAAGAGATAACACTGGCATTTGATGGCCTGGCCAAACTGAAAAATATTACCCTCAGGTTTAACGCTAAGCAACCGAATATCGCGATCTGGTTCGACCGGGATAAGCTCGAAAAGGTGTTATATAACTTGCTATCAAATGCGATTAAGTTTACGCCCGATTATGGCAAGATAACCATATCCGTAGCTGAGACTGAAAATCAGCAACTGGTAATAACCGTTGAAGACAATGGCTGCGGAATAAAGCCGGAGAACATCGATAAGATATTTACCCAGTTTTATCATTATGATCATCCGATACGCATTGATGGTACAGGTTTGGGTTTGGCCTTTTCGAAAGAGTTGATAGAAATGCACCATGGCAGCCTTAGTGTTGAGAGCAGGTCGGAAACAGGGGATAAACCAGGCGAAACACGTTTTGCCATTACAATCCCTTTAGGTAAAGAGCATTTAAAAGAACCAGAAATAGCAGGGAACTATCGCGACAGCGAAGATATTTTGAGCTATAACCAAACAGAAAAATCGGTTAAGACACAATTACAGCTTAAAAAAGCCAGGATATTAAAGCAAGACGACAGGGAAAGCTTTTCGATGTTGATAGTTGAGGACAACGAAGATGTATTGAATTTTATTAAAGAAGGTTTTGCTACCGATTTTGAGGTTTATACGGCTGTTAACGGGCTGGATGGTTTTAGCCTGGCGAAAGAGGTTAGTCCGGATATTATTATCAGCGATGTAATGATGCCCGGGCTGAACGGGATAGAGTTGTGCAGTAAACTCAAATCGGATATTAATACGAGTCATATACCGGTTATATTATTAACCGCCCGTACCCAGCTGATATTTAAAATGGAAGGGCTGGAAACCGGTGCCGACGATTATATCACCAAGCCCTTTAATTTTAACATGATAGAGGCCCGGGTTTGGAACCTGATTGAGAACAGGCAGAAGCTGCGGGAGCGCTATCAAAAAGAGATCAAATTGGAGCCACAGAACATCGCGATAAGTAACCTGGATGAGGTGTTTTTAATGAAGATATTAAACTACATTGAACAGCACATTACCGACCCGGACCTGAGTGTTGAGCAATTGAGCCAGGAAGTGGCGCTGAGCAAAAGCTCGTTTTATAAAAAGATCAAATCGTTAACTAACCAAACAGGTGTTGAGTTTATCCGCAGTGTACGCATAAAACGGGCCGCGCAGCTATTGGGGCAAGGGCAATTGACCATTAACGAAGTGGCCTATATGGTAGGTTTTATGGA
>Ga0105857_1000832_pt1 | contig 10298 bp, 6 predicted proteins | sample OrgsoiDNA_201061_FD_89682 | JGI IMG/M metagenome (GOLD analysis project Ga0105857, IMG submission 89682) | Permafrost soil microbial communities from the Arctic, to analyse light accelerated degradation of dissolved organic matter (DOM) -... | ecosystem: Environmental > Terrestrial > Soil >...
GGCCTGATTCGCCGCTTCGTCGCCTTGCGGAGCCAGAGTCCGCAGCGCGAGCCGGGCCCAGTCGAGAGACCTCGCCTCGGCCTCCGGACGGCTGCTGGCTTGGCCGCTCTCAATGATCGGGGACAGCGCGTGCTTGGCCATCCACTCGCCCGCGCGCCAGTTGGCGGGGCGCTCGGCGTCGCGGCCAAAAGCGCCGCGGGCGCCATGTTGGACCAAGGCTTGTGCGGCGTCCCAATGGCCCTTTTTGCAGGCGATGAGCAACGGCGTGCTGTCGGGCATCTCCCCGGCGTATCCGCGCCGCTCGATGGCCTCGGGGCCAAAACTCCATTGGGAGCCCCCGCCGCGCGTGGTTTGTCCCGGAACGACGTAGCCGCTGCTCCACATCGGAGCGTCCGCCCCCGAGCGGAAGCCGCCGCCGGCCTCTCGCGGAGGGGCGGGCGGAGTCGCTCCGCCGTCCCACCATCCATCAGGGGAGTGGCCATTTTTCGCGTACAGCTCGATCAGCCCGGGCTTGTTGTGCCAAGCCGCGGCATGCATCGGCCGCCATCGCCCTGCGACGCACTCCGCGGGCACTCCGCCTGCGGGCTCGCAGTCGGGGCTCGCCATCGGCATGTCGATCGGCGCGCGCTCCGCGATGGCTTGATGAAACTCGTCGTCCTCTTGGGTGGACGCGCCAAACAAACGCCCGTTCAGAATCGCCCAATATCCTTCGGAGATTCCGGAGTTCATCCACTGGACGCGCTCCGAAGGCATCTGCGCCCGCGCAATGTCCATCAACGGGGCGATGGAGGCATTGAAAGCGTCTTGCCCCAACGCGGCCCACTCTTCGACGTCCATGGCGCCCGGCGTCGCCTCAGGGCTCTCCATCAGCTCTTGCGCGCCGTCGGCGTCATGGGCGGCCCATGCCGCGCGCAATTGGCGGATCCATTTTTCGGAGCTTGACGCGTTCGGGGTTGACGCCATGTTTCTTGATCCATGTGGGCCGCAGCCAGCGCGGCGGCGAGAAATCGATGAGTTTGCGAAAAAGAGGGCGAGGCTGAGACTGCGCCAATGGGCCGGCGCGCGCAAAGCGCGCTCAGCGCCGAGGCTCTATTTTAGCGCCTTTTTTCTCAAAAACACGCCCTCCAAGCGGGGATCGGCGGCTCGCTGGCCAATGGGCGCGCCGATTGTTGTTTTTTCGCCTTTTGCGCGAAGCTCCTATTTCCCCCTCACACTCCGCGCCGCCTTTGCGCAATCCTCCACGGCACGCTCATGGCTCGCGGAGGCGCAAAACAAATCGCGCTTGATGGCGGCGACGCTTGGCGCGTCTCTCAATTTGGGATTGACGGAACGTCCTTTTTCGTGGTTCAATGGTCCATGCGCTGATTTGTGGCGCCTTTTTTAGCCCCGGCCGCGGCATCCGCCAGCCCTCATTCTGATTTTGAGCATCTTTGGAATTGACCGACATGTTTCGTTTTTTCTCGCAACAGCGCCAGCAACAGCAGCAAGGCTCCCAGAGCCAGGCCGGTTTGCGCGCGGAAAAAACGAACAGAATCCACTGATTCTCCCCGTCTCGCAAAGAACACCGGCCGCCATGAGCGGCCTTTTTTTCGTCTGATGGTTTTGAAATTTCTTGCTTTTTGCTTCTTGGAAATTTCTTGGCCGCGGCAGGCTTCTTTTGGATGGCTCTTTTTTCTCCCCGCTTCCAAGGCTTTCATTTTTCGGCTTTTCATTCGCCACTCATTTTCGCTCACGCCTCCAAAGGACACGCCATGCCGCACTTCATCGAAAACTACTGGAACGACAACGCTCACTTGTGGGAGGGGCGCATGGTCACGCGCTTCCCGCCCGAACCCAACGGCCGCTTGCACATTGGGCATTTGAAGTCCATCGCCGTCAACGCCGAAATGGCCGCCCGCTTCGGGGGCGCGTTCAACCTGCGGATGGACGACACCAACCCGGCCAAGGAAGACGCGAGCCACGCGCGCGCCATCGAAGACACCCTCCGCTGGCTGGGCTTTGAGTGGGCGGGCGGGGTCAAGCACACGAGCGACCACTTCGAGGCGTTGTTCGCGGCCGCTCGCGATTTGGCCATGCGCGGGCTGGCGCATATGGACTTCACGCCGCGCGAAGCCATGCGGGCCATGCGCGGGACGTTGAACGCCCCCGGCAAGCCCTCTGCGGACCGAGATCGCGAGCCGGCCTGGCACGCGGAAATGTTCGATCGGATGCGCGCCGGCGACTTCGCCGAGGGCGAGTGCTGCTTGCGGGCCAAGATCGACATGGGCAGCCGCAACATCAACCTGCGGGACCCGGTGATCTACCGCATCAAGAAGGAGGCCCATCCGCGCACGGGGGCCGCGTGGGGGATTTACCCGAGCTACGACTTCGCGCATCCGTTCTGCGACGCCCTTGAAGGGATCAGCCTTTCGCTCTGCACGTTGGAGTTCGAGGATCACCGCCCGTTTTACGACTGGGTGGTGGAAAAGTGCGCGGCTTTCTTCACCGAAAGCGGCGCGGCGCATCCGCCCGTGGAGCTTGAATTCGCTCGCTTGGAGCTCGACCGGGGGCTCACCAGCAAGCGCTCGATCAACGCCCTGGTGGAGTCCGGCCGCGTGGATGGTTGGGACGACCCGCGCCTGGTCACCCTCGCCGGATTGCGCCGCCGCGGCTTCACGCCGGCCGCTTTGCGCGCGTTCTGCGAGGCCGCGGGCGTCTCCAAGGCCAACAGCCTGATCCCCTTTTCTCGCTTGGAGGACTTTTTGCGGCTGGAGTTGGACGCCACGGCTCTGCGCCGCGTGGTGGTCGCCAATCCCGTGCCGTTGGACATCCTGGACGGCCCCGCGGCTTTCATGGCGCGGGCGTCCAATCACCCCAAGGACGAAACGATGGGCGCGCGCGACTTTGAGTCCTCATCGAACTGGTGGATCGAGCGCGACGACGTCCGCGCCGCGGGCGCCGCCGAAAAGGGCTTCAAGCGCGTGGAGCCGGGCTCGGTGTTCCGCGTCATGAACGGCGGGGTTTTCGAGTGCGTGTCGGTGGAGACGGATGAGGCGGGGGCGCCTGTCCGAGTCGTGGCCAAGCCGACCGACGCCAAACCCAAAGCCACCATTCACGGGCTCTCGCGCGGGTGGGCCGTCCCGGTGGAGATTTGGGAGCCCGAGGCCATCGCGGACGCCGAAGAAGACACCGACGCCTTGCTCGTGAAGCGGCATGGATTCTCCGAGCCCGAAGCGTTGAACGCCAAGGGCACTTGGCAAGCCACTCGGTATGGCTACTGCGTGGTGGACGAACATTGCCCGAATCGCCTGATCTTGTCGACCAAGCTGCGATCCTCGAAATAGCCCAGGGCTTTTTTCGATGAAACAAGGCCCGTTCTCGAGCGGGCCTTGTCTTTTTTGCGGTCGCCCCTTGCCGTCAATTGGCTGTCCGCTCGGCTAAACGCGACGAGCGATCCGCGCGCTTTGTTCTGCGCGGTTTTTTGCGCCCGCTTCGTCCTGGCCGCTCTCATCTGGCGACACGACGCCGATCAAGGCTTGTTGTTCCCCCAGGGCAAGCCGGCGGCCTTTCTCCGCGGCGGCCAAAGGCATTTTGCGGGGGCCGAACTTCTGCAACGCGAAATCGAGCTCTTCGTCCAGCGCGCCTTTCGCGACAAGGTCCGCGGTGTCGTAGTGCGAGATGGCCACGGCTTCTCCAAACGCTGTGCGCCCCTCGGCGTTGATGACTGAGCAATCGCTGACCCGGGCCAACAACGCGGTCATTTCTTTGGATCGCCCCCGCCAGCTTGCATACATCACGGCCGTCCAGCCGACGCCGCCGACATGCTGTTGATTGACGACGTCCAGTGTTTTGGCCAATGGATCGCAATAGGGCAGCAATTTTTTGACGCCAGCCAAACTATCTCGGCGCGCCGCGACCATCAGCGCCGTCTCCCCATCCTTCGACGGCTTTTCCACGCCAAACCTCTGGATGAGCGCGTCATAAAGCTCTTCTTGGAAGTCCTCGTCCCTGTATGCTCCGTGCATCAACATGGCGGAAATTGGCCTTTCGCAGACGCCGCCGCCCCAATCGGTCTCCAGAAAAGAGATGATTTGAGCGACGGTCCCTGTTCGCGAGCGCTCGAACAGGGACGAAATCCATTCGTTGGAATTTATTTTCAATTTTTCAAAGGACGCGAAACACGCCGTTTCCATGGAGGATGCCACATGCGAGGCGTTGAGCCGAGGACGATTTTTTCGTTTCCGCCAGCAATTTAGCGCGAAGAATCGCCCGCGAAAATCAATTGGCCGAAAAAATTCCCCAAAAAATCATCCAGCGGGACACGGCTTTGGCTCGCGAACCCCGCTCCCGCCAGCTTCCCCTCGCGCAGCAAGTCCACCGCCACGCAAATGGATCCCGCGGTGGTGAGCTGGATCGCGGTCATCGGGACGCCAGCCACGCTCTGCGCTTTTATTTTGCGCGCGAAAACCTCCTTGCGGAACACGCCGTCCTTGACGCCGGTGGCCGAGACCGACACCACGACCACGTCTTGCTCGGTGGAAGGCACGGCGTTCAGAAGAATCGCCTTCAAGGCGTCCGGATTTTCGCCCAGGCGCAGGTCATGGATCAGGAATCGCATTTTTTCGCAGTGGCCCGGGTAGCGCATCGTTTTGTAGTCGATGCTTTGCGCCATTCCGGCCAGCCCTTCGGCGATGTCGCCCAAGCCGCCCGAAGTGTTGAAGGCCTCGTATTCAACGCCATCGACGGCAAGGGTCTCCAACCCCTCCAAGGGTTGCAAGTCGATCTTCTGCCCATGCCTGACCGCGGGGCACGGGCGCAGGTATTCGTTGACCAAGCCGTCCACGCTCCAAGTGATGTTGTACTTCAAGGCGTTGTCCGGGAATTGCGGCAGGGCTCCCACGCGCAGCTTCAAGCTCTCGACGGACTCGAAGCGCCCCGCCAGGTCGCGCGCGACCAAGCCCACGAAGCCCGGGGCCAGCCCGCACTGCGGCATGAACAGGGTTTGCGCCCCATGCGCGATCGCCTTGATGGCTTCGGTGGCGGCGACGTCCTCGGTCAAATCGAAATAATGCGCGTTCATCGCGCGCGCCGTCTGGGCCGCCGATTGCGCGAATTGCCAGGGGAGAGCGTTCACGATGGTCTCGCAGCCTTGAAGCGCCTCGCGCAGGCTTGCCTCATCGCCCCCTTGCACGCGGGCGATCGAGGCGCCCGACTCTTTTTGAAGGATGTCGAGGGCCGCTTCGCTCTGGTCAATGGCCACGACCTGGTAGTTTCCCGTCGTGCCCAGCAAGCGCGCGATCGCCCGCCCGATGTGCCCTGCGCCCAAAAGTCCAATTTTCATTTCTGCGCCCATTTTCGTGGTGGCTGGCTGGCGTTTTGGCGCCTTTTTCAGCAAAAGCCTTTCAGCAAAAACCCCGTGGAAGGGGCTGTCAGAAGGGGCACGCCGGCTCCGCCGGCCGTGATTGGCCAAAAACCGACGGCTTTGCGCCCGCTTCATGGTCCACGATAGCAGCAAATGAAGCGATTTTTACGCTTTTTTTGCGCGAGAGGGAATTTCCCCCAACCCTTCGCGAAAACGCGCGGAAACGGCTCCACGCCCGGCAACCTGCGGCGCCACGGGCATTTGTCTTGGGTCTTGGGGCTCGCGACGGGAAGCGCGGAGAAGACTCAGGCGTGCTCCAGCGTGAACTGGACCACGTCGGTGTTGCCGTTGGAGAAAGCGGCCTCGCAGTAGCACAAATAGAAGCTCCACAGCCGGATGAATCGATCGTCAAAGCCCAAGGCCCGCACGGCCCCCAATCGCTCTTCGAACGCCTGCCGCCAAAGCCTCAGCGTTTTGGCGTAATCCGCCCCGAAAGCGAGCTGGTTGACCACTTTGAACCCATGCCGCTCCGCCAGGCGCGTGAACGCCGAAACGGACGGCAGCATGCCGCCGGGAAACACGTAGGTTTGGATGAAGTCCGCGCTTTTTCGGTAGGGCTCAAACAAATCGTCGTCGATGGTGATGCTCTGCACGCACGCCCGGCCGCCCGGCTTCAAGTTGCGCTTGAGGCATTCGAAGTAGCTCGGCCAATACGCCTCGCCCACGGCCTCGAACATTTCGATCGAAGCGATCGCGTCGTATTGCCCATTTTCGTCCCTATAGTCTTGCAGCGCGAAATGGGCCCTGTCCGCGAGCCCCGCGGAGGCCAACCGCTCTTGCGCATGCGCCCACTGCTCGCGCGAAAGCGTGAGCCCCTTCACGCTCGCTCGGGTTTCCCGCGCGGCCACTTCCGCGAATCCGCCCCAACCGCATCCGATCTCCAAGACGCTCGGATCGGAGCCCGTGATCGCGAGCTCCTCCAAAAGCCTGCGATATTTGGCCACTTGGGCCTGCGCCAAGGATTGGGCCGGCTGGGCGGCGTCGCGCTTGTCAAACAACGCGCTGGAATACGTCATTGTCGGGTCCAGCCACAAAGAGTAGAAGTCGTTTCCCAAATCGTAATGCGCCTCGATGTTCCGTCGGCTGCCCGCCTTCGTGTTCGCGCGCCCCAATCGGCGCATGCGGCTGACCAGGCGCCCCCACCATGAGCCATACACCACGGCCTCGATCGCCGTTCGGTTGCGCACCATGATGTCCAGCAGGGCCGCGAGGTCGTCTGTGCGCCAATCGCCATCCAAATATGTTTCCGCGAAGCCAATGTCTCCCTTTTTCAACGCCGCGCCGCACACGTTCCAATTGGCCAGGTCGACCCGCGCGGAGGGGGCCAAAGGCAAGTCGGTTGCGTTTTCCGGGGGGCTGTTCGTGTCCGCCGGGGCTCCGCCCTCCCCCACGCTTTGATCGAAACCGGCTTGGGTTGCCCCCTCCGACCCGCCGAGCTCGTTTTTTTGCCCATAATGTCCGATCGAGCCGTCTGGCCAGTGGACTTCGAGCCGTCCATGGCGCAATTGCTCCATCAGCCGCATGACCGCTCGGGCCGCCACGGGCTTGCGCAGAGCGCGGAGGGGCAAGGCAGGCCGAGAGGGGGCGCTTGCGCGCTCTCGGTTGGCGATGACGGGCGCGCGAGCGCCACGCCCCGACAGCGCGCGGGTCGCGCTTCCGAGCCACTGAGGCCAAGCGGTTTGAAGGGACAAGGGTCGAAGGTTGCGGGGCATGGTTTTCATCGCCTAAAAAGTAAAGTAAAAGCAAACAATATTCTGGTCCGGCTGGCTTGCCCGCGCGGCCATGCGCCGTTGTCCGCCGTCTTTGCGCAGCGGGTTGCCGATCCGGTGTCCTTGCCAGATTTTTCCAGGCTGGCGATCCTCAAAAGCCCCCACCGCGACGAGGGCCCGGCGCAGGACCGCCCATTTCGCGGGCGTTTATTTTTTTTCTCGCGTGAGGCTTTGGACGGGCGGCGGCGGCTTCCCGAAAAACGGCGCGCGCTTCACGAACAATTTCAGGGCTTGCCAGTGGATCTTCGCCACCACGCCCAGCGTCATGAGGGGGTACCTGAAAAACACGCGCAAGGCGCTCGCGTCGCGCAAGGGCCGCCCGGCGCCCGAGAGGCTCGTCAGCAAGACAGGGCCCGCGGCGTCCTTGTGATCTATACGCGCGAGAAATCGAAACGGTTTCCCCGCCTTCGGCGGCACCGACATGAATCGGAAATCGTATTCCCCCTCCACGGCGAAGAAGGGCGAGACATGGAACTCTTTTTTCGCCGACAACAAAACGCCGTTCAAAATGGGGCCGCCAGGCGCGAGCAAGTAGCAGTGGCGCTCGCCGAAGGTGTTGCGCACTTCGCACAGAATCGCCCGCAACGCGCCGTCCGCGCGCTCGCAAAGCCAAAAGCTCACAGGGTTGAAGACATAGCCCATCACGCGCGGAAAAGCGTGCAAATAAATTTCTCCGTCGGCGTCATGGATGTCGTTTTTCCGCAACACCGACTCGATCCACTCCAGGGCGCTCGCGCCTTCTCCCTCAGGGCCCAGATGGTCTCGATCATGGAAACTCAACAAGCCGAACCGGTTGTGGGCGAAAATCCTCGTGTCCCGCAGAGTCCCCGCGGCTTCGCGCGCGGCGCGCGCCCTCAGCGCCAGGCGCACGGTGTAGACGCCATAAGAAAACGCGTTGCGCATCGGGCGCAGCCGCTTGTGGCGCGCATGCCCCGCCAGGATCAAATCCTGCGCGCTGAACGCCATTGCGCCCTCCTCGTCGGCTTTGTTTTTATTGTCTGTTTCTTTTTTATCCGCCCTCTCGCCTGCGTCGTCGCGGCCGGCTTCGGAAAGGTTTTCGCGCGCTTTTTGGGCTTCGTTCATGCCGCCTCCCGCGCGAATGGCGACAGCAGGGATTGAGAAACGGCATCCGCGGCTTCGAGCCCCGAGCGCAGCCCATCCTCATGGAACCCATAGCCGGTCCATGCGCCGGCGAACCAAACGCCCCGGACGCCTTGAATGTCCGGCAAACGCTTTTGCGCGTCAATGGCCTTTTGGTCGAACAGAGGGTGCCGGTAGTTATGCTCTCGCAGGATCAATTCGGCTTTGGGTTCCCGAATTGCATTGAGCGACACAATCACCGGCGTTTGAAAGGGCAGCGGCTGCAGCTGGCTGATCAAATAATGCACGCACATCCGATTCTCGCCGCCCTCCAATCCGCTCGGCGCGCTTTCATAGTTCCAGGCCGACCAGGCGCGCTTCATGGGCAAGACGCTTGCGTCCGTGTGCAGGGTCGCGCGGTTGTCGGTGTAATGGATCGATCCCAAAACGGCGCGCTCTTGTTCCGTCGCGTCGTCCAGCAAGGCCAGGCTTTCGTCGCTGTGGCAAGCCAAAACGACTCGGTCAAACGCTTCGACGCCCCGCGCGCTCTCGACCGCCACCCCGTCCGGGCGCCGCTTGACGCCAAGGACGGGCGCCCCGGAGCGCGCGTCGCGCAGCGCCGCCCTCATTTTTTTGACATATTCTCGAGAGCCGCCCGTGACCGTGCGCCATTGGGGTCGCCCGGTCGCTTGCAGCAGCCCGTGGTTATGGCAAAAGCGAATCAGGGTTCCGACCGGAAAGGCTTTCATTTGCTGCGTCGAGCAGGACCAAATGGCCCCGACCATGGGCAGCAGATACCAGTCGCAGAAGCTTTTTGAGTAATTCTCCCGAGCCAGGAACCGCCCGACGGGCTCCGCAAGCGCGGCGTCTTCACCCGTGGCCGCCAATTGAGTGGCTTGCTTGTTGAATCGGAGAATGTCGGCGATCATTTTCAAAAAGGCCGGCCGCAGCAAATTTTTCCGTTGCGAAAAAATCGTGTTTAAATTCGATCCCGCCCACTGAACCGCGCCGTTTTCAGCTTGGACAGAAAAAGACATGTCGGTGGGCGTCGCGTGGACGCCAAGCTCCTTAAACAACGCGACGAGTTTGGGATAGGTGTTCGGATTGAACACCAAAAAGCCCGTGTCGACGCCGTGCGTCAAGCCGTCGAGCGTCACGTCCACCGTGTTTGCGTGCCCGCCCAGCCAGTCGTTGGCTTCAAACAAAGTGACCTGCGCGTCCCGGTGGCGTTTTTCCAGAGACCATGCGCATGCCAATCCCGTTATTCCCGCTCCAACGACGGCTATTCTCATCGCGTCTCCTTTGTTCTTCGCGCCAAGTCGCGCTCGGCGGCGTCCGTCTTGATGGCTTGGGCGGTCTCGAAAAATAACGGACTGTCGCGATTTTTGGTTTTTTTGTTCCTTCATCTGTTTACGTGCAAAAAATCGATCTGGATGCGCCGTTGACCCTCCGCCTGGCGTCTCGCGGCGAATTACGGCCGCTATTTTTGGCTTTCTCCCGTTTCCTTGACAAAGCCCCCCGCAACCCAGAAAATGAATGCACCAAAGAGAAGCCAGCAGGGCGCAAGCCGCGCCGCTTGAAAGGCTCCCCTTGGATTTTCTGGGCATTCACTTCGCAGGCGCTCGCATGGCTATCTCCGCTTCTTTGCCTTTGGAGTCAACCGCGGCGGTTTTTTCGCCGAAAACGGCCCCCGAGTTTCTTTTTCACGGCAGCCGGGCGGTCGGCGCTTTGGCAAGCTTGGAAGTCCAAGAAGAGCGCCAAATTCGCAACGAAGTCGAAGACCGCTGGCTTTTCGCGACCCACCGCTTGGACCAAGCGACCCTGTATGCCTTGCCGCGGCCGCCGATCGCGGGCAACTTCATGAACACGCTGAGCCCCGACCCGGACGACGCTCTGGGGCGCTTTGACGCGCGGTCCTCGGAAGAGGTTCGCGCCCAAGTGTTTGAAAATCGCGTGTATGCCTTTGCGTCCGCGGGCTTCGAGCAGGTGCGCGCCAATCCGCGCGAATGGGTCAAAAACACCGCTCAATCCATTGACGCCTCGCTCAC
>Ga0105857_1000833_pt1 | contig 10296 bp, 10 predicted proteins | sample OrgsoiDNA_201061_FD_89682 | JGI IMG/M metagenome (GOLD analysis project Ga0105857, IMG submission 89682) | Permafrost soil microbial communities from the Arctic, to analyse light accelerated degradation of dissolved organic matter (DOM) -... | ecosystem: Environmental > Terrestrial > Soil >...
AACCCGCTCGCGTGGTGGAAAAACGCCATGCCGAACAAAATTAGAAAAGGTGTTAGCACTAACCCGCTTAAAACCACCGTAAACTTACCAACCGGCAGTATGCCCCAAATGTTGAGCACTGCCGATATCCAGATAATTGCCAGGCAAATTTCTACTCTAATATACTTTAGATGCTCCAATTGCGGGAAGAAAAAGCCGGCATATTGCACAAAAAGAACCGGGTATATAGCCAGGTCTACAAAGGTATACAGCCATGTCCACCAGCCTTCGCAAAACCCCCAAAACGGGCCTAAGGCTCGCCTTACCCATTGGTAGTATCCGCCGTTTACAGGCATCATGCTGTTTAATTCCAACACTGTAAGTATTGCCGGTACATCCCATAATAATGGTGTCACCACCATAAGCAATAAAGCCGCATGTTCGCCCACGCTGCCCAAAAGCGGTTCCAAACCATATGGCCCCCCCGAAACGGTGAAAAAAATTAAGGCGACTAATTGTATGATGCGGATCTTTTTCAAGCTATTGACGGCAGATTATAGTTCAAAAATATCAGGATAAAGTAAAGCTGCTTTTAAAATAAAGCAAACAGAGTCGGTAGCCCAAATCTCGCCGTCTTTCACCATTTGCAATACCTTTGGGGCGGGTACGGTAATTACCTCTATTACCTCGGCCGGGTCGGGTTTTTGTACCGAGTTAAACCCGGCATCGAACAGCAGGTAGCCATAAGTTACCTGCTTAAGCTTGGTGGGGTTAATGGCTATTTTACCTAACGAGATCAATTGTTCGGCAGTAGTTTTAATGCCGGTCTCCTCCTCCATTTCGGCAATAGCCGAGTCGATGAGGCTTTTACCCGGTTGCCGCATCCCACCGGGTAGTTCAATAAGTATATCGCCTATGCCGTGTTTATATTGGCGGGTCAAAACAACTTCGTGTTGTGGGGTTAAAGCAAGTACCTGCACAACATCGCCCAGTGGGGCAAAATAATAATCGTCCATAACCAACCCGGCGGGTAGTTTAACTGTTTGTTTGGTAAGCGGGAACCAGGGACTTGGTGATATGTCTTCCTCTTTCAGCACCGTCCATTTTTGTATGTTTTGTTTGGCCATTATCTGTCATGAATCTCAAATATAGCTATTGAGAATTATTAAACAGCCTTCCATTCTGTATTCATATTGGTTTGCAGCATGGCGATAAAAGTAGTTGCAGGTGCAACATCCAGATAGGGGAAGGTCACTTTAGTTAAATATAAACCTTGCGGATGTGCCGGTGTGATCACCTGCGGCTCATCAGGATGTTTAAGATAATGTTCAAATTCCTCTACGGTTAAGGAACCGGTACCAATTTTAAGCAGGCGCCCAACTATAGTTCTCACCATTTTACCTAAAAATCTATTGGCCGAAATATTGAGTCTTATTTTTCCGGCTGCCTCGTCGGTAAACAAGGTTGCTGAGTATACGTTACAAATGGTATGCTCATTGCGGTCGGGGCTTTTACAAAAGGCTTTATAATCGGTATACTTCGGCAGCAATGCAATGGCCGATTTCATTTTATCAAAATCAAGATCAGTTAGGGGATAAAAACTGCTGAAATTACCCAGAAACGGATCTTTTCGGGTATGTATAAAATAATCGTAAGTGCGCAGCACTGCGTCAAACCGGGCATGGGGCAAACCTTCCATCGGGATAATGTCAAACACCGCGATATCATCGGGCAATACTTTATTCAGGCGGAAAAGCAGATCGAACGACCAGGGTTTGTCCACATCCATATGAAAGAAAAACTGTGCCGCATGTACCTGCGCGTCTGTCCGGCCGCAACCAACGATGGCGGTCGGTTTTTTCAATATTTTGCTTAAAGCTTGCTCTAAAACACCCTGTACGTTTAAAACGCCGGGGTGCTTTTGCCAGCCGCCGTATGCGCCGCCGTGATAACCTATGTGTAAAAAATATCTCACTGAGGCCATAAAATTAAAACAAAACGCTGTATTTATGTTACAATGCACCTCAATATATATGTTCCATAAATTGCCTATATTTCCGTCGCTTAAATTAATCTTAAACAATTATGGAAATTAAAAGAACATGGCACCAAAAAGCTCACGACGAATCAACCTTTGGGCAACGCCTGGCCGATGGTGTAGCTAAAGGTATGGGATCCTGGCGGTTCATCATTATTCAAACGGTTATTGTTGCTGTTTGGATGATATTGAACGTAATAGCTTTAACCGGGCATTGGGATGTTTATCCTTTTATATTACTTAACCTTGTTTTTTCAACACAGGCGGCTTATGCGGCACCTATTATTATGATGGCGCAGAACCGGCAAAACGATCGCGACCGGATACAGGCTAACGAAGATTTTAAAACCAACGTCGATGCAAAAAAGGAAATTGAAGAGCTGCAAATCAGGTTAAACGCTATCGAAACCGATAAGCTGGATATCATACTAGCCCGGTTAGACGAATTGTGTAAAAAGTAATACAAATTAATGTATCCCGAGCTATTAGCCCATGTTAAACGGTTTGTACCTTTATCTGCCGATGAAGAACAATTGTTGTGCGATAAACTCGAGCCAAAAACATTAAAGAAGAAGGAGTTCTTGCTGCAGCCTGGTAAGCTTTGCCCCGGCAATTATTTTGTGGTAAAAGGTTGCCTGCGGTTGTATTTTGTGAATGATAAGCTCAACGAACAGATCATCCAGTTCAGTATCGAAAACTGGTGGATGGCCGACCACGATAGTTTATCCAATAAACAACCGTCACAATGTTTTATTCAGGCTGTTGAACCATGCGGATTGCTTTTATTATCCGAAAAGAACAGGGTATCGTTATTTGAACAGATACCGAGATTGGAAAGCTACTTCGGCATTATTATGCAAAAGGCTTTTGTTGCCGCGCAACGGCGCATAGGCTTTATATTTAACCAAACCGAAGAAGAGCGTTACCGCCACTTTGCAAAATTATTTCCAGGATTTATTCAACGCGTTCCGCAATATATGCTGGCATCGTACCTCGGTTTTACACCTCAGTTTTTAAGCCGGATACGAGCAAAAAAAGAAAAGTGATTTCTTAACCACAGTTCATTTTTTTAAGGCGTTTTGTTACCCAACTTTGCTTTAACAAAACATTAAAACAATGAGCAATCGAATTAAAATTAACCAGGCCGAACCCGAAGCATACAAAGCTATGCTGGCGTTCGACCATTTTGTAGAAACATCGCTGTTAAGTCAAAAACACAAAGACCTGATAAAAATCAGAGGGTCGCAAGTTAATGGCTGCGCCTACTGTGTGGACATGCACACACGCGAGGCACGCCAGGCGGGCGAAACCGAGCAGCGTATTTATGCCTTGAGTGTTTGGCGCGATACTCCATTTTTTGATGAGCAGGAGCGTGCAATACTGGCGCTAACCGAGGAGGTTACCTTGATAGCCAACCATGTATCCGACGAAACCTATAACATTGCCGCAGCTTTGTTTGATAAGGCCTATCTGGCACAGATTATTATGGCTATTATTAACATTAACAGCTGGAACCGTATAGGCATAGCATTGGCCATGCAGCCATCTGCTGTAAAGCAATAAAAAGCAAAACGTTTTAAGGCGGTTGTTGTTAAGCAATAAACCAATAAGGATGATAACAGACACAAATACTGATAGCGCCGCCAGGCAGGTGGCGCTATCTTTTATTGACGCACTAAATAAAGAAGACTTTAAAACAGCCCGAAATTACCTTACTGACGACATGAAGTTTGAAGGAGTAATGGGTACCCGCGATGGGGCAGAGGCTTACATTGCCGATATGGAGCGCATGAAGTTTAAATACAACATTAAGAAGGTGTTTATTGATGCTGACGATGTTTGTCTGTTTTATGATATCAATATGGGCAACGCTATCCTGTTTTGTTGCGGATGGTATAAAATTACCGATGAAAAAATTAACTGGTTTAAAGTTGTATTCGACCCGCGGCCGCTGCTCGACGGGAAGAAATAACCTAACAGCTAACTTATGCCTTTTTTGAAGATGTGCTCAAAGATAGTTGTGCTTTAATGCAGGTAAAATATCCGGGCACAATATTTAGATAAGAATAACTTTATGTTAAGTCTGGTTTACGATTGTACGCGTTTTACAGCCGCAACTATATTTGTGACACACAAACCATACTATTATGAAAAAGTTATTGTTCATCTTACTATTAAGCCCATTAGTATCATTCGCTCAGACTGATAACCTTAAAGCAAAACCACACGACGAGTTTTGTGTGCTGTCTTTTGCGCCGAGAACGTTTAGCAGCAAACTAAATATTACCATTGATTTCGGCTATGATATGACTGTGGACACTTTACAGAAAGTAATGACGAAACAACAACTACGCGAGTTCGGAGAGGTGAAACAATTACAGTCGGTAGCACAGGCGTTAAACTACATGTCGTTGGAGGGCTGGTCGTTTGTAAATTCGTATGTACCGTATAACGAAAAGGAAGTTTATCCTAATTTTATATTCAGGCGAAAAAAAGAATAGTTTAAATTATTAAAGACCACTTGCTAAAACAAGTGGTCTTTTTTCTTCTATTGAATTCGAAGTGGTTGATCTCATAGTATCCCTGTAAGCGCATGCTAAAAAATGCGCTCAAAATACGTCACCCTGCTAAAGCTGATGTAAATTGCAGATACCTTTTTGCTGATATGGTATAAGCTTTATGCCGATTTTATGCCGATTATTGGTAACCTATATTGCCTAAGTGTGCGTAAGCTACTCGTTATATTCCTGATCGCCTTTATTAACCTGAAAGCGGGTGCCATAACTATTACCTCATTTTCGCCGGTAATCGGCTCCGTTGGCACGCTGGTTACCGTTAAAGGCACTAACCTGAATAGTCCTGCATCATTTAAAATTGGTGGTGTTGATGCCATTATTATATCAAATACAGGCAGCACATTAGTTGGCATGGTTATGCCCGGCGCTGCTATAGGGCCGGTATCAATTGCCAATGTTACAGGCGCTGTTAACAGCAATATCAATTTTACAGTTACGGCAACGTTACACCCTAACCAGCAATTGGGGAGTAAACTTGTTGCGTCTGATTATAAAGGCACATCCTACCAGGGCTCGGCAGTTGCTGTAAGCGCCGATGGGAATACAGCGGTTGTGGGTGGCGATGTTGATAATAATTATTTGGGAGCAGCCTGGATATACGTTCGTAACGGCAATACCTGGATACAGCAGGGCAGTAAATTGATCGGCTCGGGATACTCGGGTAACACCGGGCAGCAAGGGGCATCGGTAGCAATAAGCGCCGATGGCAATACCGTTATAGTGGGTGCGCCGCACGATGCGGTTAATATAGGTGCTGCGTGGGTGTTTGCACGGAGCGGGAGTACCTGGACGCAACAAGGCAAATTAGTGGGAACCGGCTTTGTAGGGACTTGCTTACAGGGGAGCTCGGTTGCATTAAGCGCCGATGGCAATACGGCAATGGTAGGCGGCCCGCAAGATGGCAATGAACATGGCGCGATATGGGTATTTACCCGGAGTGGCAATGTATGGACACAACAAGGTAATAAACTGGCTGGTGCAGGCGGTGTAGGAATAGCCGATCAGGGGCGCTCTGTAAGTTTAAGCGCTGATGGTAATACGGCCATTGTGGGTGGGTATTATGATGATAATTACACAGGCGCTGCATGGGTGTTTACCCGCAATGGCAACATCTGGACACAGCAAGGTAATAAGTTAGTAGGTACAATTAATACAACCAACCCGTACCAGGTGCAGGGCACTTCGGTTAGTTTGAGTGCTGATGGAAATACCGCTATAGTTGGCGATACCTCAAACAGCGATTACTTTGGTGGAGCCTGGGTATACACGCGAAGCGGTAATACCTGGACACAACAAGGGCCACAATTGAGTCTACAATTGCAGGGGGCCTGGGAGGGCATGTCGGTCAGTTTAAGCGCAGACGGAAACACAGCTTTAATTGGCGGCCATGTATTAGATAAATACGAAGGCTCTGCCTGGGTGTATACACGCAGCAACGGTAGTTGGGTTCTTCGGGAGCAACTTAAAGGGGTAGATAACAACGGTCCGGCTGATCAGGGTATTTCTGTTTCATTAAGCGCTAACGGCATTACGGCAATAATAGGAGGAAGCGGCGACGATAATTTGACAGGTGCGGCGTGGATATTCGTTGGCCCAATGTCGGCGCCGATAGCAACAACCCAACCCGCTACAGCTATAGGTGCTGCCACCGCTACGTTAAATGGAACAGTTGAAGATAATGGAAACATAACTGCTGTAACCATAGAATACAGTACCAATGCCGACCTTTCGGGTTCAACAACAACTCCCTTAACTACAGGGATAAATCCTATTGCGGCAGGTACCGGTATAACCCAATTCAGCAGCGTGCTAACAGGTTTAAACCAGGCTACTGTTTACTATTACAGAATTAATGGCGCAAATAATTATGGTGTGGATAATGGCGCTATTTTTAGTTTTACAACCTTATTGCCACAGGCTATTACGTTTGCGCCTATACCAACAGTAACTTACGGCTGCGCGGATATAGTCCCAGGAGCAACAAGTACCAACAATACTATTCCAATTACTTATTCAAGTAGCAATACTTCCATCGCAGTAATGAGTGCCAATGGCAATATTCATATTACCGGCGCTGGTACAATTACCATTACAGCATCGCAAAATGGCGACCAGGCTTATGGCGCGGCAACACCCATTAGCCAAACATTTACAGTACTACCGGCTACATTAACTATAAAGGCCGATGACCAAACCCGGATTTATGGCACCACTGATCCTGTTTTTACATTTAGCTATACCGGGCTTGTAAATGGTGATACCGGAAATAATCTGATAAATCCTCCGATAGCCAATTCAACAGCCAGTATTACGTCACACCCTGGTAGTTACCCGGTAACTGTTTCGGGTGCGGTAAGCCCAAATTATACCATAAATTATATACCTGCTACATTAACCGTAACCAAAGCACCACAGGTGATCAATTTCGCCCCAATCCAGGTACAACGGATGGAAAAACATCGCATGGTGTTGAATATCGGCGTCAACTCGGGCCTTCCTTTAACCATCAATTCCTCATCCCCGTTAATAGCTAACATTAATGGATCGGTAATTACATTTAATGGTATAGGTTTTACCACAATTACGGCCAGCCAGGCAGGCGATATTGATTATTTGCCGGCGGATAGCAGCCAGGTGCTGGAAATTGTGCCGCGACCAACCATGCCTCAGGCTTTTACCCCTAATAACGATGGTATTAACGATACCTGGTCTATTAAATATATTGAAGGTTACCCCGATTGTACAGTTAAGGTTTATAACCGCAACGGGCAATTGGTATACTCGTCAATTGGTTATGCCATACCGTGGGACGGGCGTTATAACAACAGCCTTTTGCCTACAGGTACCTATTATTACATCATTGATTTGAAAGCTAACGGGGGCACAATGAGCGGTGCCATTACGCTGATAAGGTGATGTTATCTGTAAGTTAAAATCAGGATATTTGAAAGGTTTTGTTATAGGGTGTTATCAATAACCGGATAATTACGGCACATCTTCCTCGTTGTTTAATTTATATAGCCACCATATAAATATACCAACGCCAATGCCGGCCACCAAAATAAGATACAGCACAATAAAAGGCATGGTTATGCAATGCTTACTTAAGCTCGGGCCAAAAAACGGGTTGCTTGTTGAGAAAAACAGCCACATCAGGAATACGAATGACCAAAAAATAAATAAACCTATTAAAAAGTAGATCAGTTGTTTTCGCCATTTCCAGGCTTCACCAAGTTTTTTAACCTGGTAAAACAGCATCCCCGCGCTAACAAGTAATAAAAATATAACGCAGATGTTAATAATTAGTAAGTTACGGCTATAAGAAGAATCTATGTGTCGCCCACAAGGGTTCTCAGTCAGCAGATCAATAAAGTTCGATAACATTGTACCAAAACTATATTTAAGTAAAATGTGGCCAACAAGTGTGGTGTCAATTTTTAATAATTTATAAGCCAGTACTTTTTGCAATTCGCCATATCCGTTATCATCACCAAGCGATTTAATGGCTATACCGCCTAATGCATTTTTTAACGCATAATCATATTTTTCGCCCAGCGTTTTTTCATCATCATACCATATATCAATATATGTTCTTTGGTAAGCTGTTTCAATATTCGCTGCCGAGCCTCCTTTCTGATAGATTACCATGGCATCCGAGTAATTTGCCCGCACACTGCTGTAGCTTATATAGTGTAAAAATTTTTCGGGTTTGTTTTGCCATACTACGCCGCGGTATGATACCCCTAAAATAAATTTCGAAGGCGGAATACCTTTATCAAGGTACAACGACAGGCAGGTTTCGATACTATTGTTACTGCCATTATTTAATGGCGACAAAGGCCCGGGTTCTGCAGTTTTTTTGCTAAAATCAACTATAAAATTAGCGGTATATTTATCGAGTGCGCTAAGGTCGTATGCTACCTCTTTATCATCACCAGGGATGGTAATGCTTATTTTATATTTCCGGGGCGTTGCCTGGTAAGCCTGATATAGTGCAGCAATAAACCGTACAAAGTACCCGTTTAGGTGCCCGTCCATCCCATTAAAGTTAATGTTGATACCTGTTGCTTTGCTTTCGGCTAACAATCGTAAGGTTTTTTGTATCAGGCTGCCCATGGCGTTGCTGCTATTCAAAAATTTAGCAATGCTTTCGGGTTTGTCGTTATATATTGATAAAATCACATCGCAGCCAGCCTGCAACGCACTGTCAATTATAGGTTTGTTGGCAGCTAAGTCTGCATCTTCATCATTCCCGTCTATCTGGTTGGTAGCATAAACCAGGGTGCTTATCAGTTTAAAATTAAAGTTCTTGAGTCCGCTGTGTGATGTGTCTGCATAAAAGCCAAGTATTTTTACCCGGTGCGATAGTGTAAGCTTTTTAATACGTATAGTATCCTTGTTCTTCGATGTATCGGTAATAGTTATTGGGCCTTTATATAAAAGCCTGAGCGTATTCAATTTTTTTTGCTCTGCTTTGGCATCACCCGGTTCCGGTATCTGGCTTGTGTTTTCGGTTGCTACAACCGGTGCCTTATTCTTTTCCTTAACAGGGGTATCAACCGGTGCTGGCTTGGTTCCGGTTTCACCGCCAGATGTTTTAACAATTCTCGCTATACTATCTATCTGGTGTACCTGTAGCTTAACCTCTTTAAGTTTTTGCTGTAGTTTAACCAGCTGATTTTTTGTTGCGGTATCTAAATGGGTAAATTGGGTTTGTATTCTCGATAAAGCAGTATTCAGGTTGGCGAGCTGTTTTACCGCCGCCGCCGAATCCGTATAAACATAGTCGTGTATTGTTCCCCGGGTATACGCCAGCCTGTTCGCTTTAAACTTAAATGGCTGAACCAGCTTTTGTAATATTGTTTTCTCTTTTGTTTTTTGCGCAGCAAGGGCTTTGGTTAACGAGTCTATTTTTGCTTTAGCTAACGAATCCTGTTGTAAGGTGACAGCCCTTTGCAATGATGGGCTGCGATGGATAACCACCCTCTTGCCACTGCTCCGGGCAAAAGAACTTTGGATAGCAATAAATACACAAAAGAAAACAAGAAGAAAAAAAGAAGATTTAGGCATGATTTACTGAAGCGTATAAAACTATCATAAAGATTAAAAAAAATATTTGGTTAGATATTTTTTTTTGATCTTTTTTTCGTAATGTTACTGATGATTTGAGCCTTACCAACAATTTAATATTCAATTAATAAAAAGGTTATTTAGTTAATTATAAATTAATCTCCCCGGATTTGTTATTAACTAGGGCTCGCGTCAATTATAAACCTGATTTCTTTAAATAGTGTGCTATTGTTATTTTTTAAGATAAACCATTTATGATTTATGAGGCATTGTCGTGCTTAACTGACGAAATTAATGAGTACTTCAGAAACAAGCTTAGAATCAATGAAGATAAGGCCGTTTTATCGGGAATTATCAATCAGGATGGCACAATTGCCATTCAGGGCGAAAATAAGATAGTAATAACACTGGTAAATATTGAGAAAGAGATTACCGGTAAAAGTAATGCCGGTAGCATAACGAGTGGTTCAATAGCAAATAAGTCGTCAACCATGAATATTAATTTATACATACTTTTCTCGGCCTATTTCAGCAGCAATAACTACCCCGAAGCACTCAGGTTCCTGTCGTTCATTATGGCATATTTTCAATATAAAAATGTTTTTACGCCATCAAACACGCCGAGGCTTGATA
>Ga0105857_1000842_pt1 | contig 10222 bp, 9 predicted proteins | sample OrgsoiDNA_201061_FD_89682 | JGI IMG/M metagenome (GOLD analysis project Ga0105857, IMG submission 89682) | Permafrost soil microbial communities from the Arctic, to analyse light accelerated degradation of dissolved organic matter (DOM) -... | ecosystem: Environmental > Terrestrial > Soil >...
GCCCCGCGCGGTTTGCGCCGACCGCGCCTATGATTCCAACGCCCTTCGCGAGAAGATATCCGCTTTGGGCGCGGTTCCGGTCATCCCCTCGAAGAAAAACCGCCGAGTCCCCGTCGCTCATGATCCAGCGATTTATCGGCGAAGGAATGTCGTGGAGCGATATTTTCGGCGCTTGAAAAACCAGCGCAAGCTGGCGTTGCGAACCGACAAGACAAAGGCGGCGTTTCTTGCGTGGGTTTGGGTGGCGGAGGCCGTCGACATTCTCAAAACGAAACATTAATATGTTCACACACCCTAAAAAGTCCTTTTGTCTCCCCTTCTGCTTGAAGCGCCATGGAGAGGCGAATGGCGAAAGCGTTGCTCCACACGCCGCCGAGGATCGGGATAAGGCTAAGCCAGACCATCCATGCGGGAAAAGGACGATGCTCTTGGGACACCAAGTTCATCATTTGCCCCATCAGGCGCAAATACAAGACAAAAGCCACAAAAAAGAGCGCCAAAAAGAGCGCCAGGCCGCCGAACAGCGCAATGACCGCAGCAGTGGGCGAAATGCCAAGGGAAGAAAGAACGCTGGAGGAATTCATGGAATAAAAAAGAGCGAGCGACCGGATGGCGACAGCGCAATGAGGCTGAAAGCGTGAGAATAGAAGCAAACAAAATGCGCGCAAGAGCGCGAAGAGCCCAAGCGCAAACAAATGACCGGTGGCCTATTTTTTCGTAAAGAGAACGTTTTTTCAGTCCGATGACGCTCACAGCCGAGGCGGTTTTCTCGTCAAGGCTGTCGGAGCTGGCGCATGGGCGTTCAGGCGAGAAGGCGCAAAGGATGCGGCTTCTTGGACGGCAGGCTCTGAGCCAAACGCCTCATCGCGCAACAATTTCGCCTCTTGCTCCGAAAAAATTTGCTGGATTCTTTGGCGGACAAAAACGCCCGGATCAACTGGGCCTGCGCCCGTGGGGATGCCGCCCTGGGCGTTTTGGCTCGGATAGGAATAAAGACGCCAAAAATCGAGCCGGTGTTCGAGGCTCAGAGCCGCCTCTTTCGCGAGCGCCTCGCAAACGGCCAGCGCCATCCAAAGCGAGCGCCAAGGAGCGTGAGTCGCCTGAGAAAAAGGAGCCTCTGCGGCAAGGATGAGACGACCTTCGTCAGAGTCGAGTTGGCCCTTGGACTTCCCCTGGCTTTGAGCCGCCAGGCTGGCTTCGTCCGACAACCGCGTGGCAAATTGCGCCGACAGCGCCAGGATCGGCTCATGCGCCGTCGAGCTTTTGAACACCGAGCCCAGGCCCACGCAGCGCCAGGCATGGGCATACGCGAGCAATTCTTGAAAATCAACCTGAGAATGCTCTGGATTCGCTGCCTGCATGGCCAACGCCGCGAGGTTTTGGTCAAGCGCGACGGTTTGTCCGCGAGAGCCCGTTGTCAGCCATCGCCGCGAGCATGCCTCGTGAATGCGTTTGAGAATGCGCCCTGAAACGCCGGCCAAATGCAAATCCGGCCCTCGGCGCGCCAGGATGGAGCGAGCCGCGCGCGGGTCTTTCTTCTCCAAGGCCAGCATGAACGCCACGCCCAGGGCGCCAGGGCGCAACAAGGGCGCCAGCTCAAACGCCTCTCTCATCGCATGGGCAAAGCGCGGCAGGTAAGCCAAGATGGCTTGATCGGGGATTGCCGGAATCGGCAACGGCCCGGGCCACGCCAACGGCGGCAGCAAATCCGCGAGCGCGGAAACCTGCGCATGAGCCCGCGCGGAAGCGGCTAAGTCCGGTTCAGAGATCAGGGGCGACATGGGAAACCCAATGGGGAGTCAGCCAACGGCCAAACATTCGGCCTCTTGTGACGAGGAGGGCCTTTTTCAGGGCCGCAGGATTTCGCCGGAAACCGCGCGGAAACAGAAGGGGCCAGCCCTTTCCGGCGATCAACAGGGCCGTTCACGCGTTGCCGCGGACATTGCCTCGAACGCCCTGGTTCCACAACTCACGGGCGTTCACGTCGACTCCGCTGACGGACTCGTCGCATTCTTCGCATCCCGCCATGGAAAACAGCGCTTCCCCGAAGCCTCGGGCATTGCCCCCGCACTGGCACGGCTTGTAGCCAATGACAGCGCATCGGTCGCATAGCCACGCCGCGTCGCGCGGGTCGCAGTCGCCGCCGTGCTCCTTGCACAAAAACCCTGTTTTCCTCATGGGCATCGCCGTTCTCCGTTGATTTGCGTTTTTGCGGGCATTGGCCCGCTTGTTGAAGCGCAGGGCCGGGCCCTCCGCGCGCTCGATTCGTCAAAATCTCGTCAAAATCAAATGCGAGACGCCGGGCGCGGAGGCGTTTTCATGCAATCCCCGTCGCCGTTCTCATCGCGGCTCGCGTCCGCCGTTTGTTCGCCCATCGAAACCGCGCCCGACAGCATGCGGGCTTCCAGAAGGCTGCCAAACGCGCCGCCGCGAGCCCGCCAGGCCAGCGTGGCCTGGGCAGTGTCGCCCCGAGCGTCCGAAATGTCAAACGCGCAGCCGAGGGCTTCGCAGAGCTCAAAGGAATAGCGCGTCGAGCAAAAAGCCGCGGCGCGGAACCCCAGGCCCAAATCGGCGTCAATGCCGACTGCTGGGCTATCGGCGGCGGACGCCACGGCGCGCGCGTTTGCTTGCGCCCGCAGGACGAAGGGATCCGACAAAAGCAAATCCGGTCCGGGCGACAGGGGCTCAAAGCCATTCAAGGGGGAGCGCCCCAATTGCAGCCGATAAAAGAAATCGCTGATTTGAGACACCAAGAGCGGCGAAGGCTGCCCTTGCGCCAGGCCGCTTTTCGCTGCGTCCAAAGCGGGCACGACTTCTCGCGCCCGCGCTTGAAGTCGTTTCGAGGCGATCCAATCGATCTCAAACAACGCGCGCAAAAAGGGCGTGTGCCGGACTGCGGCCGGCGTTTGCGGAAGCTCCAAGCGCTGAATGGGCGTCAAAGACTCAAGGCGCTCTTTGCACGCCTGGCACACCGTCAAGTGAAAACCGCCAAAAATCTCCGTGCGCGCGGGAGCGGCGCAATCGGCGCACACCGCGGAGCTCAAAAACCGGGCCTTGGAAAACGGAAGCGCCAGGGCGTCAGCGGCCTCCTCGCCGCCCATTTGGCGGTGAAGCTCGTTCATGCTCGCCGGATCCATCCAAAAAAGCATGAGGCTCTCGATGCTTTCATCCCCGGAGTAGCGCTTGGGCAGCCCCATCCACTGCGGCGAGATGTCCAAAAAGCCAAATTTCTCCTTGCTTCGAATCTGCACCGCCAAGTAATCCGCGTTGGGCTGCGCAGCCAAGGCCTCGCCAAGCGCCTTGGCGCGCACCGCGCGCCGAGTTTCGGCCGCCAACGCGAACCCTTCGCGCATCGCGTCATCCAGCAGGGGCTGCCAACCGGGCCGCGGAGCGAGCGGCGTGAGCGAGCCCTGGCTCTCAATCGGAAAAACAGGAAAGGCGTCGGCAAGCATGCAGGCTCCAAAAAAGAGAAAAAGCTCGTGTTTCAAGAGGCAAAATTCCGCCGACACCCAAAGCACGCAAAAAGACAGACTCCTGTTCCAGGAGTCCACAAAAAGAAGCCCGAACAGGGGAGAAAAGCCCGGGTTGCGCCGGCGTCCTCTTTGTGGTGGAATCGGCGGCGTTGCGTTTCGCCCGTTTTGCCTAATTGTATCTTATTTTTCCCCCTCGAGGTGTTCATGTCGCAAGCCAATGCCCCAATCCCGCAGTCCGACGAAAAAGCCGGACGCCTTCCGGCCCGCGAAAGCGACGGGAGCGGCGCGCTTGGCGCCAAAACGTGGGCCAGCGAGAGCGAGAGGCCTTCTGCGGCGGGCGTCGCGTTGGCCGCTGAATTCCAAAGCTTTCTGGATGAGCGCGACCCGGGGCGGTCTGGAGTCGCCGATCAAGGAGCGCAGGAAGCGGCTGGGGAGGCGGTTGGGGGCGTTTTGGAGCAAGAGCCGGCTTACGAGCCTTGGTTGCAAGAAAAGCAGCGCGCGCCGTTCGCGCGCTCCACCGCTTGGGCAGAGTTGGACGGCGACGCCCTTGGCCCCGAAGAGCAAGACGCCTTGGAGGAGGCCGCTCGCGGCGACGCTGTTCTGGGCTCGCGGTCGAGCTTCGTCCATGGCGCCGAAAACGCCGACGACGAGGAGGAAAGCGAAGAGGAAATGGATGCTCGCCAAGAACGCGAGACCCAAGCCGCGCGAGCGGCGGCTGATGCGGAAGCCAAGAAAAAAACCGCGGCCGCCAAAGACAAGACTTGGTCGAGCCTTTTTGCGCGTTGGCCCTCCGCCGACGCCACGCCTGAATCCGAAAGCTTGTCGCCTGTGTGGCGATTATGGATCCGCAATGAGGGCAGCTCAGTTGGGCGAGCCCGTTTCCTCGACGCCTTGAAGGCGCTGTCGGCCGAGGAGCTTCAAACGCTTTCAAAATTAAGTTTGGCTGCCGGATCTGTTTGGGTGTGGACGCCGAATTTGCGCGCGGAGATTGAAAGAGGCTCGATTTCCGAACTCCCGAAGAGCCCGCCCACATCGCCGGTGTGCGCATTGGCCGCGCTCGTCGCCTTCGCTTCGGTGGCGGGGCAAATCCCTCCCGAGGGCGGCGTGGCCGCGGCGTGCGTGTTGGGGGCGCTGGGCTTCGGCTCCGTTTTTCAGTCTTTGGCGCGTTCGAAAAACGAACAAACAAACGCGAACGCATCCGCGCCCCTGAGCCGCGCGCTGAACCAGTGGGGCCCGTCGGGCGCGGCCTTGATTTTGGCCCGCGCCAACGCGCCCTCGTCGGCGGAGGCGGCGCAGTGGGCGCCGGATGGTTGGGGCCAAACCGGAGAGTTGGCGGGGTTGTGGGCCGTGGGCGAGCAGGCGAACGCCGCGATGGCATTGGAGGAGGAGCCCGCCACGGAGCCGCAACTCCAACGCGCTTTTGAGGCGGCGCGGCGCGGCCACGCGCCAGAGCTCTTGGAGCGAGCGTGGCTCCTTCGGGGCGCGGCTCGCTCGCAGGCGTTGAGCCTGGCGGCTTGGCCGGGGCTGAATGCCAAAGAGCGTTGGGGCTTCGTCGCGTCAATCGCGGTGGCGGTCGCAGGCTTCGCTGTGGCTTGCGCCTGGCGAGCGCCTGGCACGCCGATTCACAGCGCTGCGGCCGTGGCGGGGTTGGTGGGCATTGTGGCCGCTTGCGTCGCCGTGGCGCCCGCGGCGGCTCGCGTCAGAAAAGCGAGGCTTTGGGCATTGGGCAAGGCAGCGGACGGCGCGGCGCAATGAGTTTCAGGCGGACGTCAAAGCCCGCGAAGCCTGCCCGGCCCAGCGATATCGGCGCGAAATAATTCAGGGGTTGACAACGGTTGCCGAAGCAATGGATTTCAGAAATCCGGGGCGTCAAAGAAAATGGAGGGTTCGGCGCGATCCGTGGAGGGGCGGAATTGCCCGTCAGGCTCCAATTCGTCGCGCATGGCGTCGATCACGTCGAGGGTCATTTCCGGCGGCACGCGCAAGGGCGGATCGCCGATTTCGCTTTCCATCACGCGCCAGCTGTCGCGGCGGTGCGGGTCAAGCTCAAAGCGGATGCAAGCGAGGGCGTTGGAGACCCCTGAGCGGCCGATGCTCATCGCGCGCAATTCGATCACGCCGGGTTCGCGCTTGACGCGAGCCTGCGTCGCGTCCCAGGCTTCCGTGGGGTCTTGGGCGTCGTAATTCTGGGCGACCCAAACCACGGTGCCGAGTTGGCGCGCGTGCTCGGCGGGCCAGCCCACCCTTGCCAAAACTTCTTGCTCGTCCATGGCGCGATCCGCGAAAAACCCGTGGCTTTGCTTCTTTGCGCGCCGCTTAGGACGCGGAGCAGCAAAACACGGGAACACAAAAAAGAAAACCGATCGATTCGGTTTAATTCATAAAACGAGGCCGCGCAAGCCCGAAGCGGCCCTCATTCAATATTTTCGCGCGACAAAGTTGCAAACGCAAGGACCCCGAGCCAAAGAAAGCCGCTTGGGTTGTGTTTTTCTGGCCTTTCTCGCGGTTTTGAGGAAAAAAAGCAAAAGACAGACAAATGTCGTCAGAAAAAATTGAAAAAAATGGACAAAAACAAGAGCTTTGGGAGACAATGGAAACACATTGAAATGGCCTTTGGAGTTCAACATGCAAGCCAGCGCGCACAAAGAAAAAGCCCCGAAAATTCGCAAAGAGCAACGCGAAACGGCTCAACGGGACCGCGAGAGAAAAGCCGCGGCGAAGGAAGCGCTCGCTCGCGGAGAATCCGCGTCGGCCATGAGCGGGCCCCAACGCCGCCAGCAAGAGGCGGCGCTGGCGTGGATCGCGCATTTGAGCCGGGCCGACGGATGCGTGGAGGGCAAGGAGCCGCAAGAGGCTGTTCAACGCTGGACAAAATGGGCTTTGGACGGAACCGTTCTCGCGCATGAGGTCGAACGCGCGAATGGCGGCAAAGCCGCCGCGGACACGCGCAAGCAACTGTGGGCGGCTCCGCTGCAAGGGCTGTCGGCGCGCTGGATGGGCTCCGATCACCACGAGATGAAGCGGCAGGGCGGCTGGGAGTGGGCCATGGCCCCTCTGCGAGTGTTCGCCAATCTGGCCGCCGCGGAAAAGGAGAGACAGGGCGAAATCGGCGCGCAATCGATCCGCCGGCTTGTTCAATCCATGCGCTCGCCGGAGGCGACCATCCTTGTGGCCCAAATCATGGGGCAGGGAATCGAGAGCGCCACGCCGGAGCAGTTCAAAAACGGGATGGAGCTTTGGTCCGCGCTCAAAAAAGAGAGTTTGGTTCATTTTTCCAAAGGGCAAGGCGGCGCCGATTATTCGCAAGCATTTGACGCCGTGGCCTTGAATTGGTCCGCGGCCGCGCGTCAAGCGGGCGCCGAAAAATCCCGCGAAATTCTGACCGGGACCAGCTCGCGGGCCCTGTCGGCCTCAATGGCCCAAATCACTCCGGGGCAAATTCAAAGCATCAAGGAGCGCGCTCGCGCCGTGGCGCAAGAGTGGTTGGCGCTGGGCGATCAGTGCCTGGGCATGGCGAATCCGCGCAACGCGGAGGACGCGGCCGCCTTCTTTTTGTCCGCCGCGATTGACGAAACGCGCTCCCTCAACGACGAGAACCGAGGCGAAGGCGAGTTGGGAAATCTGTTCAGTTTGACGCGCGAAAAATGGCGCGAAAAAGCCCTCTCGAAGATAAAGCCTTTTGGCGCAGCCGGCGCCACGGCTTTTTTCGCGTTGCTGGGCGAGAGAGGAGACGCCCAACGGATGCTGTTTGAGGGCCAAGGCTCCGAAAGGGGCTCGCAAATGGCTTTGGGGCTTGCCCGGCTTGTCGATTGGGGGCAGCAGCGCAACCTGAACAGCAAAGCGTATCGAAGCGCGATCGATCTCTTGGGGGGAGACTATTTGACGACGTATCAAACCTATCAACGCCAGCGCGACGAAAGCATTCAGCGCGCAAACCGACGCGGCCTGATGGACGCCATGATTGAAAGCGGCGCCGCAATTTGGAAAGAAAATGCGTTGATCAACAAACTCGATCAACTCGGAGAGGGCTGCGCTGAGTTGGCGTCCGCGCTTCGCGCCCGCGTCGAAGGGGTGAAAATCACCAAAGTGATCGCGTCGGTTTCAGCGCAGCAACGCGCCGAGGACGACCGCGCGACGGGCGAGCTTGGGGAGAAACAACCGCGGGCCCCCGCGCCGCGCCAAAACAACCGGCTGTGAGCGCCGCCGGCCCCCTCGCGTTGAGAGCCGGGGCTTGCGCTTGGTTGTCGGCCGAGAGAATTCGGCTTGGCGGCAAACCCAGAGATTCAAAAGCCCAAGCGGAAAAAAAAGCCGCCCTTGAAAATAGGGTGGCTTCTTTTTCTGCGGCTTTGCGGAGCTCGCGAAAATCAAGCGGCGTTTTGCGGATTCTGGCGCGGTTGGCGCAACCGGCTCGTCGTGGCGCGCTCTTTGGCCGCGGCCATGGGCGACACGCGCGAAGGCGCTTCGTCGGCGTATTCGGTGGCGACGCCGGTTTGCGCCTCCGTGTCCATTTGCCCAGAAGACGGAACCGAACGCAAGGACGGGGCCGCGGCCGCGACGCCAGGGGCCACGGCCGGAGGCGGGCCGCCCAAGGGGCTCTCTTGAAACCATGAGCGGGACGCGCGATACATTTCGCGGGCCAAGCGCGGGTTTTGCTCGAACAGGACATCCCAGCGCGAGAAAAACAGCTTCCAAACGAGCCAGTCCAGAGCCCCAGGCTGTTTGGGGCTTTTTTCAAGCGGGCGAATGAACGCTTTGCGAATTACGGCGCCGATCGATTGCATGATGCCTCGCTGTGGGCCGCGCAAAGGCGGAGGGCCCGGAAGGTTTGAACGGAAAAGAAATCCAGCTCGGAGCCGGTTCGTTTGCGCGCCAGGAAGAACTTCAAATCAGTATGCGCCGCGCCGGCCGCTCGCGCGCCAATGCGCAACATACACCGAAAGCGTGATTCCGCAAGCGCTTTATGCCCGACGGATTGACGCGGCAAAGCGACGCGCGGCAAAAATAAAGTAAGGCTGGCGAAAGGCCCAGCGGCAAAGGGTTTTGGTTCAGGCCCGAATCGAAATCCGAAAAAAGAGGGGAATAAAAAAGCGGCTGAGCGGTGGCTCGGCCGGCTGGGAATGCGTTTTTCGCTTGAATTTTCGCGGTGGAGCAAAAACGGCCAGCCAAGGCTGGCCATTCCAGACCCGCCAATCAGCGGGGCGCTCCGAAGGAGACCGGGCTGTGATGCGCGGCGTTGCGGTTGTCCTGGGCGAGTTTCTTGCCTTGGAAGCTTTGGCGCTCAATCAGCGCGATGAAGGCCGTGTAGCCCGTGACGGTGTAGTCTTCCGGTTCGATCGCTTGCGCGGCGGCGAAAGCTTCGCGGTCGCGGCGCTCTTGGTCGGCGGAGGAGCGGGGAGCCGCGTCGGCGTCGCGGTTGGCGCGGGCGGCGAGTTGCAGCTTGGCCAGGCGGTCAAGGGTCTCGTCGTCAAGCGCTTGCGCGCGCTTTTGGCTGCTGTCGACGCGGCCGAGGCGAGCGAGAGCCGCCTCGTCCAGGGCGCGCTCGAGGGCGTCGCCCTTCAAGCCGCGGGCGGCTGCGTCCTCTTCCCATTCAGACCAGGCCGCGAAGGCTTCTTGCGCGCGGCTTTCTTGCGTGTCGCCCGCGCCCCAAAGGATTTCCTCGATGCGCGCGGGGCTCACTTGCTCGTCCATGCGGCGCAGCTCGCTTTCCGACCATTCGCGGCCCGAGGGGCGAAGCTGCGCGGCGCGAGCGGGCTTGGCGGCTTGCGGCGTGCCCACGATGCCCAGCCACAGATCCAGGGGGCCCATGCGGCGCTTGGCTTCGGCTTGGTCGCGCGGCGAGAGGCCTTTGAAGGACTCCGCCCACGCTCCGCGGGAAGCGCGCGGCGAAAAGCCCGCTTCGATGATTCGGTCGCAGATGCTCCAATGCGAGTGCGCCATGGCCGTCGCGAAGGCCGGGCCCGCGAAGCCGTGCGGCTTCAACCCGCGAGCCATGAGGGCTTCGAGGGCGTCGGCCATGCCGTGCTCGCAGACCGCGAACAGAAGGTCTTTGCCGAAGGCGTGGACTTTCAGGCCGCGCGTGACCACTTGGATCGCTTGCTTTTCGTCGCCGTCGGCGCAGGCTTTGACAAACGCGAGCGCGAGCTTGTCGCGCAGGGGCGCGTCGGCTTGCGGGGCTGCGCCTGGGCGCGCGCGGCCTTCGCCAAAGCCGCCGGGGCGAACCTTGAAGTCGCGTTGCTCGGTCAGGGGCATCGGCGCGCGCACGCTTTGGCCGACGCCGGCGTAGGCGGCGGTTTCACGGCCTTGCGGGCTCAGAGCCATCGGCGAGCCCACGGCGGAGCTGGTCGAGAGGCCGCCGAACGCGCGCATTTTGGTGACTTTCAGGGTTTCGTTGCTCATTATTTTTGCGTCCCGCCAGTGTGTCGATTAAGGATTTAATTGGGCTGTTCAGGCCGTTTGCCGCGGGATGTTTCGTCGCGTTCGGCTGGGTTGAATCAGTGAGTCCATTATACCGCGGCCCGTTCCTGGACGCCAAGCCCAAAAAACAACAAAAACAAGCAATTTGAAGCTTGACGCCGTTTTTTGCCTCATAACCGCATTCTTGACCGACGCGCGGGGGCCGGAGACGCGTCCATTTCGCTCGCCCCGCCAGGCGTTTGGGCTTTGCGCGCGTCCAATTCGGCGCGAAGGCGGCGTTGCTCCAATTGCGCGAAATATTGCGGGTCTCTGAGCTTGTCTTGAAAAGAGCCAAC
>Ga0105857_1000846_pt1 | contig 10179 bp, 8 predicted proteins | sample OrgsoiDNA_201061_FD_89682 | JGI IMG/M metagenome (GOLD analysis project Ga0105857, IMG submission 89682) | Permafrost soil microbial communities from the Arctic, to analyse light accelerated degradation of dissolved organic matter (DOM) -... | ecosystem: Environmental > Terrestrial > Soil >...
CCAGCGGCAACAGGATCGCGGCCATGGCCTTCTGCATCCCGGCTACCCGCGTGGCGAGCGCCGGCACCGGCACCGATATTCTTCCCGGACCCTGCGCGCCATCCACATCCACGCGCACCTGCCAGGATCCCGTGGCCATCAGCCAGAGAGCGCCGGTATAGAATTGCGGATCTTCGCGCGAGGGCTGGGCTACGTCCGGAACCGGCGCAAACTGTGCGCCCTTGAACCCTAGACGCAGGGGCACAATGTGGATCTGGCGGACATCGGGCGACGCGCTGCGGATCTCGATTTCCGCCACGCCCGGCACTACCTGGGGCGGCCGGATGGTAATCAACAGCCGGTATGGCCCGGCATTGCCTTCAAAGAATACGTCGGGGCTGCCTACGTGCCCATGGACCGGCAGGGCGGCGATGACGAAACAGACCGCGAGCAGTTTCATAACTATCGATTTGCCTAACTACCTGCGGATTCGCTGCATCCAGTTGCCCCACGACAATCCCAGCCAACTGGTGCAGATGGCGGCGACCAGCGCCAGCGCGGCTTCACGCCAGAAGGCCGAGCCTTGCTCCGCGCCCACGAAACCGAAGCGCGCCATGAGCGAGCCCTGCGCCACGTAATAGCCGAAGTACTTGGTGCCGAAAAGCCAGTTGCGCGCCTCTGGCGATGCCAGAAAATCGGCGAACGGCCACTGCACGGCGGCGAAGACGCTCAGGAACACGGTCCCGGAAACCAGCGCCTGCCGTGCCGTGCCCCATCGAGCGGTCCTTCGCCAGATCAGATCCAGAGCCAACGCCGGGACGATCAGAAGCAGCGGAAATTCCGGCGGCGTGAACTGCGTGACCTGATGATAGACCGGGCCGAGTTTGGGTTCCGCCGGAAACAGCGTCAGAATGCGGCCCATCAGAAAGACAAATCCGCAGTAGACGCCGGCCACCGTGGTCGCGGCCCACTTGAACCTGCTGGCGCGCGCCACCCCGGCCAGCACGGGCGGAGCTACCAGCGCCACCAGGTAGTAAAAATGCGCCGTGTGCATTAAGATGCGCGACGTTATTTCCATCTGCAGCACGGTCAGCAGCACCAGGGTCATGCCCCCCACGTAGAGGAACATCTTTTGCAAACGTTCCTGCAATGCTCCCGTGGCGCGATTCATCTGGCCCAGGATCAGGATCAGCGCCCCCGCATGCACCGCGAAGATGCCCAGCGCCAGAACCATGTGCGGAGGGCTGAGGATCTTGACATCCAGGCCGTACGCATCGTGCCACCAGTTGTCGAAGGGCGCCGAAGTAATCATTGCGATGCCGCCCCAGGCGGCGATAAACGCGCCCAGGGGCCCGCGAAATCCCCAGATCCAGACGGAACAATCGCGCAGCAGCGACCGCGGATTGAACGTCGTCGACAGCACCAGGTATCCGCAGGAGATCCCTGCCAGTACCCCGCACAGGTGAATGGCAATGTGGGCCGGCGTCCAAAACGTATCGCGGCCGATCGACCGGTGCCAGGAAATGTCCCAATGCACTCCCACCATTGCGAACGTTACGGCAGCCACGGAGCACCAGACATACCACGGGACATTCTGCGGCGCCCTGTCGCGGTCTTCGGAAGCGGAAGCAGTGGCGGAAGCGGAAGCGGAAGCAGTAGCGGGCGTCATTTCACCTCCCGTGAATTTCCGTAGTATACATCACCAGGACCCACGTATTGAAACGGCGCCGATTTACAGCTTGGCTTTCGGATAGCGGGCCTGCATCCACCTGACGAATTTCTCGGGCACGGCCATGGTTGATAAACGCGACTGGCGCACCAGAGCCCAATCCTCGAACTCCTTCGACTGTTTGACATCGGCCAGCGTAGCCGGCGGGTCCAGGCGGTCTCCGAACTCGAGGTCGATCACGGCCGATTTGGGATTCTTCGGGTCGTCACGCGGCCCAGATGCGACCGTGGCCCAGCCCACGATCGCCGAGACTCCGCCGCTGTGATAGATGAACACGCGGTCGCCGGGCTGCATTTCCCGGATCGCCCGCACGGCCTGCGGGTTCCTGACGCCGTCCCAGGTGGTTTTCCTGTCGCGCTGCAGATCGTCGATAGAATATGAATCCGGTTCGGTCTTGGCCAGAAAGTAATTCATGGTTTGACCTCACTGGGCCTTTTGAAACTCCAGTCCGAACGGCGCCAGTTCCTCCTTGATCACTTTCTCTTCCCCCACGGCGACCACGGTCATCCGCCACGCCGGGAAGTACTTGCGCCCGATCGCCTGCACATCCTCCGGCTTCACGTTTTCGATCTTCTCGCTCTGGCGGCCCAACTCTTCCGGCGGCAGCGAATCCACCCACAGGCTTGCCAGCGTCCGTGCTACCGAGACCCGCGATTGCAATTGAATCGCCATCGAGCCCAGGATATATCGCTTGGCGCTTTCGATCTCCTCCGCTTCGGGCGCGGTTGTCGCCATGCGGTTCATCTCATAGCTGATTTCATTGAAGCTGGCGCCTGTCACGGGATTGCGCACGTCCGCGCGCGTCACCATCACGCCTGTCTCCCGGTGTGGTGTCAGCCCCGCGCCTGGTGAATACGTGTACCCCTTGTCCTCTCGAATATTGGTCACCAGGCGCGACCCGAACATCCCGCCATAAATCGCGTTGGCGACGCGCGCCGCCGCGTAATCGGGATCGGTCCGGTTCGGTCCCAGTGTCCCCAGATACAACGCTGTCTGAACCGAGTTCGCCCGCGGTACATAGAGGATGGCCCTCGAAACCGATGGCTTCGGCTTGTCGCTGTTAATCGCCGCGGCCTCGCCGGCCGCCTTCCACGCGCCGAAACTCGCGCGAATCACCGCCGTCACGGCCGGTTCGGTGAAATCGCCCGCCACCACCAGCAGGGTCCGGTCCGGCCGGAAGCGGCGCGCGTATTCGCGCTTCAGATCGGCTGCGGTGGACTTCGCAATCGACTCCTTCGTCGGCGATGTCACGGCGTACGGATGCTCCCCAAACAGCGCACGCATAAGCGCCCGCCGCCCCAGAAACGAAGGGTTCGCCTCATTCGCCTCCACCGTGGACGACAGGTTGTTTTTCGCAATCTCCACCTCCGCATCGCTGAAGGTGGCGCTCTGCATCACGTCCGCCAGAAGTTTAATCGCCGCATCTGTCTTGGTGCTCAGAACACTCGTGTGGATCATGATCGAATCGGCTGTCGCGTCCGCGCTCAGGTCGCCGCCAGCCGCCGCAATGTCCTCGGCCAACTGCCGCGCGTCGCGATGCGACGTGCCCTGGGTTACCGTCGCCCCGATCAAATCCGCCAAGCCTGGCCGGTCTTTCGGGTCCGCCGTATACCCACCGCGTACCGCGACTGCAAATGCCACCTTCGGAAAGCCGGACGCCGGCACCAGCCAAACCGTCAAACCGTTATCGAGCGTGAACTGCTTCACGGCGGGCGCTTTGAAAGGCCGGATGGGGCCGTAGGCCGGCAGATCCTTGGGAAGCGTCCGCTTCTCGGCCGCCACAATTGGCATGGCCATCAGAGCGGCCAGAGCTGCTGCGTGAAACTGTTTCTTCATTGCCGGGCTCCCTTTTCCGGCGCAGGCACCCGCCAGATGATCGTGCGATTGGTCTTCACCAGATACTTAGCCGCAAACTTCCGAACTTCGTCCGCCGTTACGCCCGCAAGCTGATCCGGAACTGAACTCACCTGATCCGCGTTCCCGTCGAACAGGACCGCGTGCGACAACGCCGAAGCTCGCGAAATCGGGATCTCGAGCTGGTCATACCAATCCGAGCGCATCTTCGCTCGAATGCGATCGAGTTCCGCCGCGTCCGGCCCGTGCTCGGCGAGATCGGCAATCGCGGCGTCAAAGGCGCCGATTACGGCATCTTCCCCAGAACCCGGTGGGGCCACAATAAAAGAAGTCAGCAGCGTCGGCCCGTTGTACTCAAACGGATTTCCCAGCGGCCAGTTCACGCCTCCATCCACCGAGATCGCCTTCTGCTTCTGCTTTACCATGTACTGATACAGACGCGATGCCTGGCCATTGTGCAGAAGGTCGCCGACCAGCGCTCCCACCACTGCATCGCGGCTTCCCCGCGCCGGCATTCGATATCCAACCGCCAGAGCGGGGACCTTCGCCAGCTTGTCTTCCTGGACCGCCCGCCTCTCGGCGCGTTGCGCCGTCTCTTCGAGCTTAACCGCGGGGGGCGCGGGACGCGCGGGAATCGAGGCGAAGTATTTGTCGACCTTGGCGAAGATCTCGTCCGTTTTCACATCGCCCACAATCGCCAGTACCGCATTGTTCGGCGAGTAGTATTGCAGATAGAACTTCTCGACATCGCCGATCTTGGCCGCATCCAGGTCCTTGAAATCCCCGTAGAAATTGTGCGCATTGGGATACGTGTCGAACGCCTTGCCGGGCAGATCGATGGCGAAGAACAGCCCGTATGGCTGGTTCAGAACGTTCACCCGAACTTCCTCTTCCACTACCTTGCGCTGGTTTTCAAGGTTCGCGGGCGAAAAATCGAGCGTCTTCATCCGGTCGGCCTCGATCCAGAGAATCGGATCGAGCGCGGAGACCGGCGCCGTTTCGATGTACTCGGTAAAGTCGTACCGCGTGTCGCCGTTGTTGTTGCCGCCGCCGCCTTCGATGACCTTGTCGAGTGTACCCTTGGGAGCCTGCGGCGTTCCTTCGAACATCATGTGCTCGAAAAGGTGCGCGAAGCCAGTCCGTCCCTCGGGCTCCAGGCGGAATCCGATCCCGTAGGAAACACAAACTCCGAATGTCGGCGCCGAATGATCCTCCGATACGACCACTCTCAGGCCGTTCTTCAGCGTTTTTATCGCGACTGGCGTCTTCCAACTCTGTGCAAAAACCGGTGCGCCCGCGAGGCACAACACATAAAACAGGACTCCCCCGATTCTGAATCGCATCGTCAATCCTCCTTCCAGCTTCGATTACATCGCCGCATTACATGGCAGCGATCCGTTCGATCTGTTGCAGGTGATTCAGGTCGTGGCCTGCCATGGTCTCGACCACCACGCCGAATGTCATCTGGCCGCGCTCGGGGTGGGTCAACAGCTTAGACATGGCGCCGGCCGGGAGGCTCTGAATCAGTTTGATATTCCACTGGCGCAGGGCCGTATAAGCGTCGAGCGCCGAAGCCACGTCCAGAGCCGCGGCGTCATAGACGGCGGCCCACGCGTCCTGATCGAAGGGCTGGATCACGTGGTTCGGCTCAGCCAGGGCCTGGCGCAAGCGAAACGCGTAGGCCACTTCACAATCGGCCAGGTGGCACAGAATCTTGCGGGCGCTCCACTTGCCGGGCGCCAGAGCCCGTTCCGCGCCCTCGGTACCGAGCTTGTCAAACAGCGCTGCGATCTGCGCGGGAGTTTCGGCGAGCACGGCCTGGGGGTCGCGGTCCCCTAAGAACGAAGCATAAGGATTCATACTTTACGACGCTAACATAGCAGGAGGCAGGCGAGGACGCCTACCCTACTAGTCGGTTAGCCCCATGACATATTTCACGCCTTCAATCCACATCTTCTGGATGTCCGGCAGGTCCCAAACTTCGTCCCTGTGGCCGAGCGAGGAATAGAAAACGCGGCCCTTGCCGTAGTTGTGCACCCAGGTCACGGCGAAATCCTTGTCGGTGCGGTGGACGCGCGGATTCGCCAGGTCTACGGACGCCGGGTCGATGCTCATCAGCACCCGCAGCTTGTCGCGCGAATAGGGCTCCTTGAATTGGTAGATCTCGTCATAGAACGGGAACGTGGCGGGGAAGTGGGCCGTGGCGGGAAACTTTTTGTCCTCGGTGCGGATGGTGCAGTGCACCTGGCCCCAGGGATGCTCGTTGAAATAAGCCCCGATCAGGTCACCGTATTCCGGCCAGTTGTAATACGTGTCGGTGGCGCTGTGGGCGCCCAGGAAGCCCTTGCCATCGTCGTGAACAAACGCCAGCAGATCCTTTTTCTGCTGATCGGTCAGACCCAGATCGCCCGTCGTATAGAAGATGACGGCGTCGAAATAGTCCAGGTTTTTGGCGTTGCCCGGCAGCTTGGCCTTGGTCAGCAGTTCGTTGTCGGTGCGGATGTAGGTGTCCCACAGACCGGTCTGGCGCCCCAGTTTCTCCAGAGTGGCCAGGCCATGCGACACCGAGTCGTGTTCGAAGCCCTTGACCTGGCCGATGGCCAGGAGTTTCTTTTTCGGCGGCTGAACCTGGGCGGGCGCGCCGATCGCAAAAGACAGAATGATCCCGAATGCGGCGGTTGCTCTCATTCCCAAAATCATCTCATAGTTCGAGATGCCGGGAACCCGGCCGCCTGTGTTATTGTCTACCCATGAATCGTAGAGAGTTCGCAAGCGCAGCGCTTGGATTGGGCGTCCAGGCCCGCGGTCTGTGGGGCGATGCCCGCATCGGCAGCGCGGGCAAGATCGACGAGACATTGCGCTCCGGAATCGCCCGCCGAAAGATCCCCGCCGCCGTGGGGATGGCCGCGACCGAAGGCAAGACCCTGTACACGGGCGCGTTTGGCGAACGGGATTCGGGAACGCCGGTGACCGCGGACTCGATCTTCGCAATCGCATCCATGACCAAGGCCGTGACTACGGTGGCGGCGCTGCAACTGGTGGAACAGGGCAAGGTAACGCTCGACGAACCGGTGGCGAAACACCTTCCGCAGCTCGAAAAGCTCGACGTTTTGGACGGGTTCGACGCGGCGGGCAAGCCGATTCTAAGGCCGGCGAAAATTCCGATCACTCTCAAGCACCTGCTGACCCACACGTCCGGGCTCTGTTACGACGTCTGGGATGGGAACATGTTCCGGTACGCGGAGCAGGGCGGAGTGGGAACCATCGGACCGCTGATGTTCGAGCCGGGCGCCCGCTGGCAGTATGGTCAGGGGGTGGATTGGGCCGGGCGCCTGGTGGAAAAGATCAGCGGCATGAGCCTGGAGGACTACTTTCAGGCCAGGATTCTGGGGCCGCTCGAAATGCGCGACACCAGCTACATCCTGCCGGCATCGAAGTTCGACCGGATGGTCACCCAGTGGACTCGGGACAACGGCGGCCCGCTGAAACAGAACGAGCGCAAGCTGCCGGCGCCCCCGAAAACCTTCAATGGCGGCGGCGGGCTCTACTCGACGGCGGCCGACTACACGCGGTTCATGCAGACGATCCTGCGAAAGGGCCGCGGCCCCAACCAGGCGGTGATCCTGCAACCGAAGACGGTGGAGAGCATGGCGGCGAACCAGATTGGCGAGCTCACGGCCGGCAAGATGCGCAGCTCCCGCCCCAACCTTTCCAGCGACGTGGACATCCAGCCGGGCTCCACTGAAAAGTGGGGCCTGGGATTCCTGATCAATACCACGGCGTACAAGGGTGGACGCGCCGCAGGAAGCCTGGCGTGGGCCGGGCTCTTTAACACGTTCTTCTGGATCGACCCGAAGAATGGGATCTGCGCCGTGCTGTTGATGCAATTCCTGCCGTTTGTGGATCAAGAGGCCGTAGGGATGCTGGACGATTTCGAACGGGCGGTATACGGCAGTTTGAAAAAGTGACCGCTGCGCTCGATTACACTGGATAGCAGGGGGCAGTCATTGGTGGCCACGCAAACCACGAATCGGCAGCAGGCATCCGCGGCGGAACGTTTTGCGGGCCTCGATCCGGATCAACTGATTCGCGCCTTCCGCATCATGCACACGGCGCGGCGCCTGGATGACCGGGAGATCACGCTCAAGCGGCAGAACCGCATTTACTTTCAGATCAGCGGCGCCGGCCACGAAGCCATTCAAGTGGCCGCCGGCATGGTGTTGCGGTCGGGCCACGACTGGATCTATCCCTATTATCGCGACCGCGCTCTGTGCCTTACCCTGGGTGTGACGCCGTACGAAATGCTGCAGCAGGCGGCGGGCGCGGCCGAAGATCCGGCCTCGGGCGGGCGCCAGATGCCTTCCCACTGGGGCCACCGCCGGTTGAATATAGTCAGCTCTTCCTCGCCCACGGGAACGCAGTTCGCGCAGGCCGCGGGCTGCGCCGAAGCCTCCCGCTATCGGGATCCAGCCGGCGACGAAATCACGCTGGTGGCTTCCGGCGAGGGCGCTACCAGCGAAGGCGAATTCTGGGAAGCGCTGAACATTTCGTGCCTGAAGCGCCTGCCATTGATCTTCCTGATTGAGGACAACGGCTACGCCATCTCGGTCCCCGTGGAAGTCCAGACCGCGGGCGGCAGCATTTCGAAGCTGGTGAGCGGTTTCCCGATGCTCGACGTTCAGGAAGTGGACGGCACCGATTTTCCGGCGTCGTACCGGGCCATGCAGCGGGCGGCCGCGTACTGCCGCGAAGGCCGCGGACCGGCGCTGGTTCACGCGCACTGCATCCGCCCCTATTCGCACTCGCTATCGGACGACGAATCGGTGTACAAGACGCCGGCTGAACGCGCGGCCGAAGCCGGGCGCGACCCCGATATTGTTTTTCCGAAGTTCCTGATCGACGAAGGCGTGATGGATCGCCACATGCTTCAAAACATCGCGCATGAGGTGGATGAGGAGGTCAACCAGGCCACGCAGCAGGCTTTTCGCGATGAACCGCCGGCCCCCGGCGCGGCCTTGCGGCACTTGTATTCCGAAACCATCGACCCGGCTTCGGACGAGTTCGCCAGCGCTCCGCATTTCCACGGCGCTCCCATGACGATGGTGGATCTGATCAACGCCACGCTGCGCGAGGAGATGCGCCGCAATCCCGATATTCTGGTCTTCGGCGAGGACGTGGCCGATTGCACGCGCGAGCAGAACCTTGCGGAAGTGAAGGGGAAGGGCGGGGTTTTCAAGGTGACGCACGGCCTGCAGGGCGAATTCGGCGGGCGCCGCGCCTTCAACGCGCCCCTCGCCGAGGCCGCAATTGTGGGCCGCGCCATCGGGATGGCCACGCGCGGGCTCAAGCCGGTGGCGGAGATCCAGTTCTTCGATTACATCTGGCCCGCGATGATGCAAATTCGCGACGAGCTGGCCACGCTGCGCTGGCGCTCCAACGGGAATTTCAGTTGCCCGGCGATTCTGCGCGTGCCGATCGGCGGCTATCTGAACGGGGGCGCGATTTATCACAGCCAGTGCGGCGAAGTGGCGTTCACCCACATCCCGGGGCTGCGCGTGGCGATGCCTTCGAATGCCGCCGACGCCTGCGGCCTGCTGCGCACGGCGCTGCGCGCCGACGACCCGGTGTTGTTTCTGGAGCATAAGCGCCTGTATCGCGAAACCTACAACCGCTCGCCCGATCCGGGCCAGGATTACACCATCCCGTTCGGCCGCGCCAAAGTGGTGAAGCCGGGCCAGGGTCTCACCGTCATCACCTACGGAGCGCTGGTGCAGAAATCGCTGCTGGCGGCCACGCAGGTGGAACGCCGCAACCCGCTCGCCAGCATCGAGATTATCGACCTGCGCACGCTTGCGCCCTACGATTGGCAGGCGATCGGAACTTCGGTGGAGAAGACCGGCCGCGTGATGATCGCGCACGAAGACTGCGTGTCGTGGGGTTATGGGGCGGAGATCGCGGCGCGTATTGCGGACGAACTCTTCGACCGGCTGGACGCACCGGTGCGGCGGGTGGGTGCGCTCGATACGTGGGTGGGCTACCATCCGCGGCTTGAGGCTGCGATTCTGCCGCAGACGGAACACCTGGCGGCGGAGATGGAGCGGTTGCTGGCGTATTGAGGCAGCCAAACACCGTGGCCGCCACGGAAGTGAAGCCGGGTGCGTGCGAAAGCTGGGTTAGTTTGTTCGACTATATTGGCCGGGCAGGCATTCATACCTTCAGGCTACCCCTATTTAAGGGTGCTAATAGTACCCTCAAAATAGACCTAAGCCGCTGAAACAAATGCACGGAAAAGACTTGCATAACACACAAGCCGGTGCTAGACTCGTCATGGTTGGCCTAGTACTTTAGTATTTGATTAAAACGTCGCGGAGTGAGATGTTCACAAGCATATTAATTGTCTGTTTCTCATTGGCGCTATTCGGGTATTGGTTCCGCTACTGCTGCATATTGTTATTGCGCAATTCGCAGGCAGAGTCAGGCGCATTGCCGGCTCACGTGGACAGCCGATTTGGCGTGACGGGTGTCATGGAGAGGCTTCGAAGCACTGAAGAAGCGCTGGATCCGCTGCAACTGGCCCTGGATCGCGACTATCAGGTCTTCACTTACATGGCGCAACA
>Ga0105857_1000847_pt1 | contig 10177 bp, 7 predicted proteins | sample OrgsoiDNA_201061_FD_89682 | JGI IMG/M metagenome (GOLD analysis project Ga0105857, IMG submission 89682) | Permafrost soil microbial communities from the Arctic, to analyse light accelerated degradation of dissolved organic matter (DOM) -... | ecosystem: Environmental > Terrestrial > Soil >...
CTGTTGTTGAGCACTGACCTGGAGGGGATAGGACGGATCACCAGCGAGCCCGTAACCCTGGCTGGCCTGGTGCTGGGACTAGGCGTCTCGGGCACTGGACTGGCGTATGTGTTGTATTACTTCCTGGTGCAGCAACTCGGCGCGCTCAAGGCCGCCGGGGTGACCTACATTCCGCCGGTCGTGGCGCTGGGCATCGGTGCCTTGCTGGTGCACGAGCCCCTGCATGCCCAGGATTTGCTGGCACTGGTGTGTATCATTGTCGGGGTCTATGTCTTGCAGGTCGGCAAGTCCGCACCTGGCGTTGCTGCCAAGGCGTCTACCGTATAAGCGGAAGACACCTGCTTGGGCGCAAGTGCCCGCCCAAGTGGTATCAGATAGCGTCAGGTGTTGTTGCCGAGGAAGGGATCGAACCTGAACGTGGCCGCACAGCCTGCAACCTGGAATTCAAAGCTGTATTGCGCATTGCCCCCCGGGATAGTTGCGTTTGAGCGTGTGGCGAACTGATTGATCGTCCCTGATATTGCTACAGGGGGCGGGGCGAATCTCTCGAATACCTGCAGTTCACAGGTTTCGAACTGAGTCAGCGTGATGGCCGGGGCGGGGGTTGAACCGGACTGGGCAGTCCAGCAGATCGTCATGTCGGGAATCACGCAGTCGGAGCGTAACTCATTGCTGCCTTCGCCCTGATCTTCGCTCGGGTGGTTATCTGTCATTGACACATACTCGGAGGCATTATGATTGCCCGGCTGGTTGTTATAGTTGGCAACAAGCCTGGCTGTATCGATGGACACGCTAATGTCGAGAAAGTTGATATTGGCCGCCGTTGCAGACTCGCTGGCGGTATAGGCGGGGGTGCCCGCGGCGGCCTGAATGCCGACAAGCGCGTTGAGTATCTCGCTACAGGTGACGCGGGTTTGCCAATCCGGGTACGACGCAGGATTGCCCCAGACCGAGTAGAGGGCGTTGGCGTACTCGGTGACGGTCGGAGGCGTCGGCAGGAGCGTCTGGTATATATTGGACAGGCAGGTGATCCATTCGCCCACGTTAGTCGCAGGGCCCATCCCGTCACCGCTGCACACCTCGAGTATTGCAAGCAGGGAGGGTGAATCGCTTGCACTCATTTGGCGTATCTTGGCCTGTAAGGTACTAAGGTCCATCGTGGTTTCGGTTGACATCGTCACTCTCCTTGATTTGACAGCGGGGCTTGGTAAAACAGTGTTTTAACCAGATATCAGGATTGGCCGGAGGCCGCTTGGACCCCGTTCATCAACGCTTTCATCTGAGCAACGCTCAGCGGTGCTATCCCGGTAGTCGCGGAGTAAAAATCAGCGACAGCCTTATAGATAGCGCCAAACATGACGGGCGGTTCTACTGCGCTGTACTTTGTTGATGCCAGCGCAAAGCCGAGGGATTCGATCATGCTTACATCCATCGGGTTGTAGTTGAATTGGTAATATATTTTTGAAGTGGCCGTCGTGATTGAAATGCCGGCTGCACAGAGTAAGGCTGCATATTCAGCCGGCTTCAGCAGTACCGAAACGGATAACTGTCTCTGATAGTGCGTCTGTCCTGCCAGCAGGGCAGTTAAGGAAAACAGGGTGTCGTTATAGAGTCCGCTGACCGTGTAATGGCCACTGCCGGCCGGGAAGTCGCCTTGAGCCGATGACCGGGTGACCAGGGCCCCGTCTTGAGGATAAGTCAGGATCAGATCGTAGGCGCTGTCGGCCAGCCAGCTAAGTACGACGGTGTCCGTCCCGGATATCGTCGGCGTGTTTGTGTAGAACAGCACCTCCTTCTCGCGCAGGTCCGGGATTTGATCGGCGCCGAAACTGCCACTCACCGCGCTTGCCCTGAGGTCCGTGAGACCCGCGCCACTGCCCGAAAAGCCGGTGGCCTGCAGTGTGCCGTTGAGGTCGGCCTGATTGACCGTGGAGTCGATCAAGTCCTCGAAACTGGAGGCGGTTGGAATATTTCCGTCTGCGAAGTAGCCGATCAGGACTGATCTCTTCACGATACTCATGTTCTCTCCTCAGTCTTCATGTGCGCCGCCCCCGATCTTGAAGGTCAAGCCAACCCGCGTATGGCCAATGCCTCCGAGCACTTGAATGTTCTCGCTTTGCCAGGGGGCTGCGATCAGCGCCGGGACGGTTGATGTCAGGGAGATCCGCAGCCGATAGTCGGTGGCCGGATCAGGCCAGAACAACGGCGATGTGGTCGGCGCCAAATTGAAGGTATGTGTCAGGGGGGAGGCGGGCGTCAGTGTCGCCAGCATGCCGGGCACTCCTTCCCCGGTCGCCAGGTTGTAAAGTTCGACCGTATAGGCGCTCACCTGTGCCACCGGCCCCCCGGGGATCTCTATGTCCGGAGTTGCCAGCCAGGTGACCGGCAGGCTGTTTGTCAGGGGCTCATAACGTACACCGGGGCTGACGACGGAAAGCGTCGGGATGGCAAACGTCGTCGACGGAGCATTGCCCGAATAATCGACATGCTGATACGAGAACAGGCCCTGAACACTGAGCGTGAGGGTCTGTCCCGCATATACCTGTGTCGGGACGATGCGTGCACCGGCCGGTTGGGCGGGTAGGTAAAAGGTCTCCGCGCCGATGGTGATAACTACACGGGTGTCGGTCGTGAGCTTTTCGGGGGCGGCCCAGTTCCAGCCTATATCCAATACGATCTGGCCGTCCGAGACGTTATAGGAGGCCGTCAGGTTATCCAGGATGCGCAGATAGGACTGGATCGTGTCGCGTGCGGCGTCCTGCCTGCTCTGCGCCTGGCTGTTGTCACTCTGTTGCTGGCCGCTGAGGCATTTGCCGATCGCGGAAAAAAAGGACAGCGCGGCCGTGGCTGCCGAGAAGACGATCGCAGCCGCTACCAGTGTACCCATCAAGCCTGACGCAGCAGCACCCAGGGCGTCCGTCGCGCTTTCGCTGATTGACTCCTTCAGCACTTGCTCGCCATATCGGCAAATAAGATTTTTTTTGATGCTGTTGAAGACTTCTTCCGTGGCTTCTTCCAGGCTGACAAGGCCCAGGAATTTCATGAAAGCGACCCTGTCGTTGATCAGTGCCTCTACGAGTTTCTGCGCGTTGCTTGTGATCGCGTTGACGATCACATGACCGAGGTCATCGAACCCCGTGGGTATTTCGATTGAGAGGACGACCGGGTCGAAGTGGATGGTTGCGACGTCGTAGCCCGCGACCTGAAGCAGATAGGTGCCGGTGATGCTGAGGCCCGGTTGCTGGTTTTGCGAGGTGGGGGCCACCGCGAGGCTGAAGTGGGTATGGATGATGTCGCTGAACTTGATATCCGGAACGAGCACACATCCGTCCGGGTTGGCCTTGAAGATCTGGGTGATTTCCTTGCCGAAATCGATCGCCTTTTCAAGCTCTGCCAGCGGGATGGGAAAGTCGGTGATATGGAATCCGCCGGACTTGCTCCAGGCAATACCCAGTGTCTCGATGTCCACGCCAAGGATCGACTGGTTGATCGCCAGGGTGCCGGAAAAGAGCTGTTGGCCGGCGTCATACGTCGCGGTCAGCGCAAAGGCGTGTTCGCTGGCGCCAGGAAAGAAAACCAGCCGAGTGGCCAAGCTGATGCTTGAGGTGCGCAGGTTGGCGACAGTCTGGTCTGTCACATTGATCAGCGGCCCGCCAAGGTTGGCTCCGGCTGCTGGGGGGAGCAGTGGGTCATTCTCCAGCCGCACGATTCCCAGATCCAGCGCTTGCAACGAGGCTGACAACACAAAACCGTTGTCCACGCGCAGGGTGGTGAGGAATTCGCGATCATCGAGCAAGGTGACCAGGATATTGTCGATATTGAAGCCGGACAGGAAGTGGCTGGAAACCCCGTCGATCGTTACGTCTGCTGCCTGGCTGGCCTGATAGAAGCGCATGGGCGCGGTCCCGAAGGGCGAAAAGGTCGGCAGCAGGTTGGCCACCTCGTCGCTGAGGGAAAGCTGCAGTACCTTCGAGATAAGGGTCGCGGACGAGACGGGAGCGTTCAGGTCAATGCCGATAACCGAGCCGCCATCCGCGGTGAATGCCAGCAAGGCATCCAGCGACGGCAACAGGCTGCCGGGAACTACCGTTGCCTTGACGATGATATCGCTGGGGGCTCCCGCTGCCGAACTGATGAGCAAGTCAAAGTCCTGGATCGAAACAGGAATGTCCGGGCCAAAGGGGGCTTGAAGCAGGACCTGGGATTTAACTTCCAGGGCGTAATAAGAGTGCGCCTTGGCGGAGGGTGGATTTGTGCCCTGTTGGGTCGCGGGAACATGCACTACGCTTCCGTAAACCGTATCAATCATGATGTCGGGTACAAAAGTCGGTAGTTGGATATCGAAGGCGGCGGTCAATAACTGATTGAGTAAATGGGTGAGTCCAAGCGGTTTTGTGCCTGGGAGAAGTTTGACATCATAGGTCTGTCCCAGCGCGCCCTCGCTGATCATTGTAAGCATCAGTTGGCGACTGCCGATATCCGCGAGCGCTATCGTTCTGACATAGATATTGGAAGGCTCATCAAGCATTGTGCAAAACCCGTGACTCCAGAGTTTCTGGAGATGACAGAACAGCCTCGCTGGTCTGCCATTTGTTTATGCGAATATGCTTAGATAATGGCCTGGCCGTTGGTTCGTATGACCTCGATGCCGACTTGTTTGGCTTCAAGAATAGGTGTGTCGGAGGTGCCACTACCCGAAATGATGACCCAGTTGAGGTCAAAGACTACATTGATGTCGAATAGCTTCGTTTCCGTATTGACTGTGAAAGTCTGGACGGTAAGCGAACTGCTGATCGTGTCACCATTCGGCCATGTCGGTGGTAGCGTCAGATTGCCTGGCAATGAGCTGACAAAGATTCCGAGGTCGACATAGGTCACCGTCACCGGGCTTGAAAGCGAGTAGGTTTTCGGGATGCTGCTTTCGCCAAGCACCACGCTGACTCCGCCGATCTGGATCGTGACGGTCAAGCCGACATGATAGTAGATCTGCAAGCCCCACGAGCTGTTGTCAGCGGCCGTGCCGGAGGCCGCGATGGCCTGGACCTGTGCCTGATAATCGGAAGCCAATTGCTTCATGGTTACATTGGCTGGAGGGTTGGCGGTGAAGTCGACAAGAATAGTCCAGGGATCAGTATCAGCAGCAGGCGCCGTACCTGTAGAGATGCCGGATGCGGAGATAACTGTTGTCGGATCACCGATTTTGACGAAGCGGATATTAAAGGTCGAGTTTCCGCTCGTATTATTATTTACGAACGATACATCGATACTCGTTCCTGCAGTTCCGACAGTGGTAGTGATGCTGGTAGGCGTGGATACCTGTGGCATGAAAACTTCCTGTTTTTCGATGGGTTTAATTGCCTTGGAGAGATACTCAGTTTGACTGGGCCGCTCCAGCATTAGCCGACTTCATGTCGCGTATTGGCCACCTGCTGATTTGAGTGTTGCATGATGCCAAAATGAAATCACTGATAATTTATATTTAGCCGGTGATGGAGAAAATAAAAGAGCTGGAGTGAGCCTAAAACTTATTTGATTTCATGGGGTTGGTTTTTTGGAAGGCTCATATTTATTTTTATTTTGCGCGCGTTATTGTTCGTCATGTGCGTGGAATTTAGGGTGTGTCTTATAAAACTGCCTTGAAAAGACAAATATTATCGACCCTCGGCAGAGTGAGGAGGTGGTCGAAAAAGAATAAAAAAAACGCCTACCCACCCGAAAAGGTGGATAGGCGCTCAATGAGTCTCAGTCAAGCCGAGGCGGGGAGGTGTTGTTGCTGTTTGCCGATGTAATGACCCAGCACCGCTTTACCGTTATGGATCAACTTGCCCCATCAATTCAGCCACCGACTCCTGCCGTTTTGCATAACGCTGCGCCAGCACTGCACAGACCATCAGCTGAATCTGGTGGAACAGCATCAGCGGCAGGATCAGCACGCCGATGGTGCTGCCCGCGAACAGCACCTGGGCCATTGGTACGCCGGTGGCCAGGCTTTTCTTCGAGCCGCAGAAGAGGATGGTGATGCGGTCTTCCTGGTCGAAGCCAAAGGCCTTGCCCAGCACGGTGGACGCCAGCAGCACCAGCGCGAGTATCACGCCGCAGACCACCACCAGGCCGGCCAGGTCCCAGAGCGGGATCTGATGCCAGATGCCTTCGTTCACCGCTTCGCTGAAAGCGCTGTACACCACCAGCAGGATCGAGCCCTGGTCAACGAACTTCAGCCAGGCCTTGTTGCGTCCCACCCAGGCGCCGATCCAGCGGCGGGCGATCTGCCCGGCAATGAACGGCAGGAGCAATTGCACGCTGATCTTAAGGATCGCATCGAGGGTCGAACCGCCGCTGCCGTGCACATCCAGCAACAAGGTCACCAGCAACGGCGTGAGGAAGATACCGAACAGGCTCGACGCCGCCGCGCTGCAAATCGCCGCCGGCACATTGCCCCGGGCCAGGGAGGTGAAGGCAATCGCCGACTGCACCGTGGCCGGCAGGGCGCAGAGGTAGAGCATGCCCATATACAGCTTGTCGCCGATCAGCGGCGACAGCAGCGGCTTGAGCGCGACACCCAGCAGTGGGAACAGGACAAAGGTCAGGCCGAACACCAGCAGATGCAGGCGCCAGTGGCCGGCACCGGCGATGATCGACTCGCGCGACAGCTTGGCGCCATGCAGGAAGAACAGCAGGGCAATGGCGATATTGGTCAGCCAACTGAAACCGACAGCGACCTGGCCACTGGCGGGCAGGAAACTGGCGAGAAGCACCACGCTGACCAGGGTCAGGGTGAAGTTGTCGGGCAAGAAACGAGGGCGGGTCATCAGGCACGTCATCCAGAAGCAAAAAACAGTAGATGGACTTTAGCCTGTCTATCGATTGCCGACTAACGCCAATAAGTCCATGAATGTCGCCTAAAGGACATAACGCATCGCCCAATCGGCCGCTTCGAGCACGCCTGCCATGTAACCCTGGTGTTCCACGGCGGCTTCGCTGCCGGAAATGATCAGTTGCCCATGCCTATTTCAGGTAGCAGGCCCCGATCCAGTCCTGAGGGTTCGGTGACAGTTGCCGGGCCAGGGGCAAGTAACGCGCATCCAGTTGCGCTGCCAGCCAGTAGAGCTTGTTGCTGCTTTTCGGCTCCCAGGTGCCGCTGTACCCGGCTTCTCCGACGTTGGCGCGGTCGCGGTCAAACTTCACGCTGGTATGCACGAATTCCTGATGGCTGCGTTGACCGTTGGCATAGGGCACCAGCCAATCGAGCGAGCGGACCAGGGAGGAACCGGTGGGGGCGGTGTAAGTCAGCCAGTTGCCACCGTAGGGCTTGGCCGCCAGGGCCGCCTGAACCAGTGGCTCCAGGTCATAGACGACGTAGTGCAGCGCATCGCGCTCCCTGAAGTCGAACACCGAACCATCCGGCAGGAGATTGTCCGTTACCTGTTGCTGGAACAGCTGGAAGGCCTGTTCGAGCATGGCGTGATCAGCCAGTGCGGCGGCGGCCATTGTCACCAGCTTGACGCGATGGCTCTGCCAGTTGTTGATCTCCTTACCGCCCTTCGAACCGTGGAATTGCCGGATTTGCGCGATATAGCCGTTTCCGAGTTTGCGCAGGAAGGCCTGGCTGGCGGCCCGCGTTTGCGGGCTCAGTGCGTTGGCGGTGAGGGTATAGGTATCGATCAGCTGATCGAGATTGGTCTCGTCAATCGGGTTGAAGTCCGGCTGATAGGTGCCGGTCCAGGCGGCAAGGCCTGCTTCGACCTGTTGCAGATAGCGCGGATCGGCGCTCAGGCGCCAGGCCAGCGCTGCCTGGCGCAATACCGGCCAATCCTTTTCCGCCGCGATGCTCTGGTCGCGGATGCCCTGGTGCGGCAGGGTGCCTTCCGTATGTAGACGGGGCAGGGCGTTGGTACCATCGCCGAGATGCCTTTGTGCGGCCGCCAGCAACTGCCTGGCGGATGGGCTGGTGGCGGCGGGCTGGCAGAGATTCATGATTGGTGCTGAAGTTACGGCTGTCGGGGCGGCGTTCGCGAATGTATTGAGCAGTGCTGCGCTGATGCCGAAGACCCAGGCTGCTGTAGCGGGAAAAGCTCGTGACATGCTCTATCTCAACGCTTGATAAGTGAAACCAGTGCGGCTGGTAAGTGGTGGAAAAATTAGCACAGCGTGGTTTCTTTCTTGATGAAACCGGCGAGCGGTAACCGCCACGACGAGGATGACAACGGCCATGAACAAGGAAAAGACCGGTTTGGCGCAAGACGAGGGCGGCACGGCCTCGCAACTGATTGACGCGAGAATCAAGGAACTGGGGGACTGGCGAGGTGAAACCCTTGCCCGGATTCGAGCGCTTATCCGGCAGGCCGACCCGGATGTGGTCGAGGAGTGGAAGTGGCGGGGCGTACCGGTCTGGTCCCACGGCGGGATCATCTGCACCGGCGAGACCTACAAGCAGGTGGTGAAGATGACCTTTGCCAAGGGCGCTTCGCTGGAGGATCCTGCGGGTCTCTTCAATTCCAGCCTTGAAGGCAACACCCGGCGCGCCATCGATTTACGCGAGGGCGAGCAGATCGATGAGCAGGCATTGACCGCGCTGGTTCGCGCCGCCGTGGTGCTCAACACTTCGGCGGCTCGCAGCAAGTCGACCCGATCAAGGCCGCAGTCAGAGTGAGGGCCGGCTGAATTCCGGGATTTGTTGAGCCGAACGCCGGTTACCCACCACCAGAGCCAATATCGCCAGCCCCTGGATTCCGGCCGCCAGCCCCAACAGCAGCAGTTCGCCATGGGGCCCGCCCAGTGACTTCAGTGCACCAAAGAACGCTGGCGCAAAGGCATAGCAGCCCTGGGCGGTGGCGACGATCAGCGTCACCACGCGCTGCGTTTGCTGGCGCGGGAATTCGGCTTGGGCAATCAGTGGTGGCAAGGAGGTGGCGTTGCCGATCCCCGCGCCAAAAAGGATGACCCCCAGCCATAGCAGATCGGGGAAGCTGCCTAATCCGGTCATGACCAGGCAGCCGAGCAACTGGCAGCCATAACTCAGGCAGGCAACGGTGCGCCGGTTGGCATTGGGTGGCATCAGCCAACCGACCAGAAACCGGCCGGCGATGGCGCTTGCCGTTGCCAGGCCCATCGCCAATCCGGCCTTTGCTTCTGTGACGTGATCGACCAGCAGCAGGAACAAGTGGGTAATCAGCCCTATCTGGGCGAACAGCCCCAGGGACATGGCGGCCGCCAGTGTCACGAATCGACGATTGCGCCATAGCGAGGTTGTCGTGCTACCCGGGGAGACGGTCGGCTGCTCAGGTGGCTGATCCGCACCATCGGCATATTGCCCGAGGTCTTCAGGCCGGAGCTTGAAGACCCTGATCGACAGCACGGCAATCGTCGCTATCGACACCAGGCCAACCCCTAGCGCGGCCTGGGTGAAGCCGATCCGGTCGATCAGGAACACCCACGCGGATGAAAAGATCACCCCGCCGATACTGGCGCCGTTATAGGCCATTGCCAGGGCGGCCGGACGCTTGGCGACAAACCATGGAGAGATGAGTGCGTTGACCGCGGCTGCCCCCATGGTCACCCAGCCCAATCCACTCAACAGTGCGGCCAGGAACAACTGGTAGGGTTGATCGGCAACCGACCATCCATACACGCCGATGCCGAGCAGGATCGATCCGAGCACGGTCGTGCGCGGAAGACCCAGGCGCTTGTACAAGACGGGCAGGTTCACCACCACCAGGGTGCCCGCGAGAAAATGCAGGGTGACGGCGGCCGAGCACAAGGGCAGCGACCAGCCGGTCCGTTGAATCACCGCGTAGAGAAAGATCGGCGGACCGTAGAAGCCAATCCCCCAGCCGAACACCGCCATCACAAACGTCGCCGCCACGACCTTTCGGCCGAAAAAAATCGATTGTTTCATGAGGAATCCCTTCAAGTGGTTTGGCATCAGTATGATGATGAAAAACCGCGATACTTCGGGAAGGGGTGAACTATGGATGTCGAAGCGGCTGATCTTTCTCTGGCTGCGGTGGCCGGCGCGATTGCCGATCCGGCTCGCGCGCGAATGCTCTGCAGTCTGCTGGACGGCCACGCGCGCACGGCCACGGAATTGGCGGCTGTAGCCGACATCGGCGCGTCCACCGCCAGCGGCCATTTTTTGCGTTTGCGTGAGCAGGGGCTGGTGGAGATGCTGGTTCAGGGC
>Ga0105857_1000854_pt1 | contig 10104 bp, 8 predicted proteins | sample OrgsoiDNA_201061_FD_89682 | JGI IMG/M metagenome (GOLD analysis project Ga0105857, IMG submission 89682) | Permafrost soil microbial communities from the Arctic, to analyse light accelerated degradation of dissolved organic matter (DOM) -... | ecosystem: Environmental > Terrestrial > Soil >...
AAAGAACTGAGTGACATACCCAGATTGAAGGCTGATACATTCAGACTGGCAGAAATACGTGCGTCTGACTTTCCTGCATCAGTGATCGCCCAACCCTGGAGCATTGGTGCGGTGGCAAACGCACCAATGCTCCAGAGAACAAGATACAGTGCCGAATTTACTGAATTAACCGTGCAGAATATCCGCAAAAGACCGACAACCTGAATAATGACCACAGTGACCTATGCGGCGGGCAATCCGATCTTCACAGGGAGTATGCCCCCACAATATTAACCACGAGAGAACCCAAACCAACAGCCCCCATAATTAACACCGCGGTCTGAGGTTCCAACCCTGCAGCATCAGTCAACCATGGTTCGGCATAGGAAAAAAAGACAAAACCGCCGCCAAATGCCAACACGGTAAAACAATAAGGCCTGATTAATGCCGGATTGTTGAGCGCGAAGCGGAACACTGATGTCCGGCCGGTAACGGCAGCTGCGGGGCCAAATGTTGCGGGCAGGACGAACCACAAGAGAACAGCTCCGATGGCAGCAACACTGGCAATGACAACAAACGGTGCTTGCCAACCATAATGAACAGCTGCCACCATCCCGCCTGATACACCAAGCACCATAGAAATGTCAGACCTGAAAAGCTGTTTTTTGTAGCTCCCGTCTGCACGACCCTGCATCAACTCCGACAACAGACGACTTAGCCGCCAGTCCTGTACGTTGTAACCCTGCTGGCCGGCGTTATGCTCCAGGGCGCACCCCATGTACGTCTTACCGCAGCCGCAGGGGCCCGTTATCAGCAGGTTTTGCCCTCTGACCACCCATTCGTTCTGGCTCAGCTGGGCTATCAGCGCGCGCTCCAGATTACGTGACGGCTGGTAGTCGATATCGTGGACCGAGGCTTCCAGCCTCAGCCGGGCTTTATGCAGCAACCGGCTCTGTTTCCGCTGCTCTCTGCACAGATGTTCCCGCGAGACCAGCAACGCCAGTTTCTCAATGAACGACAGTGCCTCGTAGGTGCCAGGCTGCTCCACCTGGATTGATAACTCAGCGACCATTCCCGACAATTTCAATTCAACAAGTTGATTCATCAGACTATTTGACATTACGACTCCTTAACTCAGTGGAAGTGGCATGGTCCACGGATATTTTCATGTGCCTGCGGAAGCATGTGGGTCAGCGTCCAGAGGGATCTGGTCACGATTACTGCGCAGGATGGATTTGATGTGCTTTAGTCGAGTTAATCCTTTGCGATTGGCCAGCTGGCAGCTGTTGTTGATCCGCCCGACCGGGTAGTCTCGCGTCAGGTTCAGCAGGCCCAGGCACAGACGGTAAGCCTGTTCCGGATGTGGCTTCTCATTCAGTCGTCCGGTCACCCATTCCAGCGCATCACTGCCCACTTCGGCGGCCCAGCTTTTCAGGCGTCATGGCGTCCATTTATGGTGGTGGTAGTGACGTTCCGGCTTATGCTGCGCTATCGTGCTGGTTCCGGGGAGCTCGCGTCGCGGATGGGCCGCTATCTGTTGCCGGTCGCTGTAGACCTCCACCAGGTTTTCGAACACGTGGAGCTCCACCTGCCTGCCAACGTACTGATGTGGGACCGAGTAATGATGTTTCTCATATTCAATGTGATAGTCGATATTGACCTTTCCCTTTTTTATATGCCGGTAACGCCAGGCATGCACTGGCAACGGCCGCAGGCAGGGTTTGTCCAGCTTATTGAAGACTTCACGCCGGTTGCCCGGCAACTTTTTGAACGGGCGCTCATTGAGTTCGGTGACCAGTGCACGGATGCAGTGATTCAGCTCTGCGAGCGAGAAGAAGACCTGCTTTCTCAGACGTGCCAGTTCCAGCACTCCACAACCTGAACACCAACCTCGGCTTTGGCCTTGTCTTTGGGCTTTCTGGGTCTGGCCGGCATTACCGCCACCTGGTAATGCTCCGCCAGCTGTTGATAGGTGGGATTAAGTTCCGGATCTTAGCGGCACGCCTTGCTGACGGCGCTTTTCAGGTTATCGGGGACCAGCATCTCCGGGACACCGCCAAAGAACTCGAACGCCCGAACATGGTTGCTCAGCCAGTCATGGAGCGACTGGCTGTAAGTTGCCTCGGCCCATGTGTAGTTTGATGCACCCATGACGGCCACGAAGATTTGTGCCTGCCGGCATTCCACGGTGGTGGGGCTGATGATTGATACCGTAGGGCCGCAGTAATCGATGAAACATTTTTCACCGGCGATGTGCTGTTGACGCATGGAGCGCTTTTGGGTCTTACACCAGGTCTGGTAGCAAAAGCAGAACTGTGAGTAGCTGTAGGCCCGTACCGGCATCCGCTGGCAGTATTCCTCTCACAGCAGATGGCGTGTTACACCTTTGCGACGAAGCTCCATATGCACGGCAGGCCAGTCTGGATTTTGCAGCTCGCCGGGGTGCGTGTCAGCGGCAGGATAAAGCCGACTGGCCAGCCTTGCTTCGGTGATATCAAGGGGTAATGGCCAGCCAATGCCGGAAGTATCAAAGCGCTTGAGCATTTTCTGGAGCGCGCCGGCGCTGACATCAGCACACTGACTTATCTGGCGAAAAGTCAGCTCGGCGTCAAAACGAAGCCGCAGGATCTCACGAATTTTACGCATGTTGATTCTCTTATTTGGCATAGCTTATCCTCCAGAAAATGGAGAGTGAGCTATAACACTAAAAATCAATGCGTTAAGAACGATTCCGGACAGTGAACACGGATTCTGGCAAGGTGAACGCCGATTCCGGCAGAGAGGCTAAAAGCGTTCACTTTGGTCCGGAATGTGCGTTCATGTTCAACCGGAATACGCGTTCACTTTCAACCAGAATGGGTGTTCACCTTGCGCCGGAATACGCAACGGCTTCCGGATAATGCTGACAGAGGCATAGGCGGATCGGCATAAGCAGACCAGGGGTAAGCACAGAAAAGTGAATAAATTAGATAGATAGTGACGAAACTGGTGTGAGAAAAGGCTTATCGGTGAGTTTTCGGAGGTGCAGTGAAACCGTTCAGAAGGGTTAATTCATCCTATCGAACGAGGGGACATGTCGGAAAAAGCCATGTCCTTCTATGAGAGGGATTGTTGGAGGGCTTACCTAAACATAAACCACGGTGGTCGAATGAGCATGTGGCAGCTCACGGGCGCAGCTGGGTTATTTATTCGCATATTTTGCCTCCAGCGTGGCAAACCATGGAGCAATAAAGTCGCGATTTTCACCCCAGCCGGGAATAATTTTATTCAGCGAATCGACGTTTATTGCATCCTGGTGGTTTTTCAGCTGGAGCTGTGAAATAGCGGCTGCTTTAAACTCATAGGTTTCTGGCGTCGCTTCACCGCCAATCTTTAGGGCGACCAGGCGCATATTCACTGCGCCGACGGTTCTCTGATTGACGGCAACGCTTAATACCCAGGGGCTGTTCTTTTCTACCATCATCTGCAGATCACGGTTCGATATATCCACGCTGTAAAGCTTGATCTCGTTACGGTCGTTATCCTTTAGCGCCTTGTACGCGCCCTGGCTGAAGGCATCCCAGGAACCCCAGATCGCATCAATCTTTCCTTTCGGATATTTTGTCAGGATCGCGTTCATTTTTTCTGCAGTATCACTCTGTACGTCAGAAGTGACGGCCCCCGTAGACTCCAGCTGATTAATCCCGGGGTTTTCCTTTAATATTTTTTCATAGATCACCTGGCGACGTTCCATGGGCGGATAACCCGCTACCCAGAGTTTGATAATATTCGCCTTCCCATTGAAATCACGGATGAGTTGCTCCATTGAGAGCTGTGCCAGCGATCCATCGTCCTGTGACGTCATAGTGACGCCCTTGACGGGTATATCAACCGGTGTTTCGAACAGTGACAACTTAATGCCGGCCGCCGCGATACGCTTTACCATACGACTGGCGTAAGGTGCTTTTCCATACGACAGTATGATGCCGTCATATTTCTGGGTGATAGCCTGATTAACAAGATCCTGGAAACGTCCATCGTCGCACTGTGCGTAAAAAACGCTGACCTCAAAGCCCAGTTTTTGACCTTCTTCAACAGCACCAGTCACAAACTGCATGGTGGATTCATCAGCACAGAGGTTGCGGATGATGGCGATACGTACAATGCCTTCATGTTGTGCAATAGCGTCTGGGATCGGTACAACCGTTTGGGAGTATGCAATGTTAGAGCTCAGCATGCTGAACACCAGTAACGATATAATGTTTTTTTTCATAGACTCTTTATCATGATTTATGTGGCCTCGTCAGGCTGAATACATGACATGACTACAATAAGAATACTATCTAGCGTCAGAATAGTGCATCAATAACTTTAGCGAACAACGCATAAACATACCATTCAAGGTGCTATTTGGTAATGCCGCTGTCTGTCAGTTAGTCGGTTAGTCGGTTAGTCTGTTCAAATTATAGTCGCATGTGGTTTTGACAGAAGCAGGTAGATTAAATGGATTTCATAAAACTCAGTGTGCATATTCGACATCAAAAGCCCTGAAGGAGACTCCCGCAGGGCTTTTGTAGATTAGCGTAAGAAGCAATTCTCGTATACCGTACTATATTATAAGGGTATACCAACAAAGCACGGCTTGGCCACAGTGACTTCTCTCTAGGTGAGCTGAACATTCACCTAAGGAGGGGCTAAAATATTTTGCGTCCGTTACACATGTGGAATATGTCCCCAACGTATATGAAAATAATCAAAAGCTATATTTCACACCAATATTGCCATTGTAAGGAGATTCCATATTCTTACCCTTAATGTAATTAACTTCCGCATATGTAGACCACTGTTTATCAATCTGAGTATTAATGCCTAAACCATATATCCCTGTGGTGCCGGACATATCATTATTAAAACGTTCGGTCTTATTAATTGTTACCGTATTTTTATCATTAAACTCTTGAGACACGGCTGCGCGGATATAGGATTGCATCGCAATGCCGTTATCAGTGCTCCAGTTATAACCAGCACGGGTGCCGACTTCCCCTTTAAGAGATTTGGCTCGGCCGGTATTCGCTTCTAATCCGTTCGATAAGCGATAATTTGCTGAAGAGGTATTCAGAGCTGAAGCCATCAAATAGGGTTCAATAAAACCATCACCAATCTGAATGGTTTTACCCCCTTCCACAGATATCCCCAGGCCTGATGCTGAATAGCTCCCGCGAGCACCCATTCCGCCCAACGTTTGCGCATTGTTATCAACCAGGTACCAGTTATTTTTCAGAACAGTATCGACATAATATCCGGAGTCAGTTAACCAGGTGATATACCCGCCTACGCTATAGCTATCAACACTACCGCCGCCGGCACGACTGAATTTGATATCAGAGCGACTGAAGGAGGTTAAGGCACCCAAAACTAATGCTGAGTCCGATAAAGGATAGACCTTATCTCCGCCAACCATCAGACCATTCATATTCTGGCGATATGCCGTATACCCCGAAGAGACATGACTCCGGTTGGTCAAATAGCTGGCCCAGACGTTGCCACTACTCGCGACATTTTGTCTGACATCACCCATGCGGTTACGTAACGTAGTCAGTTCACTATCCCATACTGACGGCAGGACATTTGCCATCGCCATCACGGCCTTCGTGCTTTCAGATGGGTCTGGTTTAGGCTTAGGGTCTGTCGGGTCTGTCGGTGCTACCGGGTCTGTTGGGTCTGTCGGTGCTACCGGGTCTGTTGGGTCAGTCGGTGTTACCGGGTCTGTTGGGTCTGTCGGTGTTACCGGGTCTGTTGGGTCAGTCGGTGTTACCGGGTCTGTTGGGTCTGTCGGGTCCGTTGGGTCTATTGGGTCCGTCGGTTTATTTTGGGTAAGATACCAGTCATCATTTCCATTGTGAGACAAATAGTAAGTATAAGCACCAATATCAACCCCACCATTGGCAAACTTAAAACTCCCGTCAGTTGAGCCCGCAGCATGAATCAGATGCAAATCATTGCTCGCCGCATTCGGTGCTGAGCGCAATTCATGTCCACTTTCACGAACATTGACGTTAAAAGATCCCGTGATTGAATCAGAGATATTGAGGAAATCGCCAGACAGCTGTCCTGACTGCTCCATCGCACGCATGTCGATAGTTCCTGTTCCATCACCGGTTAAATTTTTAACATTAAGCGTAATGAATTGGGTTGGATCATCAAATTTCACGTGAGAGTTATTTAATATTTTAAGAGAATCTGCTTGTGAATTATCGTTAATTTCCCAAGTACTCTTGTTTAATCCGACATCGAGTGTAGGAGTACCGACAGTATCTTCTCTTAAAACAGCTTTACCTCGCCATTTGGCGTCTTGTACCGCGATATCGATAGATGAATTAGACTGAGCAATCGCATTACCCCACCAAAAAGCCCCATCTTTTAACGAGACATTGGCAATTGCTTTATCCTTACCTGAACGACCAAGTGCTTTCACCTCACCTTTAGCGTTCGCACCATGGAGCATATTCAAATTAGCAATTACTTCGCCCTTGTCAGAAATATCAGTAGTATCTACGATAAGCAACCCGGCTCCGATAGTTTGACCACCACCCGATATATTAATATCTGAAACACCACCGGCACCATAAGATGTAAAAACATACCCTTTCTTACTACTGACATTGCTATCAGTAATATTTACTGTATTATTTCCTTTGTATAATAAAAAAGTATTCTTTTCGCTTTTCACACTACTATTATTTTTAACGTTGACTTCACTGTCTCTCATCGAAATTCTTTCCTTAAAAGAGACCTCCGAATGATCTAACGTTAATGTGCTAGAAAAAAACAGATCAGCTAACTTACCGATAGTATTAATTTTTGAGTTAGCAATTGTCGCTATTGAATTATCCTGTAACCTAAACACTGTTGTACCAGCTAATATATCATTAGCTTCGTTGTAAGAAGCATTTATTTCCATGTTATTGAGATTTAAGCTGCCATTGTTTAGTCCAAAGGCAGTTGAAATTTTCCAATAAAAATTCGTTGGATCTGGAGATGTCAGGTGATATTCATACTTTCCACTATTGATTGTCAGCGCAGCACCCGTATTGACGACTATCCCATGCTGATTCGGCGTGCCAGGTTTGCCTTTATAGGCCCTATACAATAAATCAACGTTATTGAGCGTTAATTTTTTTCCTTCCCCCGACATATAAATTAATCTCCCCCCATCCCCGTACTCGTCATCATAAATATTACTAATCGAGCCACCGTCAATCACTATCTCATCCAGTTCCTTTCCCCCATCGTCTTTTTTTATCTCATTATTGATACATATTGTCGGCGTTTCTCCTGGAGACTCGCTTCCCCAGGCTTCATCTCCGGGACAACCTGTGGTTGCCTGAGATGGCGGTGCCACGAAGCCGCATGAAATAATAATCATCGGAAGTAATGCTTTAGAAGTACAGTTATATTTCATTATTTGTATATCCATATATTAACGTAATTGCTTTATGCGTTTTTACATCGTACAAGGGAGGGTGAGTTTACGTAAGAATATAACTACCCAAACATCTGAAAATCTCCATAGAATTTAAAATTCCTAATTTTTTCATTGCCGACTGTTTTTGTGCGCTAACAGTTTTAACACTTCTTCTATTAACGTTTGCTATTTCCGTGACAGTTAGCCCTTTTAAATAAAGTTTAACCACCTTCTTTTCACAGGGGGACAGCGCCTCAAATAAAGCCATAATCTGACTGTCAGAGATAAATTCAGGCGGCATTTTTTCCTTCGCGGAGGAATTTATTTGACTCTGAATTCGCCTCTGGTAAATTTCTTCAATAAGAGGATTAATTGATTCACAGTTTTTATTTAAGTCGCTACGCTCCATAATGTAAGCTTTTGCGCCTTCATTTTTATATATCCTCTCTTCATTCTGGTTGAATATAGGTGCAACTATTATTACAGCCGTTGTTGTTTTCTTTGAAATAACTTTGGTCACCATCTTCATATCGGACATTTTTTGATAACCAACACTGAGAAATAATAAGTCCCACTCGTTTTTGCTAGATAATAAATCCACGACACCCTTTCGACCATAATAGATGTCGGTCAATACCACTGACTCCATTCCTGAAAATGCAGGTAAGCCGAGACTGATGAGTTTATGCTTAGTGAGCAGTGCGGCCGTTACTGGTAAGTCATTTTTATCGGACAATTGAATATCTTTAGAGATTGTTAAGGTCATGGAAAACCCTCATTAATAAAATGATAGTAGGACTAAGATGACACATACACTATTTGAGCAGCATCATTCCCTATAGCATCCCTTCAATATCATATGTAGAAGAGTAAAGCGGAGGAGAGAGTGAATAGAACATTTCAAATATTTCTGTATTACCCTTCAAGCCAACCTGAGACAAATCTTAATAAATTAACGATTCTCCCGCAACGGCATGAGGGTGGTATAAACAAACACATAACTCAAATGCGATATATTCTATTATTATCAATAAGATAGAATTAACTTCAAACAGTTACACCCTAAGTGTTACTTCTGTTACTCCGGATTTTAGGGGGATTATTGTAAATGTCGCCCCTATGCTATAATTGTTACATTGGTTTTTTTTCGTCATCAGGATTAATGCGAGAATCTTCACTTGAAAGCAAGATACTCTTCTATAACAGGCCAACTCATCAGCGGCCACAATGAAATCATTCTGACTAAGCAGAGCCAAATCTGCCTTGAATTCTTTATCAAAAATGTGGGCAGAGTTGTCACAAAAGATGAAATATTCCAGGGGTGCTGGGGAAACAGGGGGATAATCGTTTCTGACAGTACATTAAGACAGTCCCTCTTCAAACTGAGGAAAGCTTTCAGCGATGTCGGTTTAGAGCAAGAGATCCTTGTTAACCATAGCAGGAATAAATATTATCTAGTGCCGGGGATAATAGAGCTATTTTCCGACGGTCATGCAAATCAGGACAGCCCCACAGCACAGTCTGAACCTAGCGTACTGCTTGATAACAACGTTGACATTGCTTCAAAAAAAAATAGACCTATCTGGAATAGGCCGGTTTCCTTTAAAAGAGGATTGATAGTGATAATAATTTTCATTATTATCTTTTTGTGTGGCATGCTGCTGCGCAGCACGGTTTTAAAAAAAATAATAACCTATTTTCCTTATGCCACAGTACATGGCCGTAATTATTATTTTACTAACGGATTTTCCAATGATAAATCTCAGGCGATCTGGCGTGCTGGTTATTGGCTTGATTATCAGATGGTCACCGTTAATTCGAGTCGTTTTGTCTACATTAACTCCGCCAGACAAAACCTGATGAGTATAATTATCTGTCATGATAAAATAGACGACATTAAGAGCGAGTGCCAAAGTTTTGTCGTTATAGGGGAAGAGACAAAATGATAAAAATATCACTCTTGTTACTTAGCGCTGCTGCAATGGGATGGTTTACCTATCCCTATTTCTTTATCAACACGTCAGGGGGATGCATTTCATATACTACATTTATATATGATGAGGCAGACAAAACTGTTATTAGCAAGTCAAGGTGGGAGGTCCTGCGAGGCGGTGAGCAGTCATATTATTCTTCGGTAATGAAGTTCATACCTTTTAAAGGAATGAAAAAAGATATCATCATTGAAAGAACGGTTAATGCAAATCTGAGTTATCACATTGATTCATTTACGGTGAGGACGATGAATGCATTTATAATTGCGGGTCCGCAGACGTCCGATCCTGAACGTGGAAAATATATCGATCCCCCGGCGAAAGAGGGGTTTAATGCCAGAGTTTACGTCTATTCTATTGGAGAGAGAGTGATGCTCGGATTCCACAACCTCCCTATATCCGTTTGTGATAAATAAGGTCAAAGAGAATCAGTATAAAGCATACGCCACAATGGCGTGACCTTAGCGGATCTCCATCACTGATTAACATAGTGAACGGAACGCCAATTCACGAACGCTCCCGGCATTTCGATAACAGACGCTCTCTGGGGCACTGGGAAGGCGATTTAGTATCAGGCACAAAAAACTCGCATATAGCCATACTTGTAGACCGAAAATCACCTTATACGATCATCCTTAGGCTCAGGGACAAAGATTCTTTCTCAGTGAATCAGGCTCTTACCGACAAATT
>Ga0105857_1000856_pt1 | contig 10085 bp, 8 predicted proteins | sample OrgsoiDNA_201061_FD_89682 | JGI IMG/M metagenome (GOLD analysis project Ga0105857, IMG submission 89682) | Permafrost soil microbial communities from the Arctic, to analyse light accelerated degradation of dissolved organic matter (DOM) -... | ecosystem: Environmental > Terrestrial > Soil >...
CATAGGAGTTGTGCGGGTCCCAGTTATAGCCCACCCATTTGGAAGGAATCAGCTTCATCACGTCGTTCAGTTCCGCGGCCGTGCCCACGTTCTGCGAGCCTTCGTTTTCCAGCAGCAGATAGACCTTCTCTCTTTCAGCCGCCTTCGACATTTCGCCCAGCGTATCGGCGATCTGCTGGTACATGGTCTTGGGATCTTCCACGCGCGCGCCCGCAAACACCCGCAGCTTGTCGGCGCCCATGATCTGCGTGCAGCGGATGGCCTTCTGCAGATCTTCCGCGCGTCGCTCCCAGCGCGCTTTTTCCGACGCCAGCCGCTTCTCGCGCCCTTCCGATGTCTCCACCCTCTTGCGCGCGGGTTCGCTTCCGGGCCACGCGAACTTAAGCAGGCTGGTGTTGACGAACGAGACTTTCAGCCCTTCCCTGGCGAACCGCATGGCGTCGGCCTTGATCTCCGGCTCCGTCAGCGCGAAGTATTCCTTCTTGCCGTTGGGCTCGTTCTTCGGAGGATTCCGGATCTCCACGTTTTGCAATCCGTACTTGTGCGCGAACGCGATCGAGTCGTCCGTGGTCAAGCCGATCTCGTCGGTGATGGCGCTGATGCGCGATTTATCGATGCGGTTCCTGGCCCACAGTGTGGACGCGCACGCCGCGCCGGCAGCCAGAAGCTCACGCCTGGTCATGACATGATTGTAATAGATGATTACCCCGGTTTTGCGGGAAGGCGATATTACGCGCATTGCCGTGGATGCCATCGTGAACGCCGCCAACTCGGCGCTGGCTGGCGGAGGCGGCGTGGATGGCGCGATTCACCGCGCCGGCGGACCCGGGATCATGCGCGAGCTCGACGAAATCCGAGCTAAGATCGGCCACTGCCCCACTGGCAGCGCCGTCGCTACCGGTGCCGGACGCCTGCCCGCGAAATACGTGTTCCATGCCGTGGGACCGGTATATCGCGACGGCCTCCATGGCGAACCCGATCTCTTGGCGGGATGCTATCGCAAATGTCTGGAGCTGGCCGAAGAGCGCGCCGTTCGCGTAATCAGCTTCCCGGCCATCGGCACTGGCGTCTACGGTTATCCGTTGAAGGAAGCCGCCGAAATCGCCATCCGCGAAGTGAAGGCGCACCTGGCGAAGCCGGAAACCAATATCCAGCAAGTCATTTTCGTGGTGTTCAGCAAGCAGGCCTACGACGCCTACGCGGCTTCCATAAATCGTTAACTCCGAAGCCTCATCGCAAACCACACCAACCCAAACACCAACAACCCCGACGCCGCAACCTGCACGGGTCGCAGCGCCTTCGCCACTCGCCCCACGCGCGAAAACACCAGCGCCAATACCACCACGGCTAATACTTCGGCCACGGCTGCGCCCGCCAGCACCAGCCCCGCTCCGTATCCCGTGGTCTGTATGAACAAGTGAAAGTACAGCCCGTGAAACCCGCCCAACACCGCCGCCACCAGCCACCGCGCGCCGGCCTCGGGCAGCAGCAGAATCTCTACCGCCAGGTAGGCCACGGTCAACGCCGCGGCGGCTTCCACAAAGCGCGGGACCGGCTGCCATCCGGTGTACGGTACGATCAGCACGCACGCCGCCTGCCCAGCCAGAAACATAGCCGTCAGCGCCAGGAGTTCGCGCGCGCCGCGGGCCGCCAACACCAGCGCCGCCAAAAACAAGACCTGCACGATTCCGGCCAGCGCTCTGACGAAGCCCGCGCCCGATTGCATCGCTGCAATCTCGGCCGGCGTGGGCGGGCGAAACCGCAGCGTCGCGTGCGTGAACGTCATGTCGAAGATTCCTTCGTCGTGCTTGCCTCCCGGCGTGTCACCGATTTGGGCGCGCAGCAGGTGGACATGGTTCGGCACCGTGATGGCATGGAAGCTGCACTCCACATCGATGCTTTCCACCGGCGCGGCAAACTCGTAGTCCGCCGAGCAAAGGTAGACATCGCGCGTCGAATCCGCCCGGCAATCCTTGGCCACCAGTTTCGCGGCCCGGCCCGCGCTCGAAAAAACGATATGATCCAGCAGCGTCCGTTCGGGATTCTGTACGTGCGCCATCTCATACAACGGCATCCGCAGTTCGTAGTGGGCCCGCGCGCCCTCCACCGTGAGATCGCCCGAGCTCATGCTCATCACGTGGCCCAAGGCAGGCCACGCCGCCAGGAAAAGCCAGTACCCGCGCGTCATTGGGAAACGGCGGGCGAGGTGGAAGCACGAACCTGAATGCCGGCCCGCGCCTTACCGATCCGCACGTAAACCACACGTATCATCGCCAGCACCGGCACCGAAAGAAATGTCCCCGCCACGCCCGCCACTTCCGCGCCCGCGAACACGCCGAACAGCACCAGCAGCGGGTGAAGTTGCACGCCCTGGCCCATCAGGTGCGGCGACACCAGGTAGTCCTGGAACATGCGGTAAGCTACCAGGAAAATCAGAATCGTCCAAATGGACGCGCCCGATAAACTGGCCACCACCAGAATGATTACGCTGGCTGCCAGAGGCCCCACCATCGGGATGAACTCCAGCAGGCAGGCCATGGCCGCCAGCAGGATTCCATACGGCACGCCGATCGCCGCAAAGAAGATTCCGTACGCCGTGAACGCACTCAGCGAAAGCAGCACCAGCGCGCGCATATAGTGCGCCAGCAACACGTCCACGTCGGCCAGAACATCGTCTAAGAAAGCGCGCGGCTCGCCCGATTCCACCAGGTCCAGAATGCGCTCCCGGATCTGGTCGCCGTCCTTCAGAAAGAAAAAAGCCAGCACCGGGATGATCACCACGTAGATCAGGTCGCTCGCCACCGTGAGAAATTGCAAACCGAATTGCGGAAGCGCCGCGATCAAATCGCTGGATCGTTCGGCTATCCGCGCGCGCACCATGCCGACCACCTGCGCCTTGAACGAATTCACGGCGTCGGAAGCCGCTGGCGACGGCTGTTCCCAGACGGCAATCATGCTCGGGAACCTCTTGGCCAGCGTGTTGGCCTCAGCCACCACGCGGGAGCCGATCTGAATTCCCACCAGCACGGACGCTGCCACGAAGATCACGTACGCCAGGGCCAGCGCCGGGGTGCGCGTGCGTTTGCCGGGCAGAAGCCGGTCGAGCGCGTTGACCAAAGGCGAAAGCAGGTACGCAAACAGAAGCGCCAGGGTAAAGATGAACAGCGTGGACCGGACCAGGTAGACCAGCCAGAGCAGCAGCAGCACCGCTGCCGCCGTAAAGGTATAGCGCGCCGCGCGACGGTCGATACCGAACATAGGGACAAGAACCCAGCCAATTTTAGCGCGAACACTGCCTTAGAAGGGTTCTTGTCTTATCGGCGTTTATCCGTGTTCAGGCGTTTACCCGTTACGGGCGGCCCTGTTGAATCTCTTCACAGCTCCTTTGATCCGGTCCACAGCCTCCATCAGGTTGTCGAACGAATTGGCGTAACTGAACCGGATGAAGCCGTCGCCCCGTTCGCCGAAGCTTCCTCCATTCAGACCGGCCACGCCGGCCTCATACAACAGAAAGTCCGCCAGTTGTTTGGAACTCATGCCCGTTCCGGTGACGTTGGGGAAGGCGTAGAAGGCGCCCCCGGGCATGGCACAGCGGAAACCCGGCACCGCATTGAGGCCCGCGACAAACGCATCGCGGCGGCGGCGGAACTCCGCCACCATCGCATCCACGCAGTCCCGCGGCCCGGTGAGGGCGGCAATCCCGGCGCGCTGCGTGAAACTGGCGGTGCAGGAATTCGAATTCACCATCAGTTTGTTCACGGCATCCACCAGCCACTCCGGCATCACGCCGTATCCCAGGCGCCAGCCGGTCATGGCATAAGTCTTCGAAAAGCCGTCCAGGATGATGGTCTTCTCCAACATCCCGGGGAAAGACGCGATCGAAGCGGGCGGCTCGCCGTAATAGATCTCCGAATAGATCTCATCGCTCAACACCATCAGGTCGCGGTCGCGCAGCATCTCCGCCAGCGCGGCCAGATCCTGCTTGGGGATCACGCCGCCGGTCGGATTCTGGGGCGAATTGAGGACCACCATCCTGGTGCGGTCCGTCAACAGATCGCGGAAGCGGTCCAGGTCGAATCGGAAGCCGCGGTCCTCTTCAAGAGGCATCGGAACCGGTGTGGCGCCCAGGAACCGGATCATGGATTCGTAAATCGGGAAGCCCGGATCCGGATAGATCGCCTCATCGCCCGGTTCCAGAAGCGCCATCATCGGGAAGAAGATGATGGGTTTGCCGCCCGGCACCACGGATATGTGCTGCGGCCCAACCGGGATGCCCCGCGTGCGCGCAATGTGTGCGGCAATCGCCTCGCGCAACTCGGGAAGCCCCTGGGTGGGGCCATAGTGAGTCCAACCCTCGTCGAGCGCCCTCTTGGCCGCTTCGATGACGTGCGGCGGACTGGGAAAATCGGGTTCGCCGATTTCCAGGTGAATCACGCTGCGGCCCTGCGCTTCAAGCGCACGGGCGCGCGCCAGCACATCGAAGGCGGATTCGATGCCGATTCGGGTCATTCGCTCCGCGAGTTTCATGTTTCATAAATACACTAACGCATCCGGGTGGCGTTGAGTAGGGTAGGCCTCCAGGCCTGCCATCGCGCCGAAGGTGCGCTCTGCACGCCAGGCAGGCCTGGAGGCCTACCCTACTCAGCCTGGCCCAACGCGGCCCCCAGGGGTGGGGGCGCGGTAGAATAACCCTAAGGCGGTGCAATCCGCTTTTGTATCCACGTTTTCCAGGTTCCAGCGTCATCAGTTTAGGAACAGTGAAAACCGCAGTTTACAGCCAGATGAGTGAAGCTGTCGAGCCCGGCGTGGAACTGTTGGAGCGGCAGAACCGCTTTGTTTCCGACAACATGCGGCGGATCTTTGTCCAAATCTACCGGATCGTGCATAACGTCTCGGACGCTCAGGATCTTACTCAGGAGGCCTTTATCAAGGCGCTCCAACATCAGGAGCAACTAAAGGACGAACAAAAGGCCGCCCATTGGTTATCGCGAATCGCTACCAATACGGCCATCGACTTTATGCGGCGCAACAGCCGCGCCACTTTCTGTGAGCTTGATCCGGCGACCCCGGAAAGCCACTTGGAAAGCCCTGAGCAGTCGCTGCTTCGGTCCGAACAGCGGAATTACCTGGAAGATGGATTGCGTCTGCTGAGCCCGCGGGAACGCGCCTCTCTGATGCTGCGAGATGTGGAAGGCTTGCCCGCCGAGGAAGTGGCCAGACTGCTGAATTGCTCCAAAGCCACCGTGCGGTCGCACATCGCTAATGCGCGAACGAAATTCCGACGATATATCGAAAGGAGGAAGCGGTAGGAAAATGACACACCCGAATCAGGCAACTTTGGCATTGCACGCCGGCGGGGACCTCCGACTGTGGGCCCGGTGGAATACCGAACGGCATCTCTCGAATTGCGACCTCTGCCGCGACGAAGTAGCCGCGTTTGCCGGCGTTCGCGAAATCCTCCCCGAGCTCGCCGAAATCCCGGAAGTGCCGTGGAACCGCCTGGCGGCGGAAATGCGGGCGAATATCAGGCTGGGGCTCGCGGCCGGCGAGTGCATCCACGCGGTTCAAGCGCCCTTGCGCCAATCGCCTCTGTTCACCGGCGCGCGCGCCGCCCTGGCGTTCGCCAGTATCGTAGTGATGGTAGTAACCGGGTTGACGCTGACTCGCCCGTCGCCGGTTGCCGGCAAAGAAGACCCGCTGGTACAGGCCACTGAAGATGGAATTCAAATCCGGGCGGGCGGCCAGGCCTTTCGATTGATGAATGTTGGCGCCAAAGACGTGACATATTCTGCCAGCGCCGATGGTTCCATGGGGGCTCGCTACGTGGATCCCGAAACGGGCTACGTGACGATCAATAACGTCTATGTGCAGTAAGGAGAAGCAACTCGCGAAAATGCCTGCCAAAAAACTAACGGCGGTCTTCGTCTTCCTGAGCGTGGCAAGCCTTTTGGCGCCAGGCCTGGCCGCGCAGGATGCGCCGCTTTCGCCCGGGTCGGTTAATTTCAATCTCCCGGCTAATTCGCCGCTGGAGTTGAGATCCGTGACCATGTCGGATTCGCACACCACGGCGCGCGGCGCGGCCCTGATGCTGGACCTCCACATGTCCCTCACCCTGCGCAACGGGAGCCAGAATCGCATTCACGGTGTAACCCTGCGCGTGGTCTCCCAGGAAGTCACGATCGGCGGTAAGGGCTGGGTCACCTATCCCAGCTTGAACGTGGGGCCGGGCGAAGCCTTCCCGGTGCGCATCGACATGCAACTGATGCGGCCCTCGCAGATCACCACCGGAACCCTGGTCCAGGTGGACCTCGACGGCGTTCTGTTCCAGGACCTTTCCTTCTTCGGGCCGGACCGCCTGAATTCCCGGCGTACCATGACCGCTTCTGAAATGGAAGCGCAGCGCGACCGCGATCACTTTAAGCGCGTCCTGGCGCAAAGCGGGAAAAGCGGTTTGCAGCGCGAGATCCTGGAGAGCATTGTCCGCCAATCCGAGTTTTCGCAGTTGGTGGTCACGGTCAAGCGCGCCGGCCGGGCCGTGACGTCGGCGGCAGTTTCTCCCGAACACACCGCTGAGTTCGCATTCCTGCAATTCCCCGATTCGCCGGTGGCGCCGGTGGAGGGCTGGGCTCAACTTGCCGGCAACGAAGCCCGGGCGCCGCATATCAACGTCCGCAATAACTCGGGTAAGCCGGTAAAGTACGTGGAAATGGGGTGGGTGGTAAGCGACCAGTCCGGCCGCCAGTACATGGCCGCCTCCGTTCCTTCAGCCGAGCCGACCCTCAATCTTCCTCCCGGCAAGACGGCTCGCCTCGATCAGGACACATCGCTCAGCTTCACCAGCAAAGGCCAGCCGGTGAACGTCCAAAAGATGATGGGTTTCGTGAACCAGGTGGAATTCGCCGACGGCAGGGTGTGGGTGCCCAACCGGCAGAACCTGGACAACGCCATCCTCCAGAAAGTGCTGCCCCCCTCGGCCGAAGAGCAGCGCCTGACTGAACTCTACCGTAAGCGCGGCATCGAAACGCTGGTTCAGGAACTCGCGAAATTCTGAGTACGGACCGGTTTCAATTCAGTTAAAGCTACGGGAGTAACTCGGCCGTCATCGTAGCGCCGCCCATAGCCGCCAGGACCGCCGAGACCTTCACCGCCTGCCGTGAGTCTTTGGCGATCCAGATCGTCGATTGGTCGTTCCCGCCATCGGCCGACTTGAGCTCGACTCTAAACGCATCGAACTTGCCGGCCGGTACGGTCACGGTCTCCGAGCCCACTACTTTCAGTTGCACCAGCTTGGCCTTCTGCTTCTGCAAATCGAAATTGCGGAAGGTCACGCTGTAGTCGTCCGCCAGGGGCAAAGATCCGATCACCTGTTGGGCTCCGGCGGCATCGGCAAACAGTTCCCCACCCAAGTCCGAGGAAACCGGCTTGTCCTGGCCATTCATACTCAAGCTGCCAATGGCCTTGCCTCCGGTGAAATCGAGTTTGATCGCCATCGGTCCCTGCTTCACGTCCCGCTTGCGCACAATCAGGGTGCCCTTTTCCAAGATGGTCGTGTCGATGGCGGTGCCCATCGGGGTCTCCATCGAATCCGTAACCGTCCAGGCGCCGTTTTCCTCTTTGATGCTGGTCGACAGTTTCAGCGCCATCTCCTGGCCCCCCATCGCCACCTTCGCCTGGTATTTGTATGTCCCCGGCTTCAGCTCCGTTGCCGGCTTGGGAACTCCCACGGCCGCGGCTTCCACTTTCTTCGAGAGCGTGACCGTCTTGGGATCGACCATGATCTCCGCCAGCCGCTTCGTCACTTCCGGCGTGCCGCCTTCCTGGTATCGCCCATCCAGATGTTTAGCCAGAAACTTTTCGGCAGCCATGTACATGGCCATGTTGTTCACGGGACGCTGGAAGCCGTGGCCCTCATCCGGAGCCAGCATGTATTCCACCGGAAATCCGCGGTCGCGCAGCGCGATGACAATCTGCTCCGCTTCGCCCCGGTTCACGCGCGGATCGTTGGCGCCCTGCACCACCAGTAGAGGCGTTTTGATCTTGTCGGCGGAATTGAGCGGCGAGCGCTCCCGCATCCATGCCTTGCCTTCGGGCGTTCCCAGATCGGCCGTGCGGGCGTACATCATCTTGCGCCCGGCTTCCCAGTAAGGGGGAATGGCTTCCACAAAAGTGAGCAGATTCGAAGGACCCACGATGTCAACCGCCGCGCGGTAAACGTCCGGCGTAAATGCGACCCCGGCCAGCGTCGCATATCCTCCATAGGATAAACCCAGGATTCCCACGCGCTTCGGGTCGGCCGTGCCCTGGGCGATCAGGTATTTCACGCCCCAGGTAATGTCGTCCTGCATCTTGCGGCCCCACTCGCCGTTGCCGGCGTTGAGGAACTTCTTGCCATACCCGGTAGACGCGCGGAAGTTCGGCATGAGCACGGCATAACCACGATTGGCGAAGAACTGCGCCAGCCAATCGTAGCCCCATACATCGCGCCCCCACGGCCCGCCGTGCGGAATCACCAGCGTAGGCAGCCCTTTGGCCGGCACGCCCTTGGGCAGGGTCAGATAGGCGGGGATTTCCAAACCGTCGGAAGACTGATAGCGAATGGACTCCATCGACGCCAGCTCCGCGCGAGGCAGCTTTTCGCGAAACTTGTACTGCAGCGCGAGGGTGTGCGCCTTCCGATCGAACAGGTAGGTCTCTCCCGGTTCGGTGTCGCCGGAAGCGGTCACCAGCCAAAGCTGTTCGTCGCGCGTGCGCGAGTCCACATCGATCTGCTTACCCGGAAGCTTTTTGGCGAGCCATTTGAACTCCGCCTCGAAGCCTTTGTCTTTGAAATACCGCCGGATGCGGTCATCGGTGTAGTTGGTCTGCGCCAACTCTTCCGTAACTTCCGAGAACACGGCGTCACCGAAGTCGACCTTTTTGAGCGGGTCGGACTCCACCATTTCGGTCTTTCCGGTCTCGGGATCGAACAGAGCCAGCGAGGACAGGTCGGCGTCGTCGCCTTTGTTAGTCTGCATGTACACCCGCTTGCCGTCCGTGTGGAAACGCAGCACGTCGCAGGTTTCGAAAACAGTGCAGGAGTAAACCTTGGTGAAACCATTCGCATCCACCCGCAGGACCTCCTGATCGCCGTTGTCGGCAACGCGCGCGGCTAGCCGCAACTGCCCCTTCAAGTCGAAGGTCCAGCCTGCAATGCGCTCCGTATTCTTGCGGATCAGGGTCTTCTCGCCAGTGGAAATTTTCACCTTGTAAAGATCGTGCCAGGCCTTGTCGCGGTCGTTGATGCCGATGTAGACAACATCCGGATCGGTTTTCGGCGCGCTATAGAGCTCCACACGGACCCCTTTCAGGCCGGTCAAATCGCGGGAAGGCGGGGCATCGGCTCCCGGCGGCGCGGTGGCGGCGGGGTCAACGGCATAGACATTGAAGTTCTCGTCTCCAGCGTTGTCTTTCACATAGCAGACGTACTTGCTGTCCCATGTCCACAGATAGTCGGCTACCGGGCGCTTGTCTTCGGTGGTCAGCAAGCGGGCCGCTGTGAACGGCTCGCCGATCTTCTTTACCCAGACGTTGCGCGTGTCTTTCCAGGGCTTCAGGAAGGCGAGATACCGGCCGTCGGGGGAAATTTGAGCGGCGGCGATTTCCGGATTCCCGAACAGCAACTCCCGATCGATCAATGGCGGCATTCCCTGCATCGCGGCGGGTTTGTTCTGCGCCGCCAGATTCAAAGCCAATACGCAGACCGGAATCAAAATCTTCAATCGGTTCGTCATTCGTACCTCCCTGGCACCTAACGATATTTGCCTTTTTGCAGGGCCTTGTCAACCGGCTGCGATTGCCTCCGTGCCCTCCATGCGTATAAACTGGCGTTGCCGGTAAATCTATGGCATTGCGCCCCGACCACGACTTATCCCTGGAAGCTGCCCGCGCCGACACCAGTTTCTTTGGCCATCCGCGCGGCCTGGCCACTCTGTTCTTCACCGAAATGTGGGAGCGCTTCAGCTACTATGGCATGCGCGCCATTCTGATCCTGTTCCTGACGCACAAGATTGCCGAAGGCGGTCTGGGCTTCGACAATTCCAAAGCCG
>Ga0105857_1000857_pt1 | contig 10084 bp, 8 predicted proteins | sample OrgsoiDNA_201061_FD_89682 | JGI IMG/M metagenome (GOLD analysis project Ga0105857, IMG submission 89682) | Permafrost soil microbial communities from the Arctic, to analyse light accelerated degradation of dissolved organic matter (DOM) -... | ecosystem: Environmental > Terrestrial > Soil >...
TGCCCAAGCCATAAAACTGCAAACATATACTGCCGATACAATGACTTTGGATGGGGCATTTAAAATTAACGACCCCAATTCTTTATGGAATGGAAGAGAACTGTATGACCTATATAAAGAAGCTCATACTCCATGGGAATGGCATGCGGAGCTTTTTAATTATGCGAACTCATTGGGATTAATCGCTTTTAGTACACCCTTTGACGAAAGCGCGGTTGATTTTCTTGAAACTCTAAATGTACCTTTATATAAGATATCATCTTTTGAGAACACAGATTGGCCTTTGTTGAAAAAAGTGGCAAAAACAGGAAAACCTGTTATTATGTCAACAGGAGCCTCATCAATTGCACAAATTGCCGAGGCTGTTGAGGTTTTAAAAACAGCAGGGTGTAGTGAACTTGTTTTATTAAAATGCACAAGCACCTACCCAGCTACGCCAGAAAACACTAATTTGAAAACGATACCGCATCTGCAGCAATTATTTAATTGCACGGTTGGCCTGTCAGACCATACACTTGGTATTGGAGTTTCTATAGCGGCCATTGCATTGGGAGCCGCTGTAATAGAAAAGCACTTTACATTAAACAGAGAAGACGGAGGAGTGGACTCTGTATTTTCAATTGAACCAGCAGAACTTAAGAATTTGGTAATTGAATCTGAACGGGCTTGGCGGGCATTAGGTAACATTAAATATGGTGTACAAAAGGCCGAAGAAAAAAGCGTGTTTTACAAACGTTCAATTTACATATCAGAAAACATTAAAGCCGGAGACTTATTTACTCAAGAAAATATCAGAGTAATCAGGCCCGGGGATGGGTTACCTCCAAAGTATTATGATCTTCTTTTAGGTAAAACAGCTCGCAAATCTTTTATAAAAGGCTTCCCTCTTAAATACGAGGATATTTTTTAATATGGGGCATCCTCAATCTAATCACTTAAGGCTCAGTTCTCAGCAATTTGTTACAAAAACCTGACCCTGTTTTGTTGAAAAATGCTCCGCAGCTTATTGTGGGAGCTTATTTATATTCACATTGAAAATACCAGCTGCTTTATTAGAAAACTTTAAGATAAAAGAAAATCTTAATGCATTAATTTACCTGGGTGCTTCTGTATTTAGTGCTTTAGTGGGGTTAGTAATGCTGAGGTTTTTTACAAAATACCTTGGGCCCGAAGACATCGGTATATTTGGGTATGTAACAACTGTGAATGCCTTTCTTATCCCTCTCTTTACAATTAACCTGAATAGCTTTTACATAAAAAAAGTTTATCAATCTACAAATTCAAGTGAGCCCAAAGAATTGCTTGGAACTATTGTACTTTTTTCGCTGGTGTGGACAATATTTGTAATTATTTTCTTAACATTTTTTGGGGGATGGATTTTCGGGTTTTATAAAATAAAGGTGGCTTTTTATCCTTATATGTTTTTAACCCTGCTTAGCAATATATTTATTGGAGCCACAAGCATTATTGTATTGCAGTACCGCATACTTTCAAAGGCATGGATGTATTTCATGATCAATGCGTTACAAACGCTGCTCCTTATCGGGATGGGATACGCTTTTGTCGGGATTATTCATTGGGGAATTTATGGGCGAATATATGGAGTGTTTATTGGCAGCACATTAATTGGAATAATTAGTGTTGTGTTATTATTGCCTTATATAAAATGGACCATCAATAAACAAATTTTAAAAGAGGGGCTTAAATTTTCGATGCCGCTGATACCCTATACGCTTGCCATTTTATTATATGATATGTTAGACCGGGTCTTTTTGGAAAGATATTCATCATCAATGGCAAGCACAGGCATTTACAATATAGGGGCACAATTCGCGCTTATTATAGGTATGCTTTCATTAGCTTTTTACAGATCGTATGAACCTGTTATTTATAAACTAATAGAGGAGGGCAATGAAAGTGTGGTTGCAAAAAAAGTATTAATGTTAAATAATTTGCTGCTTTTAATATCCATATTGTTTATACTATTTGCAGGGCCAGTTATTAACTACATTACTCACGGAAAGTTTACCAATTCAGTAATTTTGGCAGCATTACTTGTTATTGCATTTTATTTTAAATCTGCTTATATTTTGTTTAATACCATATTAGCTGCTCATTCAAAAACAAAAGAAATAATGATCTTTTCGTTGTTAGGGCTTGGGTTTATTATAGTAACCAGTATTTTCATTGTGCCGAAGTATAATAACATGGGTACGGCTTATATAAAAACCACCTTATATATGTTAATGTGCATTGGATCATTCTTTTTAACAAAAAAAACCGCAATTTATAAACGCTACATCCTGCATACACTAATTTCAGGCATTGGGTTATTTGTTTTGGTTGCACTATTAAACAGAGCGGGATATTTATAATGAAAAAAAAGCTAAGCATTTTTGAACTAGCTGAAAAGTTTACCGCAATGGAATCCAGGCATGACCTTTTTGCCAAAGAAACCCCAGACGGAGTTAAATACTGGGATGCATTACGCTATGGCATTTATCTAACAATTCTTTTTAAATATGGATTTGTTGAAGATAGTTATTTCTCAGTTCCCCGTATTAGCCCTCAAAAAAAGCTCATCAAATCAGCGTATCTCTTATTTCGGGCTTTATTAAACGATTTTAATTTATTTCTTTCGAGCAAAAAAAAATATGCGTATATCTTTCTGTCGATATCACGGTTTGAAGACAAGTCAGGTAATCCTGCAGATTTTGTTTTAAAAGATATTTATGATCAGTTACAAAAGGACTCATTTTGTATTGAATTTTTCAGACACAAATCATTTGGTTTTTTTAAGCGTAATACAAAAGGCAGATACTTTACTTATAAACTTGAACTGATGAACTTGATATCTAAACCTCGTAAATCAGACTGGTCTTATATAACAAACGTTATTAATGCTGAATATGATTTAGATATCAACTGGGGTGACGTGTTTGATTACAAAATTTTAGAATATAAAAACGAGTATAAATTTTTTAAAAAAATATTTAAGAGAATAAAACCAAAATATCTTTTTTTTCAATCCCTTCCAAAAGGAATGATTGCAGCGGCAAATGATCTGAATATTATTACAATTGATGTTCTGCACGGATACACAAACAATTTGGGAATGTTTTATGGCTATTCAAAAAGTGCTCCGCCAAAGCAAGTTAAAACATTGCCTCAAAAGCTATTTACCTTTAGTGAATATTCAAGTTCGATAATCGATTTTCCGGTTGAGAAAGTAGTTGTCGGAAACAGCTACTTTTTTGAACAAAAGAGTATTTGCGAATCGGCCAAATCGGCAATCATGATTGTAAGTGGATTTTTCATACACGATTACTTATCAGCGGCAACATATAGTCTTGCCGTGGCACATCCTGATGTTACTTTTTATTATAAACTCCATTCAAATCAGGGGCAGCAGGAACTAGAGTGCAGAAGACATTTTTCGCCCTTGTCAAACGTCGCAGTAATTTATACTGAGAAAAATGTAAATGAAATCATGGACGATTGTTTTGCGATTATCGTGATTCAATCAACAGTTACATACCAGGCGCTTCAAAAAGGATTGAAAGTATTTATCTTCAAAAAGGACTATTATGAAATATCCTATGATGTCTTTAACGAACCTGGTGTTTTTTTAGTTGATAACTGGAAAGAATTATCAACTTTGTTAAGTAATAAAGACCTTCAGGGCAATACAGTATCAAAGACCATGTTTTTTGAGCCGTTTAACAAAAATGTATTGGAAGAGGTAATTAATTTTTAGCCATATAAGGGACATTATGGGCCAACCGTTCATATATAACATCATTAATGAATATTTTCAGATCAGCGGCACATTTATCTAAAAAAATATTTTTTTGGCTTGCACATGCCAGGCTATTTAAAAAATATTCTTTTAGTTCTACCATATTATCTTCTTTAAAAATACAGGGGCACCCTTATATAGAAATTGGAGAAAATGTATATATTCATTCACGTTCGTGGTTAGGGGTATATAAAACCTCCGATATAGTTCCTGAATTAGTTATCTCGTCGGGCAGTTGTTTGGGAAATTTCAATCATATATCGTGCATGCGTAGCGTTATAATCGGCAAAAAGGTACTAACGGCGGATCATGTATTTATTAGCGATCATTTACATAATTATAGTGATCCAGGTACTCCAATAATGGATCAGCCCATTCTTTTCAAAGGCCAGGTAATAATCGGTGATGGCGCCTGGCTTGGGCAAAACGTTTGTATAATAGGAGCAAGCGTGGGCAAAAATAGCATTATAGGGGCAAACAGTGTTGTAACAAAAGATATACCTGACTATTGTGTTGCTGCGGGCATTCCTGCAAAAGTTATAAAGGAGTACAATTTTAAAACTAAACAGTGGGAAAAAGTAAAATATCCGGTATAATCAGGTTGACATTCAAAAGATTAAGGGAGTAATTAAATAAGTGCTTACAAATATATTTAACGATACGGACGTTCTGTTTATATGTCCGGAATTTTATCATTACCATCACTCACTTATTACTGCAATGAGTGATGCAGGAGCGCGTGTTCATTATATTCCTACAATTGAGGAAAAACTTAACGATCTTTTTAAAATAAAGTCAGTATCAGTTATAAAAAATTATTACAGCACTGAATTTAAAAAACACTACGGTAAAAATATAACTTATCTTTTTCAAATAAGAGGAGAGAATATTGATGTTGAACTTTACACCCCATTTATAAAATCCGGGACAACGTTAATTATGTATCAATGGGATTCTATAAAAAACTTTGATTATACAAAACTAATCCCCTATTTTAATAAATCTTTTTCGTTTGATCCCGCTGACTGCTTGAAATTTTCTTCTTTGTCTTATTTTCCAATGTTTCATGAAATAGACAATAAAGAAGAGCAGGAGGATATTAATGACTTACTTATTGTTGCAAGCTTTGCCTATTGGCGATATAAAACCATTGATAGATTTTATAAACTATCGCAAAAATACCAGCTAACCAGCTTTATGAAATTAAGGCTGCCACTTAAAACTTATGTTAAATTTTATGCAAGCGGCAAATACATTAACCCTAAATTATTGTCGATCCGTCATATAAAAAAAAGTACATATACTTACTTTTTAGCTCATTCAAAAGTTATTATAGATATTCCCAGCCCTAATCAAACTGGTTTAACAATAAGGTCACTGGAAGCAATGGCTGCCAATAAAAAATTAATTACAACAAATAAGCAAATTGTGAATGAGTCTTTTTACTCACCTCTTAATACCTTTATACTGGAAGATAAATTTAATGAGGACCTAATCATGGATTTTATTCAAGATGAAAAAAAGCAGTATGTAAACATGGATGCTTTTTATATTAATAACTGGCTTTTAACTATATTTTGTTAGTTTTTAATGTATGATTAGGGTTTTAATTATTGATAACAGTTTAGATATTACCGGCGCAAGTTTAGCCATAATCAAATCGGCTCAAGAAATCAGGGATGCAGACGCGGAATTTGTTTTCATTTATCCCAAAAATTCAAAATGTGTCGATATAACTCGTAATGCAGGATTCACTACTTATGAGATGAAATTTGTCGAGATCAGCAGGCGCTTATCTGATCTGTTGTTTTATTTCCCCATGCTGCTCAAAAATGCTTTCAGCATAAGTCGACTCATAAAAAAAGAAAAAATTGATCTTATACATGTTAATGATATTTATAACATGCTCGGATTGTGTGTGAAGATTTTTATAAGAACAAAAGTGATAACGCACGTACGCCGTATGCCAGAGTCGTTTCCGAAAGCCATTTATAAAACGTGGAGCTGGTTGCATATAAAATTTGCAGATCGTATTGTAGCAGTATCAGAAGCAAACAAACGAGGTTTGCCTATTAATAATAAAACTGAAGTTATTTACGATTCGCTACCCGAAATACAAAAATATAACGCTTACGAGATAAAAGATAAGCTTGATGGCACTATCAAGATACTATATTTAGCGAATTATACTGATGGTAAAGGACATAAACACGCTTTATATGTGCTAAAGAGAGCAATTGACGAATTTCCAGACCGCGAATTTTACCTAAATTTTTATGGAGGTAATTTCGGGTTGACTAAAAATAATTTTTATAAAAACGATTTAATAGCTTTAGCAAAAAAATTAGGTATTAGTGCGTTTGTGTGTTTTAATGATAAATCGTCAGACGTAGAAAAAGAGATGAAAGCGCACGATGTGATATGGAATTTTTCTGATTCTGAGTCTTTTTCGCGGGTAACATTAGAAGCACTTTTTTACAGTATACCGGTAATTGCAACAGATGTTGGTGGTACAAATGAAATGCTTGTAAATAATAAGGGTGGCATATTAGTAAAGGCAAAGAGCGTTGAGGAAATGTACGCTGGATTTAAACGGCTAATTAGTGACGATACATGGAGAGTTTCTATGTCAAAATATGGGTATGATTTTGTTAGAACACACTTTAGTATCGGCAACACATCCATGAAGATAAAAAAGATTTATCAGGATGTTTAAAGTTAAAAACTACAGGATACTAGATGGAACAAATTGAATATCAGATAAAGCCTGCGAGCATTAGTATTATTGGAGAACATAACCATACGGTCAGAGCTTTTAAGATGTTAGGTTTAAATTCACAATATTGAAAAAGAATATCCTTTTTATTGTTCCTTATCCACATAACACAGCGCCCAGTCAGCGGTTGAAATTTGAACAATATTACCCGGAATTTGAAAGATTGGGCTTTAACATTACATCGCTTTCTTTTGTTAATAAAAGTTTTCAGAAGATTATTTATAAAAAAGGTTTTTACATCACAAAAGCTATTTTTACGATTATTGCCTATTTTAAAAGATACTTTGCTTTAATTAAAGTAAATAAATACGATGTTGTATATATCCATTTATGGGGTACGCCGTTAGGTTTACCTATTTATGAATGGTGTTTACGCAAACTTTCAAAAAAGCTTATTTATGATATTGATGATTTGGTATACTTAGGTAAAACCAGCCAGAATAACAGATTTTTAGCGATACTAAAGGGTAAAATGAAACCCATTTATTTAATGAAATATGCTGACCATGTAATAACGTGCACTCCTTACCTCGATGCATTTGTTAAAAATTATAATCACCACACTACCGATATTTCTTCAACCATTAATACCACTTCCTACATACCCATTAACACTTACCATAACGATCATGAATTGATTATAGGTTGGAGTGGCAGCCATAGCACATCGCAATATCTTTATTTGTTAAAAAATGTTTTTATTGAATTACAAAAACACTTCTCATTTAGGTTACTGGTAATGGGCGACGCCGACTTTGATATACCTGGGCTTAGCATAGAGGCTATTGCCTGGAAAGAAGAATGGGAAGTAAGCACGTTACAAAAAATGGATATAGGTGTATACCCATTGCCACATAATGAAGAATGGGTGTTAGGTAAAAGCGGGCTAAAAGCACTGCAGTACATGGCTTTAGGTATCCCTACAATAGCCACTAATGTTGGTTGCAATAACAGAGTTATAGAAAACGGAACAAGTGGATTTTTAGTGGATAATGAACAAGAATGGCTTGAAAAGCTCAAATTGCTTTTTCAGGATGCGCAACTTCGAAAAAAGATAGGGATGCAGGCAAGATCAAGGGTCGAAAAAAAGTTTTCAATAACAGCTACCGCACCAATTTACCTTAAAGTTTTTAATAGTCTTTAAACAGGGTTATTATTAGGATTAGCATAATTCAATTCATTTTCCTCGGTACTGTTTACTCCATTATCGTTAAAAACAAGTATCATTAAAAACAGCATATAAAAAGGAGTGCAAGGGATTTTATAACGCGACAAGGTGCCAAAATTATAGCTTGATACCCCAACAAGAAAAGCAAATACAACGGTAAATATTATACACATGATTAAATTTGGGTCGTGATATATCGTTTTTACGGTTTTTGCAATGTTTCGTTTAAAAATCAAATACAATGTTAACAGCAATACCCCTGTTGATTCTAAAGCATTAAATAGTTGGATTATACTGTGCGATTCCCACAAATAAGGCCTGAAAAGAGTTACGTTAATTGCAGGTACTATTTTCTTTGATATACCGACAACAGAGGGGTCAAAGTCTCCCAGGTCATAAGCTGATCCTCCGCTATCTAGCGAAACCCTCAGCAAATAGTCTTTTTGTTTAACAATGGTTTCCAAAATTTCTTCAGTGGTGAATTTGGGCAAATAGGCCACAGCCTTTTTTAAACCAGTATATGCCACAAATAAAAAGATGGCTAATACTATGTAAAAAACAACTTTTTTGCCAGGGTTAGGGTTTACAGATAACCTTTTTTTATAGCTGAGCAATGTTTTGAAAACCAATAAAGGAAATAACACAATTAATATGTAAGCCTTGATAAGTAGCAATAATACAATCGAAATTAGGGTGAGAACCAACAGCTTTACTTTAAATGTTCCCTTCTCAAACATCATGTAAAAGCTGTAAACCAGGCAGCCTATCGCAAACATGCAAAAGCTATCTTTAAAAAGGCCAGAGCCCCACACGATGGTACCAGGCATAAATAAAACGGCAATAGCAATATATTTGGTTATGGTTTTATATTGATTAGCAAAGGTTAAAAACATTAACCACATCCCTATAAATGATATGGATGCTATAACAACATTGATCACCAGATATTTGGTAAAGCAAAAAACGCCAATAATTGCGCCCAGGCACGATGTAGTATATGCCGCTGTATCATCGTACCAGAACATATCGGCCATTGCATGTGCATCAGCATAATTATTTTCGTTGGCATGATGTGTTATTAGTCTGAACCAAGTATCCGGAGAGCTTATTAATGTTGAATTAATGAGTTGCGAATGGAGGAAATAGTTAAACGTATCGCCACCACCGTTATAGTAATAATAATATATTAACCCTATAAAAATGGCTCCGCCAATTTTTGCTGTTAAACCTAATATGAAATATTTTCTATAAGGGTGTCCATCAGGATAGTATTTATTGCGATAATAGAATGCTATTTTATAAATAAGAAACAGGTAAAAAGGCAATAAAATATAGTCGGATGCAGTAATTTCTGCCATGGTGTACCCCTGTGTGTTTGATGTTACTAACGGTGTAAAATAACAAAATATATTTCACTATAATTATGCACAAATAATGCGGTACTAAATATTTAACACGTGTGCGGAATTAACGGACTTTTATATAAGAAAGTCAACCCTGATATTACCCGGCAGTTACAATTAATGAATACTGCCATTATTCACCGCGGCCCTGATGATGACGGTGTATACCACACCGATAATGTGGGAATGGGTATGCGCCGGCTATCGGTTATTGATCTTTCAACCGGTAACCAGCCAATGAAAAACAACGCAGGTGATGTGACCATTGTTTTTAACGGTGAAATTTATAATTACCGTGATCTAAAAGCAGAACTTGAGCAACAGGGAATAATATTTGCAACACAATCGGACACGGAAGTTATTTTAAAATTATATGAGCAATATGGCGAAGCTCTGCTGGGTAAGTTGAATGGCATGTTCGCCTTTTCCATTCATGATAAAAGGACTGATGAGATATTTATTGCCCGTGACAGATTTGGCGAAAAGCCACTTTATTACCACCATAATCCAGAGCAATTTATATGGGCATCTGAACTGAAAAGCATAGTGGCGGTTAAGCCGGAACTAAAAGAAATTTCGAAAGAAGCGTTAACACTTTATTTTTCGCTAACTTATATACCGGCGCCATATTCTATATATAAGGATGTGTTTAAACTTTTGCCGGGCCATTATCTGAAGATCAATACATCAACCTTCGAAAAAGAAATACACGAGTACTGGGATATTAACCCGGGTGCGAGAACCGATCGTGATATTACATATTCGGGCGCCCAGAAACAGATACGCAGCCTGCTTTTTGAATCGGTTGAGCAAAGGATGATCGCTGATGTGCCTTTAGGTGTTTTTTTAAGCGGGGGGGTAGATTCGACGATTATTGCTGCGATAATGGCCAAAAATACCCACCAAAAGGTGAAAACATTTTCGGTAGGGTATGAAAA
>Ga0105857_1000859_pt1 | contig 10070 bp, 9 predicted proteins | sample OrgsoiDNA_201061_FD_89682 | JGI IMG/M metagenome (GOLD analysis project Ga0105857, IMG submission 89682) | Permafrost soil microbial communities from the Arctic, to analyse light accelerated degradation of dissolved organic matter (DOM) -... | ecosystem: Environmental > Terrestrial > Soil >...
TGGCTTTCTCGACCTGAAAGATCGCCCGGTGCTGGTGGTGGGCGCCGGTAAGGTCGCGCTCCGAAAAACCAGAGGCCTGCTGGAAGCCGGCGCGCGCGTGACGGTGATCGCCCCCGATTGGGAATCGGACTTTGAAACCCTGCCGGTGCGCCGGCGCGATATCGTCGGGCTTTCCGATGCGGCCCAGTGGTCCTCCCTTCCCTTGGATTCCGCCGCAAGTTTACAGGTATACTGAGCAAAGGATAAACATGAAACGGTATCTGGCTGGCGGACTTCTGGCTTGTAGCTGGTTGACAGTGGCTGGCGCGCAATCGATGCCCCCGCTGAATTGGAAGCCTGTATTACACCCGGTGGTTCCGGCGAAGGGGGCAATCCAGGTTGTGTTTGCCGAACCTGGTCCACCCGAGCCGTGGGTGGCTACGGTGCTCGTGGACCGCAACGCGGATAAGGCCCAATGCGGGGCCGGGTTCGCGATCGTCGATGGTGTCTGGGTTTCCAGAATGGAAGACTTGCCGGCCACCAGCATTGAAATCAAGAATAGCCGGGTCCGGCTCTCGCCCGTGGCTCACAAACCACTGGCATTGTTTTGCCGGGTTCCGGACGGAACCGAAACGAGTTTTGTCCACGATAACGGGACCTTTGTGTCTCACAAAGGGAGCTTTACGGTATGCACTGGCAGCATCACATCACAGACCCCCAGGATTTTTGACGGTTTGCTGTTATTGCAGCGCCTGGTTTCCGAGGGAGAGACCAGGTGCAATTCCTAAGGGCAGGCGCGAAGTCCACGGTATGGACACTGCCGAGATCCACACGCCCGCTGACATCAATTCGAAGATAGACCGCTCGCACCCATCGCGAGGGTCCGTGCTACATTTTGAGATTGAAACATTACCCTGTCTTTCTCGACCTGAAGGATCGCCAGGTGCTGGTGGTGGGCGCCGGTAAGGTGGCGCTCCGAAAAACCAGAGGTCTGCTGGAAGCCGGCGCTCGCGTGACGGTGATCGCCCCCGATTGGGAATCGGACTTCGAAACCCTGCCGGTGCGCCTGGTGCCGCGGCGTTTCCGCGCTTCGGATCTGGGCAATGCCGTGCTGGTTTTCGCCGCCACCAACGACCGCCTCACCAACCACCGCATCGGCATCGCCGCCAAAGGCAAGGGCGTGTTCGCCAACATCGCCGATTCCGCCGAAGAGTGCCATTTCATTGTGCCGGCGCGCGTTCAGCGCGGCAGCGTCCAGGTCGCGATCTCGACTGGCGGAGAAAATCCGCGCCTCTCCGCGGAGTTGCGCAAGAAGCTGGAGGAGGTTCTGTAAGCCAGGGTGAAAAATTCAATTGGGCCGCAGATGAACCGTCATGGGCCGCGTCCCCGCGGCCCATGACGGTTCATCCGCGGCCTGATTCTTTCGCAACTGATTTTCGCTAAACTGAAGCATCCCGATGCCCACACAGGCCCGACCGGCAGGCGCGCGCCAGTTCTTCTCCCGCCAGGGCGCCCTTTCCAAGTGGCATCCGAACTACGAATTCCGCACGGGCCAGGTGGAGATGGCCGAAGCCGTTGAATCCGCCCTCGCCGACAAGCGCCACCTGATTGTCGAAGCCGGCACGGGCACGGGAAAAACGCTGGCCTACCTGGTGCCCGCCCTGCTCTCCGGCAAGCGCATCGTGGTCTCCACCGGCACCAAAAACCTGCAGGAGCAGCTCTTTTTCAAAGACGTCCCCTTCCTGCAGCGGCACTTCCCGCGCCCGCTCAAAGTCTGCTACATGAAAGGCCGCAACAACTACGCCTGCCGCCAGAAAATCTACGACGCCGAAAAAGAGCCCGTGCTCACTGGCCTCGAAGAAGTCGCCGATTTCGAAATCATTCACGCATGGGAAAAGACCACCGAGTTCGGCGACCGCGCGGAAATCAAGAGCCTGCCGGAATCCTCCACCGCCTGGGCCAAAGTGGATGCCCGCAGCGATATGTGTACCGGGCAGAAGTGCCCCAACTACGAGCGCTGCTTCATCACATTGATGCACCAGCGCGCCGCCGAAAGCGACATCATCATCGTCAACCACCACCTCTTCTTCGCCGACCTTTCCCTGAGGGACGAAAACCACGAAGGCGGCATTCTGCCCGAATACCACGCCGTGGTCTTTGACGAAGCCCATGAGATCGAAGACGTGGTGGGCCAGTACTTCGGGGTTTCCATCAGCAATTACCGGTTCCAGGACTTGCGGCGCGACCTCTCGATCGTCGGCCGCTTGAAGAAGTTCGGCACCCCGGAACTGGATCGCATCCTGGGGCGCCTGGAAGAACTCACCGTACAATTCTTCAGCCTCTTCGGCGACGTTGACCGCCGCGTTGCGTTCGTGGGACGCGAAGCCTTCCGCGAAGACTACGAAGAAGCCTACTCCGACCTGCTGACCGCGCTTGACCTGGTGGCCTCGCATCTTAAGCTGATCCAGAACCCGCCCGAAGAGATCCTGCCGCTGTTCCGCCGCACCCAGGAAATGCGCGAAGGCCTCCGCTTCGTGATGGAGGAAGACGACGAGAACTTCGTCTACTGGGTGGAGAAGCGCGGCCGCGGCGTCTTTCTCCAGGCCACCCCCATCGACGTCTCGAAGATCGTGTCCGAACGCCTGTTCAACCGGGTGGAGACCGCGGTGCTGACGTCGGCAACCCTGGCCGTGTCGGGCGGCTTCGAGTACACCGAAAAGCGTCTGGGCCTGGCGGGCGCCCGCACACTGGTGGTGGCCGGCCATTTCGATTACCAGAAGCAGGCGCTGCTCTATGTGCCTCAACAACTGCCGGAACCGCGCAATCCCGCGTTCACGAAGTGCGCCGCCGAAGAGGTGCTGCGGATTCTGAAGCTCAGCCGCGGCCGGGCTTTCGTGCTGTTCACCAGTTACCAGCAGATGCGGCTGGTGCATGACCAGGTCTCGCTCGAGATCGAATACCCCACCCTGCTGCAGGGCACCGGGCCGCGCCATGCGCTGCTTGATGAGTTCCGCGCCACGCCCAACTGCGTGCTGTTTGCGACCTCCTCGTTCTGGCAGGGAGTGGATGTGCCGGGTGAACAGCTAAGCTGCGTTATCATAGATAAGTTGCCCTTCGCGGTGCCCAACGATCCGGTGGTCAATGCGCGCATCGAAAGCATCCGCAAAGCGGGGGGGAATCCGTTTTACGATTACCAGATTCCGCAGGCCGCCATCGCGCTGAAGCAGGGATTCGGGCGGCTCATCCGCAGCAAGTCGGACCGCGGCGTGCTGGTCCTGCTGGACAATCGCATCACCAGGCAGCGTTACGGGCAGGTATTTTTCGACAGCCTGCCGGATTACGGATTCACCACCCGCCTGGAAGACGTGGAGAAGTTTTTCAATGTTTGAAGTGACTATCGAAGAATCGTTCTCCGCCGGCCATGCCCTGCGGAACTATCACGGCAAGTGCGAGAACGTGCATGGGCACAACTACCGGTGCCAGGTGACGCTTGAGGGCAGGCAACTGGACTCCATCGGGTTGCTGGTGGATTTCGTGGAGCTGAAGCGGGTGGTGCATTCCGTTCTGGACCGCATGGACCATCAATGGCTGAACGAGTTTCCGCCGTTCGACGCCATCAACCCCTCGGCCGAAAACATGGCCAGATTCATCTACGAGGAAGTTCACGCCGGATTGCAGACAAAGGAAGGCGTCTGCATCGCCTCCGTCAAGCTTTGGGAGACGGACACGTGCAGCGCCACCTACCGCGCGTAAGGGATGCATTTTAAGCTACGTTCCACTCCAGCCACCGCAGCATTTCCCGCTGCCGGTCGGTCTGCCCCAACCCCACTTCCAGATTGACATAGCGGACACCCCGCGCCGCCGCCAACCGCGATAGCGAACCATCGTCGTCCTTCGGCGCGTGCTGCTGCAGCACTACGTTGTAGGGTGACGTCCGCAGCTTGGCAAAATCCCGGGGGTCGGTGCAGAGGAAGAATGCGTGTGGGTTGCCCGGCTCGCGAAGAGACGTCTCGTCGCTGATCGGCGCTTCATCCGTGACCGAGTATCCCTCGCTGTTGTTGTGCAGCGCCACCAATAGCCCTGCTTGCGGTGGAAGCAGAGCCCGCACCAGGCGCTCACGACCGAGGTCGAGCAAATCGAGGGCGGCCTCGAAGCCATCGGGCGCCAGGCCGGGGTTGAGACGCTTCAGGCTGGCCTCCGCTCCAGCCCGCGAAAACATGCGGTTGGGATCGATCTGGGCCGAACTCACGGTCACGTTGCGCGTGTGGTTTTCCACCAGGTAAGCGATGCCTTCGTGAGTCTCCATGTGCCGTGTGAGCACGGCCCGCGCCGTCTCCTCATTGCCATGAATCAGCAGGTACCGGCGCTTGGAATGCCCGTTCCGCAGAATGCCGAAACGCGCGCCCGCCAGGCTGATATGCTTCCGGCGGAAGAACGGAAACCATCCGAAAGCCAGGAATTCCCGGCGCGAGAAGCCCTGGCTCATGGGTGTTCTTCCTCCGCCGGCTTCTTGTGCTTCGGCTTCTTGCGGAGCGATTTCGGTTGAATGGTTTTCGCGGCCGGCACGGCCCCCACGCGTTCCCGGGCAATGGCCTTGATTTCCTTGCCCAGGTTAAATTTTTTCTTCTTGCGCGCCACTCATCCTCCGCACCGTCGCGGCCAGCATCGCCGGAGAAAACGGCTTAGGCAGAAATGCCACGCGCCCCGGGGCGGCGGCTTCCACGGTGGTTATGTCCACGGGATACCCGCTCGCCGCCACCACGCACATCGCCGGATTCGCTCGCAGCAATCGCAAGGCCAGCGCCTCCATACTCATCCCGGGCATGGTCGCGTCCAGCACGGCTAACGCGAAATCGGCCGGCGACGCTTCCACTAACCGCCACGCCTCGTCCGTGCTGTTCAAGGCAGTCACGGAGTACCCCAGACGGCTCAGGTAAGCGCTCACCATCTTGAGAAGGGAAGGCTCATCGTCCACAATCAGGATTCGTCCGCCGGAGTTCGTCATCCCTACTGAGAATTCTACACGGAATTGAAACGCGTCATGATTGAGGTGAAAGGGAATCGCGCGCGGAGGCATTCCCAGGATGGAGAGATTATGAAACTGGCTTTAACACTGCTTCTGAGCGCAACGCTGGCATTGCCCGCGGAACTTCCGGTGAAACAAGTGGTGCTGTACAAGCACGGTGTGGGATTTTTCGAGCGGTCGGGCAAACTCGCGCCGGGCGAATCCGCGCGCCTCGATTTCAACGCGTCGGAGATGAACGATGTGCTGAAGTCGCTCACCATCGAAGAGCGCGGCGGCGGAAAGATCTCCGGCCTGCGATACGATTCCATGGACCCGCTCAGCCACAAACTCTCCGAGTTTCCGTTCCATATCGGCGGCGCGCAACCCTTGAGCGGCATGTTCGACCAGTTGAAAGGCGCGCGTCTGGAGTTGAGGTTCGGCAATGAAACCGTGTCGGGCGTCATTGTCAACGGCCGTTTGATCGCGGGCAGCGACAAGCAGCCCGAACGCGAACAACTCACGCTGCTGCTGGATTCAGGCGAGCTGCGCAACCTGGATCTGAGCGCCGCCACCGGCATCCGCTTCACCGATGCGCAATTGCAGCAGCAGTTCAAGGATTATCTGGCGGCGCTCTCGGCGGCGCGCTCCAAAGACAAACGCAGCGTGTATATCGATTCCACCGACTCGAAGGAGCGCGAGGTGATTGCCGATTATATGATTCCTTCGCCCGTGTGGAAATCCAGCTACCGGTTGATCTTCGGCGAGAAAGGGCAGCCGGTGCTGGAAGGCTGGGCCATGGTGGATAACACCACCGGCGAAGATTGGACCAAGGTGCGGCTTTCGCTGGTTTCGGGCCGTCCGATTTCTTTCGTCACCCAGCTCTATGCGCCCAAGTATGTGGAGCGGCCCGCGGCGGAATTGGCGGATGACACCGCGGCCCGGCCGGTGGTGCATGAAGGAAGCTTCGAAAAGGCGACCTCCGGAGTGATAGGCGGCATTGCAGGAAGGGGCGGAAACCGCAGAGATGCCGTGAGTGAGTCAATGGCAATGATGGCGCCACCACCGCCGCCGCCGGCTTTCCAAATCGTTTCTCCCAGCTCCATCGTCGCCGACGCCACCGCCCGCGAGCTGGGCGAACTGTTCGAGTACCGCATCGCCCAGCCCGTCACCATCCGCCAGAACGAATCCGCCATGCTGCCGTTCCTGCAACAGCAGATCGCGGCGCGCAAGCTTCTGATCTATTCCGACCACGGCTCGCAGCATCCCACCAACGCCGCCGAACTGGCCAACAACACCGGCAAGACGCTCGATGGCGGCCCCATCACGGTCTACGACGGCGGAGTTTACGGCGGCGAGGCCCTCATGGAAACGCTTAAATCGAGCGACAAGCGCCTGATCAGCTATGCCGTCGATCTGGGCACCCGCGTTACGGAAGCCTTCGGCAGCAAGCAGGCCATCGTCCGCGAGATCCACGCCGGCCACGGCATGATGACTACCAAACTGGCCTCCGAAGAGACCCGCACCTACACCGTTCGCAATGTGGACCAGAAGGCCAAGACTCTGATCGTGGAGCATCCGCTGCGCCCGGGCTACACGCTGCTCAATCAGAAGCCCCCCGAGAAGACACCGAACAATTACCGGTTCGAGATTCAACTGGCCTCTGGCGCCACACAGGAATTCCCCGTTTCCGAAGAGCGCATTTACGACCAGCAGGTCGCCGTAACCAACCTGACTCCGGATGTGATTCTCAGCTACGTGCGCAACCGCATCCTCAGCGACGCCGGCCGCCGCCAGTTACAGGCCATTGCCAACCAGAAGTCGCTGACGGCCGAGAACGACCGGGCCCTGCAGGAAGCCGGCGGCAAAGTTCGCGAGCTCACGACCGATGAGGACCGCATCCGGCAGAACATCGGAAGCCTGAACAATGTCAGCGGCCAGCAGCAGCAGGTACAGAACTACGCGCGCCAGCTCGATGCCCATGAGCAGCAGTTGGCCACCCTGCGCGACCGCCAGTCCGAATTGCAAAAAAAGAAATCGGCGTTGCAAGCCGAACTGGACAGGCTCATGGACGCCCTCTCATTCTAGCGTCTACTGCAGCTTCCCCCGTGCGTCCACGCGCCAGATTTCTTCCACCGTGTCGCCGCGCAAGCCGTAGACCTGCTCATGCAGATTCACCGCCACGCAGATGTGGTTGGGGATCACGTGAACGCGGTCGCCCACGGAAAACTCCCGGCCGGTTTCGGTGAGATCCACATAGCCGTGCTCCTCATTCATCTTGTGGAAACGTGCGGCCGGGGCCTCCACCACGTGGCCGAAAGTCGCCTCGGCGGGATTGGCCAGGCGATCCGAGGAGAACGTCTTGGAACCGCCATCGACGATCATGTGGCCGGGCCGCGACGTGGAAACCACCGTGGCCAGGATAGCGGCCGCGCAATCCGCCATGGTGCAGCCGCCGCTGCGGACAGTGTTGATGTCGTTAAACACATAAGTGCCCGGACGAATCTCGGTGAGTCCTTCGACTTCGTGCGAGTGGAACAGAGTGGGCGTGGATCCTCCGCTGACGATTCTTATCTCAATGCCGGCGGCGCGGAAGTCCGCTAGAATTCCGCGCACCAGCTCCGAGAGCTGCGTCAGCGCGCGCCGCCCGGGCTCATCCATATCTCTGATATGGCCGGGATAGAAAGTGATGCCTTCAAACTTCAGGTGCGGCAGCTTCCCGATCGCCTGAGCCAGATGGAGCAGCGGTTCGCCGGGCGCGACGCCGACGCGTCCGAGCCCCACATCCACTTCCGCCAGCACGCCGATTTCCACCTGCGCGGCGCGTGCGGCGCCGGAAAGCTGGCGCGCGGCCTCAACGCTGTCGAGCGCCACTGTGACATGGGTCTTGCGCGCCACTGCCGCCAGGCGCTCCAGTTTGGCGGGGCCGATTACGGGGTAAGCCACCAGCATGTCGGCCGGTTCCGCGCCCAGCATGACCTCGGCCTCGCCCACTTTGGCCACCGTCAGGCCCACGGCTCCCAATTGCAATTGACGCGCGCCCACGCGGATGGATTTGTGCGTCTTGGTGTGCGGGCGAAGCCGCAATCCGTTGTCGCGGGCGTAGCCGGCCACGCGCTGAAGATTGCGCTCGAAGATATCCAGGTCCACCACCAGTGCGGGCGTGTCGATTTCGGAGACATGCATGTAGGCTATGGTAACGTGGCTGCGTGGGCCTCCGAAATGGCAAACAGAACCCCAACACTGGCCGCTATCTTCCCCTACTGTTGGTCTTATTCGCCGGCAGCGGCTGCTCCGCTCTGATCTACGAAATCGTCTGGTATCAATTGCTGCAACTGGTGATCGGATCGAGCGCGGTTTCGCTTGGAGTTCTGTTGGCCACCTTCATGGGCGGCCTGTGCCTGGGAAGCCTGGCGCTGCCGCGGTTGCCGGTGGCGAACCAGCATCCGTTGCGCGTTTACGGAAAGCTGGAACTGGGAATCGCCCTGTGCGGCGTGCTGGCGCTGTTTGGAATGCCGCTGGTGGATTCGGTGTACACGGCGGCCGTGGGGCATGGCCTTCCGGCGATTTTGCTGCGCGCCCTGGTCTGCGCCTTGTGCCTGCTGCCTCCCACCTTCCTGATGGGCGCGTCTCTGCCGGCTGCTTCGCGCTGGATTCAGGCCACGCCGGAAGGTGTCTCGTGGCTGGGCTTGCTCTACGGCGCCAACACCGTGGGCGCAGTGTTCGGTTGTTTGTTGGCCGGCTTCTACCTGCTGCGCGTTTTCGATATGGCTACGGCCACCTACGTGGCTGCCGCAATTAACGTGGCCGTGGCTTTGGCGAGTTTCGCGCTGGCAGGCAGGACCTCCCGGCAAATCGCTTCGGCCCAACCTTCACCCGTTACGAGAGTCGCCACCCCGGTCGCCAAAAATGCCTGGCCGGTTTATGCGGCCATCGGGCTCTCCGGGGCCTGCGCGCTGGGCGCCGAAGTCATCTGGACCCGGTTGCTCGGGCTGATGCTGGGCGCGACGGTATACACGTTCTCCATTATTCTGGCGGTGTTCCTGGTGGGTTTGGGAGGCGGCAGCACCGTGGGGTCGCTGATGGCCCGCAAGTCCGCGAGCGCGAAAGCCACACTCGGCTGGAGCCAGATGCTGCTGGCCGGGGCCGTGGCCTGGACGGCATACATGCTGGCCCAATCGCTGCCCTACTGGCCCATCAATCCGCTGCTCTCCACCAACCCCTGGTTCACGTTTCAGATCGATCTGGTGCGCTGCCTCTGGGCCATTCTGCCGGCGGCGTTTTTGTGGGGCGCAAGTTTTCCGCTGGCGCTGGCCGCCGCGGCCGGGCCCGAAGACGACCCGGGACGGCTGGTGGGCGGCATCTACGCGGCCAATACCGGCGGGGCCATCCTGGGTGCTCTGGGTTTCAGCATGATCCTGATCCCGTGGATCGGCACCGGCCATTCCGAGCGGGCGCTCGTGATTCTGTCGGCCGTAAGCGGCCTGCTGATATTGGCGCCGCGTCTTTACACTCGGGGGCTGCCCTTCCGCTGGTTCGCCGCGGCCGCGCTGCTGGCGGCCACGGTGGGCGCGGTGCTGCTGGCGCAGGGCGTCTCCGGCGTTCCGGGAATGCTGATCGCCTATGGCCGCCGTATGACCACCTCCGCCGGCCGCTCCAAGATTCTGTTCACGGGCGAGGGAATCAATTCCTCGATCGCCATTTCGGAGTGGGACGACGGCGCGTTGCAATTCCACGTCAGCGGCAAAGTGGAGGCTTCCACCGAGCCGTACGATATGCGGCTGCAGCGCATGCTGGGCCACATGCCGGCGCTGTTGCACCCCAATCCGAAATCGGTGCTGATCGTCGGCTTCGGCGCGGGGGTAACGGCCGGTTCGTTCGTGCCGCACCGCGAGGTGGAACGTATCGTGATCTGCGAAATGGAGCCGTTGATTCCGCCGACTGCGACCAGGTATTTCGGCAGGCAGAATTACCACGTGATCGACGACCCTCGTACCCAAATCGTTTACGACGACGCCCGCCATTTCGTGCTGACCACGCCGGAGAAGTTCGACATTATCACGTCCGATCCCATTCATCCGTGGGTCAA
>Ga0105857_1000865_pt1 | contig 10047 bp, 8 predicted proteins | sample OrgsoiDNA_201061_FD_89682 | JGI IMG/M metagenome (GOLD analysis project Ga0105857, IMG submission 89682) | Permafrost soil microbial communities from the Arctic, to analyse light accelerated degradation of dissolved organic matter (DOM) -... | ecosystem: Environmental > Terrestrial > Soil >...
CAGTACAGCGGATGGCAGCTGGTTAGCCTGGGCCAGAACAGCGGTGGAAGCTTGTTGCAGAGTTTGCTGTTTGGTCAGGTTAGCGGTTTCTGCGGCGAAGTCGGTATCTTGTACGCGACCTTGGGCAGCAGTAACGTTTTCAGTGATGTTTTGCAGGTTGGAGATGGTGCTGGTCAGACGGTTTTGCGAAGCACCCAGGTTTGCACGGGTAGCGCCGATCTGAGCGATTGCAGCGTCGATCGCGGTGATCGCGTTGTCGATGTTAGCTTGAGCGCCAGTAACGGTTGCACCGGTCAGAGCCAGAGTAGCTTTGTCTACCGACATGCTGACGGCGTCGAACTTGGAGCTCAGCACCAAGTCGATGTGGTTAGCAGTACCGGTGTTGGAGCCTACTTGCAGCTGTACAGTACCAGCCGAACCGTCCAGCAGGTTCTTGCCGTTCAACTGAGTCGAAGCAGCGATACGAGTCAATTCGTCAGACATCTGAGCGAATTCAGCGTTGGTTGCGGTCTGGTCAGCAGTACCGTTGGTACCGTTTCGTGCTTGAACAGCCAGTTCACGCATACGCTGCAGAATGTTGGTCGATTCTTGCAGAGCGCCTTCAGCAGTCTGAGCCAAGGAGATACCGTCGTTGGCGTTTTTAACCGCAACGTTCTGACCACGGATCTGGCTGCTCATACGAGTAGCGATCTGCAGGCCGGCAGCGTCGTCTTTAGCGCTGTTGATTTTCAGGCCGGAAGACAGACGGTTCATCGAGGTGGAGAGCGCATCAGCAGCAGTGTTCAGGTTTTTCTGAACAGCCAGAGACGTTACGTTAGTGTTTACTGTTAAAGCCATGACGAATTCCTCGTTGGTTGGGTACTGCGGCTTCCGGCCCTGGCAACCGCCGGGTATGGCCTAGAGAACCTTCGTAATAGTTATCGTCGGGTTAGCAGGTTGCTTGAGGGCTTTTTTAAAAAAAATTGCCATCACCCTGCCATCCCCCAGAAAACAAGGGCTTAGCGCCCTGACCTAACCGAAAAATGACGCCATAAAACCGACCGCCATCCAAACACCCCCAACCAGAGCGGTTATTCGCCCTCGGGCTGAACGTTTTCCAGCAACTCAATCAGCTCGTATTCCATAAAATCGGCAAGCCCCAGCCAATCCTGACGCTCCTGACAGGCCAGCATGTGCGTGAGCACCTGTGTCCATTTGAGCTGCACGTCTTGAGGCGCCGTCAATAACAGCCGCTGCGCTTCATCGAACACATCCACCATGGTCAACGCGGCTTCTACGTCCCGGCCCAGACGGAACAACCCGGCACACTGCCGGCATTCGTTGACACATTGCAAAAGCGCACTCACTGCACAAACTCCTGATTGAACTGCGCACCAACGATCATCGCGCCCGCCCGACTGCTGTTAAAGAAACGCACCTCGGGATGCCCGGCGATATAACGCTCCAGCTCACACAAGTAGCTGCGAAAATTCAGCTGCGTCCGGACCCGCTCGCCATGCCCGTCACGCACCCAGTGCCGCGCCAGATTTACACCAGGCCCCAGATCACCATCACCCCAGCCGGCATGGGTCTTGTTCATCGGGAAGGCAAAATCGGCGCCGAACAAGGTAATGCGCTCAGCCCCCATCTTCACGGCCAGGTCCACCGCGGGATGAATCACGCTGCCGCCCACGTACAGCTCCGCCCTGGCGTGCTGACGACGTAACGAGGCGTAGATCGGGCTTGCCGAGTAACCGCCGTAGCGCTTGCCCTTCCAGGCCTTCAGCACCTGTGGATCGCTCATGGGCAGGTACACCAGCGGGATACCGTCGGATTCCTCGAAGGGCAAATGCCGAAAGCTGATGCGCTGATCGATGCTCACCACCAGATCAGGCTTGATCCCGTGTTCACGCAGCGGTCGATAAGCGGTGTCGACACAAATGAACAGTGGCCGTTGCGCCTGCTCGCGCACCGCCGCCAACTGCTCGAAATGGCTTTCGAGGCTAGGCCCGGTGCCGATGACATAGATTTCCCGGCCTGCGTGAGCTCCGAAGAGCTTCGCGACATCGTCATCGGCGAGCAGCACTTCAAGGCTGTCCTGTAAACGCTGCAGAATGGTCGGCGACTGCGGATCGAAATCGCGGTTGTTGAAATTCAAGTGCACTTCGCTGACCAGCCGATCGCGAATCTTTGCGTTGAAGTCGTCCGCCAGCACCATTTCGGAGGGCAGCGCAAAAAATGGCGTGTAGATATCCGTTTGATCACCGGCATACAACAGTTCCACGCGCGGGTCGTCGAGCCAATGCCGCTGATCGAGCAATTGCAGCACTAGCGCAAACAGCGCGCCGTTGAGGATATGCACGTACAGCCGCTCAAGCTCGGCACGCTCCAGCAAGACCGTTGGCAAATCCCCAAGGCCGGTGCCGTAGACATGCAACTGCGCCTTGCCCGTCGGCAAACTGGCGGCCTGCACCCGGGCTTCGTGGACGCGATCATGCCGACTGGTGAGCTGAATGCCACCAATGCTCAGCGTCGAGCCCAAGCCCTCGGACAACTCGGCCTGGACCGACGTGCTGTCTTCCAGCATCAACCGCGTATGCAACGCCGGCCAGCGACGTTCAATCACCTGAGCATTGTCATCAAAGCATTCGCTCATGCTGCCTCGCTTTCATACAGGCAAAAAAATAGCGTTCAAGGTAAACCCTTGAACGCTTTTTTTGTATGGGCTTCTTCTGATCAAAGAGCCTGGTTCAAGGACGATAGATAATCGCCGAGCCCCACGACAGCCCCACACCAAAACCGCTCAACGCGACACGCTTCCAGCTGGAATCCAGCACGTGTTTTTCCAGCAGTAACGGAATACTCGACGACACGGTATTACCGGTTTCGACCATGTCCTTGATGAACTTCTCCGGCTCGCCTTCGAACCGACGGGCCACCGCATCGACAATCGCCGCACTGCCCTGGTGGATGCAGAAGGCATCGATATCGTCGGCCTTCAGGCCAGACTCATCGAGCAACTCATGCAAATGCGCCGGGACTTTGAGCAGCGCGAAGTTGAAGACCTGACGACCGTTCATGTAGAACACGCCATCGGTGACCTTCAAGTGCGGCGCGCCGGAACCGTCGGTGCCGAACTTGGCTTTGCCCAATTGCCATGGCGCGTCTTCGCCCATCCACGTCGCGGTGGCGGCGTCGCCGAACAGCATGGTGGTGTTGCGGTCTTCCGGATCGACGATCTTGGAGTATGGGTCGGCAGTCACCAACAAGCCGTTCTTCAGGCCTGTGGCTTCCATGAAGCCCTTGATCGCGTAGATGCCGTAGACGTAGCCCGAGCAGCCCAGGGAGATATCGAACGCTGCCACGGTGGTCGGCAGGCCCAGTTTGTCCTGAACGATCGCAGCGGTGTGCGGCAGGCCTTCTTCGTCACCGTTCTGGGTGACGACGATCAGCACATCGATAGATTCACGTTTCAAAGCCGGGTTGTTGGCGAACAGCGCGTTGACTGCTTCGACACACAGGTCCGAAGTTTCTTGCCCGGCGTCTTTGCGCGGCAGGAAAGCCGAACCGATCTTGCCCAGGATGAATTCTTCATCCTTTTCGAATTTTGCACCTTGTGCGTAATTGTCCACGCCGGCTACAGGAACGTAGCTCGCAATGCTTTTTATGCCAATCATTACGGCTTCCCAATAATAAACAGCCCAATACCACCGCTCGCAAGGATTCGAGGGGCGCCGACAAACAGAGATTTTCCGCCGCCCGCAACGGGCGACAGCGGGAAGCGTAAAGGACTATCACTGGACCCGATAAAGGGTCAGGCGCCATCTTCCCGGTCAATACAATACAGTGAAGATGCGCGTTATGACTCACAGGTCACGCTATTTTGCCGAATCAGCCCTACAAGGGTTATTCGACCAACGACCAGTCCAGCGCTGTTCCGCGCTTGATGGCCTGGCGAGCGCGGCGGCCCAGCAGGGTTTCAGCGTGCTTGGGGGCCAAGCCCAGACCCGGGCGGATGGCCCGCAGATTGGCAGCGGTGAAGGGTTCACCGGCGGCCATGTCCTGGGTGACGTAAAGCGATCGCCGGTACACCAGCGACTTGCGCTCGGCCTCGGTCACGCCGTAATGCACCTGCCCCATCGCCTGCCAGGCGCGCTCGGTTTCGATCACCAGGCTGGCCAGTTCTGCCGGTTCCAGGGAGAAACTGGCGTCGACGCCACCAGCGGCACGGTCGAGGGTGAAATGTTTTTCCACTACCGTTGCGCCGAGTGCCACTGCAGCGACAGAAACGCCAACGCCCATGGAGTGATCAGACAGCCCGACTTCACAGCCAAATAATTCGCGCAAATGCGGGATGGTCCGCACATTGCTGTTGGTCGGCGTCGCCGGGTAAGTGCTGGTGCACTTGAGCAGCACCAGATCCTTGCAACCAGCCTCGCGGGCGGCGCGCACGGTTTCGTCGAGTTCGCCGATGCTGGCCATGCCAGTGGAGATGATCAGCGGCTTGCCGGTGGCGGCGACCCGGCGAATCAGCGGCAGGTCGGTGTTTTCAAAACTGGCGATCTTGTAGGCCGGTACGTCGAGGCTTTCGAGAAAGTCCACGGCGGTGTCGTCGAACGGCGTGGAGAACGCCAACATGCCCAACTCTTTGGCCCGAGCGAAAATCGGCGCATGCCATTCCCACGGTGTGTGGGCCTTCTCGTACAACGCGTACAACGAAGATCCGGCCCAGAGACTGTTGGGGTCCTTGATGAAAAACGCGCCTTCATCGAGGTCCAGGGTCATGGTCTCGGCGGTATAGGTTTGCAGCTTCAAGGCGTGGGCGCCGGCCTTGGCGGCGGCTTCGACGATTTGCAGGGCCACTTCCAGCGACTGGTTATGGTTGCCGCTCATTTCGGCAATGATGAACGGTGGCGCATCAGCACCGATCAAACGCTCGCCTATCTTGAAGCTAGTCATTGCTGTGATCCTTTAAAACGCGGGTGAACGCGCAAGCACTCTGGGTGAAACCGGCGTCGCGAAAAAGACTCAGCGACGGCTGGTTGGCCGGCAGTACCTGAGCGGTGATGCTTTGCAGTTGCGGCCAGTGGGCGCTCACAAAGGCTTCGCCACGAGCCAGCAGCGCCCTGCCCCAGCCCAGGCCGAAACGGCCTTCGAACAGATAAATCGAGACCTCGGCGCTCAACCCGTGAAGGTCATAACGCAGCGCACCGACCGGACCATCGCCCGCGTCGGCAATCAGCAGCAACCGCAGCGGATTGCCCAGGCTGGCGGCCAGCCAGGCCTGATGCGCGGGCCAATCAATCAGGCAACTATCCAGTGACCAACGCCGCACCGCCTCGGCATTGCGGCCATCAAACAACAATCGCGCATCGTCCAGCGTCGCCTCGCGCAACGGCAACACCGCACCGACCAACGCGGCTGCCACGCGCTGCGCGCCACGACCATCGACCAATTGCCGGGAACGCTCGGCCAAGCTTTGACGCAAACCCTGATTGGCCGCGACAAAACCGATGGCCAGGCGCAACTGCTCGACGCTGACCTGCTCACGCGCCCCGAGGAACACATGAGCGCCCGAAGTCGCCATGACCTCGCCGTTGGCCTGCTGATTATTCGACACCGCAATGCAGATTGTCGGCAGGCCCATGGCAGCCCGCTCCCAACTCGTACCGCCACCTGCGCCGATAAACAGGTCGGCCTCGGTCATCAATCGGTAAAAGTCGCTGACAAAACTGTGCAAACGCCAATTCGGACGATTGACCGCCAGCGCCTGCATCTTGTCCCAGGCAGGATTGTCGGTGCCGGCGACGAAGTCGACTTCCAGCGCATCAAAATCCGCCAGCGCCAACATCGCGTGATGGGTTTGCATCGCCGCATCAAAGCCGCCGAAATTCACCAGCACACCTTTGGCCTGAGGCTTGATTTCAATCGCTGGGCAGCAGAATTCATCGCGCAACATGGCGAAGCGTGGTCCGAGCAAGGTCTGGCAATCCGGTGTAAGCAACGAAGCGTAAGCCGCTGACGTGCCCGACAGATTCTGATTGAGTAGCAAGTCGACGCTGTAAGTGCGCGTCGCCAGATCATCCACCGCCGCGATCCGTGGCGCCCAGCGGCGAGCCGCCGTCTGCCAGTGATGATCGAGGCCGTAGTGGTCGACGATGATCCAGTCGAAGGCCGGATGCTGTTCCAGCGCCTGGCCTAACGCAGCAATATCTGCCTGCCATGGCAGCATGGCTTCGATGGCCTGTTGCGGGTCTTCATCGGGGTAACGCTCCGGCAGCGCGAAGGTTTCAAAACCCTCGGCGACGAGACTGTCGAGCCGATGGCCCGGCAAACGGCGACAGGCAAACGCCACGTGCACGCCCTGCAGGCGCAACACCCTGGCCAGGGTCAGGCAGCGAGCGATGTGACCACTGCCGATGATCGGCGAGGCGTCAGCACGGATCAGCACTCTCATTGCAACTCACCACCAGCCTTCAACGCGGCGTAAAGATATTCGGCGCGTTTCCAGTCTTCGAGCGTATCGATGTCCTGCACCAGGTAACGTGGCAGGATCACCGGCAGGCTTTGGCTTGAATACAACACCTCGCCACGCAACCAGGCACTGCTACGGCCCCAGTAAAACTGCCCGGCGTCCTGATAAGCCGGCGGCAGATCCTGGGAACGCGTCTGACGAAACTCTGGATACAAAGCGGTCAATGCACCCTGATCATCAAGGATCAACGCACGCTGCACCGGGAAACCGAAATCACACACCGAGAATGCAAACGACCTGTCCGGATGCTGCTGCAACAGGCTCAAACCCTCTTGCAAAAATCGCGCTTGCAGCAGCGGCGCCGTGGCATAGATACAACAGGCGAAATCAAAGTCGCGGCCCTGTCGTTGCAGTTCTTCCAGGGCATGTGCAATCACCGCCGCCGTGCCGGTGAAATCATCCGCCAACGCTGCTGGGCGCATGAATGGCACTTGCGCACCGCAAGCCCGAGCCAACTCGGCGATTTCCTCGTCATCGGTGCTGACCACCACCTGAGCGAACAGTCCCGAATCAAGGGCGGTTTTAATTGAACGGGCAATCATCGGCACGCCGTCGAACGGCTTGAGGTTCTTGCGCGGTATACGTTTGCTGCCACCGCGGGCCGGGATGATTGCGACGTTGTTCAAGGGCGTTTTTCCAACAGGAACCAGGTGATGTCGTCCACCGGGAATTGCGGGTCACGGTGGTAACCGAAACCGTAATCCAGCAGTTGCAGGTCAGCATAACGATCGAGCATTTCACCGGCAAAATCACGCTTGAACAACTTGCCGCTGTTGCCGCGATACGACACCTCGACCGGCGCCGGGTTGTAGTACTCGGCGATCAGGATGTAACGCTGGCTCAACGCATACAACTGTTCATACGCGGCCGCCAGCAACTCCGGCGCCAGATGAATCAGCACGCCTTTGCTCAGGGTCAGGTCGAAGGTGCGCTCGCGGGGAAAATCGAACAGCGAGCCGTGCCAGATCTGGGCAATCTCCAGTCCCTGGGCCTGGGCGCAAGCGCTTTCGTTGATCTCCACGCCGAACAGTTCACATTGCGGCAACAGCTGACGCAGCGCCTGCAAATTGTTGCCGGCATTGGTGCCCAGCTCCACCAGGCTTTCGATTCGCCCGGCGCGGGTCAAGGCCTTGGCAAACAACGCCAGGTTGGCCGCTACCAGCGGTTGCCCGACGTTGCGGTCGACGTACTGGTTACCGAAGTCGCCCTGCCAGAATTTTTCCTGTTCACTCAGTTCACGCATTGCACTCTCTCATTTAAAGCACTGAACCTGTGGGAGCGGGCTCTGTGGCGAGGGGGCTTGCCCCCGTTGGGTCGCGTAGCGGCACCAAAGCCTACCAACGCGATGTATCAGGAGCACCGCGTGTAATGGTTTTACGACTGCTTCGCAGCCGAACGGGGGCAAGCCCCCTCGCCACATTAGCTCGCGCCCACAGGGATTGCAGCGGCTACTCGGTCAGCCGTCGCAGTTGCTCGACCACGTAGTCCTGTTGCTCGTCGCTGAGCAACGGAAACAGCGGCAGGCTGATCGCCTCGGCGTAATAACGTTCAGCTTCCGGGAAATCGCCTTCAGCGAAACCCAGGTCACGATAGTACGGCTGCAAATGCACCGGAATGTAGTGCAGATTCACCCCGATCCCGGCCGCTCGCAAGCCTTCGAACACCTGACGATGGCTGATGCTGATGCGATCAAGCTGCAAGCGCACCACATACAGGTGCCACGCCGACTCGGCCTCGGGCTGCGCACTAGGCAAAGTCAGCGGCAAGTACGCCAGCAAGCGGTCGTAGCGGGCCACCAGTTCACGTCGGCGTGCGATAAAGTCATCGAGCTTGTTCAGTTGCGACAGCCCGAGGGCCGCTTGCAAATCGGTGATGCGGTAATTGAAGCCCAGTTCCACTTGCTGGTAATACCACGGGCCGTGGCTGGGTTCGGTCATCTGCCCGGGATCGCGGGTCATCCCATGGCTGCGCAAGCGTTGCAGGCGCTCGGCCAAGTCCCGGCGATTGGTCAGCACCATGCCACCTTCGGCGCTGGTGATGATTTTCACCGGATGAAAGCTAAACACCGTCATCGCCGCGAAATCACCGCAGCCCACCGGCCGGCCGGCATAGGACGCGCCGACCGCGTGAGAGGCATCTTCAATGATCGTGAAACCGTAGCGCTCGGCCAGTTCGGCGAGCATGCGCATGTCGCAACTCTGCCCGGCGAAGGCCACCGCCACCAACACTTTGGGCAGCGTGCCGTTGTCTTCCGCCGCTGCCAGCTTGGCCTTCAGCGCGTAGGCATCGAGGTTCCAGGTCAGCGGATCGATGTCGACGAAGTCCACCTCGGCGCCGCAGTAACGACCGCAATTGGCCGAGGCCAAAAAGGTGTTCGGCGTGGTCCACAACCGATCGCCCGGCCCGAGCCCTGCGGCCAGGCAAGCGATGTGCAGCGCCGCCGTGGCGTTACACACCGCCACTGCGAAATCAGCCTGGCAACGTTCGACCATGGCCTGTTCGAAACGCTCGATGGTCGGCCCCTGAGTCAGCCAGTCAGACTGCAACACGGCAACCACCGCATCGATGTCGGCCTGATCGACGCTCTGCCGACCATAAGGAATCATGCCGACAGCTCCGCGTGCAGATCCGCGATCTGACCAACCGAGAGGAAATGCGGGTTGGTGTCGGAGCGGTACTCGAAGTCTTCGCTGACCGGCCTGCCCTGCTCGCCCAACTTGTCCACGGCAAAATCCACGTCGACGCTGGTAAAGCGGATCGACGGCTGGATGGTGTAGTGATCGGCGAATTCCAGGGTCATGCGCGCATCGTCCAGCGGCACCATCAGTTCATGGAGCTTTTCCCCCGGACGAATCCCGACCGTTTTATGCGGCAAGTGCTCGGCCATGCCCAGCGCCAGATCGACGATGCGAATCGACGGGATCTTCGGTACGAACACTTCACCGCCGTGCATCCGGGCAAAACTGTCGAGCACGAACTGCACACCGTGATCGAGGGTGATCCAGAAGCGCGTCATGCGTTCATCGGTGATCGGCAGTTCGGTCGCGCCTTCGTTGATCAACTTGCTGAAGAACGGCACCACCGAGCCTCGCGAACCGGCGACGTTGCCGTAGCGCACCACGGCAAAGCGGGTTTGTTGTTCACCGGCAATGTTGTTGGCGGCCACGAACAGTTTGTCCGACAGCAACTTGGTCGCGCCGTACAAGTTAATCGGGCTGGCCGCCTTATCGGTGGACAGCGCGACGACTTGCTTGACGCCATTGTCGATGGCGGCAGCGATGATGTTTTCCGCGCCGTTGACGTTGGTCCGAATGCATTCGGTCGGGTTGTATTCGGCGGCCGGCACTTGTTTGAGGGCCGCGGCATGCACCACGTAATCGATGCCGCGCATGGCCTGGCGCAAACGCTCGGCATCGCGCACATCACCCAAGAAGTAGCGCATGCACGGTGCGTTGTACGTCTGCTGCATCTCGTACTGTTTGAGCTCATCGCGGGAGAACACTACCACCCGCTTGGGCTGGTACTGCTCCAGC
>Ga0105857_1000868_pt1 | contig 10035 bp, 7 predicted proteins | sample OrgsoiDNA_201061_FD_89682 | JGI IMG/M metagenome (GOLD analysis project Ga0105857, IMG submission 89682) | Permafrost soil microbial communities from the Arctic, to analyse light accelerated degradation of dissolved organic matter (DOM) -... | ecosystem: Environmental > Terrestrial > Soil >...
AGTTGTCGAAGACCGGAAACTGCCCCGCGGCGTTGTCGCTCATTCCGCTCATTGTCGAAACCAACGCCGGCGAATTTTTCAGCGACTGCCCCATCTTGCGCGCCAGAAATTCCGACATCAACCACGTAGCCTGCCCCTCCATCACCGCCAGGCGCGCCGTGGACCCGTCATCGCTCTTGCGGCCCGAGCGAATGAACTTCGCCAGATTGTAGCTTTGGTCCGCGATGGCGTGCGCCAGTTCGTGCGCCAGCAAGGGCTCCTGCGCGTCCGAAGGCATTGAGTCGGTGATAAAGAGCTTCTTCTTGTTGTAGTCGTAGAATGCCGCCGCCTGTTCGGTGAGCAGTTCCACGGTGTTCCTGGCCAGATCGAAATCCCGCGGCAGCAGCCCAAACTTCTTCAGCGTCATTTCCTCCGCGCGAATCTCCTCCGGCTTGGCGACATCCTTCACGCGCTGGTTGAGAAACTGGTTGATCTGTTCCTTGCTGATATAGTCGCAAGGCACCGGATGCTTCAGCGGCATTCCCGAAATTCCGGTCAGCGTCGCGGCGATACCGTCGATCTGCGTGCAGAGAGCTTTGGCGCGAGAATCCGTCTGCGCGGCGGCCGTAAACGCGCAGACCAGAAACAAGAGCAAAAGGCTGACGCGACCCTTACCCCGCAATCGGACGCCTCCTCAGGCTCAACGCAAATGTTCCGGCCGCCGCCAGCGCCAGCAACCCGCCCGCCGCCACGGCCGCGCGAGGGCCGAACTTCGCGGCCAGGGCTCCGGCCGCCAGGCTGCCGAACGGTCCCAGGCCAACCACCGTCATGGCATACAGAGCCATGGTCCGCCCGCGATATTCGTCCGGAATCAGCGTCTGGATCGTCGTGTTTGCCGAGGCCATCTGTTGCATCACACTGTATCCAATCACCGGCATAACCGCCAGTGAAAAATAGAAATGCCGCGAAAACGCAAAGGCCAGGTACGCTCCGCCGGTCATCGCCCCGCTATAGACCATCACGCGCGCCAGGCCGCTCACGCGCGTGCGGCGCGCCAGGACCAGAGTGCCGATCACCGCTCCGGTTCCCATGGCGCCCATCAGGAATCCCAGCCCGCGCGAGCCGCGGTGGAAAATATCGTCGGCGAAGAATGGCATCAGCACCAGTGCCGGCATGCCGGAAAGCGTGGCCGCCGCCATCATGGCCAGCACTCTGCGCACGTCGCGGTGATGCCACGCATACCGGAAGCCGTCCATCACGTGCGCCCAGGGCGACACCGGGGCCTTCGGCTCGAACGCCGGCAGCCGCATCGCCGCCAGGCACCCGATCACCGCCAGAAAACTGATTCCGTTCAGAGCGAAACACGTGCCCTCCCCTACTGCCGCCACCAGCAGCCCCGCGATCCCCGGACCCACGATCCGCGCCGCGTTGAAGACCGCCGAGTTCAGCGAGATCGCGTTGATCAGGTCGTCCTTGCCGGTCATCTGGATCACCAGCGCCTGCCGGCCCGGCATGTCGAAAGCGTTGATGGCGCCCAGCACGCCGGCCAGCGACAGGATGTGCCATACCTGCACGCGGCCCGTGAGCGTCAACGCAGCCAGCGAAAACGCCTGTAACATTGACAGGGTCTGCGTAAGGATTACCACTTTATGGCGCGAGTAACGGTCCGCCGCCAGCCCGCCCAAGGGGCCCAGCGCAAACACCGCGATCTGTCCGCAGAACCACGCCGTGCCCAACAGCAGTTCCGAGTGCGTCAGCCGGTAGACCAGCCAGCTCTGGGCTACGTTTTGCATCCAGGTGCCTACCAGGCTGACGATCTGGCCGATGATGAAGAGCCGGAAGTTGCGGTGGCGCATTGCCCGGAAGGTATGCGGAATACCGGGCAAGGGACCACCGGCGGGCACTTCGGCCAAATCGAGCGGCGCCATCTCTCCCCCCGTTGGTGTCAGTGGCGCCGCCATGCTCTACTTCAGAATAATGCGCGCTACAATGGTGGAGCAATGGCGGACGACAAACTGTATAAAGCGGAATATCTGGGCAGCGGCACTTTCGTGATCAGCAAACCCAAGCGTAAGAAGATCAAGGTGCGGCAATCGCAGTTGCGCAATCCGCGCCGCGGTTCACGCAAATCATAGAGCGGCCGCATGCGGAACAGCCCGCCGCCGCGAAACGCGATATCTTCTCCTTGACAGCTTAGGAGAGCGGGCGTATTCTCCTAAGTAGCTAAGGAGAGCACCAATGCCCGAAACCGCGGACATCCTTCCCGGCACGCTCGACCTGCTGATTCTCAAAGCCGTGTCCCTCGGCCCCCTGCACGGTTACGGCGTGCTGCTGCGCATCGAACAGATCTCGGGCGGGGCGCTCCAGATTGAGCAGGGCGCGCTTTACCCCGCGCTTTACCGCCTGGAACACCAGGGCCTGACGGCGGGTGAGTGGGGCATTTCGGACCACAACCGCCGTGCCAGGTTTTACCAGCTCACCAATGACGGCCGCAAGCGTTTGCGCCAGGAGACCGCGGGCTGGGAACGTCTGGTCACCGCCATGACGGCCGCCCTTTCGGCGAAGCGCGGGGAGGTCTGACATGTGGGCGCGGCTCTTCCACACACTGCAAGCCCTCTGGCGCCGCGATGCCTGGGAGCGCAACCTCGAAGACGAACTCCAATCGCACATGGAGCAGCGGGCCGAAGACCTGGTCCGCTCCGGGGTGGCGCCCCGGGAAGCGCAGCGCCGCGCGCGCCTGGAACTGGGCTCGCGCGAACACTACCGCGAAGAGTGCAGGCGTTCCTTTGGCCTGCGCTGGTTCGACGAACTGCGTCAGGATGTGCGCTATGCTCTGCGGACGCTGCGCAAGTCCCCCGGCTTCTCTACCGTGGCGGTGCTCTCGCTGGCGATGGGGATCGGCGCCAACACCGTTGTCTTCAGCGTCGTCAACACGCTGGTGCTGCGCGGGCTGCCGGTTCAAACGCCCGACCAGTTGTATTTCGTCCAGCCAGGCAATTCCGCGACTCACTCCTACCCGAATTATCGCGAACTGCGCGATCGTAACACCACCTTTTCGGGCATGATCGGGTACCGCATGGCGCCCATGGCTGTGCAGACGCAAGACGGCGCCCGCCGCCTTTGGGGCTATCTGGCCACGGGCAATTATTTCGACGTGCTGGGTGTGCGTCCCGTGCTGGGCCGATTCTTTCATGCAGAGGATGACCTGAGACCGGGAGCCAGCCCCTATGCGGTGCTGAGCTTTGCGGTCTGGCAGGGCCGCTTCGCGGGCGACCCGGCGATCGCCGGCAAGACGGTCCGGATCAACGCGCTTCCGTACACCGTTCTGGGTGTTGCGCCGCGCGGATTTTTCGGTACCGAGATGTTCTATTGGCCCGACGTCTGGGTTCCGATGACGATGCAGCCCGTGATTGAGGGCCACTCGTGGTTGGAAAATCGGTCCACCTCCAACACCATGATAGCGGGGCGCCTCAAGAACGGAGTCACGCGGCAACAGGCTGAAGCCAACGCGAACGGAATCGCGCAATCGCTGATCCGCGAGTTCCCCACGGAAAACGCCGGTCTGAAATTCCGTCTTACGCGGCCCGGCTTCGTGGGCGATATGCTGCGGGGGGCCGTGGAGGCGTTCCTGGCAGGGGTAATGGCGCTGGCGGGGCTGGTCTTGCTGGCGGCCTGCGCCAACCTGGCGAGCCTGCTGGCCGCGCGCGCCACGGACCGGCATTTCGAGCTGGCCATCCGTCTTTCGATCGGCGCCGGGCGCGGCCGTATTTTGCGCCAGCTTCTTACCGAAGCGCTATTCATTTCGATGCTCGGCGGCGCGGCGGGCCTGGCTCTTGCGTTTGGGCTGCTGCAATTGATCGCGCACGCGCCGCATCCGATCGATTTTCCGATCAATCTCGAGTTCGCGCTGGATGGGCGGGTGCTGTTATTCGCCTGCGCCGCGTCCATCGCCACGGGTCTGATCTTCGGCGTGGCGCCGGCACGCCGCGCCGTGCGCACAGACCCCAATGGCGCGTTGCGCAACACGGCGGCGGGCAGCGGGCCGCATCGCCGCTGGGCAGGGCGGGACCTTCTGTTGGCGGCGCAGGTGGCGTTGTGCTGCTTCCTGGTGACCGCCTGCTTCGTTTCAGTGCGCGGCCTGGCGCGGGCTTTCGACACGCCGGTAGGGATCGACCGGCGGGGGTTGAACGTAGCGGCCTTCGATACGGGACTGGCGCACTACAATGCCGACGAAGGCGCGCGTTTTCAACGGCGCGCCCTGGACGCCGCGGCACAATTGCCCGGAGTGACGGCCGCGGCGTATGGAAACTCGGTGCCGCTTTGGATCGACCAGTCGAGCACCACCGTGTTTGCCGAAGGCGCGACGGATCTGCGGCTGTTCCGCGGAATTACCGCGGCGCATTACAACGCCTCGCCCGGTTACTTCGCAGCCTTGGGCACGCGGATGGTCGCCGGACGCGATTTCACCTGGCATGACGACCGTGCGGCGCCCCTGGCAGGCATCGTCAATGAGACGTTTGCCAGGATGGTGCTCGGAACCCGCGACGCGGTGGGCCGGCGCTACCGCGAGGAGAGCGGGCCGCTGGTGGAAATCGTCGGAATGGTGGAAGACGGCAAGTATGAGAGCCTCACCGAGCAGCCCAAACCCGCACTCTTCCGCCCGGCGGCGCAATCGTACAATGACTCCACCGTGCTGCTGGTGCGGTCGCGCCTGCCCGAAGCCGCGGCCGCGGCGCAATTGCGGCAGACCATGTCTTCGCTCGATCCGCAACTGCCGGTTTACGCGCTCGGCTCCGTCAACCAGTTGCTGGGGCTGGCCTATTTCCCGGCGCGCGCGGCCACCGTGGCGCTGGGCGCGTTCGGCCTGCTGGCCGTGATGCTGGCGGTGACGGGAGTCTATGGCCTGGCGGCTTACACCGTGAGCCGCCGGGTGCGCGAAATCGGCGTCCGCGTCGCGTTAGGCGCGCAGCCTTGGCAGGTGTTGCGCTCGGTGATGGGGCGTACCGGAGTGCTGCTGCTGGCGGGGTCGGCGGCCGGCCTGGCGATGGGGATGGCCGGGACGCGCCTGCTGGCCAGCATCGTTTACCATGCCACGCCGCGCGATCCGGTGGTGTTGGGCGCGGTGGCTGCAACCATGGTGCTGGTGGCGATTGTCGCTGCGTGGGTGCCGGCGAGGCGTGCCGTGTCCGTGGACCCGATCCGGTCCCTGCGGCACGAATAGCTTAAAGACCGCAGGCGGACCGCCTGCGCCACCAACACAGTCGGGTCTCTGATGGGTGGGGCAGACGAAATCGTCTGCCCCACCAATGCAAACAACTACTGTCGAACGGGAGGCGGGGCGGTGTCGCGTTTAGGACCAAGCCCGAGCGCAATCAGCGACAGGGAATTGATCTTGCCCGTGGATCCCAGATTTTGCGCGGACTGGAACTTCGTCAACGCCTCCACGGACGCCTGGTTCCACGATCCATTGGCATCCTCCGGCTTCAGATAGCCTTTGGCTGCCAGGGCGCCTTGAATTTCCTTGTACCGCTCCGGCGTAGGAGCCAACTGCCGGTTACGCCATGTAGTTTGCTTGGACGACGGGACCTTCTTGCGAGCGCGGTGCGAGGACGCCGCAGCGGCCTTCGAGGTTCTCTTCGAAGTGGCGCCATCGGCGTCCCCGGCAAGCAGGACGATAGCTGCAATCGCGGCGAAGGTCAGAGCATTTCGCACTAAGTACAGTTTATCACATTACCGTATTACACTACCGGGAATTGGTCGGCAGCGTGCCGGCCACATACGTAGCCGCCCAATCGCTGCCGCGGCCGCTGCGCCGCATCACGCGGAACTGCACCGCGTCGCCAGGCTTCAGGGTGTCGCGAAGCTTGGTGATGTCTTCCTTCGAGGTCACCTCGTGCCGGTTCACGGACACGATGATGTCGCCCTGCTGCAGGCCGATATCGTAAGCGAAGGAATCGGGCTCCACGCCAACCACCTGGACCCCGCCCTTGGCCTTGACGCCCAGAGTTTCGCGCTGCTGTTCGGTCAGGCTCTGGATCTGCATCCCGAAGCTGACCGTGGCGCCTTCGGCGTTCTTTTCGGCCTCCTCGTTGGGGTTGCCGAATTCCTTGGGGAAGATGTGCGCCAGATCGCCGACCACAACCTTCAGGTCATGCCGCTTGCCCTCGCGATCGATTCCCACGTTCAGGGCGGTGCCGACCGGCGTTGACATGACGGTGCCGATCAGTTCGTTGCCCTCGTGAATCGGCTTGCCGTTGACGGAGACGATCACGTCGCCTTCCTGCATGCCGGCCTTATCCGACGGCCCGCCCGGTTCCACGCGCTCCACGAACACGCCTTCCTTGATGCCCGCCACCTTAAGGTTGGCGCGCGCCCGGTCGCTCTCCGAAGGAGTGAACTTGATTCCGATGGAACCGCGCGTCACCTTGCCGTTCTTAATGATGTCGTTGTAGACCTGCGCCGCGGTGTTGATGGGCAGCGCGAAACCCACGCCCTGGTTGCCGCCGGAGTGCGATGCGATGGCGGTGTTGATGCCGATCACCTCGCCGCGGATGTTGAGCAGCGGCCCGCCGCTATTGCCGGGGTTGATGGCCGCATCGGTCTGCAGGAAGTGCTGGAACTGCGTGGAATCGCCGGGGATGTCGCGCTCCTTGGCGCTGATGATGCCGGCCGTCACCGTGGCTTGGAAGCCGAACGGAGAGCCGATCGCCATCGCCCAGTCGCCTACCTGCACGGCTTCGGAGTTACCGATCTTGGCGGGGATGGGATTGGTTTTGCCTACCACGCGAATGATCGCCAAGTCCGTGGCCACATCCACCCCCACTACCTTGGCGTCGTACTCGGTGGGATCGCCGTTGAACTTCACGCGAATACGGTCGGCCTTGTCGACCACGTGGTTATTGGTCAGGATATAGCCGGCTTTGTCGACCACTACACCCGAGCCCAAGGCATAGCCTTTGCGCTGGGCCATCTCCGGGCCGCCTGGGCTCGAGAAGAAACGATTCAGCAGATCGTCCATCCCGCCGTTGCTGTCGCCCTGGTCCTGGTCGTCCTGCGGCGCGATTTGGCGCCGTCCGTTGCCGCGGGGCCGTAGTGCCGTTACCTTGGGCAGATATTCGGTCGAGATATTCACCACGGAGGGCTCAACCTGCTTGGCAATCTGGCTGAATGTATTGGACAATTCCACCGGGTTGGGAATCACCAGCGGCGTGGCTCCAGGAGCGACCGAGGCGCCATCCGGTTTAGCCGCTTTCACCCCGGAATTGACCAGGGTACCGAGCACGATACCGAGCGAGAGGGTGAACAAAATCAAGGTGAACGAAAGTGTTTTCTGTGTGCGTAGTTTGTCAAAGAAACTCATGGGCCTTTATTACTCCTCGCGTGTGCGGCGGATATTACATCCCCTCCCGCTACACCTACTCTGATGGATGTAGCCGCGGATTAAACGGTTTCATTTCCACCAATATTACTCCACTCAAGATGAGAGCCGCTCCCGCGGTGGCGCGCCCGGAAAGGCTCTCACCTGTAAGGCAAAACGACGTGATCCAGGCGAAAATCGGCTCCAGCGCAAAAATCAGGGCGGATCGGGTCGGCGTGGTATAGCGCATTGCCCACGCCTGTATGGTAACCGCCAGAGCCGTCGCCAGAAGAGCTGTTATTATTATGGCCCAGATCACCACCGGCTGCCACTGAACCCGCGGCGTTTCGATCCACGGGAACAGGGCCAGAGCCGCAACCGCGGCAGCGCCAATCTGGGTAACCGTCAACAACTGGAAGCTCATCCGCTTTGAAAAATGGCCTAGCGTGACAATGTGCGCCGCAAAAGCAATGGCGCAGCCGAACGTCAGCCAGTCGCCCTTGCCGATGGAACCCACAATGGAACCTACTTTGGAACCCAGGCCGGAACCGGCGCCACCTTCGAGCGTCATCAAGCCCATCCCCACCGTGGCCACCAGCACCCCAACCACCTCGGAAACGTGCGGCCTGTTCTTGTAGACGAGCGCGGCCAGCAAAGGTACCATCACCGTGGAAAGGCCCGTAATGAACGCCGATTTGGACGGCGTGGTGAACCGCAATCCGGATGTTTGCAATATAAAGCCGGAGTACAATAACGCGCCCGTGAAACCTCCGGCAGCCAGGGATTTCCATGGGACCGGACGCTTCCAGATTTCCCGGTATATAACCAGCAATGCGGCCGTCGCCAGCGAAAAGCGGACGGCAAGGTACAGGGCTGTCGAAATGTAACCGAGGGCCGCCTTGACCAGGACGAAGGTGGTGCCCCAGATCACTGCGTTGGCCACCAGCGCCAACTCGGCCTTGCGGCGATTCACTTCGTGTTATCTCCGGTGGCGGCTCCCGTGTCACCCTGGCGCATCAGCAGCAGCAGGGTAAGCAGAATCCGCTTGAGCCCCAGGTCGCGGCCTTCGGGACTGAACCACTCCTGCGAAGTGTGCGCGCCGCCGCCCAGCCCTCCGCCGCCGATCGACACCGCCGGAATGCCAAGCGACAGCGGAATATTGGCGTCGGTGGAAGAGCAGTCCAGGTGCGAACGGATGCCCAGGTGGGCATCTACCGCGCGCAGGTATTGCAGAATGGCCGAGTTCTCCGGCAGCGCGGCGGCGGGGCGGGAACCGATTTCCTTGACCTTCACGGCCACTCTTCCGCCGGTGGCGCGCTGGTTTTCGATATCGCGCGCGCGGTCGGCCGCGCCTGTCAGAATGTCCACCAGATCGTCCAACTTCTGGTTGTCCTCGGAGCGGATGTCCACCTTGGCGCGCGCCAGTTGGGCGATGGCATTGACTCCGGAACCGCCCTCGATCAGCCCCACGTTCACTGACGATTTGGCCCCGCTGTCCAGGCGCGTTTCGGAAAACAGCGTCACCGCCCGGCACAGCGCATGCACCGGATTCCCGACGCCGAAATCGCTCCAGCTATGGCCGCCGGGGCCGGTGAAAGCGACCTCGAAGCGACGGCTGCCCAAGGCTCGCGTGGTGATATGGTCGGTGTTGGCGCCATCCACAATCACGAACGCCTGCACCTTGCGGCCGAGCGGCGATAGCTTGCACAGGTGCCGCATGCCCAGCAGGTTGCCTTCGCCCTCCTCGCCTACGTTGGCCACCAGCAGAAGACCGGCGGACCCATTCTGGTTCGACCCGGGGACCTGTGGCTGCCCGCTGTTCTTCCATGCCCGCGCCACTGCCAGCAGCGCGGCCAGGCCGGCCCCGTTGTCGGAAACCCCGGGCCCGCGAAAGCGACCGTCGGGTTGCACGCCGATGTCGTCCTTGCCGCGCGGCGCGAGCACCGTATCCAGGTGCGCCGTAAGGGCCACGTAAGGCGCCGCGCCCAGGGCGGCGACCACGTTTCCCGCGCGATCTATGGAGGCATCCCACCCGGCCGCGCGAAGCTGTTCCAGGAACCATTGGGCGCGCTCCTGTTCCAGGAACGTAGGCGCCGGCACGCGGCAGAGCTGCAGGTGGGCCTCATTGATCCACTGCTTTTCCCGCGTGAACCATTGCAGGCACTCGCGCACCCCGCGCTGCTCCGCCAGCTCGCTGATGTTCATCCCCATTGACGCCGTGTTGGCTGCCATGCCCTTCCTGCCAGTGTAGCAGTGGAGCTGGGTGGGGCCGGGCTCCCGTCCTGTCGAAGGGCCGGGCATGCCCGGCCCCTACATGTGCTTGTAGGGGCGAGGCATGCCTCGCCCGCAGGCCATTCTCCAGCGACAGGCCAGAGGCCTGTCCCACATTAAGCGAACAGTATTGGGTTTAGCCGATCGAGAATCTTGCCAACCGCGGGCCCCTCTCCCTCGTCTTAACGTAGATAGCACTGGAGGCAATTCCACATGGATCTCACCCAACGGCTGGACACCGTCCGGCAGGACCTTCGCTTCGCCGCCCGGCAGCTTCGTTTGAACCCCGGCTTCACGGCGGTCGCGGTACTTTCGCTGGGGCTGGGCGTGGGCGCCAACACGGCTATTTTTCAACTGCTGGACGCGGTGCGTTTGCGCACGCTCCCGGTCGCCAATCCCCAGGAACTGGCCTACATCGATTTCGCCCA
>Ga0105857_1000869_pt1 | contig 10022 bp, 7 predicted proteins | sample OrgsoiDNA_201061_FD_89682 | JGI IMG/M metagenome (GOLD analysis project Ga0105857, IMG submission 89682) | Permafrost soil microbial communities from the Arctic, to analyse light accelerated degradation of dissolved organic matter (DOM) -... | ecosystem: Environmental > Terrestrial > Soil >...
CTTCTTCGCGGTCGTGATACAGCTGTTTGCAGCCAATTTCGACCTTGATGCCGCGTTCCTTGAAGCCATCAGCGATGCGTTCGAGCAAGCGCTTCACTTCAGCGTAACGCTGTTTTATCGGCAGCTTGAGGTTGACCACCGCTTCGCGGCAATGCCCTTCGCCAATCCATTCTTCGAGCATCGCGGCGTTGCGCGCCGGTTTCTCGACGATGTCGCAAACCATCCAGTCCACTGGCTGACGAGGCTTGAAGGTAAAACCGTCAGCCATCAAGTGCTGCACCAAACCAGTGTCCATCAGGCTTTCGGCCATCGGGCCGTTGTCGATGGCGGTCACCAGCATGCCACGGTTGACCAGTTGCCAGGTCCAACCGCCCGGCGCGGCGCCCAGGTCAACGCCGGTCATGTCGCTGTGCAAACGCTCGTCCCACTGGTCGCGCGGGATGAAATGGTGCCAGGCCTCTTCCAGCTTCAGGGTCGAACGGCTTGGTGCGTCACGCGGGAACTTCAGCCGTGGGATGCCCATCGGCCACATCGCAGAGTTATTCGACTCAGCCAAACCGACGAACACTTCACGGCCGCTTTTGAACGTCAGCAGCAGGCGCGGTTTACTGGCGTCTTCCACCAGTTTGCCGGCCGCCATCAGTGCCTTGCGCAGGTGACCTTCGAACTTCTTGCAGAAGTTCGACAGTTCCTTGCCATCGTTGGTGTCGACCATTTCCAGCCACAGGCTGCCGCACACCGGGAAGTCGACAATGTGCGCCAGGATCACGCTGATACGGTCGGTTTCCGGCAGCTCGATGAAGATCCCCCGAGCCCACTGACGCGGGAAGATCAATTCGGCGAACCGCTGGCCGCGCATCAGGCGCTCGGCGCCATCTTCTTCGGTACAAATAAATTCGGCACAGGCGCTGGCGGTTTTAGCCTTGGCATAACCGGCCACGTTCAGCCGTGCCGCGTGTTCGGAAATCTCGGAACAGACTTCGCCTTCGAAGCCCGGCCGGCAATGCATAAAGAGGGTGTTCATTCTTACTCCTGGGCAGATGGCGAGAAATTCAACCACTGCGCGATGCCCAGGCTTGCGTTGAAGCAAAGCCTGTCACGAAAACCGCCGCATGATAGCCGAGTTCGGAACCTTGGACTTGTCGATAGAGTCCAGTTATTAGCCAGCTACTTAAAACAGGGCTAGGTTTAATGCTCTGTCCTTCCCCCAGTCCGTAGCCGTGCGGACTTAAAGGAGTCATTTCAAATGCCGTCCCTCGATAGCCTGAAAACCCTTAAGACCTTACAAATCGACGACAAGACCTACCACTATTTCAGTCTGCCCGACGCTGCCAAGAGCCTCGGTGATCTCGACAAGTTGCCGATGTCGTTGAAAGTCCTGCTGGAAAACCTGCTGCGCTGGGAAGACGAAAAAACCGTCACTGGCGCCGACCTCAAGGCGATTGCCGCGTGGCTCAAGGAGCGCCGCTCCGATCGCGAAATCCAGTACCGCCCTGCCCGCGTGTTAATGCAAGACTTCACCGGCGTGCCCGCCGTGGTCGACCTGGCCGCCATGCGCGCCGCCATGGCCAAGGCCGGCGGCGACCCGCAACGCATCAACCCGCTGTCGCCGGTGGACCTGGTGATCGACCACTCGGTGATGGTCGACAAGTTCGCCAGTTCCAGCGCCTTCGAACAGAACGTCGACATCGAAATGCAGCGCAACGGTGAGCGTTACGCGTTCCTGCGCTGGGGCCAGAGTGCCTTCGACAACTTCAGCGTGGTGCCGCCGGGCACCGGGATCTGCCACCAGGTGAACCTGGAATACCTCGGCCGCACGGTCTGGACCAAGGACGAGGACGGCCGCACGTACGCCTTCCCCGACACGTTGGTCGGCACCGACTCCCACACCACCATGATCAATGGCCTCGGCGTCCTCGGCTGGGGCGTCGGCGGGATCGAAGCGGAAGCGGCGATGCTCGGCCAACCGGTGTCGATGCTGATTCCGGAAGTGATTGGCTTCAAACTCACCGGCAAGCTCAAGGAAGGCATCACGGCCACCGACCTGGTGCTGACGGTCACCCAGATGCTGCGCAAAAAAGGCGTGGTCGGTAAATTCGTCGAGTTCTACGGCGACGGTTTGGCTGACCTGCCGTTGGCCGACCGCGCGACCATCGCCAACATGGCCCCGGAATACGGCGCCACCTGTGGTTTCTTTCCGGTGGATGACGTGACGCTGGAATACCTGCGCCTGTCCGGCCGGCCGCCCGAAGTGGTCAAACTGGTCGAGGCCTACACCAAGGCCCAGGGCCTGTGGCGTCTGCCGGGCAAGGAACCGATATTCACCGACAGCCTGGAGCTGGACATGGGCAGTGTCGAAGCCAGTCTCGCCGGGCCTAAACGCCCGCAGGACCGCGTCTCGCTGCCGAATGTCGCCCAAGCCTTCAGCGACTTCATCGGCCTGCAACTCAAACCTACCAGCAAAGAAGAAGGTCGCCTGGAAAGTGAAGGTGGCGGCGGTGTCGCGGTGGGCAACGCTGATTTGATTGGCGAAGCGGACTACGAGTCTGAAGGCCATACCTATCGGCTGAAAAACGGCGCGGTGGTGATCGCCGCCATCACTTCCTGCACCAACACCTCCAACCCGAGCGTGATGATGGCGGCCGGGTTGGTGGCGAAAAAAGCCGTGGAGAAAGGCCTCAGGCGCAAACCGTGGGTCAAGAGTTCCCTCGCGCCCGGTTCGAAAGTGGTCACCGACTACTACAAAGCAGCCGGCCTGACCCAATACCTCGATGAACTGGGTTTTGCCTTGGTCGGCTACGGCTGCACCACCTGCATCGGTAACTCCGGGCCGTTGCCGGAGCCCATCGAGAAGGCGATTCAGAAAGCCGATCTGGCCGTGGCTTCGGTGCTGTCCGGTAACCGCAACTTCGAAGGCCGGGTGCATCCGCTGGTCAAAACCAACTGGCTGGCCTCGCCGCCGCTAGTTGTCGCTTATGCATTGGCCGGCACGGTGCGGATCGACATCAGCAGCGAATCCCTTGGCGATGACAAGAACGGCAATCCGGTTTATCTGCGGGACATCTGGCCGAGCTCCAAGGAAATCGCCGACGCGGTGAGTCAGGTCAACACCGCGATGTTCCACAAGGAATACGCCGAAGTGTTTGCCGGTGACGAGCAATGGCAGGCGATCGAAGTGCCGCAAGCCGCTACTTATGTCTGGCAGGAGGATTCGACGTACATCCAGCATCCGCCGTTCTTCGATGACATCGGCGGCCCGCTGCCGGTGATCCAGGATGTGAAGAAAGCCAATGTACTGGCGCTACTCGGCGATTCGGTGACCACCGACCACATCTCCCCCGCTGGTAACATCAAGGCCGACAGCCCGGCCGGGCATTACCTGCGCGAGAAAGGCGTGGAGCCACGGGACTTCAACTCCTACGGCTCCCGTCGTGGCAACCATGAAGTGATGATGCGCGGCACCTTCGCCAATATCCGCATCCGCAATGAAATGCTCGGCGGTGAAGAAGGTGGCAACACAATCTACATTCCGACCGGCGAGAAACTGCCGATCTACGACGCGGCCATGCGCTATCAAGCCTCGGGCACGCCGCTGGTGGTGATCGCCGGGCAAGAATACGGCACCGGGTCGAGCCGAGACTGGGCGGCCAAGGGCACCAATCTGCTGGGGGTGAAAGCGGTCATCGCTGAAAGCTTCGAGCGGATTCACCGCTCCAACCTGGTGGGCATGGGTGTGCTGCCGCTGCAGTTCAAGCTGGATCAGAACCGCAAAAGCCTGAACCTCACGGGCAAGGAAACAGTGGATATTCTCGGTTTGACCGGGGTTGAAGTGACGCCGCGCATGAACCTGACGCTGGTGATCACCCGTGAAGACGGCAGCAGCGAGAAGATCGAGGTGTTGTGCCGGATCGACACGTTGAACGAAGTGGAGTACTTCAAGGCGGGGGGGATTTTGCATTATGTGTTGCGGCAGTTGATTGCCTCTTAACTCTCCTGCTGACAAAGACACCGCCTTCGGGCGGTGTTTTTGTTTGTGGGCTGCTTATAATCGCGCGCCTCAAACATTGCACAACCCTGTGGCGAGGGAGCTTGCTCCCGTTCGGCTGCGCAGCAGTCGTAAAACCAACCAACGCGATCTTTCTGAAACAATGTGGTCACCTGATTTGGGGCCGCTTCGCAGCCCAGCGGGAGCAAGCTCCCTCGCCACAAAAGCTCTTCAGCCTCAAAGGACTCTCTATGCTCGCTCTGCCATGGCTGCACCTGGCACTCCTCTCCCTCGGCTACGCACTGGCCCTGGTCTACGGCCAACTTAGCTGGCTGGCGGCGATTTCCGTCGGGTTGTTGCTGATCGCCGGTTTCGCCGTGCGCCAGCAAACGGTGCCCGTCGGCCGTTACCTCGGTCACGGCCTGTTCATCTTTCTGGCATTGGCGCTGGCCATGCATTGGCTCCCGGGCTTCTACAACGGTCGCGGCATCAACCCACATCGCCTCACCGACGATGCCGTGCCGTTTTCCATGTACCTGAATCAGGACAAACCCCTGATTGGTTTCTGGCTGTTGCTGGTCTGCCCGTGGATTGTCGGCCGGCGTTCGCTGCGACTGTCGATTTACGCCACCGCTATGGCCCTGATCCTGAGTGTCGTGCTCGCCCTCGGCGGTGCCTTGTTGCTGGGCATGATCAGTTGGGCGCCGAAATGGCCGGACCAGGCCTGGCTGTGGGTGGCGAACAACCTGCTGTTGGTAACGCTGGTTGAGGAAGCGCTGTTTCGCGGCTACATCCAGGGTGGCCTGAGCCGGCACTTCAAACACCTGCCCTACGGCGAAAACCTCGCACTGCTGCTCGCCTCGCTGGTGTTCGGCCTGGCCCATCTGGGCGCGGGCAATGGGTGTTGCTGGCGAGCCTGGCGGGTGTCGGCTATGGTCTGGCCTACCGATTTGGCGGGTTGGGTGCGGCCATCGCTACCCATTTCGGCTTGAACCTGCTGCATTTCGGCTTGTTCACCTACCCGATGCTCGCCGGATGACGCAACGGTCGTTTTGCGACGCACCGCTGATTATTGAAAATAAAATTTCAATAAATTCCTGACGATGCCGACACCCTGTCAAAGCCTCACGGATTGACATAGCCATGCGTAACAACCAACCCATTACACAACGCGAACGGACCTTCCCGGCTCAGCAACGGTTGATTTCCACGACCGACGCCAAAGGCGTGATCACCTACTGCAACGACGCTTTCATCGAAATCAGTGGGTTTTCCCGTGAAGAGCTGATCCGTGCGCCGCATAACCTGGTTCGTCACCCAGACGTCCCGGCAGCGGTATTCGCGCACATGTGGGGTACTTTGAAACAAGGCTTGCCATGGATGGGCATTGTCAAGAATCGCTGCAAGACCGGTGACCACTATTGGGTTAACGCCTACGTCACACCGGTTTTCGAAGGCAATCAGGTGGTCGGTTACGAGTCGGTGCGGATCAAACCCACCGCCGAACAGATCCGCCGTGCCGAAGCGCTTTACCAACGCATCAACCAGGGCAAGTCGGCGATTCCTTCGACAGACAAGTGGCTGCCGGTCCTTCAGGACTGGGTGCCGTTCATTCTGGTCAGCCAACTGAGCTTCATGATCGGCGCGTCGCTGAACTCCCACTGGGGTTTTGCCTTGGCCGCCGGCCTGTCGGTGCCACTGGGCTTGATGGGCTTGAGCTGGCAGCAACGCGGTCTCAAGCGTCTGCTGGTCCTGGCCGGGCAAACCACCTCCGACCCACTGATCGCGCAGATGTACACCGACAGCCGTGGCGCCCAGGCGCGACTGGAAATGTCGATCCTCAGCCAGGAAGCGCGCCTGAAAACCTGCCTGACCCGCCTGCAGGACACTGCCGAACACCTGACCGAGCAAGCGAAGCAGTCCGATACCCTGGCCCACAAGAGCTCCAGCGGCCTGGAACGTCAGCGCGTCGAAACCGAGCAAGTGGCCACCGCGGTCAATCAGATGGCCGCCACCACCCAGGAAGTCGCCAGCCACGTGCAACGCACGGCTGACGCTACCCAGGAAGCCAATCGCCTGACCGGTCGCGGTCGTGACATCGCCGGGGAAACCCGCGAAGCCATTCAGCGTCTGTCGGTGGTGGTCGGTGAAACCGGCCTGACCGTCACCCAACTGGCCAAGGACAGCGACGAAATCGGTGGTGTGGTCGATGTGATCAAAGGCATCGCCGACCAGACCAATCTGCTGGCGTTGAACGCCGCCATCGAAGCGGCTCGCGCCGGTGAAATGGGCCGTGGTTTCGCGGTCGTGGCCGACGAAGTGCGCCAACTGGCGCAACGCACCAGCGAGTCCACCGGGCAGATCCATGCACTGATCGCCAAGCTGCAACAGACCGCCAACACTGCCGTGCAGACCATGGACGCCGGCCATCGCCAAGCTGAAGAAGGTGTGGCGCGAGTACTGGAAGCGGACCAGGCACTGATCGGCATCAGCGAAGCGGTGGCGCACATCACCGACATGACCACGCAGATTGCTGCGGCAACCGAAGAGCAAAGCTCGGTGGCCGAAGAAATCAGCCGCAACATCAGCAACATCTCGCAACTGGCGGACCAGACCTCGGAACAGGCACAACACTCGGCGTTGCTGAGTGAAGAACTGACCAAGACGGCCAATACCCAGTATTCGTTGGTGGAGCGGTTTAACCGCTGATTGATGCTGGAAAGACAAAACCCGGACAGCGAAAGCTTCCGGGTTTTTTATTGCCGCTGTGAAAGTGATGTTGGTTGTTCGGGCCTCTTCGCGGGCAAGCCTCGCTCCTACAGGTTATGCGCCGGTCATGCAGGCGCTGGTAAACCGTAGGAGCGAGGCTTGCCCGCGAAGAGACCGGCACTAACACCGCAAAATCTTACTGAAGGAATGAAGCGACCTTCTGCGCCGCAGCCGCCAAATGCTGCTCATGATTAAACCCGGACGCCTTCAACGGCTTCAAATCGTGATCCCCCGCTACCAGCCAAAACACCTCAATGCTCGGTGAGAGCGAGTAAGCCTCCACCGCCTCACGATTACCCAACGCATCCCGCTCGCCCTGCACGATCAAGGTCCGGGTCTTGAGCCCGGCCAGATGCTCTACCCGAGGCTTCTCCGGTTTACCCACCGCGTAAAACGGATACCCCAGGCACACCAACGCATCCGCGCCCAATTCATCCGCCAGCAAACTGGCCATCCGCCCGCCCATGGACTTGCCGCCAACGGCCAGTTTCCCAGTGACATGGCGTCGCACCACCGCATACACCTCACGCCAGCATTCCAGCAGTTTCGGCGCCGGATTCGGTGGACGTTTGCCGCCGTCGATGCGCCGTTGCGCCATGTATGGAAACTCGAAGCGCAGCACGTTGAGCCCATGTGCCGCAAGGCGCGCAGCCATGTCGTTCATCCAGCCGCTGTCCATCGGTGCACCGGCGCCGTGAGCCAGGATCAACGTCGGCGATGATGGCGTCGAGGCGGCATCCCACAGCCAGCCATGTTCGGCCACGCACTGCGCCCATTGATCCCCGTCAATACTGGCCTTGTGCTCTTTGTCCATGCTTGCCTCGCTTTTAGTCTGCCTATAACTCCAGGCGAAGGAAGCGTCTGCCTTGCGCGGCTTACTCGCAAAGACGGGCCTTCACTTCGGCTGAACCGTGGATGGGGAACCATGAACACTTCTATCAGTACCGCCTACAACTACAAGGTGGTCCGCCAATTCGCCATTATGACGGTGGTGTGGGGCATCGTCGGCATGGGGCTCGGGGTTTTTCTCGCGGCCCAATTGGTCTGGCCCGAACTCAACTTCAATTTGCCGTGGACCAGCTTCGGCCGCCTGCGCCCGCTGCACACCAATGCTGTGATTTTCGCTTTTGGCGGCTGCGCTTTGTTCGCCAGTTCGTTCTATTCGGTGCAACGCACCTGCCAGACCCGACTGTTCGCACCGAAAATCGCCCAGTTCTGCTTCTGGGGCTGGCAACTGGTGATCGTGCTGGCGGCCATCAGCCTGCCGCTGGGTTACACCAGTTCCAAGGAATACGCCGAGCTGGAATGGCCGATCGATATCCTGATCACCATCGTCTGGGTCGCCTACGCCATCGTATTCTTCGGCACACTGGCCAAGCGTACGACCAAGCACATCTACGTCGGTAACTGGTTCTTCGGTGCTTTTATCATCACCGTGGCGATTCTGCACATCGTCAACAACCTGGAAATTCCGGTCAGCTGGAACAAGTCCTACTCGGTCTACGGCGGTGCGACTGATGCCATGGTTCAGTGGTGGTACGGCCACAACGCGGTGGGTTTCTTCCTGACTGCCGGCTTCCTCGGGATGATGTATTACTTCGTGCCGAAACAGGCCGAACGCCCGGTGTATTCGTATCGTTTGTCGATCGTGCACTTCTGGGCATTGATCACCCTGTACATCTGGGCCGGTCCGCACCACTTGCACTACACCGCACTGCCGGACTGGGCACAGTCGCTGGGCATGGTGATGTCGCTGATCCTGCTGGCGCCAAGCTGGGGCGGGATGATCAACGGCATGATGACGCTCTCGGGCGCCTGGCATAAGTTGCGCAGCGACCCGATCCTGCGCTTCCTGGTGGTCTCGCTCGCGTTCTACGGCATGTCGACCTTCGAAGGGCCGATGATGGCCATCAAGACGGTGAACGCCCTCTCCCACTACACCGACTGGACCATCGGCCACGTACACGCCGGGGCACTCGGCTGGGTGGCGATGATTTCCATCGGCGCGCTGTATCACATGATCCCGAAAATCTTCGGTCGCCCACAGATGCACAGCATCGGCTTGATCAACGCGCACTTCTGGCTCGCGACCATCGGCACCGTGCTCTACATCGCTTCGATGTGGGTCAACGGCATCGCCCAGGGCCTCATGTGGCGCGCTGTCAACGAAGACGGCACGCTGACCTACTCCTTCGTCGAAACCCTGGTGGCCAGCCACCCGGGCTTCGTCGTGCGGTTGGTGGGCGGCGCGATCTTCTTCAGCGGCATGTTGCTGATGGCCTACAACACCTGGCGCACCGTTCGGGCCTCGCAGCCTGCCGAAGCCGCCGCTGCCGCGCAGATGGCCTGAGGAGTCCGCCATGAAACACGAAACAATCGAAAAAAACGTCGGCCTGCTGCTGTTGCTGATGATCTTTGCCGTGAGCATCGGCGGTCTGACTCAGATCGTCCCGCTGTTCTTTCAGGACGTGACCAATAAGCCGGTGGAAGGCATGAAGCCCTACACCGCGCTGCAACTGGAAGGTCGTGACATCTACATCCGCGAAGGCTGCGTCGGTTGCCACTCGCAGATGATCCGGCCGTTTCGCGCCGAGACCGAACGTTACGGGCACTACTCGGTGGCCGGTGAAAGCGTCTGGGATCACCCGTTCCTGTGGGGCTCCAAGCGCACCGGGCCGGATCTGGCGCGGGTCGGCGGTCGCTACTCCGAAGACTGGCATCGCGCGCATTTGTACAACCCGCGCAACGTGGTGCCGGAATCGAAAATGCCTGGCTACCCGTGGCTAGTGTCCAACCAACTCGACAGCAGCCACACCGAAACCAAGATCCGCGCCATGCGCACCCTCGGCGTGCCGTACACCGACGATGACATCACTGGTGCAGTCGCCTCGCTCAAGGGCAAGACCGAAATGGACGCCCTGGTCGCCTACCTGCAAGTGCTCGGCACTGCCATCAAGAGCAAGAGGTGAGCCATGGTCTTTGAAATGAGCAGTGGAATGATCCGCGGCCTGGGCACGGTCGTGGTGTTCGTGGCCTTCGTCGGCCTCGCGTTGTGGGTGTTCAACGGCAAGCGCAGCCCGGAATTCGCCGAAGCACGTTTGCTGCCGTTCGCCGATGAGCCGTTACCCGACGACGCCAACACCCAAGAACCTGAAACAAGGAGTACCCGGCCATGACCACCTTCTGGAGTACGTGGATCTGCGTACTGACCATCGGCAGCCTGATCGGCCTGACCTGGCTGCTGATCGGCACCCGCAAGGGCGAAACC
>Ga0105857_1000871_pt1 | contig 10005 bp, 8 predicted proteins | sample OrgsoiDNA_201061_FD_89682 | JGI IMG/M metagenome (GOLD analysis project Ga0105857, IMG submission 89682) | Permafrost soil microbial communities from the Arctic, to analyse light accelerated degradation of dissolved organic matter (DOM) -... | ecosystem: Environmental > Terrestrial > Soil >...
GGATGCTTATGTGGCTGCTATGCGGCGCGCGGCGGCGGCGATATAATTGGCGCAAGAGTGAACCTGAAAACCATACCGCTGTTTCTTTTGCTCGGCTGTGCTGTTGGGGTGGCCGTTCATGCGGCGCAGACGAGTGCTGTTGACGGCATACCAGTACCGGACATGGACGAGCGAACTCTCGAGCAGAAATACCACATCACACCCAACAAGGAGGGCCTGCTTGGCGCTTTGCGCCACGAGCGCGGGGAGGTGCGGAGTTTCGCCGCTCTCAAGCTTGCGAACGACGGGCACAAGGATGCTATTCCCTCAATCCTAGCCGCACTGGCAGTAGAACCCGTTGAAGGAGTCAAAATCATTCTGGCAATCGAAGCGGGCCGACTCGGGGCGGAAGACGGTATGAAAGCGTTGAAGAGCATGTGCGAGGACCAGAATTGGTCGCCAGGGCTAAGGATGATTGCGGCTCAAGGCACGCTCGGCTTCTTTGGCGGCGAAGCGGCGCCATCGTCACAAACGGCCCTTCAAGGGTGCCTGGCCAGTGCCTGGGACGTACTTCGGTCTCCGTGGGACAACCCTCCAGGGGACCACCAAGCTGCTTTGATGGCGATGAACCTGGTCGTTCGTTTCAGGCAGATACGGCCAATGCAGGTTCAGGAGATTAAAGATATCGGAGCGATGTACCTGAGGGAAGCAGCTCCAGACCTTAGAATGGCGGCCAGCCACTTGATTCGCGAAATGGCGGGAGATGCGTGGGCGGTTGCACAGCTCCGCGCGGCACTCGACGTTGAGCCCGAGGAGGCGGTCAGAGGGTATATTGCGACCGAACTTGCGGCGATCCGAGTGCAATGATGAGGGCGGAATTCGCAGTTTCCGCAAGTGAACTCTAAGAAAGACAAGTAAGAAGCCGCGGGAAAGTGGACGACTTGATATATATTAGAAATACCCTAACCTCCCTAACAGAGGTTGCGATACCGTTCATTTCTCAGGAAGTTCTCTTAGGGTTGGGGGAGGTTAACATGCATCGTGTCGGGCTTAGCCGTGGCGCAAAATGAAGCTGGCTAAATACGTTCGGGCCGTGGCGCTCACGTTGTTTATCCTTGTGGGCGCGGCTAGCTTGTCCGCCGCAGATACCCGCCGAATCGGGCAGGAACATGCGCTGGAACGGCACCTTGCCGACGGGGCGGAATTCGCAGTTTCCGCAAGGGAATTGGTCGACTGGGGGCGCCGCATTTTCTGCGCGAATTGGACGGAGCAGGACGGCGCCGGGCGACCCATGACCAAGGGGACCGGGCGAGCTCTGAGCGATCCTACATCTCCCTTAGTCGGCGCGCGCGCCCTCAATCGTGTTTCCGGGCCGGACGCAAACTCTTGCATGGGCTGTCACAACGCGCCATATGGGATTCCAGGCGGCGGCGGCGATTTCGCCGCGGGTGTTTTTGTGCTCGGACAACGGTTTGATTTTGTTACCTTCGACCGGAAGGACACAATCCCCACGCGAGGGGCCGTAGACGAAGACCAGAGACCCGCTTCCCTGCAAGACGTCGGGAACTTCCGCAGGAGCCCTGGTTTGTTCGGCGCCGGGTATCTTGAGATGTTAGCCCGTGAGATCACTGCCGACCTGCAGACGATTCGCAACCGAACCGGAATGGGAGAAACTACCGTACTGAACTCGAAAGGGATTAGCTTCGGAATGCTGACACGAAGAGTAGACGGGTCCTGGGATGTCTCGCAGGTGTCGGGGTTTCCATGGCAGAGCGTGGTCTCTCCTGACCCGAGTGACCCTCCATCCCTGGTCATTCGCCCGTGGCACCAGGCGGGCAGCGTGGTTTCTCTGCGTGAATTCGCCAATAACGCCTTCAACCAGCACCACGGCATGCAAAGCACGGAGCGATTCGGCAGGGACACCGACCCCGATGGTGACGGCATCACCAACGAGCTGACGCGCGCCGACATTACCTCAGTCGTCCTGTTCCAGGCAGTAATGGCCGTTCCCGGAAGGGTGATCCCTAATGACCCGGAGATTGAACGGGCAGTCGCGGTTGGTGAACTGGTATTCGACCGAATCGGCTGCGCTAATTGTCACATACCGCACCTTGCCCTGCGGAAACAAAGCTGGACTTACACAGAGCCGAATCCGTATAACCCGCCACAAAACCTTCGTGCCGGGGAGGTTGGCACAGTCAAGGTGAGTCTCATTGACTCGCATCTCCCACAGCCGCGCCTGTTGCCATCTAAGGATGACTCAGGGTCCATTGATGTGCCCGCGTATACAGATTTCAAGCTGCACGATATCTGTGGAGCGGAGGATGAGGCCCAAGAGCACCTCGACCAGAACCAGGCTGCTTGGTCCCCCAAATTTCGGCAAAGCAACCGCCGCTTTCTGACGAAGCGCCTATGGGGCGCGGCAAACCAGCCGCCGTACTTTCATCATGGGCTGTTCACTACATTCCGGCAATCCGTGCTGGCTCACCATGGCGAGGCGGAGCCCAGCCGGGAGGCTTTCCTACGATCCAGCGACTACGAGCGAGACTCGCTGATCGAGTTTCTGAAGAGTCTTCGGGTGCTGCCGCCCGGCACGAAGGCCTTGGTTGTCGACGAGAGATTCAGGAAAAAAGCCTGGCCCAAGCGGTCGCCCCGCGATGTGAGTCGCTGGCTCCAGCAATCCAAGGGACCGGCTATGTGATGAAACGCACATCCCTGAGAAAAGTACTAAGAACAAACTGAGAAATAAGCGAGAAAAATGGGAATCTAATATATATTGGAAACACCCTATTCTTACTAACTGAGGTAGCGGTCGCTGTCAATTCTCAGGAAGTTCTCTTAGGGAAGAGGGGTGGTGACATGCATCGTGACGGGGTCATCTTCATGTTTTGCCTTGCGCTTCTATCAGGAATGCCCCAGCGTGGTCAAGCCGCGTCGGGAAGCTGGACGATCAACTGTGGCTTGTGGCGCACGGACGCGGGGTTCACCTCGACCATCCAATTGCAGAACAGGCTGGTGACGGGACCCATCATGGTGACGCCGATCCTTTTCATGGCGGACGGAAGTGAGCATGACCTTGCGAGCGTGAATATCCCCGCATCCGGTGTCGCGACCGTGAACGTCAACGGTGCGTTGCGCGGCATTTCCGCAACGGCAGCCGCGGGGTTTGCCAGCCATCTTTCCGAATATGGCAGCGCCGCTCTCCGCTTCACGGGAAGTTCGACGGCCTTGATGGCGCAGACCGCCATAGGGAGCACGGCACTGAGCCTGAGCTATGTGGCTCGCTTCACCAGCATCATGAACGGCCCCCCGATTCCGCAGACCCTGGAAGGGCTCTGGTGGGCGCGCGACGCGGGAGTGGGCGGGTCTGTGAGCGTGAGCAACGCGAGCGGCGGTGTGCGGAACGTGAGCGTTCAGGGTGTTGCGGCCAGCGGGGACGCGCAGCCGGCGCAATCTCTGACGCTGGCTCCGCACGCGAGCCAAATGCTCGATCTGGCAACCTTGATGGGTAGATCATTGAAGGCCGGTGAGGCGGGCGGGTTGCGGATCGAGTTCGCGGGTCTCATGGGGGAAGTCAATGTGACCGGCGGGCTCGAGAACCGCCAGGAGGGTTACTCCGCCGCGATGCCTTTTTGGATGCCGCCGGTGGCTTCGTCAGGATTGCTGGTTACCCTGGCTCACGCGGGGCTGATGGTGGGCGCCGCCGATCCCCTGATGGGCTTCCCGGCCGGCACGCGCTTCAGCCCCTATTTCGCGATGCGCAACTTGACGACCCAAGCCATCCCAGTGAGCCTGACCCTATACACCGAACAGGGGCAGGCCCTTCAGGGACCGGTCCAATCGCTGCAAGCGCTGGAATCGAGGCAGGTGGATATGGTCAGCGTCCTGCGAGGGCTCGGCTTGGCGAACTTCAGCGGGATGCTTACTCTTGCCGTTAGCCACACAGGCCAGGCCACCGACGTGATGGTCGCGGCAGGGAGCGTGGACGCGAAAGGCACGTACGTGTTCGAGGTGGAGGGGAGGACGGCGGAGGAGACGCTAAGCAAGGAGGCGCCTTACTGGTCCGTAAGAGATGGGAACAACACGATGGCCGCCTTGTGGAATCCCAGCGGGAATGCGGAGGATGTTATCGTGACCCTGAACTATTCCGGGAAGGCGGGAAATTCCGGGCACTACAATTTCAGGGTTCATATTGCACCGCATGCCACGGCAAGTTTGGATGTCAAGGAGTTGATCGCGAACCAGAGTCCGGACTCCGAAGGGAATGTGGTGCCGGCGACCGCACAGGAAGGCAGTTTCGTATTCCGCGGCGCGGGCGCCGTTCACTCAAAGCTGAGCCTGAATGCTAATGTCGGGATCTTCAACGTGGTAAAGGGTACGTGCTACTACGGGACCGTCTGGTGTGCAGGGTACACCGGTCTTGCCATCGGCCCGGCTTCCATTGCGTCCTCCGTGGGCGGGAGCCAACAGATCAATGCGCTGGGCGTGTATGACGACGGCACTGAGCCTGGTGTGAACTCCTACACATCCTGGAGTAGCAGCGACTCATCGGTCGCCTCGATCACTCCAGGCGGGCAGGTCACGGGGGTAGCTGCTGGCTCGGCGACCATCACCGCCAGCGCAAGCCTGCCGAAATACGGACCATACAGCGGCTACAACCCGTCATGCGCGACGCTTGAGCAGAACCAGACATTCCCGGCGCAGGCCCAGGTCCAGGTGAGTTGCCCGACAGTGACGAACTTTACCGAGACATTTCGGAATGCGGGGCCCGACGGAACCTTGTTCTTTAACTATACATGGATGTCAAGTACTGGCAAACAGGCAGACTTGGCAAGCTGTACCACCGGCGAGACGGTCTTCTATCCCGGCAATGCAAGCCCATATCAGTGGCCAGCGCCGATGGTTTCGAGTTCAGTTAGTCCCACACTAATTTCGGGATCAGCGACCAACCAAGGGTTCTTGGATCGGAACTTCGCGCCGACAAGCTATTCGAGCCTCTACTTGGCAGCCTCGTTTAACGCAACTCAACGTTTTTGGTGGAAGTGCACTTGCTATCAAAACGGTGACCTGCAATTTCCATTCGCCGCCGACAAGACCATCAGCAGAAAAGTGTTTCAAGACACCGACGGTAAATGGAAATACCAAATTACCAAGTCTGGACAGACTGCAACAGCGTTACTCCCTTGAATACTATGAAACTCACGACACTTGCTGTATATACGATCTTACTCTGGCACCCTGGGCTCGCTCCATGTCAGTCCACGAAGGCGACGAATTCCGAGTGCGCGATGGTTCAGCGGGCACTCGAGGCTTACCGGGCCATCAAGCCCGGCATCACGCGGAAGGATGTGGAAAAGGACTTCAAATATGACGGTGGGCTGAACTTCAGGGACCACGGCCGCTACACGTACCGGGGTTGTAATTACATAAAGTTGGAGGTTACCTTCGAGCCTGCGCCGGATCCAGGCAATATCTTTGGCTCTCCTGACGACACCGTCATCACAGCCTCGAAACTGTTTATCGACTATCCCACAATGGATTAGCGGCACAATGGATTAGCGGCTATACCCCAGCCATAAAATCACGATAAAATGAAGAGATGCCGCGTCCCGGCGCGAGCGCCGCGATTTCCGTAGAACGTTTTTTTCAGTTCTCCCTGCTGGGACTGGTGGCCAGCGGATACCTGGCCGTGGCCGGCTCCGGATATCTGGACATCCCCACGATTGCGCTCACTGCCGCCGGCCTTCTGTTGCGCGGGCTGTCGATCGGCGGGGTGCTGAGGCTCGACATATCGGAGCGCGCCACCACGCTCGGAACCGTCGGTTATACCGGCTTCTTCCTGCTGGACTACTTTGCGATTTCGCGCGATTTTCTCACGGCTACCGTTCACCTGGTCTTCTTCCTGGCGGTCATCAAGGTTCTCACTTCAAAGACCAGCCGCGACTATTTATACACCGCGGCCATCGCCTTCCTGGAGCTGCTGGCCGCCGCTATCCTCTCCGCCAGTTTCAACTTTTTCGTGTTTCTGGCGCTGTATCTGCTGTGTGCCATCGCGGCACTGACCTCGGGCGAAATTCGCCGCTCCATGAATAAGTCCCCGAGCACGGCCCGCAGTGGGCTGAGCCGCTTCCATCCGCGCCTGGGGCTGCTCTCGGCATCGGTCGCCCTGGGAATCCTGGCGCTCACGGCCGGACTCTTCTTTCTGCTGCCGCGGACCGCGGAGGCGGCTTTCGCCCACCTGATTTCCCATCGGGTTTTCCTGCCCGGCTTTTCCAACCAGGTGACGCTGGGCGAGATCGGCGAAATCAAGACCAGCTCGCGGACCGTGATGCACATTCGCATCTTCAACTCTCAACCGCTGGGCGGCCTGAAATGGCGCGGGTCGGCGCTGACCGAATTCGACGGCAGGCGGTGGTCCAACGCCCCGCGCGTGAGGACCCCCATCAGGATTGAGAACGGCCACGTGGACCTGAGGCCGACCGATGGGCTGCCGCCGGGCCGAAGCATCAGTTACCACGTTGACCTGGGAGCGTTCGAAACCGATGCGCTCTTTTTCGCCGGCATTCCCGAGAACCTGGACCTGCATTCGCCGTCTCTATACCGCACCGATACCGGCAGCTACCGGCTGGGCCACCCCACTCCCCAAGGGTTTCACTACGACGCTTACAGCCTGCTGGAAGAACTGCCTGAACGCGCGCCGTTGGTCTATCCCGCGCCGGTGCTGCCCCTGGCTGCGCGAAATCAGTACCTGCAATTGCCGCCGCTTGACCGGCGCGTGGCCGAACTGGCGCGCACGCTCACGGCGAACCGGGCGACCGCCCTCGAACGCGCGCGCGCCATTGAGCGCCACCTGCGTACCGCCTACGGCTACACTCTGGAACTTCCGGACAAGGAAACGCCCGACCCGCTGGCCAATTTCCTGTTCCAGCGAAAGAAAGGCTACTGCGAATACTTCGCCTCCGCAATGGCCGTGATGCTGCGCACCGTGGGCATTCCCGCGCGGATGGCCACGGGATTCCAGAGCGGCGTCTACAATCCCATTTCAGATTTATGGCTGGTGCGGGCGTCCGATGCGCACAGTTGGGTGGAGGCCTGGATGCCGGGCCACGGTTGGACCACGTTCGACCCCACGCCGCCCGATCCGAACCCCCACGGTTTCGCCCTGCTGGCCAAAGCGGCGCTGTACCTGGATGCGGCGGAAACGTTCTGGGAGGAGTGGGTGGTGACCTACGACATCACCCGCCAGGGCACGCTGGCCTACCGCATGGAACTGGGCGCCCACAGCCTGGGCATCCGTTGGTTCGACGCCGTGCTGGCCCTCCGCTCAGGTTGGAATTCCTACGTGGCGGCGCCTTTCCAGCGTTTCAGCGGCCGCATTGTGGCGGCGCTGGCGATGGCGGCGCTGATCTGGCTGCTGGGTCCGCCGGTGCTTCGCCTGCTGCACGTGCGCCGCCGGGTGGAGCGCATGCGCCGCGGTCAGGCGAGTGTAGCCGACGCAACCTTGCTCTATGAGCGCATGCTGCACGTGCTGAAGCGGCGCGGCTACCAGAAGCCGGCCTGGTTCACGCCCGCCGAGTTTGCCGCTTCCCTTCCCGCCACTCAGTTTGGCGCGGCCGTGGCGGAGTTCACCACTACCTACAACGCGCTTCGCTTCGGTGGGCATCGGGAGGTGGCGCCACGGCTGTCGGTGTTGCTCGATGAGCTGGAGCAGGCCGGCCGCCGGTAGCCAGATGGCGCATCAGGTACATACAAGCCGCCGTGCGGTCGGGATCCGGGTGATGGTTGGCGATCCCCTGCAGTACGCTCTTCAGCACCTCGCCGCGCTCCTGTTCCAGGGTGCCCAACCTTACTATATGCCGGGTCATATGCCGCCTCAAATTTCTTATCGGCCGGGATTGCGCCCGGTCGCAACCAGCAAATCGATTAATGATTTGGACGCGCGCCGCCGATATGAATCCTGGAGCTTAAATGATCCGGTTGACCCGCCTGAATCGCGCCATACTAGTCCTCAACTCGGATTTGATCGAGCATATCGACGTTACGCCGGATACAGTGATCACCTTGACAACCGGACAGATATTGCGCGTGCGTGAAACTTCCGACGAAGTGGTCAACCGCATCGTGGAATTTCGCCGGCGGGTATCCGGGCCGGAGGTGCGAACCGGGGAACCGGGCGAATCGCCGCGGGAACAATCCGACTGAGATCTCATGGCTGAAACAGCACAAATGCAGAAGAAAGAGCCCAGTGCGGCGTCCAAAGCAACACCCAAGCCCGGGAGCCGGCCGGACTATGCCACTCTGGGTGGAATTGGGCTGGCACTAGCCGGAATCCTGGGTGGCCTCCTCCTTGAAAAAGGAAGCATTCAAGACGTAGCCCAAGGGACCGCCTTCATGATCGTGATGGGCGGCACTCTGGGCGCGGTGCTGGTCACCACTCCTCTCCCCATCGTGTTGCGCGCCTTCAAACGGCTGGGAAGTATTTTCTTCGAAAGCGCCGACTCTACATCGGCGGCCATCGAGACCCTGATTCAGTTGGCCGCCAAGGCGCGCAAGAACGGCATCGTGAGCCTGGAGACGGAGTCCGACGCGATCACCGATCCGTTCTTACGGAAGGCGCTCAACATGGCCGTGGACGGCACCGACCTTCAGGAAATTCGCAAGCTGATGGAAAACGATATCAGCTTGAGTGAGTACTTCGCCGAAGCCGAAGCCAGAGTCTGGGAAGCGGCGGGCGGCTACGCTCCCACGATCGGAATCATTGGCGCGGTCATGGGGCTGATTCAGGTGATGAAACACCTGGAAGATATTAAGGAAGTAGGGCATGGCATCGCGGTTGCGTTCGTGGCCACGGTGTATGGGGTGGGGTCGGCAAACATTTTCTTCCTGCCGGCAGCCAACAAGCTGAAGTCCCGCATGCGGGAAGCCACGCTCATGATGGACATGACACTCGAAGGGGTAGTCGGAATTGTGGAAGGCCTCCACCCAACCCTGATCCGCCTGAAGCTGGAGGCTTACAACCCGCATCCGGCGAAGGTCGGGAAATCAAGAAAAGCCAGGGCTCCCGAGGGGGCTCCAAAACCCAAGACAGCGGCGCAACCCGCCGCGGCGCAGATCTAGGAGCCCGCTGTGATCCGGAGAAAGACGCCTGAACCCGAAAACCACGACCGCTGGCTGGTTTCCTATGCCGATTTCATCACGCTCCTGTTCGCCTTCTTTGTGGTGATGTTCGCTACGGCCCAGAGCGACAAGTCCAAGACGAAGGAGGTTTCCGAAGCCGTGCGGGAGGCCTTCCAACATGGCCAACTGAGTTCCGCTCTCTCCAACGTGCTGCACGGCAAGCCCGAGATTCACAAGCTGGGCAACACCCCGCAGAAGAAATCGGCGGAGAATATGCCTCCGCCGCCTCCGGCTGACCTGGCGAAGTCCCTGGACACGCTGCAGCGCGAGCTCAGTGAGGACCTGAACAGCGGCAAAATCCAACTCAGGCTTGAGGGCCGGGGCCTGGTGATCAGTATGCGGGAAGCGGCATTCTTCGCCTCCGGGGACAACATTGTGGCGCCCGCCAGCCTGCCCATCCTCGCCAAAATCGCAGCCGTGGTTCAGTCGATTCCCAACCAGGTGCGCCTCGAAGGGTACACGGACTCCATTCCCATCCACAACTCGCATTTCCGCAATAACTGGGAACTCTCCGCGGCCCGCGGCATTGCCATGCTGGAACTGCTTTGCGACCGCTACCAGATTGATCCCGCACGCCTGAGCGTGGCCGGTTACGGCGAAAACTCGCCCAGCGACAGCAACCAGACCGAGGAGGGACGCGCCCACAATCGCCGCGTGGACCTGGTGTTGTTGTCTGCCGATGGAATGAAGGTCGAACCGCAGGCGGGCCCGCGCTAGTCTGCCTGTCCCTGGAGATTGGCCATTTGCGGGCGAGGCATCCGAGTGAGGCACGGACAAGTCGCCTCGCCCTTACAAGCACATGTAGGGCCCGCTGGAAAGCGGGTCCGCAGCCTGAAAGGCCGCCCCACA
>Ga0105857_1000874_pt1 | contig 9996 bp, 12 predicted proteins | sample OrgsoiDNA_201061_FD_89682 | JGI IMG/M metagenome (GOLD analysis project Ga0105857, IMG submission 89682) | Permafrost soil microbial communities from the Arctic, to analyse light accelerated degradation of dissolved organic matter (DOM) -... | ecosystem: Environmental > Terrestrial > Soil >...
CCCAGTTCCACGATGTCGGCCTTGCCGAGTTCGAGATCGATAGATTGGTCACGCAGCGGACGGGCCATCTGGATATCGATCGAGTCGAGAAACGGCCGGCCGCCGGGAGCATTGTCGTTGGCGTCGTAGACCGCGCGGCGCCCGGCTTCCCAGCGGGAAATGGCGAACGCCCGAGCCAAGCCGGGCATACCGTGGCCGGTAGTCGGCGGGTCGGCGGTCTCGATCGAGCCACGCATTTCCACGCGCAGTGTTCCCCCAGAGTGCGGCCGCGTGGCGGCGCCTAAAGCCCCAATCACGAACACAGCCCCTATCCACCAAAACGAGCCACGTGCTTGCAGTGGTGGGGCAGGCGATTCCGCCTGCCGCTTACGATCCACAAACCACCGCAATCAGGTAAGCGGCATATCGGTTGGTCGCCAGGTCATGTGCCACAGCCAGCACGGACCCGGCGCCGGCGGGCCAAAGGGCCGTGACGGGCCCCGGAAACTCGACCGGCGCGGTGAGCGGCGCGGGCACGCGGTTCACCACGGTGAAGGCGCGGAGCGTGTCGGACTCGTCCCCGGCTTTCGTGGCCAGCACCTGGAAACCTGTGCCGCAGCGCGCCTCCGTGCCGGCGATGTCGCTGCCCCAGCCCGCTACGCCGCCCACGGAATCGAAGCCGGAATCGAAAATCCGGGTGCTGCCGTCCACCATCGCCAGCAACCATAACTGCCGCCCTTGCTCTTCCACGGAGGCAGCCGAGAAGAACGGCGCGACCGTTTTCCGCAAGCCAGTCTGGGTAGTCACGCGCCCATCGAAATAATTCCGCGCCGGGGAAAAGGATGCCAGCAGCATCGCCCGGCTGCCGGATTCCAGTACCCACGGCTCATCGGTAGGCCGGCAGTCCATAACGAGTTCCGGTTCCAGGCTGCCGCTGCAGGCCAGGAGCCCCGGAAGATACGCTTGAAAATTGGCGCCATTCAGCCGCAGATGGCCGCGTACATCGCGCGGCTGCGGCTTCACGGACATCAGCGGGACGGACTGGCGCGGCTCCCACTGCCCGTTCTGCCGCGCGTAGAGAGTCACCTTGCCAGGTGAGAGCACCAGCAGGTTGCCGCCTGGGAATACCGCGTCCAGAATCGGCTCGTTCTGCTCCCAAACCAGCTTCTTTTCGAGTGTCACGCCGGGCGCGATGTTCCCGTGCGCCGCGGTTTCGGCCCGTCTCCACGCGGCGATCCAAACCTGCCGGTCATCGCCTTTGGGGACTTGCCCAAGTTGCCGTATCTCTTCCACCATCAGATACTGCGTCTGATTCTCAGAAAGCGTGAGGTGCGCTTCCGCCACTGGAGCAACCTCCGTAACGCGCCCCCCGGCTTCTCTCACCGCGTCCTCAAATGCGCCGCGAGCCTGATTGAATTCCAGGGAGCCCGGGGACCCGGCATTGCGCCACGTCACCGAAACCGGCTCGCCCCTGCCCGCAAAAGCCGCGGTTTTCAGCGCCAGTTCGCGCGCGGCGCCGATCAGGTCGTCAGCGGCAGTTGCGCCGGGCGCCAGGAAAAACAGGAGCGCGCCCAACGCCGCGTGCCATCCCCTCACGGCTGCGATCATAGCACATCGCGTTTCTCGGGCCCCGTAACCATACGGATGAAGCCGCGCAGGCAGCCGCGCGCCATGAAAAACGAAACCGGAAACGCGATGGCGGCCATCAGAATACAACCCACAATGTTTTCCATGATGAGTCTCCTACTGCATGGCAACTGCGGAAGCCGCGTTCTCAGCCACCAGCAGGCCGCCAAAAATGCGATCCAATTCCGGATTGCGTTCGCCGTACAGTTCCACCGGATCGCCGACGGCGACCATCTTGAAAAGCTCTTCCACGTCGTGGTTGCGCATCCGGATGCAGCCATGCGATGCGTTGTGGCCGATGGACGCGGGCGTGCTGGTGCCATGGATTCCATACCCCTTCAGGGTCAGGCCCAGCCAGCGCGTGCCCAGCGGATTGCTTTTTCCGGGAGGGACCACTTTGCCTTTGGTGTACCAGGTAGGATCTTCAATGCTGGTGGCGATCTTGAAAACGCCGGTCGGGCTGGGCGAATTGGGCGCCCCCACGGCGGTCTGGAAAATCTTCACGACGCGGTCTGCTTCCATGACCGCCAGCTTGCGGTCCGCGATACTGACCACGATGCGGCGCGCGGGCCGCGTCTGATTGTCCTGCGCCAGCGCCTCGGCGGTGGCCATCAGCACCACGCCGGTGAGAGCCGCCAACTTCCTGATCTGGTCTTCCACTCTGAGCATCTTCCCGTTCCTCCTGCGCGGAAGTAGAAGGCAGGGAGAGGGCCAGAGCGTAACTGACAGAAACTAAACTGCTTGTTAGTTAGCTAAGGTGTGTCAAATAAGACACGCGTGGAAATGCGAGGACGGAAGCTAGAGCGCTAAAACCTTGACGATCTCAGATCCAGAGTCAGCCCCGCTTTCGGTCCATTCAAATCTTACGGCATTGAGAATAACTTCTTCCTGGGCAGGCGCTTCGGCAGTGGTTTTGTGCGAACTCATCCCCGGAGTGGTTACTCCGTTCTGGTTTTGGACTGCCTGAGGGACGAACGTTATCTTTCCATCGGATTTATTCATGATCTCCATCGACTTTTCAAACTGTGAATTGCTGATGCCGCTTGAAACCAGAACGAACTGAGCCATCGAATATTCCTTTCGGACTTTGTGATCCTCATATCAGAATATGGGATTTCAGCCGCTGAGTCCACAAGGTTTGAGAGTTCAGGACCTTAATAGTACTAGTACCGTCGTGTATCTCCACATAAGGCGCTACTCCACCATCGCGAACCCGGGCAAAATGATAACTTTCTTCTGAATGGCGTACTGCACCAATTGCGCTTTGTTGTGGATATCCAGCTTACGCATCAGGTTGAACTTATGGGCCTCGACGGTTTTCACGCTCAGATCGAACTCCGCGGCAGTCTCTTTCACCGATTTGCCTTCCGCCAGCAGCTTGAGAATCTCGCGCTCGCGCTTGGTTAAGGCGCCGAAGCGCGGCTGCCGAATCGGGCCTCCGCGGCCCTGATTGCGAAAATCGTCCACCAGCCGTGAGAGCAGACGCGGGCTAAAAAAGCTGCCGCCACTATGCACCTCGCGGATCGCCATCAACAGTTGGTCGGCCGGGCTATCTTTCAAGATGTACCCGCCGGCGCCGATTTCGAGGCATTCGGCCAGGTAGTCTTCATCGTCATACATCGACAGAAAAATGACGCGAGTCTCGGGGCGTTCCTTGCGAATCTGGCGCGTGGCTTCGAAACTGCTCATGCCGGTCATCCCGATGTCCATCAGGACGATATCGGGGCGCTGCTCCCGTGCCAGCGCGACAGCCTCGACGGCATTGGCGGCTTCACCGGCGATTTCGAGATCGGCCTCGCCATCGAGCAGCTTCCGGATTCCCTGCCGGAACAGCGTGTGATCGTCAGTTAACAGTACGCGAATTTTTGACATTACCTGCCACCCGTGCGGATGTTTGCGGCAACTCGAGAACCACCGTCGTGCCCTTTCCGGGCCGGCTGCGTATGGTGAGCGTTCCACCGAGGAGCGCTGCCCGCTCCCGCATACCCGCCAGGCCGAATGACATCGGCTTTCTCCCTGCCGTTTCCGCACTAAAGCCGGCGCCGTTATCCGCCACGCTCAGCCTGATCCTGTTATCGGCGGCGCCGAGAGAAAGGTTTACATCGGTCGCCTGAGAATGTTTGGCGATATTCCGCAGGCACTCCTGGGCGACGCGGTAAATCACCTCCTGGGTTTCCATGGGAATCTCGTGCGAAGGCACTGAACTTGACGGCATGGAGATCCGCACACGGAGGCTGGCCGGGTGCGTCTTGCCAAAGCGCGCGGCCAGGTGGCGGACCGCCGCTTCGAGTCCCAGGCGCTCTAGCACGGCGGGGCTCAGATCCGAAATAATGCGCCGCAACTCGGCCACACTGCTCTCCGCCAGTGCGCGGGCCTCGGCCAACCGCGGACGCAAGGGCTCGGGTGCGTCGCGCTCGATCAGTTCCAGTTGCAGCCGGAGGGCCAGCATGGATTGCGCGGCCTCATCGTGCAGTTCGCGGCTGATGCGGCGCCGCTCCTGCTCTTCGGCGCGCCGCGCTTCGGCGTCCAGGCGGTTCATCTCCCGCTCCATGCGCGCGCGTTCGATCGCCTCGCGGCATCGTTCCGCCGCTGCCACCAGCAAGGCTAACTCACGCGGCAGCCACGGGTAACGAACCGGGAACGCGAACTGGATCAAAGCCGTGGGCGGCAACGGGTACGACCAATAGGATGCATAGCGGCCACGCATTTCGGGATCGGCAATCAGACGCTCATCCGCCTTGCCGTGTTCGATGAAGAGCGGGCGTGCCAGTTTGCCTGTGACGGGCCCGTCCAACAGCAGCAGGCGTCCGGCGCGCGCGCGAAAGGTTTGGGTCAGGATGCGGACGAAGCGGCGCATCAGGTCATCCAGGTCCGAGGCCTCCCGTTCAGCGCGATACAGCGAGAAGAACGTCTGGACCTCAGCGTCGCGGACTTGATAGTAGACCTGGTTCAGAGCCATGACGATGGCCAGGTGCAGTTGCTCCCGGGCCGGCTCAAACCGCCCTGCCAGCAGCGGGTCCAGGAGTGCGCCAAGTTCCCGCAGGACTTCGTTTACCTCGGACGGCGGGACGTTCAGCCTGGCCAGGCGGCGGCCGTTATACTCCACCTGTTCCATGAACTGGTTGAGCGTGCGCAGACGGGTGGCGGCGCCCGGCGCGATGGCCAGGAAGGCGCGGATCTGCGCGGCATCGTAGGACCGTTGGCGAAGCAGGCTCCGGCAACTCCGTTCCAGGCGGAGCGCGGAGGGAGCCAGGGCGCGGAGCATTCGCGAGATGTGGCGGCGGGCGGCGGGAGTAAGAGGATTCTCGGTCATCCGTAGCGCCGGCGGTCTTGCCGCCGGTGTTTCTAGCGTCCGGCTATTTCGCGCCGTGTTCTTTCAAGATTCTCACCGCGCCGGCAGAGCCGTTCGCGAGCGCAGCCTGCAGCGGCGTGGCGCCAGCCTTATTCTTCGCATTCACGTCCGCCCCGCGGGCGATCAACAGTTCGACCACAGCCGTCCGTCCCCATGCCGCCGCCTGGTAGAGCGGGGTGGCTCCGGATTCAATATCGCGCGCTTCGCGGCCGGCGCCCTTGTCCAGCAGCAGCGCAGCCAACTCGCCGTGGCCGCTCAAGGCCGCCACGTGCAAAGGCGTTGCGCCCTCACTATCGCGGGCATCCACCTCCGCACCGTGCTTCAACAGCATGGTGGCCAAGGCCACGTTACCTTTAAGCGCGGCCTGGTGGAGAGGCGTTGCGCCCGATTTGTCGCGGGCATTTACGTTCGCGCCCTTCGAAATCAGCAGATCGGCAATTTCGGTCTGTCCCTTTAGGGCGGCTTCGTGCAGCAGCGCGCCGGCGGTTACCCCAGGCTCCATCAGCAACTCGATCACATCGGCGTGCCGGCCGCGCGCCGCGCTTTCGAGTGGCGACACGCCGTTGAGGTCGCGAAGGTTGCGGTCGGCGCCTTTGGCCAACAGTAACGCCACTACTTCGCGATGGCCCTGGTCAGCCGCCTCATTCAGCGGCGTGGCGCCGGTCTTATCGCGAGCATTGACATCGGCGCCTTTTTCCAGCAACAGATCCACCAGTTGCCCGTACCCGCGGTCCGCGGCCAGGTGCAGCGGCGTTGCGCCCGAATTATCGGCAGCCTTGACATCCGCGCCGTGGGCCAGCAGCAGTTCCACCATCGCCAGATCGTTCTTGATCGCGGCGTAGGCGATCGGCATGGACCCGCCTTCGGCATGGCGCGCCTTCACATTGGCGCCGTGTTCCATCAGGTAGGCTGCTATTTCGCGGTTGCCGCTCCAGGCAGCGTCGTGAAGCGGCGTTGCGCCCAACGCGTCGCGCCGATTGACGTCGGCGCCGCCCGCGATGGCCTCTTTGACGCGGTCCAGGTCGCCCGACTGCACGGCCTCATGCAGGTCCGCGGCCGAAAGCAGGGCCGCCAGCGCAACCAGTGTCACCATGATGGCCGCGACTGATTTAGCCCACGTACTGCACCTCTTCTTCGAGCTCCATTCCGAAACGCTCGCGCACCCGCGCCTTCAATTCCTGAATCAGCGCGCAGAGTTCGCGGGCGGTGCCGGCGCCGGCATTGTAGATCAGGTTGGCGTGATAGGCCGCCACGTGAATATCGCCGCGCACCATGCCCTTCGCGCCCACCTGTTCCAGAAACCAGGCCGCGGGCACCTTGCCTTCGCGCACCGCCGATGCCGGAACCTGGGCGGCCACGGCCGGGGGCAGCGAGTTCAGCAACAGGTTCTTGAAGATGCTGCCGGCGCATTTCATCGTCACCGGAAACTTCTGGTTGCGAACCGTGACGATGTCGCCCGAAATCTTGGTCAGAATTTCCGCGTCGGCCGGCTCTAAAAGCAGTTGGGCGGAAAAGATAATCCAGTCTTTGTGCTGTTTGAAAATGCTCTCGCGGTATTCAAACCGGCACTCCTCGTTGGCGAAGACGCGGACCGCGGCGCCGTCATAAAAACGCACGCTCACCACGCGTTCCGAGATCGAGTGGCCGTAGGCGCCGGCGTTCCCATAAACCGCCGCCCCCACGGACCCCGGAATGCCCGCCAGCGTTTCCAGGCCCTTGAGACCGCGCGCTACCGTGAAATCCACCAGGTCCTGCAGCACCGCTCCCGAGTCCGCCATCACGCGGTTGTTGGCGGCATGGAGGCTGTAGGCGCGGTACCGCAGCACGATGCCGCGGAAGCCGCTATCGGAGACGATCAGGTTGGTTCCGCCGCCCATCACCATGGTCGGGATGCCGCTCGCGCGCGCCGCGGTCAATGCGGCGATAAACGCCTCCGCACTGCACGTCTCGGCGTAGAGGTCGGCCGGGCCCCCGATGCCGAATCGCGTGTGCCGGGCCAGCGGAGTATTGCTGGAAACAGTTAAATCGGGAATTCGGGCGAGGCGGGCGTGCGTCTCTTCCGTGGTCGGCATCACCTCAATTATAAGGGAGGCATTTCCTGCGATCCGTATTTCCAGGCTTTCCGGAAGACGGCAACTTTCTTCACGGGGATGGTCCAAAGATAAATGTACGCGCCATCCACGCTCTCTTCCTTTTCGGTCTTCCAATCCCCCATATCGAAGCTGTGCGAGACCACGCGCGTACCCGGTTTCAGATCGCTAAACAGCTTGGGCCGCAGTTTCAGATTTATGGTCGGCAGCAGGTAAAGAGTGACCACTGTCGCAGTGTGGATGTCGGCGGCGAACAGGTCGTTCTCTTCGAACTTCACCAGGTTTTCCACGCCCGCCTGCTTTGCGTTGGCGCGCGCTTCCTGGATGCGGACGGGGTTAATGTCGATTCCCACCCCATGGGCGCCGTACTGTTTAGCCGCCCGGATGACGATGCGTCCGTCGCCGCAGCCGAGATCGTAGACGATGTCGGTCTTCTTGACGGCGGCGAGCTTCAACATGGCCTCCACCACGTCGTTCGAGGTGGGAACATAGGGCACGTCGGGCAGACGTACGGGTTGGCTTACGGGTTCGCTATCCTGGGCAGATGCGAGGGAGACGAGCAGCGCGCAGGCGATGGCGCAATCGCGTAATCGCATAATTCACCTCCTGCCCGTCAAGATACCGCATTTCCAACCGATGCGTTTATAATTGCGATAGTTGACGCTGAGTTGTTCAACGATGAATCGCACAATGAAGGACAAGAGCGTCCTGATTACGGGCGCGGGACGCGGCATCGGAAAGCGCCTGGCGATGGGTTTCGCGGAGGCGGGGGCCAAGGTCGGGTTGCTGGCGCGCAGCCAGGCCGAACTGGATCTGGCAAAGCTCGAGATTGAGCAGGCCGGCGGCATCGTGATCCGGCTGCGCGCCGACGTGCGCAATCTGGACGAAATGGCCCACGCCGTGGAGCGCCTGCGGGCCTCGTTCGACAGCCTGGATATTCTGATCGCCGCAGCCGGGGTGCAAGGGCCCATCGGTCCGTTTCTTTCGAGCAAGCCGAAGGCGTGGAACGAGACCGTGGAAACCAACCTGATCGGCGTCGCCAACGCCTGCCGCGCGGCGCTGCCGCCGATGATCGACCAGCGCTCCGGAAAGATTATCCTGATCGCCGGCGGCGGCGCGGCGTATTCGCGCCCGAATTTCACGGCGTATGCGGCGTCGAAATCCGCGGTGGTGCGTTTCGGTGAGTGTCTGGCGGATGAGGTGAGCGAGCACAATGTGCAGGTGAACACGATCGCGCCCGGCGGCGCATACACGACCATGACGGACGAGATTCTGCTGGCTGGCGAGGAGAAGGCGGGCCGCAAGGAAATCGAGGAAGCCGAAAGAGTGCGCATCACCGGCGGCGTCGCGCCCGAAAAACAAACGCAACTGGCGATGTTTCTGGCGTCGGAGAAATCCAACCACATCAGCGGCAAACTGATTCACGTCAACGACGATTGGAAGCGCTTCGAGCAGGACAGCATGAATCCCGAGTTGTACACGCTGCGCAGAGTGCAGAGGATGTGAATGAAGCGCGGGCGCCCCTCAGGATGACGATATGACGCTGGTGGTGGCAAGAGTACTGGAATAGACGGCGCCTCGCGACGCTCCCGGAGTGGGTGATAATTCTAGAATGCCCGTTTCCTTAAAAGGTCAGGTTGTACTGGTGGTAGGCGCTTCCAGCGGGATCGGCCGCGAGACCGCCGTTTTGTTCGCCCGTGAAGGCGCGCGCGTGGTCGCCTCCGCCCGGCGCGGAGATCGCTTGCGGAGCTTGCAGGAGCAGCTTGCGAAGGAGGGCCACGCCATCGATATCGCCCCTGCCGACGCCGCGTCTTCGGGCGAGATGGAGCAACTCGCGGAACGAACCCGCGCCAACTTCGGAAAAATCGACGTGCTGGTTTACGTCACGGGAACCAACACACCGGACCGATCGATGAAGCGCCTGAACCCCCACATCTGGGACATGATGCTGAGCGTGAATCTGAACGGCGCCTACTACATCACCAGCGCGGTGCTGCCGCGGATGCGGGAGACCGGCTCCGGTCATCTGATTTACATCTCGTCCATCTCGGGCCTGGTGCCGGATGTTTCGGGCGCGGCCTACCAGGCTTCCAAGCGCGGCCTGCTTGGCCTGGCGCACGCGATTCGAGTGGAGGAAAAGGAGAATGGAATCCGCACGTGCGTGATCTGTCCGGGCCTGGTGGATACCGAAATCCTGGAGAAACGCCCCGTGAAGCCCGGCCCTGAAATGCTGGCCAAAGCTTTGCAGCCGGTGGATGTGGCCGAAGCGGTATTGGCGGTTGCCAAGCTGCCGCCGCGGGCGGTGGTGCCCGAGCTGCACATTCTGCCGACCTACTTGTGATGCGGGGCTGATACTATATTTGCCATGCTCAGACTCGCAGCCCTGTTCCTTACCGCGTTGATGCTGGCTTCGGCCGCCGACCTTCCCGCCAGGAAGTACCTGAATCTGGCAGCCGTAAAAATCATGGTAGCGGCCGCCGAACAAGAGGCCCAAAAGCGAAACGTGGCGGTCACCATCTGCATTGTGGACGAAAGCGGCAACCTGCTTTTCCTGCAGAAGGGCGACCGCGCCGGTCTCAACACGATTCAATTCGCGCAGAAAAAAGCTCGCCACGCGGCGCTCTACCGGCAGCCGTCCAAGGCCGCCGCCGACCGCCTGAAGGCCGGCAACCTGGAGGTTCTCGCTTTTCCCGAAGCCTTCCCGAATCAAGGCGGGCTGCCCATCAAGATCGACGGCGAAACCATCGGCGCCATCGCAGCCAGCGGCGCCGCATCGGAAGTGGACGAAGCCATCGCGCAGGCGGCCATCGATGCGCTGCTGAAGTAGAAGCGGAAGGCACACTTGTGCCGAAAGATTATGTAGAAGTTCGTTGCGGGCGGCCGGGCTTTTGGGGTTATCCCCTCGGACTTATCGCCGTGCGTGTCGGCCGCCCAATGGTTTGGAAAGCA
>Ga0105857_1000876_pt1 | contig 9994 bp, 11 predicted proteins | sample OrgsoiDNA_201061_FD_89682 | JGI IMG/M metagenome (GOLD analysis project Ga0105857, IMG submission 89682) | Permafrost soil microbial communities from the Arctic, to analyse light accelerated degradation of dissolved organic matter (DOM) -... | ecosystem: Environmental > Terrestrial > Soil >...
AATAGCAATTGAGAGACTTGCCCGGCGAGCACGCCAGATACTCCGACTGGTAGATCTGGTAGACTCCCAGGTTCAGCCCGAAGAAGTCGCCGATGGGCGCTTCCACGCTCGGCTTCGCGTTGCCGTCCCAATAGCCGCGCAGCACCAGTTCCTTCAGATGGTCGTTGCTCCTGGCCGCGATCGTGAACCAGATATGGCTGATCGCGCCCGGGCCCTCGGCGTTGAAGACCTCACGGACTTCGCCGGCCGGAATGTTCCACGAATCGCGATTGCCGCCGGTGCGGTCGTAGCTCGATTGTTTGAGCGACTTATAGTTTTGCGCCCGGGTATACGCGGGCAGAAACTGGAAGTCCGCCTGGCCGCCGCCCCGCGATTGCGCCTGGGGTGCTGCAGATGCGGAAGCGGCCAGGCCCCCCGCGGCCAGTACACGGTGCAGAAAGCCGCGCCGGTCATTTGTCGCCGATTTCATGATTCCTCCTCACTTGCCAAGGGCCAATGCAATTGCTTTCACCGCCGCTGGCATCATCAAATCGTATCCGGCCGCGTTGGGGTGCAGGCCGTCCTCGGTGAGTTCCGTGCGGAACATTCCTTTATCGTCCACCGTGGCCGAAAAATAGTCTAGATAGACCACATCGTTCTTCTCCGCGTACTCCTTGATCCACCGGTTGAGCTGCAGAATCTTCTCCGGCGGCCGGCTCTGCGTCTGCGGCCGGTGATAATCGCACACTGGCGTCAGGTTCGCCAGCACGACCTTGATATGGTTCGCTCGCGCCATCTCGGTCATGGCGGCCAGATTGTCCTCGATAACCTCCAGAGGCGTGGGCCCCAGGTTGCTGCCGATATCGTTCGTCCCCGCCAGAATCACCACCGCTTTCGGTTTCAACAGGACCACATCCGGGTGGAATCGCAACAGCATCTGCGAGGTCACCTGCCCGCTAATGCCGCGATTGATATACGGCTTGTCCGGAAAGAACGTACCGACGCGGCGTCCCCAGGCATCCGTGATGGAGTCGCCCATGAACACCACGCGTTCCTCACCGGCCGCGGGCGCTTGCACCTTTGCATTCTCGGCCGCATAGCGGCGCAGGTTGCCGAAGTCGTTGATCAACCGCGCGATCGGCTCGAGCGCGGGCGGCATCGGGTTGGGCGCGGCAGGCGGTTGGGCCCATGCCGCCGCAGCCAGTAGAAGTACAAGCGAAAGGCGCATGGCTCTTATTGTGGCGTATTTGGCTCGTGGAGTGGGCTTCAGATCGGCTATGCCGGCAATCGTGCCGGCATGGGGTGCGCGGCCCGCTTTCTGACAGTCTTGGTTTCTGCCCGATATTTGTTGCCATCGTGCTTGGCGCACCCTTTACAACTGTGAGCCCCTGCCTGCGCGACCAGGATCATGTCTGCGTCCAATGAGGCGTCGCTGGCCGACTGCCGCCCCATCTTCCGCGCAGTTGCCCAGAACGCGGCGGCCTTCAGCATCACTGGCGTCGTGATCGGCGCATATCCGAGCATGCCCTTCAACGCGTCCAGACGGCCAAGCCCTTGGTCCTTGCCGGCCCGAAGCAACTCGCGGCGCACTTCGTAATCCGCGAGCTCACCGCGTCCAACAGAACGATCAGGCTCATGAGAATAGCTTGTAGCCGTCCGGTCGATCTTCGTCCAGGGAACGGCGCAGAACTTCGAAGGTCTCCCGCTGTTCCGTCTCATCGCCCTGCGTCCACTCGTCCAACAGTTTCGCCAATGCTGAGCGGTCCGGTTTAGGGGGACACACAGATTCCTGCTGCCGAGGGATTCGGCATGGCTGACCGTGCTTGTTTGTGTCCGGCATTCCTTCACCTCTGATACCCCTTCATCGCACCCAGGGGCGTGCCTAATGTGCCAAACGGGTGTCTTGCTCCTGGAAAATCGGCATCCCCGTGAGGCGTCCATAGAGAACGTCAGGATCGAGGTCCGCTCCGTTCGGCCAAGCCACAGAGCCCAATTCCGGATCGACGCGAACCAGCGCGAAGTAAGCGGGGTCTCTCAACGGCTCGAACACTCCGCGAAAGCTGAGGTGGGGCGCAAGATCAACTACGCCCTCAACACCGTCTTCGAACCGAAGATGTAGGCGATAATCACTGAGCGCATGTGCGGCAACGATGTCCTTCAACACGGCTTACTCCAGCGGCGGAATAGGCCTGAGTTTCGCCTCGGCCCTTGCCAGGTTCCAGTCTTCCATCAACTCCTCACGATACAGCGCTGCCCATTCGGTCACCAAACCCTGTGCGCGAGGTGAAAGGCTCCCCCTCAACAGGGCCAGCGTTTCAATGGCGATTAGGGCCTTCTGGCCAGCATACCGCACGTGGAAGTGCGGCGGCTCGTGATCGGCATAGTACATCTGCACCACGATACCGAAGAAACGGCTGATCTCAGGCATGCGTGAAACATTTTCTCGTGGGCCGAACCCTTCGATAAATGGCGCTCGCGCCGACGCGCTCCACTATGGCTTCTGATCTTGATCGTATCACGTCATTCCGATTGAGTGACGGCCGTTTTAGAACTCCTATCCCTTATTCCCTCTATAACATCCACCCCATGCCCCACCGAAACGCCCTCACTGTCGTGCTTAACTGGGAGTAGGACGAGTCCACAGTCCCTCGCGCCCCGCATGCCCCGCCCATAAGAGGTTCCCAGTATGTTATCCCAAGCACATCTCGGCGCCAATCGAATGAACCCCCAAAACGTCCACCGGCCCCACTTCCCCGAGGGCAAAGCCGCCTCCTCGCTCAACGCCCAAAATGCGGCATCCCGCCATCCCCCAAGGAAACTAGACGACTTACTCAACAATTGGCTTTGTTCCGCCAATCTACTCTGCCTCCTGGAAACGGGCCCGCGTCAGTAATGAAAATCACCAATCCTCCTCAAATGCGGAGAGCCTGGAAACGGAGTGTCGGGCTCAGCCACGGCAGTCACTACCCGGCCCCCACCCTCAGCCCTTGGTGTACGCTGAATGATCGTATGAAACCCCATCATCGCTTCCTGCTTCTCACCCTCCTCGCTTCGCCCTCCTTCGCGCAAGGCCTGGAGTACGTCAAAGCCCACTACACCAAGTACGAATTCCAGATCCCCATGCGCGACGGCAAGCGTCTCTTCACTTCGGTCTACATCCCCAAGGACGCCTCCGAAAAGTATCCCATCATGCTTGACCGCACGCCCTACAGCGTCGGCCCCTATGGCGTGGACAACTTCAAGCCCAGCCTGGGCCCGTCGGAGAAATTCGCGTGCGAGGCCTTCATCTTCGTCTATCAGGATGTCCGCGGCCGATACATGTCCGAAGGCGAATTCCGGAATATGACGCCGCACCTCGCCGTCAAGCGCGGGCCCCAGGACGTGGATGAAAGTTCCGACACCTACGACACCATCGACTGGCTGATCAAGAACGTCCCCAACAACAACGGCAACGTCGGCATGTGGGGCATTTCCTATCCTGGCTTCTACACCTCGGCCGGAATCATCGACGCGCACCCGGCGTTGAAGGCGGCATCGCCCCAGGCGCCCATCGCCGACTGGTTCATCGGCGACGATTTCCATCACAACGGCACGCTGTACCTGCCGCACATGTTCCGCTTCTTCGCCAACTTCGGCCACCCGCGTCCCGACCCCATCGTGCCCTCCGACGCGCCGCCCCAGGCCCCCGCCGCCCAGCAGGATGCGTACAGCTTCTTCCTCTCCCTGGGCCCGCTCTCGAACGTCAATGAGAAATACTTCAAGAACGACGTTCCGTTCTGGACCGAAATCACGCAGCACCCGGCCTACGACGAGTTCTGGCAGTCGCGCGATCTCCGCCGCCACCTGAAAAATATCAAGCCCGCCGTGATGACCGTGGGCGGCTGGTTCGACGCCGAGGACCTGTTCGGCGCGCTCAACACCTACCAGGCGATCGAACACAACAGCCCCGGCGCCAACAACATTCTGGTGATGGGCCCGTGGTTCCACGGCGGCTGGGCGCGCGGCGACGGAGAGGCGTTGGGGAATGTCCGGTTCGGCTCCAAGACCTCGGTCTTCTTCCGTGAGGAGATCGAATTCCCGTTCTTCAACTACTGGCTCAAAGGCAAGGGCGATCCCAAGCTGCCGGAAGCCTTCGTTTTCGAAACCGGCGCCAACCGGTGGCGCAAGGAGGACGCCTGGCCGCCCAGGGACGCGCAGCAGAAAACGCTCTACCTGCGGGCCAACGGCAAACTCAGCTTCGATGCTCCAGCGGAATCGGGCGCGCCTTTCGACGAGTACATCAGCGACCCCGCCAAGCCCGTGCCCTATATCAATGGCCAGGCCCCCGGCATGACTCGCGAGCACATGGTGGAAGACCAGCGCTTCGCTTCCAGCCGCACCGACGTGCTCACTTATATCAGCGACGAACTTTCGAGCGACGTGACGCTCGCGGGCCCGCTGACGGCCTCTCTGTTCGTCTCCACCACCGGCACCGATTCGGATTGGGTAGTGAAGCTGATCGATGTGTATCCGGAGACCTATCCCGATCCCGACCCCAACCCCACCGGCGTCCACATGGGCGGCTACCAGCAGTTGGTGCGCGGCGAGCCCATGCGCGGCCGGTTCCGCAACAGCTATTCCAAGCCCGAGCCGTTCACGCCCGGCAAAATGGAAAAGGTGGAATGGGTGATGCCCGACATCGACAATTGTTTTCGCCGGGGCCACCGCATCATGGTGCAGGTGCAGAGTTCCTGGTTCCCGCTGGTGGACCGGAACCCGCAAAAGTTTGTCGACATCTACAACGCCAAGCTCACGGATTTCACAAAGGCCACGCAGCGCGTTTACCGTGGCGCGGGAGCCGCGTCGGGGGTGAAAGTTCATGTCCGCACGGTTATGTAAGAGCCCCCCTTTACACACATTTACCGCGGCCCCACAACTCGCGCGCCCGATTGGAGTTTATTGTTAGTAGAGGATCAAACTTGAGATGCGCAACCGGGTAGTTCTGGCGCTGTGCCTGGCTATGTTCTTGGGGGAATCGGCATTCGCGAGTAAGAAGAATGCCGAACAGGGCCGCCAGTTTTTCAAACAGATTCCGAAGGATCAAAGGATCCCGCAGGCCCTGAACCGGCTCACGTTCGGGCCGCGCCCGGGCGATGCGCGGCAGGTTAAGGCGATCGGTCTGAAGAAATGGATTGACCTGCAGTTGCACCCGGAACGCATCCCCGAGAATCCTCTGCTCGACGCCAAACTGAAGACCCTCGACACCCTCAACATGTCGGGCAGCGAAATGGTGCGCAAGGGGATGGTCCGGAAACTGGTGGCGCGCGACCTCGCCGAAGGCAAACTGCTGCGCGCCATCTACAGCAACCGCCAACTGGACCAGGTGCTGGACGATTTCTGGTTCAACCACTTCAACATCTTTTTGGACAAGGGCGCCGACCGCTTCATGGTCACCGAATACGAACGCGGCGTGATTCGCCCGCGCGTGCTGGGCAAGTTCCGCGATTTGCTGGAGGCCACCGCCAAGAGCCCGGCCATGCTGTTCTATCTGGACAACTGGCAGTCCGTGGGCCCGAACGCGCCGCAACCGCGGGGCCGGAAGGGCAGCCGCGGACTCAATGAGAATTACGGACGCGAACTTCTGGAGCTGCACACGCTGGGCGTGGATGGCGGCTACACTCAGCAGGACGTCACCGAAGCGGCGCGCTGCTTCACGGGCTGGACCATCGATCAGCCGCAGAGCGGCGGAACGTTCGTGTTCAACAAGCGCGTGCACGATGACGGGGACAAGGTGTTTCTGGGCGTGAAGATCCCCGCCGGCGGCGGCGAAAGCGATGGCGAAAAGGTGCTGGATATCGTGGCCCGCCACCCTTCCACCGCGCACTTCATTTCGCGGAAGCTGGCCATGCGTTTCGTGGCCGACAACCCGCCGTCATCGCTGGTGGACCGCATGGCGCAGACCTTCCTCAACACCGACGGGGACCTGCGCGAAGTGATGCTGACCATGCTCAAGTCGAAAGAGTTCTGGTCGGAAGGCGCCTACCGTTCCAAGATGAAAAGCCCGCTGGAGATGGTGGCGAGCGCCGTGCGCGCGCTCAACGGCGACGTGGACTCCGCGTTCTCGCTGGTCAACCAGGTGGCGCAACTGGGCCAGCCGCTGTATCGCAAGCAGGAGCCCACCGGGTACTCCAACGCGAGCCAGGAGTGGGTGAACGCGGGCGGTCTGCTAGCGCGCATGAATTTTGCCCTGCATCTGGCGGGCAACCACGTGCCGGGCGTGAAAGTGGATGCCGCGAAGGCCGCTAAGCCGGACGATCCCACGGCAGGTATCGGCTTGGGTTCGCCCGAGTTTCAGAAGCATTAAGAGCTGAGGACACATGAGCACTCGACGCATTTTTCTCCGCAATTCGGCCTTGGCCATGGTTGGCGTGGGCACCGCGCCGCTCTGGCTTAAGCGAGCTCTTTACGCTGCCGATGGCCCGCTCCAACGCCAAAAGATTCTGGTGGCGATTTTCCAGCGCGGCGCGGCCGATGGTCTGAACGTGGTGGTGCCGCACGGCGAAAAGGCCTACTACAATTTGCGCCCCACCATCGCCATCCCGCGCCCTACCGTGGATGCGGACAAGCGCCAGGATGCCGCCATCGATCCGGATGCCGCCATCGATCTGGACGGATTCTTCGGCTTGCATCCATCTCTCGCGCCGTTGAAGCCGCTGTTCGATCGGCAGCAACTCGCCATCGTCGATGCAGTAGGTTCGCCCGACCCCACGCGCTCCCATTTCGACGCGCAGGACTACATGGAATCGGGCACCCCCGGCCTGAAGGCCACCGGCGACGGCTGGATGAACCGCGCGCTGCCCAAGGCGCAAGGGAAGGTGTCGCCGGTGCGCGCGGTTTCGCTGGGACCGGTGCTGCCGCGCGCCATGCGTGGAGCCCAGCCCGCCATCGCGCTGCAGAGTATCGATGGGTTCCAGGTGCGTAACGCCGAGGCCGCCAGGCAGTTCCAGCAGATGTACACGGATGCCAGAGACCCCGTGTTGCGGGCCACGGGCCGGGAGACTTTCGAGGCCGTTGGAATGCTGCAGTCTATTCAGAAGCAGGCTTACAAGCCCGCCGCCGGCGCCGAGTATCCGCGCGGCCGCTTCGGCGACAGCCTCCGCCAGATTGCGCAATTGATCAAGTCGGACGTGGGGGTGGAGATGGCCTTCGCCGATATCGGCGGTTGGGACCATCACGTCAACGAACTCGGCGCCAGCGCTTCCCAAGGCCCGCTGGCGAATTTGCTGCGCGAATACGGCCAGGCGCTGGCCGCCTTCTGGCAGGATATGGGCGACCGCATGCAGGACGTAGTGGTGGTGACCATGTCGGAGTTCGGCCGCACGGCCCAGGAAAACGGCAACCGCGGCACCGACCACGGCCACGCCAACAGCATGTTCGTGATGGGCGGCGGCGTCAAAGGCGGCAAGGTTTATGGCCAGTGGCCCGGCCTGGAAAAAGAGCAGCTCTACGAAGGCCGCGACCTGGCGCTCACTACCGACTTCCGCGATGTATTGGGCGAACTGGTGGCGCGCCATATCGGCATGCCGTCCGTGAAGGGCGTGTTCCCGGGCTACGATCCGAAGTTCCTCGGCTTGGTGTAAGCCGTTCAAGCTGGCTATAATTCAGGAGGCAGTCTGGTCCCGAACGAATGGCTCCGTGGTGAAATTGGCATACACGCCAGATTTAGGTTCTGGTCCCCGCAAGGGGATGTCGGTTCAAGTCCGACCGGAGCCACCACAAGCGGCTCTGTTACAGTACGCGCTCATGGCCCCATGGATCGCGCGCGCTCAGGATGAATTCTTTCACTCCATCCGCGGTCGCGTTCGGGTTGTGCAGGGTTGCGGAAGTGAATACCACCCCCACTTCCCGCAGCACCATTTCCAGGGTTGCACAGCCGTATGTCAGCCCCGGGAATTCGATGCCGTCGCCATTCACGTCGCGCACCACGGTCTTGTCGCGGGAGACGACCAGCTTCCGCAAAGCCCGCAGGTTTAGCGTTTCGCGCCGGAGGAATTGGATCAGCTCATGTGAGTCCTCAGCCGAGCCTGTGTAGACGATCATGCTACAAAACCGCCGCGTCGTGCGGCACCAACCGCCCCGCGGCGAACCGGTCGAACCCCAGCATCTCCGTGTCTACCAGGTCGGACTTGCCGTGGACGATCAGGTCGGCGAGGATTCGGCCCGTGGCCGGCGAATGCATCACACCGTGGCCGCTGAATCCGTTGGCCAGGAAGAATCCCGGCAAGCTCTTGACGGGCCCGAGCACGGGGTGATGGTCGGGCGTCATTTCGTACAGACCGGCCCAGGCGCGCTTGGGATTCACTTCGGCCTCTTCGAGCACCGGCAGACGGTCTACGCCGCGCGTCAGGACCTTCTCGATAAAGGCGGGGTCGAAGGCGGTCTTGAAGCCGGGGGTCTCTTCCGGATCGTTCCAGGCCAGCAGAAGGCCGAGCCCTTCGGGACGGAAATGGAAGCCGGTGGACATATCGATCACCAGCGGCGACTGGAGCGAGACCTTCTCAAACGGTTCGGTGGGGACCAGCATGCGGCGCAGAGGTTGCACCGGCAGGTCGACATCCGCCAGTTTGGCGACCAGCCCAGCCCAGGCGCCGGCGCAGTTCACTATGGTACGGCCGGCAACCGGACCCTGGGTGGTTTCCACTCCGCAGACGCCCCGGGCATCGGTATTGATGGCGGTCACTTCGGCGTTGCGCAGGAGTTCCGCGCCGCGCTCCATGGCTCTCTGAATGAAGCCGGTCATCACGCTGTGCGGGTCCACAAAACCATCGGTTGAGCAGAAACTTCCGCCGGCGATATCGTCGGAGCGCAGTTCGGGTACCAGGTGACATACATCGTCGCGCTTCAGCAGGTGCACCGATTTCAGGCCGGCGTCCACCTGTTTGCCGTAGTTCTCGCGCAGGTAGGCCATGTGGCGCTCATTGGTCGCCACGTACAGGTATCCTTGCGGACGGTAGCCGCCCGGGTAGCCCATCACTTCGTCAAACGCGCCAAAGAACGGGATGGAGTAAAGCGACATCCGGATACTGGGGATGCTGGAGAACTGCGCCCGCACCCCGCCCATGCTCTTGCCGGTGGAACCCTTGCCCTGATGCGTTTCCCGCTCGATCACCAGTACGCTGCGGCAGCCGGCTTCCGTCAGATGATAAGCCACGCTGGAACCGACAATTCCCCCGCCGATCACGATCACGTCCGCCGACTTCAATCGAGCCTCCCGTTGGCCATGCGAAAGCGCCTTCATGATTCTAGCAGGGGGACGTGTTTCCGGTACTGCTCCTTTCACCGTCCAGCGATGGCTTGCAACAATGTCTGCGCCCTGGGATATTGCGGATCGGCTTGCGGAATCGCGCGCAGCAGTTTGCGGGCTTCGTCGAGCTTGCCCTGCTGGGCGTAGGCATAGGCGAGGAAGTATCGCGCCGGAACTTCGGGGTCCAGCTTCAAGCTGGTCTCGAAGGCGCCGGCCGCGGTCACGGCGTCTCCCGACAGCAGGTAAAACTTGCCGGCGCCGAGTTGCTGTTCGGCGTCGTCGGAATTCAGTTGGGCGCGGGCGCGGAAGATCTGGCTGGCGCTTTCGAATCGCTCGCGATCCAGGCCGTAAAGTTGGCTGGCTCCGATTCCGATGCCAACCAACGCGACCGCGGCGGCGACGCGCATGGTAGTTGAAGAATCGCCGAGCCGCCGCACCAGCGCGGTGACGGCCGTCTGCCGGTCTGGGGCTCCTGGAGTCATGCGAAGCGCGGCCACGGCGCGCACCAGCGGTTCCGGGTCGGTAAGCGCGCGCTCAAGCGCGGTGAAGACCCGCGAGTCTTTAGGGAAGCGGCCCAGATGGCCGGCGGCATTGGCCCGGACCAGAGGCCCTTCAGACGCCGTGGCCAGGATGCTAAGCAGCTTGGGAACGGCGGCTGAATCGTTGGCCCGGGCCAGTGAGAAAGCGTCGGCCCGCAGAATGAGTTTCTGGCGCCGGGCTTCGCCGTACCAT
>Ga0105857_1000877_pt1 | contig 9987 bp, 12 predicted proteins | sample OrgsoiDNA_201061_FD_89682 | JGI IMG/M metagenome (GOLD analysis project Ga0105857, IMG submission 89682) | Permafrost soil microbial communities from the Arctic, to analyse light accelerated degradation of dissolved organic matter (DOM) -... | ecosystem: Environmental > Terrestrial > Soil >...
GCCGATAACGTGGTTATTGAACCATTTGTAACCATTGATAAGGATGTTGTTATTGGGCAGGGTACATGGATAGGCCCCAACGTTTGCATTATGAATGGTGCACGTATCGGCAAAAACTGCCGCATATTTCCGGGAGCAGTTATTTCGGGTATACCACAGGATTTGAAATTTGCCGGCGAAGACACCACCGTTGAAATTGGCGATAATACCACCATACGCGAATGCGTAACCATAAACCGCGGTACAAAAGATCGTTGGAAAACCGTAATAGGCAATAATTGCTTAATTATGGCTTATTGCCACGTAGCACACGATTGTGTAGTTGGTAACAACTGCATATTCAGCAACAATACCACTTTGGCCGGCCATGTTACCATTGGCGATTATGTGGTTTTGGCGGGTATGGTTGCCATACACCAGTTTGTACATGTTGGGTCGCACGCGTTTGTAACCGGAGGTTCGCTGGTACGTAAAGATGTGCCGCCGTATGTTAAGGCCGCGCGCGAGCCACTATCGTACGTAGGTATCAACTCGGTTGGTTTGCGCCGCCGCGGATACTCATCGGAGCAGATTAACGAGATACAGGATATTTACCGCACTATTTTTGTTAAAAAACACAACTTTAGTAATGCCCTGGATATTATTGAAGCCGAACGCCAGCCAACCGAGATCCGCGATGAGATATTGGATTTTATCCGTAACTCAAACCGGGGTATCATGAAGGGATTTGGTAATCCATAATTTCTGGTTCATAGTTCATAGATCATGGTTCATAGTAAGACAATAGCAATGTTTCGATGAGCCGTAAATCAGATGATTTTCTCTATGATCTATGAACCATCAACCATGAACTAACATGACCATCTCCCTCGAAAACATTGGCCGCCGTTTTAATCGCGAATGGATATTCAGGGATATTAGCTATACCTTTAAAAGCGATACTGCCTATGCTATACTGGGGCCAAACGGCTCCGGTAAATCAACTTTATTACAGGTTTTAAATGGCAGTCTTGCCCCATCAACCGGGAAACTGAGCTACCAGTTTAATGGCGCGCCCGTAGAAGTAGAATCTGTTTACCAGCATCTGAGCCTTGCAGCGCCCTATATGGAGTTGATCGAAGATTTTACACTGGCCGAGATGATCGATTTTCATTTCCAGTTTAAAACCTTCCGGGATGGCTTGGATACCAACGCCGTGATCGATCTGCTGAACATGCAGGCCAGTAAAGATAAAATGATCAAATACTTTTCGTCGGGTATGAAACAGCGCGCCAAGTTGGCATTGGCCTTTTGTGCCAATACCCCGATGCTGATGCTCGACGAGCCTACATCAAACCTCGATGTGCAGGGTGTTGACTGGTATTTAAACCTCATTGAACGCTTTGCAAAAAACAGGCTCACCATCATTTGCTCCAACCAGCCCAACGAGTACGCCTTTTGCAGCGAGATGATCCGGATAACGGATTATAAAAGGTAGCCAACCATTTTATCACGCAAAGGCGCGAAGTCGCAAAGCCCAAGCTCTTTTTCTTAGCGTCTTATGCGCCTTTGCGTGAGCTATACTCTTAAACAAACGCTTAAATGCGGCTTGTAACTTTCAATGCAAGTGGCTAAGTTTGCGGTTCAAAAAAAGAGTTTTTAAAAGAGTTTATGTCTAAAGCGTCAGAAATAAAAAATGGCAGTATACTTCGCTTCAACGGCGAGCTGATACAGGTTGAAGAAATTATTCACCGTACACCGGGTAACCTGCGTGCTTTTTACCAGGCACGTATGCGCAACGTCAGGAGCGGCAAACTGGTTGAATACCGTTTCCGTACCGATGAGGATGTTGAAATTGCCCGTGTTGAAACCAACAATTACCAATACCTGTACGATGAGGGTGATAACCTTGTTGTAATGGATAACAATACTTACGACCAGTTTAGCGTACCAAAATCGTTATTTGGCGCCGCAGTGAAATTTTTAAAGGAAGGCATCAACGTGATTGTTGCTTTTGAAAGCGAAGAGCCTATTATGGGCCAGATGCCAAACTCGGCCGAACTGGAAATTACCTATACCGAACCTGCAGTTAAAGGCGATACATCGAGCGGTGCTATGAAAAAAGCGACTGTTGAAACAGGCGCCGAGATCAATGTGCCTTTGTTCATTAATTTAGGCGATGTTGTTAAGGTTGATACCGCTACCGGCAGTTATGTTGAGCGTGTGAAGAAATAATTTTAAACAATAGCATAGTAAAGCTCCGAAAGGGGCTTTTTTTATACGACAATGTCAACCAAACAACAACTCCGTAAAACCTACCTGGCAAAGCGAATGGACCTGTCGCCGGAAGCTTATGCTGTGGCTAACAACGAGCTGTTGAGCTGGTTTCAGCAAATCAGGTTCGATCAGGTTAAATGTATCAGTATGTTTTTGCCGATGCTTGAAAGGCGGGAACCTGATACTTTTTTAATGATCGACTGGCTAAAGCAAAATCACCCTGTTATTAAATTAGCTTTCCCTAAAAGCAATTTCGCGGCAAGCAGCATGGAGCATTTTGGAGATGATGCCGAACTCGAAATAGATAGTAACGACTATGGCATACCAGAGCCTATTGCCGGGAATAAGGTTGATACTTTGGAAATAGATATGGTGATCGTCCCGCTGTTAGTTTTTGATGAACGGGGTTACCGTGTAGGTTATGGCAAAGGCTTTTACGATAGGTTTATGGCACAGTGCAAACCGGGTACACAATTTATAGGCTTATCGTTTTTTGAACCGGTTGATGCGATAGAGGATATCGACCAATATGATGTCAAGCTACATCAGTGTATTACGCCGCAACAAATCTGGAAGTTTTAACCTGGGCTACCTTTCTGCCAGTGAAGCCTTAACCGGAGTGCTATCTATAGCCCTTGAGAACCAGGCGTTCCATTCGTCCTGTTTGGCATCGTTTTGCATATGCAGGGTCTGGCGTTCGTAATCTTCATTTAGTTTTTGATACTTTTTATCAACCTGTTTAAATATCTCCGCTATCTCCTGCTGATAGTTATCCGAATAACGGTGTCGTTTAAACGCAGAGTACAGTTCGCACTTCATCAGGTACGCAATATTATAATGACCTTGCTCGTGCCGTAATACATGCAGCAGCATATCCTGGTCTTTAACCCAGTTTAACCGGATGTACGATTTATCGCGATTGAAAACAAGCTCTACATTAAAATCGATATTGTAAACATTGTTGTGTTTTACCGCCTGGTAAGTATACTGTACATTACAATTGGTGTAGGCCATGGCGTATGTACCGGCTGGCGGGGTACCTTCAAAATCGCTGGCGGCAAGCCGGTGATAGTACTGGGCCTGTGCTAAAAACGGAGTTCCTAAAATTAAAAACAAAATCACCCATCGCTTTCCTTTCATCTTTATTTGTTGGTGTTTAATCATACGTAACAGACTAAACGTAAAGCTGATAGTTTATTGTATGGGTTAAAAGATTTAAGCAAAAAAATAGTGCCCCAGGTTTGTTTAAGTTATAAGACCGCTTTGGATATCCTTATTATATTTCTCTTTCCTTAGGGTAAATGTTAAAATGTTTGCAACATCCTGATGCGAATTTTTATAAAACAAATTGTCCGGTTCAAACTCGTTTTTTTTCAAAAGCTTTACTGAACTTGTATTATCCAAAGAAGGAAAAGCAGTAATTACGGATATATTCATTTTTTCAAAACCGAAGTCAATAACCTTTTTTAATACTTCCATCATAATACCAATGCCTTGATATTCAGGAAGCAACTCGTAGCCAATTTCTGCAATTTCTTCCTCTATATTAAAATTCCAATAACAAATGGTGCCAATTAGGATAGGGGAACTTTTCAAAGAGATACCCCAATAAACACACTCATTATTTTCTATCAGTCTGCCGATCTTATAAATGTATGCCAACGCATCATCTATCCCTTGCGGGCTTGTACGGCCAACGAATGCATTTATAGTAGGGTCTGAACGCAATTTATGTATTTGCAGTGCATCCTGGTCAGTTAGTCTTCGTAATAACAATCGCTCGGTTTCCATTTCAGGAAAATTAAAAAAATCAAATTCTTTCATTTATTAGCAATATATGTAAACAAACTATACCATCGCGTTTTTAGGAGAAGCCGTTGCTGATGGTATGCAGATGTGCTTCGTGATTCGATCTCTTGAAGACGATATCCCGGCATTGGTTGAATTGGACAAAGGCTTTCAGCACAGTGATCAGTTTTTCGATGGTGACGTCGTTAAGTTCGACAGGCTCAAAATGCAGGTTATGGACAATCAATAGTTTTTGTTTACGGTCGGCCTTGGCATCCATACGGGCGACAAAGGTTTCGCCTACCAATACCGGCAGGGAAAAATAGCCATATTTGCGTTTGGCGGCAGGCACGAAACATTCGATCTGGTAATCGAAATTAAAGAAGTCTCGTAAGCGGTGCCGGAAGACATTGAGGATATCGAAGGGTGAAAGGATAAAAGCTTCGTTCGACAGCTCAATTTCTGTTTTTTGTTCAGACAGCATATAAAGCTGGGCGTTTTTTAGTCCTTCGACTATGACCATTTTTATTTCACCGGCTTCGACCATTTTTTCCAGTTCTTTTTTGACCAGATTACCTTTTACGTAACGGGCGCGCCAGGCTATTTCCTTCGCGTAGGCGATGCCCAGCGCACCTAAAGTGCGGCGGATCACGTAGCGGGCGAATTCCTCGGGGGGCGGCATCGTTTGATCTATATCCGCCGGGACGAGGTTGAGAGGAAGATCATAGACTTTGTGAAATGCTTTAGTGCGGCTGATCATCAGTTGACCGTTGAGGTACAACCGTTCGAGCGCTACTTTAGCCGGGCGCCAATCCCACCAACCCAAACTGGCTTCCAGGCGGTCGTTCTCAAAATCTCCAACCATCAGCGGGCCTTCGCGTTCTACCCGGTCCAGTACCTGCTTCATCAGATTGAGCTCCGGGTTGGTCGGCGGTTTCCGCTGCATTGCAAAGGCTTGCTTGGCGGGCAGCGAAAAATGAAAGTCGTGCATGGGGAGATAGCCGGCATCAGAGGTGAAGTATTCAAAAATACAGCCTTCTTCGGTTAATTCTGCAAGCCATTCAGGCTTATAGTCGGGCACGCGTGCAGCCATAACGTGATGATGGGCCCGCTCTACCACATAATTGGTATCCAATTGCACAAAACCAAGGTGGTCAATCAGCCGGTAAACGGCCTCTATGCCCGTCCCAAACTGCGCCCGCCTGGCCAGTCCGGCCGCCTCCAGGATAATCTGCCTGGCCTGAGATTTGGAAAGAACGATTGGTTCCATCAAGCCAAAATAAGCAAATATTTTTTCATTAGCGTGCAGTTGCAATCTACCGTTGATGTGTTACTCGCTGCATTATATATTGGCAATATTTTACTGCTCCTTATCGGGCTTATGCTCAAATAACGAACCAACAACCTCATAAGGGCCTTTAACTTCTCCCCATCCCCAGGCGGGGATATGATGATTTTGATTGACAGGATTTTCGGCCAATTGCGAATTGATCACAGCAACCCGGGTGCCCCACTCAATATGGCCAACAAAAGTTGACCGAAACTCCGGGTCGGCCGGCATTCCAATTTCATCAGCGCTGGCCAATAACAGATCCGCCCATCGTTTGCGCTGCAGCTCCGTTAAATGCTTGCCGATATGCTTACCTACCATATGGCTTAAGGCATGCTCGCCATATTCCTCACTGTACAACTTTGGCCCTTTCAATACCTCAACTAAAAAATGTGCCACATGTCGGGAATGTTCAGGCGACATATGCCGGAAGATTGGTTCCAAAAGATCGTCTTTTAAAACCTTTCCATAAAATACATCAGTAAGTTTTTCAAAAACATCCACACCCCCGGCCCATGCACAAGGGGTTGGAATTTCCTTTTTATTTTCCATCTCGCCTGATTTTGGTTTGCCCCAATTTACCTTTATTTTCACAAATATGCAATTTTCAATTCCACTTGAAAGTGGTAAAGACATGCCGCCGATGATGGTTACATCAATATAAATGGCACCTTAGCCGTTTCCGCAAGGTCTTTCAGAGATTTAAGTTAACGGCTTGCCCGGATGGTAAACCCTTTATAAAGGCTATTCATTTTTCAGTCCCTGATCAATAGTTATATTTTTGTTTTTATTTAATGATGTCCGTGGCCGTGATCGCCATGATCTCCGTGATCGCCATGACCGTGATCACCATGGTCATCATGTCCACGATCGCCGTGCCATTCAGGGCCGCGGCCGCCGTGCCTTCCGTTATCCCAATGGCCCCTGTCGTTGTCATGCCGATACCCAACATTACGGTATTCTACATGGCGGTATTGTACAGGGTGATAACGCTGAACATACACTGCTCTGCGCGGAGCAAAATAGTTGTACGGCCTGTCGCCGTAATAGCGTACGGCAACGTGGTGCAAACTACCAATATTGTATCCGGCATAAATACCAGGTAGCGATGCAGAAAACACCCAGTTTGGGCCGTCGTTATAATAATAGCCGCCGCGTTGAGCGTCGTAATAACTGTCAATCTCCGGAATGTAATAGTACCGCGTGTTATGCGCATAAGCAGCCGGCGCCCAAACAGGCGGCGTGCCGATATGAAAAGAAAGTGAAACCTGCGCTTTTGTAGTATTTACCGCCATCAGCATCAATAAAGCTGAGAGCATGATTAAAGTTGTTTTTTTCATGGTTGTATTTCGATAATATACACTCCCTAAAACAACTTTAGTGCCAACAGTAAAAAGCGTATGCTTTTAACTACAATATCTTAACTATTTAGCCTTTTTGCCTTGCTCCTTTTGCTGGCTCAACATGTTAAGGCTCATCATCTCTTTCATGGTGTGCTGCATCGAATCGGCCGAGCCATCCAGGAAGATCACGTTGCCTTGTGAGTTTTCCGAAAAATGCTTGATAGTTTCGGTCCACATGGTAAATAAAATCACAGAGGTATCCATATCTGCATCCTGCATTTCTTTGGCCGCAACGCTCATACCCTTAGCCACTTCCTCGCGGAACAAAGCTATACCCTGGCCACGCAGTTGCGCTGCCTGGCGCTCGGCTTCGGCGGCAATTTTTATGGCGTTACCTTCGGCTTCGGCAGCTTTGGTTTTGGTGATTAAAAGGGCCTGGCCTTCGTTCTCGGCGGCGGCCTTCAGGTTATTCGATGCCACCACCTGGCTCATCGATTTCATGATCACATCATCAAAAGTAATATCGTTCAATTGCAGATCCTGCAGGTGATAGCCCCAGCTTTCTAAAATCTGGTCAATCTGTCCTTTAACGTGTTCAACTATGTCCCGCCGTAAGATCAGCACATCGGCCTGGCGCTTGGTGGCAACAAAGGCACGGATAGAACCTTCGACTGTACGGATAAGCGCCTGCATCAGATTACGCTCGTCAATAAATTTAAAGGCTACATTTTTTATACTTTCTTCATCCTGGTTCAATACCGAATAAAGCAACATGGCTTTAAAATACACATTGGCCTGATCGACCGTTACGGCCTGAAACTCCAGCTCGACAGAGCGGTTTTGTATGGAGATACGGGCGTAAATCTGCTCAATAAAAGGTATTTTAAAATTCAGTCCCGGCGATAATATCCGGCGGTATTTTCCAAACACAGTAACCACGGCAATGGTGCCCTGGCTTACCGTTGCAAACGAACTTGAGATCAGGATCAATAAAATGAATACGATTACTCCTACGGCTATCATCATAACGATTGAGGTTTATTTATACGAATGTATAAAATGATTAGCATATTTTTTTGGTTCGTTTTTTGTTTGTAATGCTACACTTACCGGTTGGTAATCAATTAATAAATACTACCATGAATTTGAAACGTATTTTTGGAGCCATATTGACCGTATTGGGCATTGCAGGCTTAATTTATGCAGGCATTAGTTTGATACAGCACAGTTCGCAATATACCAGCATTACCGTGTTTGGCATTATAGGTTTACTGTTCTTTTTTTCGGGCATTAGTTTGGTGCGCACTACTACAGATACAGCGGAGTAATCCGGCCATCGTCATCAATAGTTAAACCAGAATCCGGGAAATCGGCTTTGGTAAGCGCCTGGATACGGCTTATTACTTTATTCAGGCTATCGCGCTGCAAGCCATTTAAATGTGTTTGCTTTAGCGCGATGATCTGCCCGTTTAAAAACTCGCCTTTTTTATTGAGATAAACTTTTAACAAGGGCGAAAGCCCGCAAACTCCATCAACACTTACACTTTTATAGGTACAAAAATTGCCAAGACTATAAGCAATGAGGCGGTTTTTGTAATTTTCCATAGCGCGGCTTACATGCGGGCCATTGCCAAAAACCACATCGGCACCGGCATCAATAGCCGTATGGGCAAAGGCGCGTACATCACCGCGTTTCTGCCCCAGGTACGATTCGCCCTTCAAAGGCACATGCTCGTAGGCCGCACCCTCGGCACCGCCATGAAAAGATACGATTACGATATCCACCTGCTTTTTCAAGTCGGCAATAACCTGTGCTTCGTTTTTAAGATCGAGTATGGGCAGGGTATTGGCGTTTGGCGCAAAAGCACAAAAACCGTAGGTAACACCATTTAACTTAAACACTGCCGTTGGATGGCTGAGCAAGCCACCATAATTTATCCCGGCGCTATCCAAAGTTTTGGCGGTGCTCGCGCGGCCTTCTTCGCCAAAGTCGCCGCTATGGTTATTGGCTAAACTAACCACGTCAAAACCGGCATCTTTCAACACACTAACATAATCCGTAGGCATTTTAAAAAAGTAGGCAATTGCCAGGTTCTTTTTGTACCTGGCCGGGCTGCCTTTATCGAGCAAAGTGCCTTCCAGATTGCCAAAGGTTACATCGGCGCTGCGCAGCTCGTTTAATACAGCGTTGAAACTTGATTTTGCACTATCCGGAGGCAGGGTGTATTTGCTGGGATAAGATGTGCCCAGCATAATATCGCCAACAGCGGCAATAGATATGGTATCGTGCGATTTTATAATGGGCTTGGCCACCGGTTTACGCACGGATGCTTTTACAACCAGCCTTGTTGGAGGAGGAGGGCTTTGGCATGCAGCCAACATACCTATGATAAAAACGGCCTGGGCAAATAGAAATTTTTTCATCGGGCAAAAAAAAATCCCTTCAAAAAATGAAGGGATTTATATATTTTTCAAAATATGCTATTTTTTATCGCTCTTATCAGCATCTTCTTTTGCTACTTCAGCCTTAAACGAATCGAGCAAACGGCCACCCTTGAAAAAGTAATGACTGTAATAATCATCATCCAAACTCGAGATCTTTACACCTTCGGAAGAAGCATGTGCAAATTTGCTGTTGCCCAAATAAATACCTACGTGCGATATGTTACGGCTGTGTATTTTAAAGAACACCAGATCGCCTTCTTTCAGGTCGTCCTTTTTAATCGGGCTAACCATGCTAAAGATATCGCGCGAGTTACGTTGTATGCTCAGGTTGAATACTTTACTGTACAACTCTTTCGTAAAAGCTGAACAATCGATGCCTTTTCTGGACGTTCCACCAAAGCGGTATGGGGTGCCGATCCAATCGTAAACAAATTGAAATAATTTAACATTTGAGGTTGTAGACAGCGCTACACCCATAATTTGCGAGAAGTAATCTTTTATTAAGCTTTTATCCTGATCATCAGCAACTTTAGTTTCCTGATTTGGTACGGGTTTTGTTTGAGCTTGTATAGTTGCGGTAGTAACACTTAAAAGTAGTACAAATGCGATAGTAATTTTCTTCATTTAATGCGTGTTTGTTGTTTTAGGGTATGCAACAAATTGTTTATTAAATTGATAACTAAATTGTTATCAAACTCCTATTCGTTTGGTAATTATTTACGTTTACCAGGCTTCGAAGATAGGCCCTAGGATTCTTTTATCCAAATTTTTTTAACATTTGTGTATTTATCAACGTTTTGTTGCGAAACGAATAAAATTTAACAC
>Ga0105857_1000887_pt1 | contig 9934 bp, 9 predicted proteins | sample OrgsoiDNA_201061_FD_89682 | JGI IMG/M metagenome (GOLD analysis project Ga0105857, IMG submission 89682) | Permafrost soil microbial communities from the Arctic, to analyse light accelerated degradation of dissolved organic matter (DOM) -... | ecosystem: Environmental > Terrestrial > Soil > Tundra...
CGGCAAGCAGGATTTCATCTATCTTGCGGCGTCGGACGAGTATCGATGCCCTGCGGGGCAGTTACTAACCAGGCGACATTCGTCGACGGAAGACGGCATGTTATTGCATTGTTATTACTTCTCAGGCTGCCAGTCCTGCGCAATGCAAAAGCAATGTACGACGGGTAAGGAGCGTCGGGTGAAGCGCTGGGAACATGAAGCGGTAGTCGACGCGATGCAGGTTCGGCTGGAGCATGATCCGGGGAAGATGAAGGTTCGCCGCCAGACTGTTGAGCATCCTTTTGGAACGCTCAAATATTGGATGGGAGCCACCCACTTCCTGACCAAAACACTTCCGCGAGTAAGTACCGAAATGAGCCTTCATGTGCTCGCCTACAACCTCAAACGAATGATGAGCATCTTCGGCATCGCAGGACTGCTTGAGGCGATCAGGGCGTGAATCCAGCCGCTTGGCCCGCCCGTTAGTAGCCGTTTTGGCCGCTGACGCGGCCCAAACGGCATTACGAACGTCTATGTAGCTGACTAAGGTAATTCGCGCTTCCGCCTGCTTATTCCACAGGCAATCCTCGTGACTCTCAGTTTTCGACGTATTTAGCGCGTTTTCACACAGCCTGGACCCAAAGGAAACGTCGTTAAACACCCTATCTGCCTGTCCGGGGAACAGGCAGATTTGCTCCCGGAGCTGACTGTTGAGCGTTATCTGACAAGACGAGCTGTTTGCGGATCGTACGCAAAATTGGTAATCGACCCATCCCGAATGCGCTCAACCGCTTCATCGATCACATGCAGCGGCACTAGGAACCACTCCCTAGGTTTGACCGGATGGCCGAAGCGGTCTTCGATGGTTAGGTCCAGCTGCACCGCACCGAACAGGCGATGGAAGATGTTTTCCAGCCTGGTCCGGTTCAGGTTGTGCAGCTTGTAAGTAGCGACCACCTCCACATCTGCCAGCAGGTAAGTGGCATCTTTATCCGCCGTGGCGATGCAGGTTTCTACTTTTCCACCGGTCACGCCCATCTTATGGATCAGCATCGCGATGCTTAGCCACGAATGGGTGACTAGACTGGCTGCGCAGTACATAGATAGGGTGCATTCGAATGATGTCCACCCACGTTCAGCTCCCCACTAGATACTGCTGATACGAAACGTGCTGGAGGATGGGTCGTGTCTATAATTTCGAATTTTTTCTAGTTGTTCAAATTGTGGCTTTACTGTGGCTTGATTACAGTGAGACTGTGGCGAGACTTCGGTAAGAGTACGGCTAGTCAGTAGTTAGATTGTGGTGGTTATTTAGTTGATTTTGAAAAATAGTGGAAACATTGTGGTGAAAGTGTGGCGAAAGTTGGTATATATTGAATATCCATAAGCGTGTTGACACGCTTCGTACTCCAATTTAGTTTCAAATACGAGGATAGGGTGTGGTTTGAGCTACCGCGCACTTCGTGCTGGTATCTCACCGGGGTTCTTCCTCGCTCCGCTCGTCATCGCCCCTAACCTGCCCTGCTCAGGGCTTTGCCCCGAGACCCCTGCCGCTGTGCGGCCACTAGAAACGGAGTTTGTTATGGCCTCAAATGGTCGTTCTGGTTCGAATACAAGGAAGCGGACTATGGTCGTTCATACTCGCTGTCTGCCCGAAGAGGCAGACGCGCTAAAAGTTAAAGCCGAGGATGCAGGCATATCGTTGTCGATGTTTATTCGTTGCGCCGGATTGAATCGCCGTATACGGAATCAAACAGACCGTATTGTCTGTGCAGACATAAAGAAGTTTGCCGCCCAATTGCGTAGTTTAGGTGGTTTGCAAAAAGAACTATTTAATAGCAGTGGTGGTGCCTATTCACAGCAGACGTTGGAGATATTGATTGCGTTTAAACATGCCGTTGACGAGGCGGCATTGGCACTTAAACGCATAGCCCCAGACGTTGAGGAAGCGGACAACGATGATCGCTAAAATTGGCGGCCGTCGAAGCGATGGAAAAACAAGCTTTCGTAGTTTGTCTAAGTACATTAACAGTCTTCGAGATGGGGTTGATCCTGAGACTGGGGAAGTCACAGTTGGAGCAGTTGCAGTGCAAACCCGCTAGGGCCATAGGGGCTTTGCCCCTCTGGACACCCCAGATCTGCCTTGCGACGCGGCGGGAAGCTGACGGGAAGAGCACCCATCAGCTCCCTTTGCAGAGGCTGGGGTCGTTCCAGCCGCATCAAGGGTGAAGGCTTCGCCCCGGCGCTCCGTTCATCGGGCAGGCCCGATGAGCCGGTGCGGCGGCCCTTGAACCGGCTATCCACTTTATTCACGCAGAAACACAAAGAATTTATGGAAATGAGCTAGGGGTAGCTCATGCTTGGCGGATTTTAATTAGCATGTTAACTTAATTGCGCATGCGACTGAGACTTAGGACGTTCGTATGCATGCCGCGCTAATGGCCTATGATTTTTTAGGATCAGCGAAGCCCGCGTGAAGATGGTACTAAACGTCTTTCTCGAATTTCTATACGAACGTTCTGTTCTAAAGCCTACTGCTCAATTGCTATGGATGCAGGCCACGTGCACTCTAGGGAACTCGTATTTTTTACCCGTTTCCGGTGCTGTGGCAGTATCAGACTCCTCATGAAAACCACGGTTTTCAAGGTTTTTTGACTCAGTGCGTTGAAAATTTCAGTAGTTGAAACGCCAAAATGTTGTCCACGAGTCCATATCATGGCGCATGCATTTGAAATAGCCTCATCGATCGACGTCACATCAGCCATCACTTCGCTCTTGCGCCAGCAAGCTGCGGCGGCCTTGGTAAATGCCAACAATGTAATGCAAACCTCGGATGCTGCAGAAGCTTCAAGGCTGCTGCAAAGTCAGTACAGCCCTAATCAATTGTCTGTCGACCCAGGCGAAGTCGATTTTCACATGCAACTGCATAAAGCAGCCCTGGGGAAGCTTGAGTTTGCCAGCCTTCGCTTCGGTGCTCCCGTTACGCTTGAGCAGTCGCCGACCGAATTTTTACTGGTCAGCACCCAAATTAATGGTCGAGCGCTTATCCGAAGTCATCAAGGTAGTCAGGGCGGTGGCACCGGCCTGGTAATGATCGATTCGCAAAGCGGACCTATTCAGAAAAATTTCAGCAGTGACAGTTGGCGCCTCCATTTGCGCGTTCCATTGGCTACCTTTGCGGCCAAATGCGCACAGCTTGATGGCCATGGACTTTATGAGCCGCTGGTCTTCCAACCTACCCTTGAGATCGGCAGCCAGGCACAAATCCGATGGCTGAATTTGCTTAATATGATAGTGGGTTATCTGGCCGCGCCGGGGGCTTTGCTCAATCCATTGTTGGTTGAGTCCATGCAGGAAATGGTGCTACTGCTGATGTTGACTGAATTGCCACACAACTATCAGCAGCGCTGGGCCAGATGTGGACATGACATATCCCCGCGCCATGTAAAACGCGCGCAAGCGTACATGCATGAACATGCGGGTGAAGCGCTGACTTTGGGGGGGATAGCACAAGTTTCGGGCGTCAGTATAAGAGCGCTGAGTGAAGGCTTTCAGCGTAGCTTGCAGATATCTCCCATGCAGTATCTTCGTGACTTGAGGCTGCAAGGAGCCCGCCGGGAATTGCTCGAAGCGGATGAGTACGCGCGTGTTGCTGAAGTCGCCGAGCGTTGGGGATTTACTCATCTGGGGCGTTTTGGAGCCGCCTATCGCGACCTTTATGACGAGCTGCCGTCGCAAACACTACGGCGTACATGAATATGCGGTTCTATTTATCCGCCAGAACTGGATAACGCATGCCGGATCTGGCTAACGATAGATTCTCTGAGGTTGATAATCTGCAGTTGAAGCAATTCAAGTGTTGATGTCTATACACTTTGCTGCCTGCCAAGATTCGTTATTCAGGGAACACCTATGACTGACAATGCTCGTTATTATGATCGGCCTCTCAAATATACAGAGGAGGAATGGCAAGCACGCATTCAGCTTGCCGCCTGTTATAGAATATTTGATCATCTGGGTTGGTCCGAGTCGATTTACAACCACATATCACTGCGGGTTCCAGGCCCGGACGCACATTTCCTGATCAATCCATTTGGCCTGCATTATTCAGAGGTACGCGCGTCAAACCTGGTCAAGGTGGATATCGAGGGGCGGATTATTGGTGAGTCTGATTGGCCAATCAATCCGGCCGGTTTCACCTTTCATGGCGCTATCCATCAGCAGGTTCCCGACGGCCATTGTGTGATGCATGTGCATACCACCGCCACCTTGGCAGTTTGCTGTTTGGAGCAAGGGTTGTCGTACAGCAACTTTTATTCGGCCCAATTGTACGGGCGAATAGCCTACCACGACTTTGAAGGCATCACTGTACACATGGATGAGGGTGAACGGATCCTGGCCAGTGCTGCCGGCAAACAGGTCCTGTTATTGAGAAATCATGGCCCTGTGGTTATTGGCCATAGTTTGGCCCAGGCTTTTTCACTGATGTGGTTGATCAATCGTGCTTGTGAAGTGCAAATGGCTTCGACGTCGATGGGACCTGTCATCGATATTCCTGTGCAGGTGCTAGAGAAGTGTTCCAGAGACTCCCTGAACTTTGATCCTAAATATGGAGCTGGCGAAGACGCGTTCGCCGCCATGATGCGTATCGTGGAAAGAAAAGATCCAAGCTATCGTTATTGACGTGAATAGCACGCTTCAAGTTTCACCGCCAACTATCGTGCCCACAATTATTATAATAGGTTGCGCTTATGAATCCGCTCGTCGAATCTGCCTCTACGATGCACGAGGCATCTAACTTCTATCGCACAATTGCATGGCGTTTTATGCCACTGCTTTTGCTTTGCTATATCTTTGCCCACCTTGACCGTATCAACATTGGCTTTGCCAAGTTGCAGATGACGCAAGACCTCCACTTCAGCAATACAACCTATGGTCTGGGCGCAGGGCTGTTCTTTGTTTCATATGCTCTGTTTTGTGTGCCCTGCAGCATGATGCTCGATCGACTGGGTCCACGTCGTTGGATCGCCATTATGATGGTGAGCTGGGGCGCTATCTCAACCAGTATGATGTTTGTAAAAACCCCAGAAGGCTTTTACATACTACGCTTCCTGTTAGGCATGGCCGAAGCTGGATTTTTTCCAAGCATACTGGTGTATCTGAACCGCTGGTTTCCGACCAGTCGCAGAGCGTCCTTTACTGCATTGTTTGCAATCGCCATCCCTTTAGCAGGTGTATTCGGTGGCCCAGTGTCCGGTTGGATACTGCAGTTATTTCAGGATAATCAACATCTTCGTGGCTGGCAGTGGATGTTCCTGTTGGAGGGAGCACCGGTCATTCTTCTCGGCATTTTAGTTCTCAAGTTACTGCCTGATGGTTTCGAGCATGTGCAGTGGTTAGACGACGCACAAAAGAACCTGATACGTTCAGAGTTGAGTGCCGAAGACTCCTCCAAGTCCGTGACGTCGGTTGCAGGTATCGTGCGTAATCCTTATCTCTGGCTTCTGGTATTTGTGTATTTCGCTGTCATGCTATCCGTCAATACCATTGCCTTCTGGATGCCTACGCTAATTCAGGTAGCGGGTGTGACTCGGGATAGCGATATCGGGATGTTAAGTGCGATTCCTTACTTGGCGGGTTGTGTATTCATGATCCTGGCAGGACGCTCATGTGACCGTCACAAGGAGCGGCGCTGGCATCTATTTGTCCCTTTGGCCATGTGCAGCCTCGGGTTGGCTATCGCAGCGACAACGTCTCAGCATCTGGTGGGCGTCATGGTCGGAATGATTCTTGCCGGCATGGGTGCGAGTTCTGCTTTGCCGATGTTCTGGCAGATACCGCCTGCGTTTCTATCTTCGGGCACGCAAGCTGCCGGTATTGCCCTCATCAGCTCGTTGGGCGCAGTGGCCTCTTTCTCGGCACCATATTTTATTGGATGGATGCGAGATGCAACCCAGAGTACCAACCTGGCGCTCTATGTTCTGGCTACGTTGATCGGACTCGGCGCGCTGTTGGTTTTCACAGTACCCGCCCGTTTAGCCAACCCGAAGGCTTAGCGGTAACCCTCGGCCTTTAACGCCTGCTATCGAGGGAACTCTCGCTGCAGCGGGAAATTATAAAAAATTGATGGTTACAGGCGTGGGATTGTTTCTCGCGCCTGAAGACCCGTTTGCGCTCAAGAAAGCGGTTTACTGGGAATAACAATAATGACTAGATTCTCATCCAATAAAAAATTAACGTCTTCTTTGGCTGCCTGTATTGCTAGCGTCGCCAGTGGGTTGGCGATGGCTGATTTTATTGATGACAGTCACGCCACTGTCGACATGCGTAACATGTACATGAGCCGGGACTTTCGTAATAACAACAGTGCGGAAACGATGGAGGATTGGGGACAAGGCTTTACGTTCCAGCTCTCGTCTGGCTTTACCGAGGGCGTCGCTGGGTTCGGTGTGGATATTCTGGCCCAGCAAGGTATTAAACTCGACTCTGCAAAAGGTCGCAGTGGCACAGGGGTTTTACTCGTCAGGAGCGACGGAACGCCAGCAGATGAATGGAGCGAGCTGGGCGGAGCTGCAAAAGTGCGCATATCCAAGAGCACACTGGCGGTCGGGACTTTGCAACCCGTATTGCCGGTCGTGAGGTACAACGACAGCCGAATGCTTGCCGGTACATTTACCGGTGGTCTTATCAACTCCCAGGAAATCGAAGGGCTGGCGCTCAACGCTGGGCGTTTGACCGAATCCAATTTGCGTGACTCCAGCAATCGCCAGGATATAGCGTATGCCTATAACGGTGCTACAAGCGACCACTTCGACTTTGCAGGTGGTGCATATCAGCTTAGTCAGCAACTGAGCGCCAGTTACTACTATGGAGCATTGGATGATATTTACCGGCAGCATTTCATAGGTCTGGTACACAACCTACCCTTGGCCGAAGGTGTGAGCCTACGAAGTGATCTGCGCTATTTTCGAAGTGATGATATAGGACACGCCCGTGCCGGAGAGATAGGTAACAACTTCTTCAACGGAATGTGGACGCTGGGTGTCCAGGCGCATAAGTTTGGCCTCGGCCTGCAACGTATCAATGGCAAAGGTAATGTTCCGTTTCTTTCGGGTGCCGATCCGTACTCTATCAACTTGGTAACATTCAATACGTTTACAAAGGCTGACACAGACGCTTGGCAGTTGAGATACGACTATGACTTTGCCGCGCTTGGCCTACCGGGACTGACGTTTATGAGTCGCTATGTCAAAGGCTCGGATATAGCAACTGGAGCAGTCACTAACGGACGTGAATGGGAGCGAGATACCGATCTAGGTTATGTCGTTCAAAGTGGTGCGCTCAAAGGCATTAACTTGCGTTTTCGCAATGTTACTTTTCGTTCCAGCAACGGCCTGACCAACGATCTGGACGAAAATCGAATCATCCTTGGCTACACACTGGCACTCTGGTAATCGAGTAACAATAAATTTTCCTTGAGATGGGTCTTGCCAGAGACACCACCCTTTGACCTGATGATTGACCTGCGTCGTTTTCGACCGGTGAGATGATGTTACTCATTGGGCGACTACTCCGTAATTGTCGTCTTGGAGCAATCAATGACATTTTTTGCCAAAACCTGTGCCTTGAAAAGCATTGCTGCCTCACTACTGTTAACTACGAGCGTTCCCAGCATGGCGGACGTCACTCGCTTCATCGCCAGTCGGGTCGATAGTTCATACTTCGACGGGCGCGTTTTCGGGCAGGTTGGGACTTACTCATTGATTGAGGGCACCGCGCACGTTGAAATCGATCCAGCGGATAGAAAAAATCGCCAGATCGTTGACCTTGGGCAGGTGAAGCGCAACGCCAGCGGGAAGGTCGAGATTGAGGTGCCTGTTCATATACTCACACCAAGTGACCCTGGGAAGGCCAACGGCAAGATCCTCTACGACGTCGTCAACAGGGGGCGCAAAATGGGCCTCTATCTTCTCAATGATGCCAGCCTCAATCCAAACCCGTCCTCGGCAAAAGACGCTGGGAATGGGTTTCTCATGGATCAGGGATACACCGTTGTTTTCAGCGGCTGGCAATCGGATGTGAAGACAGACGCAGGCTTACTCGGTTTCGAGGCCCCGGTGCTTCGGGGCTTGAGAGGAAAAAGCACCGAGGAATTTGTTCTCGATAAATCGGACTCCCCAGCCAAGGTGAGACTGACCTACCCGGCGGTGATGGCTCAAACGAGCAAAACCGGGATAACCGTCAAGCAAAATGCCGCGGATAGCCCCTCTACGCCTCCAGATCTGTCTGTGAGCTTTATTTCCCCGACCGAAATACAAATCAACCGGGCAAAGGGTTTTGATGACGGCGCCATCTACACCGTGACTTATCAGGCTCAAGACCCCACGGTCAGCGGATTGGGCTTTGTCGCAATCAGGGATGTTGTCTCGTATTTGAAATACACCGCCAATACGAACCCCACCACAGAGCTGAAGCTGTTGCCTCACATTGACCAAGCGTACGCCATTGGTTTCTCCCAAAGCGGGCGCTTCATCCGCGACTTCATCTACCTTGGGATGAATGAATATACAGGCAAACGTAAAGTCTTCGATGGGGTCATACCCTACGCAGCAGGATCGCGGAAAACATTCATCAATTCGCGCTTTGCCCAGCCAGGTCGTTTTTCGCTACAGCATGAAGATCATGACTTTCCCGGCGACCAGTTTCCGTTCAGCTACGCCGACAGCAAAGATCACATCAGCGGCAAGACGGATGGCATCCTCCGCACCTGCAGCGTGACCGATACCTGTCCAAAGGTGATGCAGGTCGACAGTGATTCGGAAAACCTGCAGGCTCGAACATCCCTTCTAGTCACCACAACTAACGGTCAGCCGCTGGATACGCCCTCGAATGTCCGTCTTTACTTCTTCACAGGAGTGCCACATGCGGGGTTGGCGGGAGCGAAACCGGAGCCATTGAATCTATGCCAAAACCCATCAAATCCGCTACACGGCGGCGTGATCTTGAGGGCTCTGTTGACTGATCTCGACGACTGGGCTTCGAAAGGTGTGATACCTCCAGGCAGCCGCTATCCAAACCTCAAAGATGGGACGCTTGTGTCGAGCCAGACTCTGTCCTATCAAGGGATTCCTGACGTTGGCTATACCGGGAAATATAACACCCTCGACTACAAGGGCGCTGATAAAAATGCAAAGCATGCGACATACCCGGTGCTGTTGGCACAAGTGGATCAGGATGGATTCGCGGTTAGCGGAATCCGACAACCAAAGGTAGCGGTGCCGCTGGCGACTTATCTGGGGTGGAACGTTCGCAAAGCGCCCTATGCCTCAGGTGAGCTGTGCAAGCTATACGGTTCCACGATCCCCTTTAGCAAAACCAAGCAGGATCGGGAGTCCAACGGTGACAGCAGGCTTTCGTTGGAAGAGCGCTATGCGTCCGAGCAAGCCTATCTGGAACAGCTGAAGCGGTCGGTAAACCAGCTTATATCCGATCGGCTTTTACTCAAGCAGGATGCCGACGAGATTGTGGCTGAAGGTAAGTTGAGCCTTTAATAAAGGAATGGTCGACGGGTCATGGGTGTTGCTTCGGCTGAGGCAATCACGATAAGCATTGTTCAGATCATCTAGATAGCTATGAGCCAGAAAGCCAAACAGGAACTTGCTAAGCTTGAAGAGCAAGAGAAGATCGCCGCAAATCCGGAACTCCTGCTCGAGGCGGATCGGAAAGCTCGGGTCGAGTATGAAAAAACAGTAAATGACGCTTACTACCGGAGCCCAAAATTCCGTAACGATTGCCTGCGCACAAGCGCGATAGCTGGTGGTCGAACAGCGTTTCAGGCTGTCTGAGCCGCAATCTGTACGCGCCAAAGACGACCAGCGACTGCTGGGTTTGATCAAGCATTCCTGGCTGGAGAGCGGCGGCGTTTATGGCTATCGCAAAGTCCATGACGATCTGC
>Ga0105857_1000891_pt1 | contig 9878 bp, 10 predicted proteins | sample OrgsoiDNA_201061_FD_89682 | JGI IMG/M metagenome (GOLD analysis project Ga0105857, IMG submission 89682) | Permafrost soil microbial communities from the Arctic, to analyse light accelerated degradation of dissolved organic matter (DOM) -... | ecosystem: Environmental > Terrestrial > Soil >...
AGTGACGGCCAGGGTGAAAACCACGAATCGGATGGTCCAATCCCCGGTAAAATGCGTGATGTACTCGATGGGGTTGGCGGTGAGATCCTGATTCCACGCGCGCCAGGCAAGCCAGAAGACAGGACTAAGGCTTAAGAGCCAAACCGCAGCTTTGAACCAGGTGACCCGGGTCCAAGGTTTTCTCGGCATGTCCGGCACAGGTCAGTAATACTTCTTGAGGTCCATGCCTGCGTAGAGGCTGGCAACCTGGTCGCCATAACCGTTGAATATCACCGTTGGACGCTCGCGGAACTCGCCCAGGCGGCGCTCCTTGGACTGGCTCCAGCGCGGGTGATCCACCGTGGGGTTCACGTTGGAGTAGAAGCCGTACTCATGGGCATTAGTGATGTTCCACGTGGCGGGCGGCATACTGCCCACCAGCTTGATTTTCACGATGGATTTGATGCTCTTGAAGCCGTACTTCCAGGGCACGGTCAGACGCACGGGCGCGCCATCCTGCGGGGGCAGCGTTTCGCCGAACATGCCGACCGAGAGCATGGTCAGCGGGTGCATGGCTTCATCCATGCGCAATCCTTCGACGTAGGGCAGGGGGATGCCGGCCCGTTCGGGCGTCGCCAGGGGCATCTGTTTCAGATCCCAGTAGGTCTCAAAGGCAACGAACGTGGCCTTGGATGTGGGCTCCACTTTCTTGAGAAGTTCGCTGAGCGAATAGCCCACCCACGGCACCACGATGGACCAGCGCTCCACGCAGCGGTGGCGATAGATGCGCTCTTCCAGCGGCGCCACCGCCATGATTTCCTCCAGGCTGAATTTGCGGGGCTTGGCCACGTGGCCTTCCACGGAGACGGTCCAGGGGCTGGTCTTGAACTTCTGCGAGTTTTGGGAAGGCTCCTCTTTTTGGGTGCCGAACTCGTAGTAGTTGTTATAGGTGCTTACGTCTTTGTAGGTGTTCTGCTTTTCGTCGATGCTCAACTTGCTCTTGCCGACGTTGGCCAACTTAGCGCCTGCCAGCAGTTCGCGGGCGCCCAGAAAGGCGGCGGGAATGCCGGCTAGAAAACTTCGGCGGTTCAGGTACACGTGTTTGGGCGTGACCTCTGAATAGCGGATGTCCGCGGGTTTCTTGATCAACATTTTTGTACCTATTATATTGTACGATTCGTTCGACCACGCGGATTGGTTACGGTCTTAAAATCACTTTCATGAGGTTGGGTTCGTGGCGGTACAGGCGCTGGAACCAGGAAGGCCCGTCTGCCAAGGGCGCCACGGCGCTGATGCACGTGTCCACGCGGATGGCGCCGGTTGACATGAGCTCGATACAGGCAGGGTATTCGCCGTTCGAAGCGCAGGAACCCTGCACGCGAATCTGGCGCCCGACCACGGATTGCAGCGGAAAGTTCACGTCGGGCGCGACGTTTCCGACCAGCGTTACAGCGCCGCCTTTGCGCGCGGCGGCGATGGCGGTGCGGACGGCGTCGGTGGCGCCCACGCACTCCAGAACCACATCGGCGCCCCGGCCCCCGGTCGATTCGTGAATGGCGGCTACGGCGTCAACGGCTTTGGGGTTTACGGTGGCGGTGGCGCCCAGTTGACTGGCCAATGCAAGGCGCGAATCGTCGGGATCCACGGCAATGATTCGGCTGCAACCGGCGAGGCGCACGGCCTGGATGGCCAGCAGGCCGATCATGCCGCTGCCCACCACTACCGCCGAATCTCCCAGGCGCACCGGCGTGAGGTTCACGGCATGCACCGCCACGGAGACGGCTTCGATCATGGCAGCCTGTTCGTAGCTGAGGTTATCGGGAAGACGGTATACGATGCGCCGCGGCACGGCCACGTATTCGGCGAATGCGCCGTGGCGGCGATAGGGGCCGGGGGAGACGCCCAGCACCTCGCGGTTGTCGCACAGGTTCACCTCGCCGCGGGTGCAGTGAAAGCACTGGCCGCAGTACACCGTGGAGTCGAAAGTTACCCGGTCGCCGGGGCGCAAATCGTGAACGCGCGCGCCCGATTCCACCACTTCGCCGGCGGCTTCATGCCCCATCACCAACGGCGGAATGCGGCGGCCGGTTTTGCCGTCGAGACCATGCACGTCGCTGCCGCAGATGCCGCAGGCGCGAACGCGCACCAGCACATCGTCCGCGCCGATCTCCGGGGTCGGCATTTGAACCACCTCCAGATTCATGTATTCTTTGAGCAGCAGTGCGTTCATGTAAACAGGATCGCATAAGCGACCCCGGGAACTTCCGCGGGCCTGCCGGTGTCCGATAGACCAGATAGCTGTGAGCCTTCTCGATCCCCAACTGCCGAATACCGCGGGGCGCGACCGCCTGGCGATCTGGCTGCAGGTGGCCAGCCTTCTCGGTACCGGCTGGTTCATCTGGAATACAACCGCAGCCGCGCAATGGTTCCACATATCCGTACAATGGCTGCTGCTTCAATCCGCCCTTGCCGCCGGCGCGGCGTGGGCTGCCAGCGCGGCGATCACCCTGACCCTCTACGCGCTGGCCATGCAGTGGGAACGCGCCGACGCAATCAAGGCCGCGCTTCGGACCTCAGCGGTGGCGGTGTGGTTTGCCCCGGCGGTGATTCTGTTATCACAACTTTCTCCCATGGCGCTGGCGGGCGCGCTGGTGCTGGTGATCTACACTACCAGGCTGCTCTATTCGCAGTGGCAGACGATCCATCCGGCGGTGGAATTGCCCACGGCCACTGTGCGGGTACAGCGGCTCTTCGTTTCCGGCGAACTGCCGGAACCGCGGATGTGGACCCCGATGGCGCCGGCCCTGACAGCCTCTTTTTGCGTCCAGACAGGCGTGGTGGCGACGATATTCCACTATCCGCTTTTGGCCGGGATCGGCTATGCCATGAGCGCCGCCGTAGTAACGGTGTTCGCGCTCGGGACGGGAGCCTACCAGTCCGAACGCAACCCCACTCTGCCGCGTTCAGCCCTGGGAGTGCTGGCGACAATCCTACTGGCCATTGGGCTGACGGTGGGAGGCCTGGCCCCGCGGCTCATGCGTACTTTTGGCTGGGCGGATGGCGGAAACGGCGCGCCGCAACATGGGCTGCTCGAGACGGCGCGGGCATTTCTGCGCGAGGTGCTTTATGGCGAGCATCCGGGGGCGCCAGGCCCGCCGGCCGGTGCTCACCCTGGAGTACAGACTAAGAGATACGGAGTTCCTGACAACGGAGTTCGCAATAACCCCAGTAGCGGCTTCGGCGACGATGGATTTCCCGGCGTAATCCTCTGGCCCGAAGTGAAACCCATTCCCACGCTCATCGCCCCCATGCCCCAGATGGGCAGCGGCGTGTTCACCCCCGCGGATATGCACCCGCTCAGCATTCCGTTCTCCGGAGAGTACTGGATGTTCCGCTGGCCCTACGCGCGCCCTCCGGGGAATTCGTACTTCCAGCGCGGCAACCCGGCGGCGCTCTCCTTCAGCACCACCGACCACCGGCCGATGCAAATGGAGGCGCACCACAAACTGCAGCAGACCATCGACCTGAGCTGCTGCAGCAGGATTCAACTGGCCATCCGCAATGCCGACCGCTTTCCCGGAACGATTTCGGTGGATCTGTTCCTGCTCAACACGGAACTCCCGGGCGCCCGCTCGCAGAGTCTGGGAAGCGCGGCAGTGGTCTCGGCGCCCGACACAACCAAAGACCCGGTTACGCCGGTCACGGAAATTCTGGATTTTGCAATGCCGGCCACGCCCGCGCTCGAGGCCTTCGACGAGTTCAAAGTGGTGTTCATTCGCGATCGAAAGCGCATGGACAAGAGCGCCAAGGTCTCGATCGACCGGTTCATTCTGGTTCCGCGATAGAACAAATTATTTCGGGTTTGCGGCTTGATATGCAGCCACGAAGCGGTCGGTCAATTCGTCCACGCTGCTCATGGATGCTTCGTTGAGGGCCTTCGGTTCGGCCATCAGCGTGGTTACGACTTCCCACGTTTGAGTCACGCTCTTGATGTTTTTGTCGCGGCTCAAGACAACGGGTTGATAGAGGCCGATCGAAATACACACTGCCACCGGCCCCCTTTTGGCGCGCGCCTGGGTGATCCTAAGGCCCAGGAACACATTCGCATCCTTGCCAACGGGCATGCCGGCATGCCGCAGTCGCTGCTCCATGCGCGATTGGAGGGCGTCCTGGGTGAGACCTTCGTGAGCGAGTTCTTTGTCGAGCGTATCGATCACCACGGTGACGGCCGGGAGTCCGCGCAGGGTGGCGCGGTCCAGTGGCGCATCGTTGGCCGCGTCCATTTTGAGAGGCTGAGTCAGGATAGCTAGAAGTAAAACCGTTTTCCAGTTCATACAAAAATGTTACACCCCTGTGATACGATGTGCTCACCATGACCAGACGAAGCGCGTTGATGATGGCGCCGGCGCTTGTGCCCGCTGTGCGGCAAGCCGCTCTGGGCCAGGCTGTGAATCAACCCAAGGCTGCATCGGCCGGGAGACTGAAGCAATCGGCGGCGCGGTGGTGCTATTCGAAGATTTCGCTGGACGACCTGTGCCGCCAGGGCGCCGAAATGGGCCTGAGCGGCATCGACCTGGTGAATGCGGATGAGTGGCCGACCTTGCGCAAGTACGGGTTGACGCCGGCCATGACGCCGGGCGCGGGCACGATTCCGGTGGCCTGGAACCGCAAGGAAAACCATGACCGGCTGGAAAAGGAGATGCGCGAGAACATCGCCAAGGCGGCCGAGGCCAAGGTTCCGAACGTGATCACTTTTTCCGGAAACCGGCGTGGACTTGCCGACGACGAGGGCAGGGACAACTGTATTCTGGGCCTGCAGCGCGTGAAGAAAGTTGCCGAAGATGCCGGCGTGACCATCTGCCTGGAGTTGCTCAACAGCAAGGTGAACCACAAGGACTACCAGTGCGACCACACCCGGTGGGGCGTGGAGGTGATCAAAGCCGTGGACTCGCCGCGCGTGAAACTGCTGTACGACATCTACCACATGCAGATCATGGAGGGCGATATCATACGCACCATTCGCGACAACATCCAGTCCATCGCGCACTTTCATACCGGCGGCGTTCCCGACCGGCACGAACTGGACGACACGCAGGAACTGCAATGGCGTAGCGTGGCGAAGGCGATTGCGGATTTGAATTTCCAAGGTTTCTTCGCGCACGAGTTCGTGCCTTTGAAGGATCCGATCGCGTCACTGAAGCAAGCCGTTGCGCTTTGCACGGTTTAAGGTTTTGGGAGCGAGGGCCAGATGGTTACATTGAATTGAAGCTTTGTGTCGAACGATGACACTGGTCTCGCCCTTCACGGAACCGGCGAGTCTTCCGGGTTCTGGCGGAGATTCGCGGCTTGGTGCATTGATGCACCGGCGAGAATTCTGATTGGCCTGGCAGTTGTCTACCTGCCGATGCGACTCCTCGTATTCGGTCAGGCAAAAAAGTATGGATCGACCGAGCCAAGCTATCTCTGGAGGGTGATGTCCTTGCCGGACAAGACTATTGTCTTCGCGCTTTGGCATCGGCTATTGCATGGCGCTGTTCACTCGCCGAAGGCAGGCCTTGCACGATCTCATTGCCGGTTGCGTAGTTGTTCGAGCTTCCAGCTAGGGCGCTAGCTTAGTACCGATGTTCGGAATTACGATGGCGTATTTTCCCGTGGACTCGGCGGCTGAGTAGGGTAGGCCTCCAGGCCTGCCCAGCGTGCGGAACGCGCCTTCGGCGCGATGGCAGGCCCGGAGGCCTACCCTACTTAACGCCACCGAATACGTTGGTCTCGGAGGGCTCAATGCCGGCCTCGTCTTCCGCTAAGGCTTCATCTTCTTTCCGCGCAACTACCGGATTGGTGAAAAGGCCAGCGGCCGCAGAATCGCGTTGCTGATGTTGGAGACGATTTCGGCGTCGCTTAAGCCCGGCTGGGCGCGGAGTTTCTGCCATTCGGGGTCTGAGCCGAAATTGCGCCACAGGCGATCGCGCGCGGCCATGTCGTCAAAGGTCAGCATATAGGTCAGGCTGGGCAGGTTGCGGCCCACCAGGGTTTGGCCAAAGAAGACCGGCGTCATTCCCAGGCGGCGGAAGATGGCGATCTCACCGTCTTCGAACATTTTGATTTTGCGCCGCGCGGCTTTTTCGTTCACCGATTCATAGGTGCGCATTTCGAAAATGCGCGCGGCGCGCTTGCCATCGGACGCCGGCATTTCCAGCGCCGGCATGCCGTTGAAGGCCCGCAGGAGCGTGCTTTCCATGCGGACGTAGGGCGGATCCTGAATATTGTTGTAATCGTCAAAGCCTTTCTGGTATTCCTCGTCTCCCGCAAACTTGCCGTGGATGGTTTCCACCGCGGCCAGCGAAGGATACCCGGCCAGCGACAGAATGAACGGACTGCGCTCACCCACAACCGGGCTGAAGAACCCCAGCGGCGCCAGACCCGCGCGTTTCGCCGCGGGCAGGAATACGCCGCTCAGGTATTGCGTGGTGCGCTCCACTTGCGATCCGGTTCGCATGTAGAAGTAAATCAGGTGGAAGAACCAGTTCGCGGGCGCGGCGGCCGGGGGGGCGGCGGCGGCCAGTCCGGCGGCTGCGGAGGCGGTCATAAAGTTGCGTCGCTTCATCTGGATTCCTTTATAACAGACGACGCTTGCGAAATACTACACGTGATAGCATCGTAAAGATAAGGAGAGCTACGTGAGAGTCGGCGTATTCACCCCACTGTTGTCGCAACTGTCCATTGAAGGCGTTTTCCAGAAGCTGAAAGGCTACAACATCGAGACCGTTGAGCTTGGTACCGGGAACTATCCGGGCGATGCGCACTGCAAGCTCTCCATGCTTGAGAACAAGAGCGAGCTGAACGAGTTCAAGAGCAAGGTGGCGGACAACGGTTTCACCATCAGCGCCCTGAGCTGTCATGGGAACCCGCTGCATCCCGACCGGGATCGCGCCCGGCACGATCAGGAAGTCAGCCGGAAGACCATTCGCCTGGCGGAGAAGCTCGGCGTGCCCGTGGTGGTGGATTTCAGCGGCTGCCCGGGCGATTCGCCGAAATCCAAGTGGCCCAACTGGGTGACGTGCCCATGGCCCCCGGACTATCTGGAGATCCTGCAATGGCAGTGGGAAAAAGTGGTGACTCCCTACTGGATCAAACACGCCAAATTCGCCGAAGACCACGGCGTGAAGATCGCGATTGAAATGCATCCGGGGTTCGTGGTGTATAGTCCCGAGACCATGCTGAAGCTGCGCAAGATCGCCGGCAAGAGCATCGGCTGCAATTACGATCCAAGCCATATGTTCTGGCAGGCCATTGACCCCATCGCCGCCGTTCGCGTGCTGGGCGACGCCATTTTCCACGTCCACGCCAAAGACACGCAGATCTACGAACGCAACCTGCCGCTTACCGGCGTGCTGGACACCAAGAGTTATACGGACGAGAAGAACCGGGCGTGGGTTTTCCGCACGTGCGGATACGGGCATGGAGCAAGCTGGTGGAAGGAATTCGCCTCTACGCTGCGCATGTTCGACTACGATTACGTGCTCTCGATCGAGCATGAGGACACTTTGCTCTCGCCCGAGGAAGGCCTCTCGCAGGCGGCCTCGTTCCTGAACGGCCTGGTCATGAGAGAGAAGCCCGCCGCTGCCTGGTGGGTGTAGTTCGACGTCCGCTGTTAAGCGTTGCCGCCGAAGGCGATCACGAAATACTGCGCGGGGGTCGTGCCCGGATTGCGCCAGCCGTGCAGATCGTTGGAGGCGATGTACGCTGCTGAGCCGGCGGTCATGGTCGCGGTTTGCCCGTTCACCGTGGTTTCGAGCGTGCCCGTTTGCAGCATGACCAGTTCTTCGTGGACGTGCTTGTGCGGCGCATGCGGCGCCTGGCCGGGGCCCAGTTCGGTCATGTGCATTTCGATGGCGTAGCCCTGGTGGGTTTCCCCGTTCAGCACGGCGCGCCCTTGGTTCTGGCCGTTGACCTTCACCGGCAGGTCCTGGTACTTGAAGATTTTGGTGGGCAGCAGTTTCTTCTGGTCCTGAGCCGCGGCTGTGGCGGCGGCCAGGGCGGGAAGCAGCAGGCTCAGGTCACGGCGGGAATAGTTCATGGCATCAGTTTACTACCTTGTGCGGGACAGGCCAGGAGGCCTATCCTACGGTGGTTCCGTCCGGGCTGAGCTTCATCTGGCGGCCCTCATGGAAGGCCACGTTCGCCAGATGCGGAGCGGAAACCGCGCTGGCTCCGACTTCGACGGGAGCGTTCGGCTCTTTGCGGGAACGCACGCAATCCAGAAAGTTCTGAATGTGGGTTTCGATGGGAATGGGGGCATCCATCTTTTGAATGGGCTCCGGGTTTTTCGGCACCGGCTCTTTCCAGATCCGGAAGCCCTCATTGTTGATGTGCATGGTCCCCTGGTCGCCCTGGAACAGGATGGACCAGTCGTTTTCGTATGAGTTGCAATAATTCAGCGTCCAGGTGGCCATCAGGTTCTGATATTCGAAGACGGCGCAAAAAACGTCCGGCACCTCAGACCCGGTATTCTTGGCGCGCTGGCCGTAGCACACGGCGGAGCGTGCAAAACTGGAGTTGGTGAACCACTGGACCACGTCCATCAGGTGCGTGCCCTGGTCCGTCATGTTGCCGCCGGAATAATCCCAGAAATAGCGCCAGGAACGAAACCGCATGGGCTCCAGGTCGCGGTCCCGGGCGTTCCCCAGGAAGCGTTTCCAATCGAGTTTGCCGGGGAGGGGCGAGTTGTCGAGCGGCTGGGAGACGTTCCAGTTCCACATCGGCTTCACCATGGTGATCTTGCCCAAAATGCCGCTATCCACAATCTCCTTGGCCTTGATGACGGAAGGCGCGCTGCGGCGCTGCATGCCGATCTGTACGATTTGCGAAGTCTTCCGCACGGCCTGAATCATCTGCCGGCTTTCTTCGAGAGAGTGCGACATGGGCTTTTCCAGGTAGACGTCTTTTTTGGCATCGAGCGCGGCGTAAAGCATGGGGGCATGCTGATGATCGGGCGAGGCGATCACGACGGCGTCCACGCCGGGCTGGGCCAGAAGGTCGTTGTAGTCCACGTAGCTTTTCTTGGCGTTGGGGGAAGTCTTCAGCGCGGCTTGCAGATTGGGCTCGTAGACCTCAGCCACGGCCACGCATTCGGCGCCCAGCTTCTGAAAATTGCCGTTGAGGTAGCGGCCCCGACCTCCGGCGCCGATCAAACCATAGGCAAGGCGGTCATTGGCGCCCCATGCGCTGCGCGGTATGAACATCGGCGCGGCGGCCAGCGCGGTGGAAAGAAACTGTCTGCGATCCTGACTCATGGCGATTCGCTCCCTGCCGTAACTCTACAACCTGGCGCGGGGCATTGCAATGCGGTCCGCAATCCAAGCCGATATGCACTACAATGTAGTGCATGAGTACTGAAGTGTATAGCTGGCGCGTATCGAGCGACCTTAAATCCGACTTGGAACGGGAGGCGCGTCTCCGCAAGACGTCGCTCTCGGCGGTGCTGAATATGGCCGTCCGCGACTGGCTGAAGCAGAGCGCCGTGAACATTGAGGGAGATGAGGAACAGCGCAGACTTCACGAAGCGGCATCGCGCTGCCTGGGGACTTTGGCGGGGCGCAACGGGCGTCGTGCGGAGACTGCACGGCAGGCCATCCGGGATCGCCTGCGCCGGCGCTATGCGCGGTAACGCACTGATCGATACCGGCGCAATTCTGGCGCTGCTGGACAGAAAGGATCGTTGGCACAATGCCTGCGTCGAGGCATTCCGGCAGCTCCGGCTTCCTTTGTTGACGTCCGAGGCCGTCCTGACCGAGTTGTTCCATCTGGTGGGCGATAGCCGCGCCGAGATGGAGGCGGCCTGGAGTTTTGTCCGTACCGGAGCGCTTGTCATGGCGGCCATTGAGGATTCGGAACTCGCC
>Ga0105857_1000895_pt1 | contig 9868 bp, 8 predicted proteins | sample OrgsoiDNA_201061_FD_89682 | JGI IMG/M metagenome (GOLD analysis project Ga0105857, IMG submission 89682) | Permafrost soil microbial communities from the Arctic, to analyse light accelerated degradation of dissolved organic matter (DOM) -... | ecosystem: Environmental > Terrestrial > Soil > Tundra...
AAGTAAAGCACGAAAAATTAGGCGATTGGAAATAAGTTTCCATCGTAGTATTGGCTAATACGCTTGTGCCAATGGTAACGCCGGTAAGGCTTGAGCCTGGCGCGGTTTGATCATACCCTGTACCTGTTGGCCCCGTACCGCCGAAGGTCCATATCGCACCTACAAAAATATAGGTTTTACGAATGTCTGCATCCGGAATATGATTCCGGACATAGTTATTGATGGAAATGACCTCGCTGTTAGATGCAGCCGAACTCTTATCCTGCTGGTTGGTAGGCTGCCCCCAGGCGCTGCCCCATGGCAGAGTTTGCATGGTATTGCTCGGGCTAATAGTATTACCCGGTATTGCTATAATGCTATCGGTTTGAGCCCCGGTAGCTGTGGTATCCGTCATATGCGAATTGTTGTAGGCGGTAAGTGATGTGTCCGTTGTATTGCTGAACAACCAGCCGGTACCTTTGTCTTGTGGAACAGTTTTAACAGTCTTGGCCGAGGTTGAATCTATATACTGATATTTGGCATTCGGCGTGTTGCTTTCGTGTTCAAAAGTAGCCCATACCATTTCGGGGTGATGAGCCACACTGCCTACAATGTGTATCCCTACCAACGCCATTTTAGCTTTTTTCTCGCCGTTAGGTTTCCAGATTGTACTGTCGGAGGTATCATAGGTTGGGATGATGGCGTTAACGGTTACATAATCCTGTGGGTTAGGTAAAGTGCTTGCTTCTACCCACGATGACTTGATCTCGATAGCCAGTGCGTTCGAATCGGGGAGTGTGACATGCGCCGTTGTACGGGCATATTTACATACGCTGTCGAGTGCTGCTGCCGTAATTGGGAAACTGGTTGAATCGATCATAGGAGATTTATTGCGTACACCTGTTACGTAATAGGCGTACACATCATTTACAAGAGTAAGATAATACACCAGCGATTTCCCCTGCGACATCAGGATATCATCGGTTGCCTGTGCCTGTTCTGCCTGTACCTGTTTACCGGTGCCATCTAAAAACACAAAGTTTTTGCCGATTTTAACACGTTGCACTATAAACTTTGAGTTGAGCTTGTGTTGGATCAGAGCCATCGGATGTACGATGGCCTTGCCGCCTTTATCCAGAAGCTGGGCAGCGCCGTTTGCGTTGGGCTTTATCTGGCCTACTTCCACCGATTTGCCGGTCGCGTCCTTTACAATAGGTTTAGCAGCCTCCTCTATCTCAAACAAATGACCTGTTTTATCCATAAACGCGGGTAACCTGTTGGGCCCCAGTTTACGGATGTGCCCTGTCATCCGGAACAGGCTATCTGGTTTATGCGGAGTAAGCGTCCGTTCTTTAGTTACCGGATCGGGCGGCGAAACGTTATAAAACACCGGCGATTCCAGAACAATCTTATCGCCTGCCCCATAGGCCGGGGCTGGCGAGGTGATCCATAAAAACATTTGTTCAGACCAGCGGTAAAAATCGCAATTGTTGTTGGGTACAAAAGTTACGCTGTTGGCAGGTAACACCTGTCCATTAGCAGTGATGGTATCGCCTTTAAACCAGGTTTTAAATGTGTCTTTTCCTACCACGCACGATTTGCAAACATCGGGAGGTAAAATAACTTTGCTTACATTATCAGTCGATAGTACAGCGCTCTTGTTTTTGCAACTCCACAGCACGACACCCAGTAAGGCAATTACGGCCATAATTTTGATCGATTTTTTCATTTTTTTAATTGGGATTGAAAGATTTAGGTGAATAATAATTATGATAAAATGGTTATTTATATATCAGGATAAATAAACAGGCGTTTAGTTGATCGGTAAAACCCTTTTTCACAATGCTTTCTGTTTATAAAATTAATTATTTACATGATATAATACATTTTATTTTAATAAATATTTATTAAATACTATGCAAACACATAATTTAAGCTGCAAAATATTGATAGATATTGTTTTTAATTCTATTTAATTAATTGATTTGTAACACAAATCATCTTAAATTATTGAAATCACCACAAACAAAAAACGCCAAACAACTAATAGTTGCCTGGCGTTTTTAATAAGTTATAATATTATAAAGATCTTACTTTTTCATGCTTTTATCGATATCGGTAATTTTTGCAAGGTGAACTTTAACAGTAGGTAGTATTTTAGTTGCGAAAGCTTGCAAGTCGGGGTCTTTACCGTTTTTACTTTCGTCGGTCATTAATTTTTCGGTTGATTTATGGCCGTCAATCATCATGCTCACATAAGCCTTATCAAAATCGGCTCCTGTTTTTTTGTTCAGGTCGTCATAAGCTTTTTGCTTATCGGCACTTACTACCAGCGGCAGGGCAATATTTTTGCTTTTTGCCAAGGTCTTTAATTCGTCGTTCGCCTTGCTATGGTCGGTAACCATCATTGCGCCAAAATCTTTAATACCCGCATTACTGCTTTTCTCCTGTGCAAGTTTTCCCAGCATTACTTCGGCCATACCGCCATCAGCAGCAGTAACTGCAAATTTAGCCTCATCGCCGTTAACAGTCATTCCAACCGTTTTTGCGGTATCCTTTTTAAGCGAGTCCATCCTGGTGGTATCGCGGGCGTTGTTCATACTGTCGGCAGCACCTTTACTGTCTTTGTCGCTGTGGCAGGCCTGCAGGCTAAATACTGTAGCCGCGGCGATCATTGCAAAACTTATTTTTTTCATATAGGTAGATTTTTATGTGGTTTAATTAATTTGCAAACAATAAAATACACTTATAGTTTTATTTTGTCGTTATTAATAACCATGGTTATTTGTCAAATGCGGGTGCTTTAAATATAATCTGTGCCCATATTGCCGTAACTTAAAGTTTTGCTATTTTTGAAGTATAAAATTATTGATATGAATTTTCCGGCAGAATTAAAGTACACTAAAGATCATGAGTGGGTTAAATTAGAAGGCAACGAAGCTGTTATTGGCATTACCGAATTTGCCCAGCGCGAATTGGGCGATATTGTATATATCGATATTCCGAGCGTTGGCAAAGTAGTTGACCGCGAAGATGTTTTTGGTACGATTGAAGCTGTAAAAACAGTTTCCGACTTATTTATGCCGGTTACCGGTACAGTAACCGAAATCAACCCGTTGCTGGATAGCCAGCCCGAGTTGGTTAACAGCGATCCTTATGGTGACGGCTGGATGGTAAAAGTATTAGTTGGTGATATTGCTGAGGTTGATAGCCTACTTTCGGCGGCTGATTATCAGAAACTGATAGGAGCGTAATGCGCCATATTTTAAAGTACCAGGGCCTTACATTACTTTGGGCCCTGCTTATTTTTATACTTTGCACCATCAAATTAGGCGGCGTGGCAAGTTCGCCACTTTTTTTTGCCGGGTTTGATAAACTGGTGCACTGCGGGTTGTTTTTTGTTTTGGCAGCGTTAATGAGTAGTGGCGCAATAAGAGCCAATACCCGGCATAATTTAACATCGCTTCAACAGTTTTTAAGCTTTGCGATACCCGTACTTTTTGGCGGGCTAATAGAAATTTTGCAAGCTTATATATTTACATGGCGCAGTGGCGAATGGGCCGATCTGTTTGCCGATACTGTTGGCGCCAGTATGGCAATGTTTTGTGTGATATTAACAATATGGTCGCAGAGATATGAAAAACAAAATTAAACTCCTTTTGATAGTTGGCCTGGTTAGTGCACTAAGTTCATGTGGCCTTTTCCACAAAAGCTGCAATTGCCCTCACTTTTCGCAAGTAAAAGGTATTGCAGCTCATCCCTATCTTTCATAAAACAGGCATTGGCTTTTACCGCTTTCGCAGTAAGTTACCATAGCTAAGTTTCTCCATTGTAAAATGTTAACACAACCTATTCCTTATTTGGATTTAATTTAAATAAGGTTTATATTTGTTGCGTTATACCAGGACAGAAAATGAGGTTATCACAACTTAAAGTAGGCGAAAAGGGAACTGTTAAAGAGTTTACTGATTTGGAAATGTCGGTAAAGTTGATGGAAATGGGATGTTTACCCGGCGAAGAGATCAGGGTTGAACGTATTGCCCCTCTTGGCGACCCAATAGCCGTTAATGTTGCCGGTTACCAATTAAGCCTGCGTAAACGCGAAGCCTCAACTATAATTTTGCAATAGTGTTTATATAGGTTATAAGTGAAGGCGGATATCAGAGTTGCACTTGTAGGTAATCCAAATACCGGAAAATCAACGCTTTTTAACGTCCTTACAGGTCTTAACCAAAAAATAGGAAATTTTCCGGGTGTTACTGTTGACAAGAAGGTGGGTTATTGTACCCTTGCCGATGGCCGTACCGCCGAAATTGTTGACTTACCCGGCACCTACAGTCTTTATCCTAAAAGCCGCGACGAATCCATCGTATTTTCGGTTTTAGCCGACAGGAGCAATGAGCTCAGTCCCGACCTGGTTATAGTAATACTGGATGCCACCAATTTAAAGCGCAACCTATTGCTTTATTCGCAGGTTGCCGATCTCAAGATCCCGGTCATCATTGCGCTTAACATGATGGATATGGCTAAAAAAGCCGATATCAATATTGATGTTAATGCCTTTGCCGAAAAGCTTGGTGTACCGGTTGTGCCTATTTCGGCCCGGAAGACCGAGGGTATCGATCAGCTAAAACAAACCATTACGTTCGCCAATAAAATTGCCCTGCAGCAGGATAGTATTGATGTGGAAACCATCGCACCGCAACTCATCAACCGCATTAAGCAGGATATCAACATCGACAATACCTACTTTGCTTTGCAATTAGCCCATCAGCACGAAACGCTGACGTTTTTAACTAAGCAACAGAGCGAGCATATTGAAGAGTTGGAGAAAGAATACTCCTTTCACTCGCAAAAAGCACAAGGCGCCGAAACCATAGCCCGTTACAATTTTATTAACGATTTACTGTACGATACCGTAAAACAAAAAATAACAGCCGAAGATGAAACCTTAAGCAACCGGATAGACAGGGTGCTTACGCATAAAATATTCGGGTTTATTATATTTTTCGGGATACTGATCTTTATGTTTCAGGCCATTTTTGCCTGGTCGGCGTACCCTATGAGTTTAATATCCGACCTGTTTGTATGGGTTCAGTCTTCATTACATCATTATTTACCCGCAGGACCCTTAACAAACTTGTTAGTTGATGGCGTTATTGCAGGTTTAAGCGGCGTAATGGTGTTCATTCCGCAAATAGCCATACTTTTTGCCTTGATATCCATATTAGAAGATACCGGCTACATGTCGCGCGTTACTTTTATGATGGATAAAATTATGCGTAAGGTGGGCTTGAACGGTAAATCGGTAGTGCCGCTTATCGGCGGTTTTGCTTGTGCCGTACCATCTATTATGAGTACCCGTACCATCGAGAACTGGAAAGACAGGATGATCACCATTATGGTTACTCCACTCATCACCTGTTCGGCACGTTTACCTGTTTATACGCTTCTTATATCCTTGGTGGTTCCCAACAAAAACATCTGGTGGATATTTAATATGCAAGGCCTGGCCTTAACAGCGATGTATCTCTTCAGCTTAGTATCGGCAGTGGTAGTGGCCTGGGTTATGAAGCATTTACTAAAGGCCCGTGAACGTGGATACTTTATTATGGAACTACCCGTATACCGCATGCCCCGCTGGAACAACGTTTTACATACCATGTACGACAGGGCTAAAACCTTCGTGATACAGGCAGGTAAAGTTATCATCGCAGTATCGGTAATTTTATGGGTAATGGCATCGTTCGGCCCCGGTAAGCGGATGGACAACATTGTGCAGAAATACAAGCAACCGCAATTTGTAACTCTGCAAAGAACAGCACCCGATAGCGTCCGCAGGATGATTGCTTCCGAAAAGCTGGAAAACTCATACGCCGGGATGTTGGGCCACGTAATAGAGCCTGTTATTAAACCTTTGGGTTTCGATTGGAAGATAGGTATTGCACTTATCACCTCTTTTGCAGCGCGCGAGGTATTTGTTGGTACCATGGCTACCATGTATAGTGTTAATGGCGATGCCGAAAAAATGGAATCGGTACAGCAAAAAATGCATAGTGCTAAAAATACCGAAACCGGCGAGCCTGTGTTTACCCTTGCCGTAGCCATGAGTTTAATGATGTTTTATGCTTTCGCGATGCAATGCGCAAGTACAGTAGCTGTTGTTTATCGCGAAACTAAAGACTGGCGCTGGCCTGCTGCCCAGTTTGCCTATATGACAGTGTTAGCTTATGTGGCAAGTTTTATAACCTACCATATCTTAAGATAAACTAACTGTTAGCCTAATATCAACCGGCAACAGCTTCCAACTCCAAAAGCTCTACACATTGGTTAGCTATTTCAAGTTCCTCATTAGTGGGTATCACCAAAACCTTTGTACGGGCGTTTGCAGTGCCAATGTCTTTAATGCCGGGAACATTTGCCTTGTTTTTGTTCGAATTAAGCACAATGCCCAAAAACTCCATATCGGCACAAACCATTTCGCGTGTACGGCAATCGTTTTCGCCAACCCCTGCGGTAAATACAATAGCATCTAAACCATTAAGCGCGGCTGCATAACTGCCTATAAATTTTTTAATACGATAGGTATACATATCGTAAGCCAACCTGGCAGCAGGGTCGCCTTCGTCAACCAGGCGACCGATATCCCGCATATCGCTGTAACCGGTCAGGCCAAGCATACCGCTTTTATTGTTCAGCAGGTCGTTTATCTGCTCGGTAGTGTAGCCAAGGTGCGATGAAAAGTACATCACTACCGAAGCATCGATATTACCGCAGCGGGTACCCATTATCAATCCGTCAAGCGGGGTTAGGCCCATACTGGTATCAATACATTTACCGGCATTAACTGCAGCCATGCTACAGCCATTGCCAAGGTGTATGGTAATGATCTTAGCATCAGACTTACCCAGGTAGTTGGCGGCTTTTTCGGAAACGTATTTATGGCTGGTACCATGAAACCCATATACACGCAATCCGTAATCGGTATAGAACGAGGCAGGTATAGCATACCTGTATGCCTTTTCGGGCATGGTTTGATGGAATGCGGTATCAAAGACGGCTATTTGCACAGCCTTGCTGAAAATCTTTTCGGCTACCTCAATACCCTTGTAATGCCCAGGGTTGTGCAATGGCGCAAGTTTGAATAATCTTTTTATCTCCTGCTTAACAAAATCGGTTATGATGGTGGTTTTAGATAAGTTTTTCCCACCCTGAACAACACGATGGCCAACAACTTCAATATCGGCGGTATTTTTTATTACACCTACAACCGGGTCGGTTATTAAACGGACTATTTCGCTAAAGCCGGCTTCGTGGTCGCGCAGATCAAGTATTTGCGTGCTGATGCACTCCAGGTTTCGCTTATAGGTTTTATGGATCACCTTTGCGTTGCCTGTACCCAGGCGCTCAACCAATCCGCTGCAAACCGGCGACTCTGACGGCATTTTAAATAACTGATATTTGATAGAACTGCTGCCGCTGTTTATGATAAATATGTTCATGCTAATACGGGTTGTGGTTGGTAAACTTCCTGACTTTGAATAGCCGTAATGATAACGGTGTTGAATATATCGTCGACGGTACAGCCACGGCTTAAATCGTTCACAGGTTTTTTTAATCCTTGTAATATTGGACCTATTGCCAAGGCCCCGGTTTCGCGCTGAATGGCTTTGTAAGTATTGTTACCAGTGTTTAGATCAGGGAAAATAAACACACTGGCCTGCCCCGCTACGGCCGATCCCGGCATTTTACTTTTGCCGATCACCGGATCTACAGCAGCATCATATTGTATCGGGCCTTCTACCTTCAAATCGGGCCTGTTTATCCTAACCAGATTAGTAGCCTGGCGCACCTTATCTACCTCTTCGCCAACGCCCGACTCGCCTGATGAATACGAAAGCATGGCAATTTTAGGATCAATGCCAAAACGCTTGCTGCTATCGGCAGATGAGATAGCAATTTCGGCCAGTTGTTCGGCAGTTGGATTTGGATTAACGGCGCAATCGCCAAATACTGATACCCTATCTGGAAGGCACATAAAAAATATGGATGAAACCAACGTGGTATCTGGTTTGGTTTTAATGATCTGCAATGCCGGCCTGATAGTATGTTGCGTGGTGTGTACCGCTCCCGAAACCATACCGTCGGCATCACCATTATAAACCATCATCGTACCAAAATAAGAGCAATCGGAAACTAAGTCGTGGGCCATTTCCAACGTAACGTTTTTATTTTTACGCAGTTCATAAAGCTGGTTCACGTACCGTTCAAAGTCTTCACTCTGGGCAGGGTCGACAATTTTTATTTTTGTGAGATCGAGGGTAATGTTCAGTTTTTTGATGAGCGCCAAAATTTCTTCTGACTTGCCTAAAACTGTGATATCGACAATTTGTTCGTTAATTAAACGGGCGGCAGCCTTTAAAATGCGCTCGTCGTTTCCTTCGGGCAACACAATACGTTTTTTCTTCTTTTTGGCCCACTCGGTTAATTGATATTGAAACATGCGCGGTGTTATGCCCGATGGTTTAAAAGTAACGATCTGCTTATCCAGCTCGGCTACGTTAACATACTTCTTAAAAACATCGATAGCTAACTGTATCTTTTTGGTGTTTTGTGCGGTAATTTTCGACCGGATAGCACCCAATATATTACTGGTTTGAAACGTACCCGTTTCTACCGCGATGATGGGTAGTACAGTCGGCAAGCCTTTAATTAACCGCATAATAGGTTCTTCGGGTAAACAGCCGGCGGTTAATACAATACCGGCTACTTTAGGATAACTGTTTGACAGGTTAGCCTGTAAAGCGCTGATGATGATATCGCCGCGGTCGCCCGGAGTTACTATCAGCACATTCTCTTTCAGGTAATTTAAAAAATTAGGCACCTGCATGGCGCCCGTAACAAAATGATCTACCGGTTTTGATAAATTTTCCTGGCCAAACAATAACCTGCCGTTAAGCTTCTCGCAGATCTCCTGCATGGTGGGACTTTGCAAACCGATATCTTCCGGGATAAAAGAGGTCAACACCTGGTGTGGTAGTTGTTTTGCCAGTTGATCGCGGATTTCATCTATACTTTCAACCGCTACCCTGTTGATCACCAGCGCGAGCACCTGTATTTCGCGGGCTTCAAAATTCCGCACCGCGCTTAAAGCGGCGTCGATTATCTGGGTATTGGTTTTTGCTTCGCCCGAAAGCACAATGATGACAGGTGCCTGCAGATTCTTTGCGATCTGTACATTGATCTCAAACTCAAAAGCTACACCTTCGCCAAGATAATCCGTACCCTCAACAACCGTAAAATCGTACTTCTCTTCCAGGTTCTTGAATTTTTTGATGATGGTACCTATCATTTCGCCCTGTTGCTCGGTCTCCATTTGCCGCATCGACTCTTCCCAGGTAAAGGCATAAGTGTCCTCGTACGCCATTTTCAAATCGAAGTAAGTTAAAATGGTATCGATGTGATTTTCCTTCTTATCAACAGGTTTTTGGCCGATGATGGGTTTATAAAACCCGATTTTTTGTGCCTTACCTAACAACATATTAACCAGCCCGATCGAAATGATGGACTTGCCGCTATTAGGCTCGGTGCTTGCAATAAAAACTGACTTTATCATTTTATGTAGTATTATATTTGTTGAGGAGGGTTAATATCCCCTAACTCTTGCTGTGTCAATGCTAAGGCCGCTCTTTTAACCGATTGTATTTGTATTGAAAACTCCTCGAGCTCTGTTTTAATCCTGGCATAATTTTCAATCAGATTAATATCAAGCGCCTGCTTACTTTCAGATATAAGCGGTTCGAGCCTGCGCAAATAATGCAGGATATGGGTCTTTAAATCGCAATGCGTTTTTTCGATATTGGTAATTTTGTCAAGATAATTCTGACAG
>Ga0105857_1000896_pt1 | contig 9859 bp, 10 predicted proteins | sample OrgsoiDNA_201061_FD_89682 | JGI IMG/M metagenome (GOLD analysis project Ga0105857, IMG submission 89682) | Permafrost soil microbial communities from the Arctic, to analyse light accelerated degradation of dissolved organic matter (DOM) -... | ecosystem: Environmental > Terrestrial > Soil >...
CGGGTCTGGGGATCGCGTTCCGTGAAAATGTGCGGTACTGCCAGGGCGCGCGCGACTTCGTGCCCGATGATCAGCCCGCCCATCGCGGGCGAAACCACTATGCCGATTTTTCCCGTAAGCATCTGGCGCAGTTCCTCCGCCAGAAGGCGGCCCAGTTTTTCCGCCGAGGCGGGGTGTTGCAGCACCAGCGCGCATTGCAGGTATTGGGCGCTGTGCAGTCCGCTGGTGAGCCGAAAGTGGCCTTGGAGGTAGGCGCCGGCGGATCGAAACAATTCCAGGACCGACTCAGCTTGCGGCGTCACAAACACGTACTATACCATTGAATATAAACGGAGCCCCCGGAGGTACTATCCATGGACGGAATTCGAGCCAATATCGCCATACTTTGTGTTCTGATGCTGCTGGCGCCAGCCGGCAGTTTTGCGGCCGACCAGCCGCCCGGCCCACCCGGCCAGCAGCCACCGAACGGGCAGCCCCAGGCCCCGTTTGCGGAGCGTGGCATCGTGGGCTCGCTTACCGCTCCCTACCGCGCGAAAATCCCCGCGCCGGTCAACCTGAACAATTCACCGCGCCTGGAATCCCTGATCCGCGCCGGCAATCTCTACCTCTCGCTGCAGGACACCATCGCGCTGGCGCTCGAGAACAACCTGGATATCGAGCTGCAGCGCTACACTCCACAGATCGCCGACACCAACCTGCTGAGGACGCAGGCGGGCGGATTCGCTTCCCCCGTTTCGACCAGCGTTTTTGCGGGGCCGTCAAGCGTCACTGGCGCCGCGCCCTCCTCAGGACTGGAAGGACTGTTGATTGCAGGCTCCACCCAGCTTGGGCCAACCCCTCCCAGTTTCGACCCGGCACTGATCCGCGGCCTCTCCTGGGCGCACCAAACAACCCCCCAAACCAGTTCGTTCATTACCGGCACCAATTCGCTGATCCAACGGCAGGACCTTTCCTCGATCGCCGCCCAACAGTACTTCACCTCCGGCACCCTGGTGAACCTGGGACTTTCGAACAACAACACCATCACCAACAGCGCGCGGTCGGATTTCAGCCCAGTCACCAACGCCTCGCTCTCACTTACCGTCACGCAACACCTGTTGCAGGGTTTCGGTGTGGCCGTGAACACGCGCCAGATCCACATCGCCCGCAACAACCGCGAGGTTTCCGACCTGACCTTCAGGGCGCAGGTGATTACCACCGTCGCCGCGGTGATGGACCTCTATTGGGACCTGGTGAGCTACAACGAGAACGTGCGCGTGCAGCGCGATGCCCTGGCCGCCGACGACAGGCTGCTGCGGGACAACACCAAGCAGGTTGAAGTGGGTACGCTCGCTTCCATCGAAATCGTGCGCGCGCAGGCGGAAATCGCCTCCGCGCAGCAGGCCCTCACGGTGGCCCAGACCCAACTGCTGCAGCAGGAGATGATCCTCAAGACCGCGCTGAGCCGGACCGGCCTGCTGAATCCCGAGGTGGCCTCGGCGCACGTCATCCTGATGGACCACATTCAGGTGCCGGATGTAGAAGCTATCGCGCCCATCCAGGATATGGTGGCCCAGGCGTTTGCCTCCAGACCCGAGCTGTCGCAATTCCGCATTCTGATGCAGAACCAGGAAATCGGCATCAGGGGCACGAGGAACGAACTGCTGCCCACTCTGGACCTGGTGGGTTCTCTCAGCAACAACGGCCTGGCGGGCCAGGTGAACCAGATCCCACAGGCGGCCGGCGGCGTCCCCCGCGCCCCCACGGCCTTTTTCGTGGGAGGATACGGCACCGTGCTCTCGCAACTCTTTGCGCGCAACTTTCCGAACTACGCGATAGGTTTCAACTTGAATATACCGTTGCGCAACCGCACGGCGCAGGCCGATCTGATCGCGAGCGAACTGGCTTTGCGGCAACAACAGATCGGCGTTCAGCGGTTGGAAAACCAGGTTCGCCTGGAAGTCCAGAACGCCGTGATCGGCGTGCAGCAGAGCCGGGCCCAGTACGAGTCCGCCATCAAGCAGCGCGTGCTGCAGCAGCAGACCGTGGAGGCCGAGCAGAAGAAACTGGAAATGGGTGTGTCCACCACTTACAATGTGATCCTGACACAGCGCGACTTGACCACCGCCGAATCGAACGTGGTGGCGGCCACCAGCGCCTACTCCAAGGCCAAAGTGGAAATCGATCGCGCCACCGGCCAGACGCTTTACAACAACAACGTTTCGCTGGACGAGGCCTTCAAGGGCAAGGTATCCCGGCCGGCTGGTTCCATTCCGGACACGCCACGGTAGGAGCGACACACGAATGCAAATTTTGCGTACAGCCGTACGCCTGATTTACAGCCCGGACGGTGCTATGTGTTTCGCGATTTTAGCCTAACTGCTTAAGCAAAGATTAAATTCTGTTTGGCGAGACGATTGCTATACGGACGGCGTGACTAATTTAATCGGACCCAGGAAGAGACGGTTGACCCCCGACGTCAGTGCCTGCCCCAACCAGTCACCTCGCATCGATTCCCACTAGCTGTCCATAAATCCCTCACAATCGTCTCCTCCTGGGCCTGTCAGATCCACGGCAGGCTCAGGGCAATCTCGATTACGATAGTGCTATGGCCAAAAGCATGTTCGACGTGGAATGCCCATGTTGCAATGCGGTGCTCAAGATCGATCCGGAAACCCGCGCCGTGATCGCGCACACAGTTCCCGTGAAGCCGCCGCCAATTGAAGACCTGGCGGCGGAGGTGGCCAAGCTGAAAGGTGAAGGCGCACGCCGTGAACAGGTTTTCCAGAAGAGTTTCGAAGCCGAAAAAAATCACGGTAAGGTTCTGGAAAAGAAATTCGACGAGCTCTTCAAACGCGCCAAGGAGAACCCCGACCTGACGCCGCCGAAACGCGATATCGACCTGGATTAATCCGAAGAGGACAGGCCGCCCGGCCTTATCCTACGAGCAGGTTTTCCGCGAAGCCCCACTCTTCGTCGATCCACTGCCGAACCAGCCGAAACCCGGTGGCGCGGGCCATGGCGCAGATTTGATCCGGAAGGAATTTATGGCAACTCTCCGTCCAGATGGTCTCGCCGGGTGCGAACTCCACTGCCAATTCCGCCTTGCGAACGCGCACCATCTGGCGCACACGGGAGCGCAGGTGCATTTCGATTCGGTGGCACTCCTGGTGGTAGCGGATCACATGCTCAAACTGGCGCAGGTCGAAATCGGCGTCCAACTCGCGGTTGATCCGGCCCAGCAGGTTCAGATTGAAAGCCGCGTTGACGCCAGTCGGGTCGTCGTAGGCTTCGATGAGTTGCGCCGCGGGCTTTACCAGGTCCATGCCGAGCAACAGCGCGTCGCCCGCCGAGAGCACCTGACGGATGGCATACAGGAAATGGAGGGCGTCGTCGGGCTCGAAATTCCCGATCGAGCTTCCCAGAAAAAGCACCAGCAGCGTCTGGCCGGGCGCGCGCCGCTCCGTGACGCGGCGCAGCCCTTCCAGGTAACTGGTCTCCAGGGGAAAGACATCGCCGAGCGCGGCCAGATCCTGCGCGCACCGGGCGAGCGCCGCCGCCGAGACATCGATCGGGTAGTATGTCACGGACTGGCGGTTGCGCAGTTCCTCGAGGATCGTCCTGGTCTTGGCGCCCGTGCCGCTCCCCAGTTCCGCCACTGCCAGGCCGGGCGGCAGGCTGTCAATCAGTTCGCCGGCACACGCCTCAATCACGCGCGCATCGGCGCGAGTGAGGCCGTATTCGGGCAGAAATGTGATGGCTTCGAACAGAGCCGAACCGATGTCATCGTATAAGTAGCGGCAGGGCAGGGTCTTCTGTTCCGGGCGGGTGAGGCCCGCGCGAACCTCCCGCGCGAATTCATTGTCGAGTGCCGGGGCGTACATTTAGGGCTCTCCTCCTCCCTGCACCAGCCGGACCGTGGCGTACAGATAAGGGTACGACGGGCGGAACCAGTTTCGGAACGATGGCCGCAGAAAGCAGGCCGCGGTGCGGGGCGACGCGCCCTTCAGCACGTAGTGCCGGCCGTCAAAGAAGGGCGCTGAATAGTTGGCGTAAAACGGAAACGGCTCAAACCCGGGGAACGGGGCGAAGGACGTGGATGTCCACTCCCATCCGTTGCCGGTAACCTGCGCAATGCCGGGTGAAGCTTCGTCGTCCGCGGTAACCGGAGTGGGATCCCAGTTTCGAAAATCCACATTGCACGATGGCCGCGAACCATCGGCCGCACGGTGCCATTCGGCCTCGGTTGGCAACCGCATGCCGCGCCAACTTGCGTAGGCCTCGGCTTCGCGGTGCGTCACGTACACCGGCCAGTCCAAGGGCAGCGGGAATTCGGAGAACATGCCGCGATAATGCCAGGCGCCGTCGCGCTTCGTCCAGAAAAACGGGGCCTCGGCGCCGGCGTCCACGAACGCCAGGTAGTCGGCATTGGTCACTTTGTATTGGCCGATGGTGAAAGCGGGAACGTCCACGGTGTGGGATTGAAACTCGTTGTCCCACCCGAAGCCGCCGTTCATTCCCAACTTCGCGCTCCCCGACGGTAGCTCGATCATACGCGGGGCGACGTGTACCCCGGTTGCGGGCCGTGCGGGATGCGCCACCTTTCTCTCGTAATCCAACTGGTGCAAGATGTACGCCAGGGTCTCCGCATGCATCAGCCGGTGTTCAATTGCCACATGCAGCAATTGGTCGGGAACGCTTGCCAGCAAGTCATCGAGCCCGTCGCGCGTGCGTTGGTTGTAGCGCTCCACCTCGGCCAGCGCCGGCCAGTCCGACGGCTGATCGGAGGGCAGTTCCCCTGGCGGCGGGTCGATGCCGAAAGCAAACAGCCGGTCGAACGTGGGATGAAACGCCGGCACGTCGAGTGAGTAGCGCGCGATCAGATTCCAATCGAAGGCTTCCAGATGCCCGAAGTAAAAGACAATACGATGCCGCTCGGGAATGGGCCGCTCGTAAAGGGAATCGGCGCGCACCAGCCGGAACAACTGGTCGGTCTGCTGGCGGGCCTGGTAGAGAGCGTGGCCAAGATCTGTGATGGTCCGCATAAACCGCACTTCAGTCTATCAGTTCATCGTAAGGCTTGTATCCGTTTTGATGCAGAACCTGGGCCGCACGATCCACGGTTTCGGGCAGCACGTAAAAAAAAGCACCGGCGCGCACACTGCGGAAAATCACACCGCCGCGGTATTCATCGGCCTCCACGCCATAGTCCAGACCGGCTTCGGTGAAGATGGATTCCAGCCGCAACGCGTCCTTCAGCTTCTTGGCAATGTAAATCAGAACCGGCTCCTTGCCTTCGAAGAATGGCGCTTCCTGTTTCATAGCAAGAGACAGGCCAGGAGGCCTGTCCTACTCAATCACCTCTACGCGGGTGCGGATTTCTTCGCGGGGGATCAGGGCCGACCAGTAGGCTACGATTTCGCGGACAGGCGGGCGGCCGTCGCCGAAACCGGTTGCGCCGGGAGGGCCGTTCAGCACCAGAGGGATCAGTTCGCGGGTGAAGCGGTCCACGGCTTTCTTGTCCGCGCCGCGAACACCGATGCGCAACTGGACCTCGGGAGGGTCGGGGTTGGCTGGAGCGGCGGGGCCGTGGCAGGCGTTGACGCCGAAGTACTCAGTGCAGATTTCGTCGAAGGCCAGGCCAAGGTTGCGCAGGCGTTCGCGCACCACCCGGTCGGCGGCGCGCGCCTTATCGAGCGCTTGCGGCCAGGAGTAAACCAGAGTGCCGATGGCCTTCCAGCCGTTGGCGTAGCTCATGGAAAGCTTCAGCGTGGGCGGCCGGCCGGCGCCGCGAATGCCGGTGACGCGCACGCGGTCCGGTCCCGCATCTTCCAGGTGAATGCTGGTGAAATCGGCGATGCAATCGGGCGTGATGTAATTCTTCGGATCGCCCAACTCGTAGAGCAACTGTTCCTTGACGCTGTGGGTGTTGACGCGGCCTCCGTCGGCGGCGTGTTTGGTGACGCAGAAACTGCCGTCGGGTTCGGCTTCGACGATGGGGTAGCCGATGTTGGCCATGTCCGGGATGGTTTGCCAATCCACCTGGCAGTTGCCGCCGGTGCATTGCGCGCCGCACTCGATGATGTGGCCGGCGATGGTTCCAGCGGCCAGTTTATCGTAGTCGTCGGGCTGCCAGCCGTAGCGATGGACCATGGGGGCCAGCGTGAGCGCGGTATCGGTAGAGCGGCCGGCGACGACCACATCTGCGCCCGTGGCCAAAGCCTCAGCCAGCGGGAATGCGCCGATATAGGCGTTGGCGCTGAGGATGCGATTGCGAACGGCGGCGATGGGTTCGCCGGTATCCATGTCGCGCATTTCGTAACCCTTGGCAACGAACTCATCGAGGCGCGCGAAGACATCGTCGCCCAATACCACCGCCACCTTCAGGCCGGGCGCGAGGCGCACCACTTCGCGGGCGCAGGCCACGGGGTTGACGCCGCCGGCGTTGGCGATCACTTTCACGTTCCGGTCGCGGATCTTACGCGCGATGCGCGCGATCAGCGGCGGGAAATCGCGGGCGTAGCCGAGATTGGAGTCGGCCTGGCGCTGTTTCTGGAGGATCGACATGGTGACCTCGGCCAGGTAATCGAGCGCGAGGTAGTCGATGGGGCCCTGCTCCACCAGGCGAACCGGGGCCTCCAGCCAGTCGCCCCAAAAGCCTTGTCCGTTAGCGATTCGAATCACAACTCGCCTCCAGCGCGCATGCCAGAATGTTGCGCGTTTCCAATGGGTCGATCAGGGCGTCGCAGTGGCCGCGGGCGGCGGCGTACCGGGCGTCAAGCCAGCGCTCGTAATCGGCGCGGGTTTTTTCAATGGCCTGGCGCAATTCGTCCGGCAGGGGGCCGCCTTTGCATTTCTCGAGCTCCGCGGAATAGAGCGCCACCACGGCGGAATCGCCCTCCATCACGCCGATGCGCGCGGTGGGCCAACTGAAGGTGAAGTTGGGGTCGAAACCCTGGCCGGCCATGGCGTAATAGCCGGCGCCGCTGGCGTGGTTGAGCGTGATGACGATCTTGGGAACGGTGGCGCAGGCCATGGTTTCGACCATCTCCGCGCCGGCCCGGATGATGCCCTCGCGTTCGGCATCGGGCCCCACCATGAAGCCCGAAACGTCCTGCAGATAAACCAGAGGATAGCCAAGCCGCTCGCTCGATTCCACGAAATATGCCACCTTGCGCGCGGATTCAGCATAGATAATTCCGCCGATGCGCGGCCGGCCCCGCACCTTCATAAAGCCGCGCCGGTTGGCGATGACTGAAACCGGGCGGCCGCAGAGACGCGCGTTGGCGCACAGCATTTCGGGAGCGTACTCAGGCTGAAATTCGCCGTAATCGACGCCATCGAAAATGCGGAAGAGGATCTCTTCGATGTCGTATGGCAGGCGGTGGTCGGCCGGCATGACGCCGTAAATTTCCGATGCATCGCGCAGCGGCGGAACGGAATGGCCCTGTGGGGCCGCGGGCGCGGGAAACTGGCGGAACCGCTGGCGGATGAGCGCCAGGCAATCGGCATCGTCCTTGGCCATATAGTGCGCCACGCCGCTGACCGCGGTGTGGAGGTGCGCGCCGCCGAGGGGTTCGGATTCGATCACCTGGCCGGTGGCGCCCTTCACCAGGTTAGGCCCGCCCAGGCCCATGAAACTGGTGCCCTCCACCATGATGATGACGTCGCTCAACGCCGGCAGGTACGCGCCTCCCGCGATGCAGGGCCCCATCACGGCGGCAATTTGCGGAATGCGCAGTTTGCGCCGCATCAGGGAATTGTAGAGGAAGATGCGGCCCGCGCCGTACTGGCCGGGAAAGATGCCGTCCTGATACGGCAGGTTGACGCCCGCCGAATCCACCAGGTAGACGATGGGCAGGCGGTTCTTCATGGCGATTTCCTGGGCGCGCAGGATCTTGGTGATGGTCTCGGGCCACCAGGCGCCGGCCTTCACGGTGGCATCGTTGGCGACAATGACGGCGGGGCGGCCTTCGATCCTGCCGAGGCCGGTGACCACGCCGGCAGAGGGCGCCTGGCCATCGTAGCGGTCATAGGCGATGAGGAGGCCGACTTCGAGAAAGTGCGCGCCCGGATCGAGCAGGGCCAGGACTCTTTCGCGCGCGGTCATCTTGCCGGCGAGATGCTGCCGCTCGATGCGCGCCAGGCCGCCGCCTTCGCGAAGACGGTCCTCCAGCTTATGGAGCTGGTCGACGAGGAGGCGCATGTGCCCCTGGCGCGCGATGTCCACGGCTACTTGATTTGCGAGAAATCGGCCGCGTCCATGTACACCGACTCAGGCGGCTTGGCCAAGATCTTGCCGTTGACTTCGGACTCCGCCGCAACCTTTTTCCATTCGGGATCGGCCCCGAACTCCCGCCAGTTTTTGGTAGCCTGTTCGCGGCTGGCGTGGGAGATGATGTAGATCAGGGTGGTTTTCGATTTCTCGGGGTCCTGAGGAATCCAGTAGCCGATGCTCTCCATGCCGTGACGCTTGAAGATCTCGATGGTGTGGTCGCGGAAGCGGGTCTTGAGGGCTTCCAGTTTTCCTTCGTTACATGTGTAGGTGCGAAGTTCAAAAATGCGATTCTGCCCGAAGGCGAATCCGGCCATCAGCAGGGACAGCAGCACAAGTTTACGGGTCATTAGGATAGTGTAGCGTGCCGGACCGGCGACAAGATTCCGCATCGGTCGGATCTTAACGGCGCCGGCGTTACCCTCTGCGTTCCATGCGTTCTTCGACGCGGCTCAGGCGACCGTCGAAATCCATCACCTTGTTGATCAGCATATCCAAGCGGGTTTCAACACTGCTCATTCGTGCATTGAGCGACGCGGCGACGTTGTGGAACTGCATGCCATTGATGATGATGCCGGTTAACACGGCGATGGTGGGAAGACCGATGGCAAGATACAATTGAGAATCGTTCATTGGCAATGGTCTCCGGCTACCCGACATCTCAATGGTAGCTCATTCCCCCCGCAATTGCTAGGCCTGGCGATGATGCTCCACCTCGTGCTCGGCGATCAGTTGGCGCAGCATCCCTTCCAACTCAGCCACCCGCCGCGCCAGGTCGTCGATGGCCTGGCCTTCCGGGTCGGGCAGCCGGCCGTGCTCGAGCGCTCCGCCTTCGGGCCTGATCCGCACCACGCGGCCGGGGACGCCAACCACGGTCGAGTTGTCCGGCACCGGATGCACCACCACGGAACCCGCGCCCACCTTGACGTTATCGCCGATCCGGATATTGCCGAGCACTTTGGCGCCGGTTCCGACCACCACGTTGTTGCCCAGGGTTGGATGGCGCTTTCCCTTCTCATTGCCGGTGCCGCCCAGGGTCACGCCCTGGTAGAGCAGCACGTCATCGCCGATTTCGGTGGTCTCGCCAATCACCACACCGGAGCCGTGATCGATGAAGAAGCGCCGGCCGATGGTAGCGCCGGGATGGATCTCGATGCCGGTGAAGAACCGGCTGATCTGCGAGAGGACGCGCGGCGCCAGCGGCAGACCCCAGCCGTATAGCTTGTGGGCCAGGCGGTGCATGAGGATGGCTTGAAAACCGGGGTAACAGAGAACGATCTCGATCACGCTTTTGGCGGCTGGATCTTCGCGGAAAATGGTGTCGATCTGTTCCCTGACGGCTCGAAACATGACGCGTGATTTAGTGGATGACGCGCGGCGAATTCAGGATTCAGTGAGCGGCAGCGGTTTCGGGCTCGACCACTGGCGGCTTGGCGCCGGCAGGCATGGGCGCCAGCATGTCCTCTTTCCGTTTGACCAGCGTAACGGTATTGTAGCTGGCCACTTCGAATCCGTGGCCATGAGTGATGGCATCGGTGGGGCAGGCTTCCACGCAATAACCGCAAAAGATGCGGTTGTAGTCGATATTGTAAACGCTGGCGTAAC
>Ga0105857_1000897_pt1 | contig 9839 bp, 14 predicted proteins | sample OrgsoiDNA_201061_FD_89682 | JGI IMG/M metagenome (GOLD analysis project Ga0105857, IMG submission 89682) | Permafrost soil microbial communities from the Arctic, to analyse light accelerated degradation of dissolved organic matter (DOM) -... | ecosystem: Environmental > Terrestrial > Soil >...
ACTCTCGGCTACACCCGCGACGTCGCAAGCTTCCGATACCTCACCGCCGCCCTGGGCGCCAACCTGACCGCCTACACCTTTCCCGCCACTCTACAGCCCACCTACGGCCGCCATCCCGCGGGCTTTGAATTCTTCCTCCGCTTCCGCCTCAAGAAATCCTGACCTATGAAACCTCTCCCCGAATACGAATCCCTGGCCGCTCAAGCTCACGGCCATCTCTGCGCCGGCCAGATTCTCGGGCTCCGCATGGCGCTTTACGGCGTCCGCCTGCTGGGCCTTGAAGACCCTGCCGGCCGCGACCGCAAACGCCTGGTCACCTTCGTCGAGATCGACCGCTGCTTCACCGACGCCATCCCCGTCGTAACCGGCTGCCGCCTGGGCAAGCGCACCCTCAAGTTCCGTGACTTCGGCAAAGTCGCCGCCACCTTCTGCGACGTTCAGGAAAACCGCGCCGTCCGAATTGTTGCGCGCGAAAGCTCGAAGCAGCGCGCCCGCGAACTGTATCCTGAAATCGAAGACAAGAACCGCCAGCAGATGCAGGCCTATCGCGAAATGCCGGATGACGAACTATTCGATATCCAATGGGTACGCGCGGCCATCGGCCCGGAAGACCTCCCCGGCTGCAAATCCCCTCGCGTAGTCTGCGCCGAATGCGGCGAAGCCGTCAGCTTCGGCCATCAGATCGTTCACGGCACGCGCACGCTCTGCCGCGCCTGCGCCGGCGACCGCTACTACACCCCGCTCTGATGCTGCGCTATTACATCACCGGCCGTCACGCAGCCGGCGGCACGGAAGCGTTGCTGGGTTTCGTGGAGCGCGCGCTTTTCAGTGGCATCGAGCGCATTCAGATCCGCGAAAAAGACCTCACCGCGCGCGACCTCTGCGCGCTCACACGGCGCATTCTGGCGCTTCCCAATCCTCACGCTACCCGCATCCTGGTGAATTCACGGATAGACGTCGCCCTGGCCTGCGGCGCCCACGGCGTGCATCTCCCCGGAAATTCCATCGCTCCGAAACAATGGCGCGCCATTGCACCCGGCGGCTTTCTGATCGGCGTATCCGCGCATACCGTCGACGAACTTCGTGCCGCCGAAATCGAAGGCGCCGATTTCGCCGTTTTCGGCCCCATCTTTCACACGGAGTCAAAAGCCGCCTATGGCCCGCCGCAAGGTCTCGACCGCCTGCGCGAAGCCGTACACGCCGTCGCCATTCCGGTCCTCGCATTGGGCGGCATCACGCACGGCAACGCCGGTGAGTGTCTGGCCGCGGGCGCCGCTGGAATCGCCGGCATTTCCCTGTTCCAGCACTGACTGCCCCAATCTGACTGCCCCGGCAGGCGTCTATAGTAAACTGAGAGACGGAAGCTCAATATGGCCGCCAGGACTGGTAAACAACGCGACCTGTATACCAGTGACTTCTACCGCTGGGCGATGGAGACAGCCACCGCATTGCGCCACAATAAGGTGGAGTCTGTCGATTTCCGGATTGTAGCCGAGGAACTGGAAGACTTGGGCCGCACCGAACAAAGAGAGCTGCGCAATCGTCTAAAGCAACTGATGCTGCACATTTTGAAATGGCAGTACCAGCCCGCCAGGCGTGGTCTCAGTTGGCGCGCCTCGGTGAACGCGCAGCGCAGGGAGATTCAGCGGCTCCTGAAGGACAATCCGAGCCTGAAACGTCAGGTGAAAGCGCAAATGGCGGATGCCTACTCAGTGGCCCGTGATTTGGCCGTCAGCCAGACCAGACTCCCGTATGACAGATTTCCAGCGCAGTGTCCATTCACTTTGGAAGACCTGATGTCCAAGGAACTGGATCGGCTTTAGCCAATTGGCGCATTACCAAACACACCGCACCGGGTACTGGTGAATGGTTTCATCCTTCGTGAGGAGCGGCATATCCTCAACCAGAGCCTGCGCCACCAGCATCCGGTCAAACGGATCCCGGTGGATGCCCGGCAGCCGGTCAATCGCATACGCATGCGCCGCTTCAATGGGAAGCACGCGCGCTTCAAGCCCTGCGATCCACATCGACAACCGCTCCACCGGGAACAAGCCGCCGATACCCCGCGGCATGGGAAAGGCCCGAGCCTTAATGATGATTTCCCACAAGGAGACTACGCTCACCACCAGCGATTCCTTCTCGGACTCGCAGATGCGGCGCGCCTTCACCGACAACCTGCCGGGCTCGCGCGCCGCCCAAAGAAGGGTGGACGTATCCAGTAGATAGTTCACAGCTCAAGATAGTTCACAGCTTCCCGGCGAGGAAAGCGTCGACTTCCGCATCGGTCATGGGCCGTTCCCAACCTTCGGCCAATTCGAAGGGGAGGGTGTCAAACCCCAGCCGCCGCTTCTTGCGCCGCGGCTCGCGGTACGGCGCCAGTTCCGCCACCGGCTTGCCGTCGCGCATGATGATCACCTGTTGGCCGCCCGCCATCTCCTTCAGCAGCCGGGAAAGGTTGGTTTTGGCATCGTGGATGTTGTAGCTCCGCTGCATGGCCATTTCCCTATGTTAGTCCATCGACATTAGCTAAAGCAAGCCCTCACACCGTCTTCAACGCCTTCACCCGATCCCGCAACTGCGCCGCCTTCTCGAACTCAAACCTGCGCGCCGCCTCGCGCATCCTTTCTTCCAACTCGCCGATGAACCGCACGCGCTGCTCCGGCGTAAGGGCCTCCACTTCCTCATCCGCCTCCAGAGGCACCGTCACGTAGTCCCCTTCCGCCACGGCCACCAGGCTCATGTCGATCGGCTTCACAATCGATTGCGGCGTAATGTTGTTGCGTTCGTTGTACTCCAGTTGCACCGCCCGCCGGCGCCCCGTCTCGGACAGCGCCTTCCGCATACTGTCGGTCATCACATCGCCGTACAGAATCGCGTGGCCTTCCACATGCCGCGCCGCGCGCCCGATGGTCTGGATCAGCGCGCCCCACGATCGCAGAAATCCCTCCTTGTCCGCGTCCAGAATCGCCACCAGCGAAACTTCGGGCAAGTCGAGGCCTTCGCGCAGCAGGTTGATGCCCACCAGCACGTCGAATTCGCCGCGCCGCAAGTCGCGCAGAATCCGAATGCGGTCGAAGGTGGTAATCTCCGAGTGCAGATACCGGCAGCGCACGCCGACTTCGGAATAGTACTCCGCCAGATCCTCCGACATGCGCTTGGTCAACGTAGTCACCAGCACGCGTTGATTGGCGTCCGCGCGCTTGCGGATCTCGCCCAGCAAATCGTCCACCTGGCCTTTCACCGGACGGATCTCCACCGTCGGATCCACCAGGCCCGTCGGCCGGATGATCTGCTCCACCACCACGCCCCCGGCTTTCGTCAGTTCATACGGCCCCGGCGTCGCCGAAACGTACACCAACTGGTTCACGCGATGCTCGAACTCCTCGAACGTCAGCGGCCGGTTGTCGAGCGCGCTCGGCAGCCGGAACCCGTGCGCCACCAGCACCTCCTTCCGCGACCGGTCCCCGTGGTACATCCCGTGCAGTTGCGGAACCGTCTGGTGGCTTTCGTCCAGGAAGATGATCGAATCGTGCGGCAGGTAGTCCAGCAGCGTGGGCGGCGCCTCGCCCGGCAGCCGTCCCGAAAAGTGCCGCGAATAGTTTTCGATCCCGTGGCAGTACCCGATCTCCTTCATCATCTCCAGGTCGAACATGGTGCGCTGGTGCAGCCGCTGCGCCTCGATGCTCTTGCCCTGCTTCTGCAGCTCCCCGCGCCACCACTCCAGCTCATTGCGGATGCTGTCCATGGCCGCCAGCTTCGTCTCCTGCGACATCACATAGTGCGTCTTGGGATAAATCGGCAGCCGCTGGTACGTCTGCTTCACCTGCCCCAGCAGCGGGTCGAACTGCGCCAGGCTCTCCACCTCATCGCCCCACAGCTCGATGCGATAGGCATTGTCGTCGTATGTCGGATAAACTTCGATCACATCCCCGCGCACGCGGAACGTGCCGCGCCGGAAATCCACGTCGTTCCGCTCGTACAGAATCTCCACCAGCTTCGTGACAATCTGGTTGCGCGAAATCTTCTGCCCCTTCTCCAGCATCAGCAGCATCCCGTAATAGGCCTCGGGCGAGCCCAGGCCGTAAATGCAGCTCACGCTGGCGATGATCACGCAATCGCGCCGCTCGAACAGCGATTTGGTCGCCGCCAGGCGCAGCTTGTCCAGCTCATCGTTAACCGTGGATTCCTTTTCGATGTAGACGTCGCTTGAGGCAATGTAGGCTTCCGGCTGGTAGTAGTCGTAGTAGCTGACGAAGTACTCCACCGCGTTGTCCGGGAAGAAGGACTTGAATTCGTGATAGAGCTGCGCGGCCAGCGTTTTGTTGTGCGCCAGAACCAGCGCCGGACGCCCCATCGCCTCAATCACCTTGGCCATGGTGAACGTTTTCCCGGACCCCGTCACGCCCAGCAGAACCTGGTGCTGCTCCCCTTCCCGAACGCCCCGCGTCAATTCGGCGATGGCGTTTTCCTGATCCCCGCGCGGACGATAATTCACCACCAGCCGAAAGCTCATAATCAGCTCGATCCTTATACGCCCATTCGCGCCGCGATGCTTCGGAATTCGGCGAACTCCTGAGCGGCGTCACCGCCCAGCGCCTCGCATCTGATCCATCGCTCCATGGCAGTGAACAAAGACGAAGCCAGCGGGTGGGCCAGAAGCGGATGTGTCTCTTCGCCTGGCGTGACCACCATGGCGTCAGCCACGGACGGCACCCGTGGGTCTTCCAGAACAGTCGCGCACACGGCTATACATTCATCGCAGATATAGGCCCTCGGATAATCGCTGGGACTCGAAATCAGCTTCCCAACCGAGTCTTCCGATTTGTGGCAAAACGAGCAGGAAAGAACACCTGCTCTGGTAGCGCCTGCCTGGGTCTCGCGCCGCCGAATTTCAAAGGCGCCTACACGCATCTATACACCTCCGCTTTACAGGATAGCTGTAACGCGACTGCTATCCTAAAATCGCAGTGGCCTTTAATCCCTCCTCCATGTCGCGGGTCTGCGTGCGCGCCACCAACTGGCTGGGCGACGCCGTCATGTCCCTGCCCGCCATCCGCCACATTTTCCCGCACGCCCACATCGCCGTCATTGCGCGCACGTGGGTTGCCGACCTGTACGCCCGCGAAACCTCGATCGACCGCGTGATTCCCCTAAACCGCGCGGAAGGGCCTCCTCGCCAAACGCTAGTTCGCGGCGCGCCTCCGTCACGAGGTCGGGTTACTCCGTATTCGCTTCCTCAAAGCCTGCCGCTACCAGATCTGGAACGCTGAAGACTCGTTGTATCGACGGGCCACTGCCACCGATCTCGATCCTGCCAGCGTCGTTTGCCAGGCTCTCCCTGATGCTGGCGATTTGCAGCTCCGAAAAATGCAGGGCTGTCATGGCTTTTGTAAGTCCAGAAACCTTGAGCGCTCTTGTTGAGAACGGAACTCCCTGATGATTTAGGGGGCGTGCGCGCAGCCGGAATACACCACCGCCCTCCGCTAGCGCGTGGACCACATATGGCCGTTCCTCGTATTCTCCGAAGCGGTCTATGACGACTGTTCCTCCGTCGGGAAATACAGCCTGTATCCGGAGTTCGCCCCCTACCGCGTGGACATAGTTTCTCAGAGTGCTGAGATACATATCCGCACGCTGCTCAATCCGGGAGATCGAGCTCTGCGGCACCCCTAGCATCTCGGCCATATCGGTTTGCGTGAGTTGCCTGGCGCCGCGGAGTTCTTCGAGAGCCATGCGCTGTAGCTCTTCGTGAACCCGCCGTTTGTTGTCTGCAAGACTTGCGGGGTCCATCTTGGCTTGAAGTTCTTTGTAGTTCCGTGCCATACCGTCACTCTCCTCGGTCGCTAGCGCCAGTATCGGGACTGTCGCTTTTTCTATTCACTCTCCATCTCTCGCAAATGCCGGTCGTATATGGCGTCTGCGAGCGGTACGTACTTCTCATACCAGCGGTTGTTGCCTGTCTTGTCCCCGCCAATCAGCAGCATCGCAGCCCGACGCGGGTCGAATGCATAGAGGACACGATACGGCCGTCCTTCATGCTGAATGCGCAGCTCACGCATGTGCGCGTGACGTGACCTCTCAACCCCGGAAGAATGAGGCATCTTTAACGTCGGACCAACTGCCTGCAAGAGGCCAACCGTGAAGTCAACGCTCTTCTGTTCAGCAGCGGTCAGGCAATCCCACCACTCGCCAAACTCATTGGAGTACTCGACTTCCCAGGTCACGCTTTATTATGCCATATACGACATTATGCCGTCAACGGTATATTCCTGTCGTCCGAAGTCCCTGGTCTGAAAAGGGAGGCCATTTTCTCGCGCATCTCGGCTCTGTAGTTGCCGGACTCTGTAACGCCACTGCTATCCTATAAACCGAAGTGGCCTTCAACCCTTCCTCCATGTCGCGGGTCTGCGTGCGCGCCACCAACTGGCTGGGCGACGCCGTCATGTCCCTGCCCGCCATCCGCGCCATCCGTCACATTTTCCCGCACGCCCACATCGCCGTCATTGCGCGCCCGTGGGTTGCCGATCTGTACGCCCGCGAAACCTCCATCGACCGCGTGATTCCCTACACCGCGCGGAAGGGCCTCCGCGCCAAACGCGAGTTCGCGGCGCGCCTCCGCCATGAGCGTTTCGATGGCGCCATCCTCCTGCAGAACGCCTTCGACGCCGCTCTCATCGCATGGCTCGCCCGCATCCCCGAACGCATCGGCTACAACCGCGACGCCCGCGGCTTGCTGCTCACGAGCGCAATCCCCGTCCCCGAACCCGGCGACATCCCCCGTCACCAGCGCTTCTACTACCTCGAGCTCCTGCGCCGCGCCGGCATGATGGAGCGCTTTCCGCCGTCTGGCGCCATCCGTCTGGACGGCATCGATGCCGCGCGCGAATCGGGCGCTTCCCATCTCGCGTCGCTCGGCATTGCGGGGCCGGTGATCGGCATAAGCCCCGGCGCCGCCTATGGCAACGCCAAGCGCTGGCTGCCGGAGCGCTTCGCCGAAGTGGCACGGACATTTCCCGAGTGTCCGCGGGTTTTACTCTTCGGCTCCCAATCCGAACACGCGCTCTGCGAAGAAGTGGCCGCCAGGCTTTCTGGTAACTGCCGCAGTTCCCGCATAGACGTTCATAATCTGGCCGGCGCCACCACCCTGCGCGAATTCATCGACCTCACCGCCGCCTGCCGCCTCTTCCTCACCAACGATTCCGGCGCCATGCACGTCGCTTCCGCCCTCGGGGTCCCCACCGTGGCCGTCTTCGGCGCTACCGACGACGCCACCACCGGCCCCACGGGCCCGCTTGCCCGCGTGGTCCGCGAGCACGCCGAATGCAGCCCCTGCCTCCTCCGCGAATGCCCCATCGATCATCGGTGCATGACCGCCGTCACCTCCGGCCGCGTCTCCGCCGTGGCACTTCAGCTATGGGAGGAATCCGCCCCCGCGTGGACACACGAAGCAAAATTCTGAGCCGGGATGCCGCGCTTGCGCTTCCGCCGCCCCTCACCCTGGTCACCGGCTACTTCGACATCCTCCGCGCCGAACATGCCCGCGACCTTCAGCAGGCCCGCGACCGCGCCCCCGCCCAGCCGCTGATGGCGGTGATCCTCACCGGACTCTGGCCCGTGCTCAATCCCCGTGCCCGCGCCGAGTTGGTGGCCGCGCTGCGCATGGTAGACTACGTGGTGACCGCGGACGATGGCGATCGGGACAGCCTGATCGAGGCGCTTAAACCGGCCCAACTGGTGCGCCTGGAAGCCGCCGACCAAAGCCGCGCCCGGCAGTTGAGGGAGCATGTTCAACGGCGGCAAACCCGCTAGCAGCCGCATCCTCGTCGTGCGGCTGGGCGCCATGGGCGACATCGTCCATAGCCTGCCTGCCGTGGCTTCGCTCAAACACAGCCATCCCGGATCGCACCTCACCTGGGCGGTGGAGCCGCATTGGGAACCCTTGCTCGAAGGCAACGCTTTCATCGACCGCATTGTGCCCCTGCGCCGCCATTCGCTGCGCGGCCTCCTGGAAACCTGGCGCGATCTCCGCGTGGCAGACTACGATTTCGCCGTCGATTTCCAAGGCCTGATGAAATCGGCGCTGGTGGCCTCCGCCGCGCGCCCGGACCGCATCTTCGGATTCCACCAGTCCCAGCTTCGCGAACCGGCCGCGGCTCTCTTCTACTCCCATAAAACCCTGAGCCGCGAGCGGCACGTGGTGGACAGAAACCTCGACCTCGCGGCTGCCGCGGGCGCTGCCCACGTCCTGCATGCGTTCCCACTGCCGCCCGGCCGTCCCGAAGGCGACCTTCCGCCCGGCGATTTCGTGCTCGCTTCTCCGCTGGCCGGCTGGCGCTCCAAGCAATGGCCCATCGAGCACTACCGCTCACTGGCCGCGCGCCTGGCGGGCGAAATCGGCATTCCGCTGGTCCTGAATGGCCCGCCGGGCGTTTCGTTTCGAAACGAGGACTTAACCAATGCGCCCGGGTTTCAGCACCAGTCCGGCCTCGCGGGCCTCATCTACGCCACCCGGCGCGCCGCCGCCGTTGTGGGTGTGGATAGCGGCCCGCTCCATCTGGCCGCCGCGCTCGGCAAACCCGGCGTCGCCATCTTTGGACCCACCGACCCCGCGCGCAACGGCCCCTATGGCGATTCGCTGAAAGTCCTTCGCAGTCCCGGGGCCGCCACCACCTACAAGCGCGGAGCCTGCATCGACCAAGCCATGCAACAAATCTCCCCCGACCAGGTTTTCGAGACTCTCAAGGCGATGCTTGACCAGCGCCGCCGCCTTGCTGGAAGCCCGGCCTGATGTTTCAATTTCCGAAGGCGTACGCCGACCGTGTGGCCCGGCTGCGCGTCCCCAGCGGTTTCTTCATGGTGGCGGTTTTTGCCTGGTTTTCGCATCCCACACCCCAGTCGCTGGCTTACGGTTTGCCCGTCTCCCTGCTTGGCCTGGCCCTCCGCGCCTGGGCCGCCGGATGCCTCGCGAAAAACCGGCAACTGGCCACCGGCGGCCCCTATGCCCACACCCGCAACCCGCTTTATATCGGAACCCTGATGGTAGCCGCCGGCCTCGCTATCGCCTCCCGCAGCCCTGGCCTCGGCCTCCTGTTCGCTGCCGTTTTCCTTTTCGTCTACCTGCCCGTGATCCAGTTGGAAGAGCAGCACCTGCGCGCCATTTTTCCGGAGTATGCCGATTATGCGGAGCGCGTCCCCGCTCTTTGGCCGCGTCTCACGCCGGTGCGGCAGGAAACCGCGAATCCCTTTCGCGCGGCTCTTTACCTAAAAAACCAGGAATACAACGCCGCCGCCGGATTCGCCGCCGGAGCGCTGTTTCTTCTTTGGAGAATGCAGGCGTAGTTGTGGAGTGGGGTGTACAATGAGCCATATTTTATGACCGGCAATCCTGTTTGCAAACAGACCCTGGCTGTTTTGGTATCCACGGTTCTCTTGTTGCTCAACAGCGGATGCATGGTCAACAAAGTGACCAGGCCTGAAGTCGGCAAGGTTCCTCAGCCGCAGCAGGAACATCTGGTGGGAGTCACAACGAAGAAGGGCGACCAGGTCGCGTTCGACCGGCCCGGCGGCATCGTCCGTGAGGGCACGATCCAAGCCAACGTTCAGCAGAAGCCCTACAACATCGCGCTCACGGATGTCGAACGCCTCTGGATCGAGCGGAGAGGGGTCTCCGTCGTGCGCACCATTGGGCTTTCCGTGGGGATTGCGGCCGCCGCGCTCGGCACTCTGGTGGCGATTGCGATAGCCCTCAAGCAATCGTGTCCGTTCGTCTACTCTTGGGATGGGACGCAGTACGTCTTCGATGCCGAGCCTTATGGCGGCGCCATCACGAAGGGGCTGGA
>Ga0105857_1000902_pt1 | contig 9794 bp, 16 predicted proteins | sample OrgsoiDNA_201061_FD_89682 | JGI IMG/M metagenome (GOLD analysis project Ga0105857, IMG submission 89682) | Permafrost soil microbial communities from the Arctic, to analyse light accelerated degradation of dissolved organic matter (DOM) -... | ecosystem: Environmental > Terrestrial > Soil >...
CGAATAGCTTCGGCACCTGACCAACCCGCCAATCCAGCAAAGCCACCTGCAATTTCAGCAGCCCAACTGGAATAGCTGGCAAAGAGCAATACTAAAGCACTAGCGAATATGGAAATCGCCATCTTCAATAAGAAGAATGACCAGCGAAACTGCTCACCATTCATAATCCGCCAGGCATAGTTGGCTATGGTTCCGAGCATGGTCATGATAAACACCAGCACGGTACCAAGGATGCTGAATGTCTCTGGTTCTTTGATCGGCATTTTCATGGTCTCCCCCTCCGGTATGCGGTTGGGTGCTTAGTCGAAAGAAATTTAGCGGCGCAGTCCGTTTGCAAAAAAATGAATGGTTAGCTGATTGACTGGCCGCCAAAACGAGAAAAAGCCGCCAATCGGCAGCCTTAAAGAATCTGTCAGGCGGTTAACGCCCGCCCACTTCGATTGTGCATATTCACCACAACGACAAGCCGCCTGTTTCACAACACGAGTGTTCCGCAATACGGCTCAATTCGTCAGGCAACTTGTCTGTTGTGCAGAAAGCAAAAAACCCCGCATTAGCGAGGTTTGTTATGTTTTTCGTGTGGGTCATCTACAGAAACGCCCATGATTTAGAGAGAATATGACAAGTTCGGACAAAATGCAAGACATAGCGTCTAAAATGGCCTTATGATCCCCGATTACCCTATCTACTCGTAATTCGTTGGAATACTGCATCGGCGTGGTTCTCTTCCTTCTCGCATTTCACCACCAGCAGCTCATACAGCGGTCGCCAGTTACGATTCCATGTTCTTTCATGCAGGTCTGGCAGCAGCGTCGTAATTGCTTTGTAAGCCGTTGTGCCGGGTGTCCGTTTGAATCCCCTCCCTGTGCACCGCTCGCAGGTCTTATCGACCGGCACGCCGAGAAGGTTTGATTTCTCAAGGTCTCGCACTCGACCGGTACCATTACAGCGGCAGCGTTGCGAAACCGCTCGTTTACCATTGCAGGCCAGACATAGCTCTTTAACTGTCTGGGGTTCTGTCACCTCGGGGATCTTCACTTCTCCATCAGCGCCAGTGTAACCGGCATATTTCACCACTTCGCGTTCTACCGTGTGGAAACCAGCGCCAGCACAGTCTTTGCAGGTGCTAGTGCTTCCCGCTGACTGGCAATATTCCTCATAGGCCATCTTCGCGAGTATCACCATGCAATGCCCCATTCGGCGGCCAGCTGCCTTCCCAACATGCTTACCGGCGTTCTGCATCGCATGTACGGCGAGGCGCTCAATAGTGCGCTGACCGTCTTCTTTGCTGATGCCATTTTTACCGAGGAAAGCACCCATGCCGAAAGCTGCCTGAGATTCAGCCATTCCCATACAGGCGGCAAGGTCAGGACCGCTTAGCGAATCCGATGCTGTTGCAGGTGGCACGTTTGTGAATGTTTGGGTTTTAGGGTTGAACTGTTTGAGTGAGTTTTCAAGTTTCATCAGGCGGCTACCTTCTTCGTGAAAGGCTGTTCACGTACTTCACAGCCGTTAAGCATCATGTCGTTGAAATCCCCCTGATCCGGCCAGCGGATACTGACTTTTTCAAGGTCATTTTTTGCAATGAGGTTGGCGTGTGCACATGCAAAAGCTGCGGCGTGGCCAGTTGCAGAATGGGGGTCCATATCAGCAAAAATAATCAGGTGTTTTACACCTTGCGGAACACGGAACTTAGCCATGAACCCAGAGTTGATGACTGACCAGGTATTCACCCCATAAATTTTCTTGCAGGAAAGTGCCGTTTCAATTCCTTCAGCAATACCCAGTGTGGTGGCTGGTGGGTACATGCGGATAGCTACTGATTCGGCATACTTCAAAACGTTCTCTTCCTGAAGGGCCATTAATTTCTTAGAGGCGGCAACCGATGCCTTTTTATCACCGTCCAACAAAGTCCTGTGTAGATAACACAGGTTTGCCTTGTCGTCGGTTGCCAGTGACCACATCGCCTGATGATCTGAACCATTGGCAGCTCTCTGGGAGGCGCAGTAGCGAATTGCCTCAGGTGGCATTTCAAAGATGCCTCTATTATTGAGGTATTTCTCTCCATCGGTATGACTGAGAGGAACCAGGCGGCCAAACATATCGATCACCCGTTCGCGGGTTCTGGTGATATCGCTTTTAACTGGTGCTGTGTGTTTATTTTCATGCTCAAAAGTGTTGCCAATGATCTGGTCAACTTCATCCATCAATTCCTGAATGGTTTTGCTTTGCGTCAGTGAGAGCAACTTCCACCCATCACCACGATTGCAGGTACAGATAAACGTTCCCCGCCCTTCAAGGTCATCACAACGATATTTTCCCTTAGCCTCACAGATTGGGCATTTCCCCTTGAAATGCCGTTTACCCGTAATTGGAGGCAACCCGTAATAATCGAAAATCTTCGACCACTGGCCTATTGCTGCTTCACGGGTTTTCACTGTTTATCTCCTGGTGACCGATTTAATAACTGCTCACGCACTTTGATAAGGTGCGCGGTGATCTGGGCTGGTGATGCCGGTTCAGGGCTGGCGAGCAAAAACTCCTGTTGCACATGCTCCGGTTTATGCTTCTCGCGCCCCTTAGCAAATGCGATACGTTTATGTCTGATGTAGTTGCTAACCTCAGGCGATAATTGGGCTGGTTGATCGCTCAGCCCCTTCGGCCATGTACCGAATTTGTCCTTGAAGGTGTGAGCACACCAACCATCACTGACCGGTTTCCCTTCCATAGCGCGCTTGCGCTGATAGAAGATGATCTGCGACCACCACGACTGTTTATCCTTATGCGTGGGCGTTTTTTTCTTTCCGCTGAGTTGTTTCAGTCCACGAGTGGTGTCGGTCTCAACATCTTCCCCGGCCAATGGTTTGAAACCACATTTAGGGCAAACGTAGACCCCTGCCGGTTTCATGAAATGGCACTGGTTACATTCTTTGGGTAGTTTTTCGAGCTTCTCAGCTGACTTTTGTGCTGCAGCATCTTTCATGCCGTCACTTTTCGATGGCAACTCGTCATATTCGATGCTGTCCGGGAAGCCTAACCGGATAACTGATCCTGAATGGTCGAACACAAGACAGGCATCCTTGCCCGGGGCAGTGCGTAATCCACGCCCGATAGTCTGCAGCCAGCGAGTTTCTGATTTGGTCGGCCGTGCATAGATAATGGCCCTAACGTCGCTGTCAAACCCGGCAATCAACGTGCCCACGCTCACCAGAACCTTCGTAGCTCCCTGCTCAAACCTGTGGATAATCATCAGGCGTTCATCATGTGGCGTGTCAGCAGTCATAACCTCAGCATTCACGCCAGCTTGGTTAAAACCTATTGTCACAAAATTGGCATGGTTCACGTTTACGCAAAAGGCAACGGTTGGCAGATCCTTACCATTGGCAAGCCAGTTGCTAACGATGTCGCCCACCAGCTCAGAGCCACACATAATCTCGCCCACTTCGTCTTCTTTGTAATCGGTGCCATATTCATCTGAGCGGGTAGTTTTGACTTTGCTCAGATCCGGCTTCGTCGGTGCAAAGAATTCATAGCCGCACAGAACGCCGGTTTGCATCAGTTCTTTGATGGTTGTCGGTTTGATCAAGCGCTGATAGTACTTTCCGAGGAATGGAGCAAACGGGGTGCCAGACAGACCAATCACCTTCACTTTGGTTTCTTCTGTCAGATACTTAATAACTTCGAGCATCTTTTTACGGCGTAGGTGAGCTTCGTCAATGATCAGCAGGTCGATGTTTTCAGGAAAATCACGACGGATCAGTGTGTCAGCTGAGGCAATCTGAATAAGGCGCTCAGGGTCGTGATTTGGATGATCGCGCCAGATAAAACCAATCTCTTCTTCCGGCAGGCCATACTGCACAAAACGTTTGGCCGTCTGGGTAATGAGTACGGTATACGGGCAGACCATGAGAACACGCATACCACGTGACACGAATCCGTCAGTGATGAATGCGCTTAAACCTGTCTTCCCGCTCCCGGTAGGGCTGTAGACCATGAACGAGTTGTACTGTTTCCAGTCGCGTCGTAACATGTCGAGCGCACGTTGCTGTGCTAAATTCGCAGTGATGTTAAGCATGTTGTACCTCAGCAAGAACCGGCACGGTATAACTCGCCAAAGTGTGACGCGCCGATTTCTTGCTTCCCTTCGAGGTTTCAGCGTTCAAATATAATTTCATCGAAAACTTCCCCCTCAGTGTTTAATTCGCTTAGCTAGAACCGAAGCCCTGACCGGTTACGCGGCTAACCTTCTAGCCATCTAAACTTCTGCGTTGCTTTTCTAAAGGCAGTGATCTTCTTTAAGTAATGAGCCCTTCCTTTGGCTAGGCCTTCCCTAACACCCCTCTTTCAAAGATCACCCCCCAAACCCCCCTAGAAAGATTTCTCCCCTCTTCCCCATCCGTACTCTTTTGCTAGTACATGGTAAGACGGCTTTCTTGGGGGGATCACTCACCAATCAATTTCGGTTTAGCGGTCAAACCTGAACTGGCTGATGAGTACTTTCGAACAAATTCCCTAAGGCGCGTGTTTGCTTCGTGGCGTGCTTTGTTTTCCTGTTTAAAACTGACAGGCTCGCTATCCCATGTGACCTGGTAAACCTCTGCATACCGAGTTGCTATTTTTCCTCTTGCAGCCGGACCTAACTCACTCAGCATGCTTTTAATCCACTCTCCATCTGCCCCGCTGAACACTGAAGGCATAACAGCACCGTGATAGTCAGGCATGGTGCTTCACACCATTTAGGAGCCAATGTGGTGAACAGCTAAGCGCTTCGGATATTTCAAGCAAGTGCCTAGGTCGATGTGAATTCCCAGCTTCGATTCTTTGAATAGTTTGCTGCTTAATACCGGCCAGAATTGCTAGCTGCTGTTGTGTTAAACCCAGTTCCAATCGCCTTTCTTTCAGGCGGGTCGAAATAGTCATGTATCAATCCTCACATACAACGTTTGCAGTATTTGAATACACATTTTGTTGTTTGTCAATTACAATGATTGTTGTATGCTGTTTGGGACAAATTTATGTGGGGTGTGAAAATGAAATTGGCAGACAGGATTAAGAAGCGCCGGCTGGAACTTGGGCTTACACAGGTTGAATTGGCAGATATTGCCGGAACTACTCAGCAGGGAATCGTGTCAGTTGAATCTGGCAGAACAAAAAGGCCACGCTACCTGCATGAATTAGCCAAGGCGCTTCAGTGTGATCCTGAATACCTACTGACGGGTAAAGAAGCTGGAAATGTTTCCTTTGCCGGAAGCTATATTCCCGGTCAACGATATCCTGTCCTAAGCAAGGTACAGGCGGGCTGCTGGAATGAAGCAGTCGAAGCTTATACTTTGAAAGATATAGATTTATGGTTGGAATCTGATGCTCATATCCAGGGCGAGGCCTTCTGGCTTGAGGTCGATGGTGACTCAATGACTGCACCAGTTGGATTGAGCATTCCTGAAGGTACCTTTGTCTTATTCGACACGGGCCGAGATCCCGCCAACGGCAACTTAGTGATCGCGAAACTTACTGACTCCAACGAAGCCACATTTAAGAAACTGATAATTGATGGAGGTCAGCGCTATCTGAAAGGTCTGAATCCTGCGTGGCCCTTAGTGTCCATTAATGGAAACTGCAGGATCATTGGTGTAGCAGTGGAAACGAAATTGCGCCTTCTTTAACACTCAATTTGCAGTAAAACAAAATCATTAGCTCCTAATTTGGGAGCTTTTTTTTGAATATTTTTTGCCCGAAAAATGAAAAAATTCCACGAAATGCTCCTTAATATCCATTCAGTTTTCTTGGTGAAAATTAATTAACCTTAAAATACAATGAATTAATACAAATACCACAAATAAAACCACGTTCGCGGTTTACATAATACAACGAAATGAGTATTCTCATTTCAACAGCATGAAACGGAGCGTAGATATGGCAAAGCAAGATTACGAGTTAATAGATTGCGAATCTTTTTCCCTTCGCATTTCGGCAGCGGATTATCGCACCTTTAAGGTAGTTGATAATAAAGGTCTGTTTCATCATTTTCGAAAAACAACCGAGGATTTCAAGCACAGATTGATTACCCACCTTTGCTTTGACGCTCCTATTTTCGCGATTTATAAGAAAGTGGGCACATTTGAAATACTTGTTTGCGCATTTTCCGAAGCTAAAGAAATCAATGATGAAGCAAAAATAATTATCGAAAATTCTGAAAAACTCAGAAAGTCATTCCAAGGTCTTATGGAGTATTCGAAATGATAAATATTGCAGACCTGATTATTGATGCTGACAAAAAGAAGCTAAAAAAACCTGAGTATCAAAAGATTGCAAACGATGCAGCAGCTGGAATTGATTATGTTCTTTGTGGAATGAAATCAATTGGCTCAATCATGTTTTGGGCTGCTGGTAATAGCGATTATGACGGCCAGATGGTTAAGGCTGACATGCAGAATTTAGGAATGTTGATTGAAGCTAACGCAAAATTTTTAGAACGGATGCTTGAAGTTGAATCCAGCGCTTTGTTCAACCTGAAAGAAGGAAAGTCAGATGCAAGCGAAGAGTAAATGTTCAGCTCTGGGTTCAACGCCCGTTAAAGCCCAGAGCCTGACCTTAAAACAAACCTGCGCCAGCGGATTAGTTAATAAGGCTGATGCTGATACTAGCACAAGTGTATTTCTGTTTGCATCGGTTAAGCGTTCTGATTCCAAAGCTAAACCCGTCATGATCCGTATCGTGGCATGTTCTGAATACGAAGCGCGTCGCGAACTGGTGCAACAATATGTTGTATCGCTGGCTGCTCGAATCCCTGTGAAGAAGGCACATCATGAGTGATATTGATCCAATTGATGCCACTGATGCGCTGGCAAAAATAGAAGCCTTAGCAACAGCCGCAGGGTATCTCGACACAAATAAAGAACAGCTGTCTTTGATGTTGGGCATTCTCGATGTTATTTCACAAACAGCTGCTGCGGGGCTAAAAAATGGCGCATGAAATAACTTTAGAACAAGCAGCGGAGAACATACACCAGGCGGAAATTATCTGCGCATTGTTAGAGAATTACCAAAATGAGATGGCTAGCAGCGAATTAATTACAATTGCATCTTTGTTAAAACGGCTAACTGGTAATGTTTCCGTATGGCTAATTGAAGAACAGGCTCAGCGGCAACTCACTGAAGAGGTAATCAAATAATGATTAACCATTCCCCAGCAGAGGTAAAACAACGATTAGATTCACTCATTAACTTTACACGCGATTCATATGGCCGGTTAATTACGACGATGCCAGATGACACGATGACCGGTGAAATCGAGTGTCGTAATAGAATAATTATTGATAATCAACCGCGCCAATATTTAGAAGATGGGGTGTATGCTTTCTTCATTAATGAGATATTTATGGTCAAACGCCTTCAATTCGTTCCAGATGGCATTTGGGTATTGCCCAACAATAAGAATTACCAAGATTGGAAAATTGAACCTACAGATAATTGCGAACTGGTGATTATTGGACGGGTGATTTTCAGTCTGGAAGATAGAAAACATTAATATGTAATAAAGCTGGGTGCATAACCCAACAATCAATCAGTAGAAATTTAATTACGGCCTCACGGTCGGGGAATTCTGCACCCTAATTGCCAGAAACGGAGTATTTGCGATGAGCCTAAACGAAAAAGTATCACCTCAGCAAAAGATTGAACGGTACCGCCAGCGCCAGGCTTCTGCCCGTTATGAAGCAATGATTCAGAAAACCGGCAACCACTGCATTCTCGTGAATCTGCCTGACGGAACGATGGCAACTGTTGAGCTAAGTCAGCAGTCCCTCATGGATGCTCTCAAGTATTTCGAAGGTGTGGTTTACGAGGAATACGGTCGCACTGAAGCCGAAGAATTAATCATCACACTTTACAGCAGCAATTTAACGAAACACGGCGACAAGCTCACCGAGGCTGGCAACGCATTCATGAACGACCTGATCAAACAGACCGTGATGATGGCGAAAGAGAGCGGCCTTAGCACAGAACACCCTGTTCATTGAGGTGGCGATGAATTTAACAGCATCTCGGGTTCTTGTTTGGGTGCATGCGCGAGCCGTAACCGTACTAACCCAGTACCACAAGCAGAGAGTGTTCCCGGTTCGGATGATTCGCTCGGGAAACCTCTCCCTAAAAGTTAACCATCGGTGGCGTTTGCTATCGAAAGACAACAGCCAGAACTGGCAATTAATGACTCACGAAAAATATAACGCGCAGAAGGACAGAAAATGAAAACGGTAAAACTAGCACCACCAGCAATCGACACATCATTCATGGAAGTGCCAGCTGTCGTTTATGTCGTCAGCCGTCACCACGGTCATAAGCGCTTTCTTAGCCGCAGCGCCGCCATCAACAACCTGGCTAATTTCATGGTTGATGAGACGTTCCGCCGATCTGGGTGGCCGACTAACGAACCAGACCAGCCGGTTATGCGTGATGGGTTTCTGGTTCACCTGCGCGGCGATCGCACCCGTGAATATTACTCAGCACACCAGCGATGTACTCGCCGCATTCGCCGTCTTCTCGCCAAGAAGCGTGACATTCAAAAGTGGCACGAGAAGCACGAAGAACTTAAGCAGCAATATGCCGACCATCTCAACCACAAACCGTTTTAAGGGGACCACATGACATTTAAAACTGAACTGACTCCCACTGAAGCCAAAGATCTGCAAGTTATCGAATATCAAGGTCAGCGCGTTGTTACTACAGAGCAACTGGCGGCGGGGTATGGCACTGACGCCGAGAATATTCGCCGCAACTTCAACCGCAATAAATCTCGGTTCGTTGAAGGTAAACATTACTTCCAGATCTCGGGTGATGAGCTTGAAAATTTGCGTGTGTCTTTTAGTCCCGCGCAAATTTCGAACAAAACGCGCAACCTGACACTGTGGACAGAGCGAGGCGCGGCCAATCACTCGAAGATGCTGGAGACCGACCAGGCGTGGGACTACTTCAACGATTTAAGTGAATTCTACTTCACCAAGCGGCTGGCACTGGCAGTCCCTGTGGACTCATCCTCGATTGGACGTAAGCAGTTGGCGATGATGGTGATTGAAGCAGAGGAAAAACTAGAAGCGCTGGGGCAGCACAATCTGCAATTGGCCGCTACCGTCGATAGCTTGGAAAAGCACTTTGCCAAAGGCATGACGATCCCGGCCTTCTGCAAATGCCTGAACGGGGTTAACACCAGCAAAGTTATGTGGTGGGCGCTGAATCGCAATTGGATTTTTGATGAGCAGCGTGATCCAGAGAAAGAGCCGCGCTGGCGAGTGGCCTCATATGCCCGCGACAAGTACCTGACCGAAGAGGAAACGGAAATCAAGCCTCATGGGAAAGAGTCGTTCCGCAAGAAAACGCCAGTTCTGCTTGAGAAAGGTTGCCACCGGATTTATGCGCTGTACCTGAAGGGTGCATTGCCGATGAAAAACACATGGAACGGCGAGTTCAGCCACGACAAAGCCGTTTACACGCCGGAGGTAAAATAATGAAAATCCATTATTCGATCCACGGCATTACGGCAACGCTGACGCTAACCAGCTGGCTGCCCCAGGTTGGACAGCACAACCGATGTGTTGATGCTGCCCTGCTTCACAGAGATGTGAGAGCCACCAGCACTGGCATTATTCGTCGCCAGACGCGGATCACTGGCCGTACGCCAAAGGTTATGCGTGCCTACAAAGTGGTTGTTAAGGAGCTGGCACGATGAACGTGAGGAAGATTAATAACGCTCAACTAACTCTGGTACTGGATCTAGTTTGTGAAGCATTCATGTATCACCA